>Ga0209002_10002324_pt1 | contig 15353 bp, 15 predicted proteins | sample Rifsed16ft2_FD_184010 | JGI IMG/M metagenome (GOLD analysis project Ga0209002, IMG submission 184010) | Soil microbial communities from Rifle, Colorado, USA - sediment 16ft 2 (version 2) | ecosystem: Environmental > Terrestrial > Deep subsurface > Rock core/Sediment | place: Rifle, Colorado...
TTGTGGGAACGCCTCTTCTGCTGTTGCTGGACGACCAGGTCGCGACCCGTGGAGCTGCGCGCAGTTGGCGGTGGGCGGCCAGCCGGGTGGCCGGCAGGTGCGGACAGCTGTTCACTCCGCCAGCCGGCCGAGGAGCTCTGTCTGATCGGGGACGGCCAGCTCGGCGGCGGCGGAGGGCGTCGGCGCGCGCAGGTCGGCGACATAATCTACGATCGTGGTGTCGGTCTCATGGCCAACGGCGGCGATGATGGGGACGCGGCAGGCGTAGACGGCGCGCGCCACGTACTCGTTGTTGAACGGGGCCAGGTCCTCCGCGGAGCCGCCGCCGCGGGCCAGGATGACCAGGTCGAGATCGAGGCTGTTGCAGGCACTCAGGGCAGCGATGATGGAGCCGGGAGCGGCGTCGCCCTGCACTTGGACGGGCACCACGAGCAGCTCGACGCACGGATAGCGCCGGCCGATGATGGTGGTGAGGTCGTGGAGCACGGCGGCGGCGGGCGAGGTCACGAGCGCGATGCGCTTCGGGTACGGTGGCAACGCTCGCTTGCGCGACGTCTCGAACAGCCCTTCCGCCTCCAGCTTCGCCATGAGGCGCTGCTGCTCCAGATGGAGGCGCCCCACGCCCTCAGGCTGCACCAGGTCCACGACGCACTGGAGCACGCCGCCGGCCTCATAGAAGGTGACCTTGCCATGCACGATGATGGCCTCGCCGTTCTTCGGGACGATGACGGGGCCGCGTCCCGGCCCGTAGCGGCCCTGGCGGCTCTGAAACGCCACGCAGCGGACCTGCGCCACGTCGTCCTTGAGCGTGAAGTAGCAGTGCCCAGCCTGCGAGACCGTAACGCCCGAGGCCTCGCCTGACACCCACAGGTCGCTCAGCAGGCCGTCCGCCTCCAAGGACCCCCGGAGGTAGCGCGCGACTTCAGAGACGGGGTAGATGTACATGATATGGATTCTCTTTCAATGCCGTAGTATACCGCCTCCATAAGGTGCGCAAGAGGCGGCCTGCAAACAAGTCAGCGGCTAGGCACGGATAAAGCGGGAGATCATATCCGCAATGCTGCGAACCCGCCCTTCGAGACGTACGCGCCGCGCCGCGCTCTGGATCCGTTCCCACTCCTCCTGTGAAAGGTCAATATCGGCAGCGGTAGCATTGGCCTCGACTTGCTCCGGGCTCTTCGCTCCTGGGATAGCGATGACCTGCGGCTGATGGATCAGCCAGGCCAGCGCCACTTGTCCAGCCGTGGCGCCGTGGCTCTGAGCTACGGTATTTAGCACATCGATAAGTGGGGTGATGTGTCTCAGGTTCTCACTTGAGAAGAGAGGGTTCATCGTGCGAACCCCGCCTGGTGCAGTGGCTGCTGTATATTTTCCGGTCAGCACCCCTTGCCCCAGAGGGCTATAAGCAATAATGACTCGGCCGTGCTGTTGTGCGTAAGGCAGTAGGTCTTCGAGAGGCTGCCGGGCCAAGAGGTGGAACTCCACCTGATCGGAGACGACCGACGCTCCTAGTGTATCCTCTGCCCGGCGCCAGCGGGCCAGGCTGAAGTTGCTAACGCCCGCGTGTCGGATCAGTCCGCGATCGAGGAGATCCTTCATTCCTGCCATCGTCCAACGCAGCGGGATGACGGGGTTGGGTCCGTGCACCTGGTAGAGGTCGATCGTGTCCACGCCGAGCCGTTGGAGGCTCGCTTCAATCGCCCGCCGCATCCCTGCGCGCGTTAGATGCGTCAGCCAGACCTTGGTAGCGATGATGGCTTCGTTGCGCTGTCCCTGCAAAGCGCGACCCAGGATCGCCTCCGAGCGACCGTTGGCGTAGATTTCCGCAGTGTCGAAGAAGTTGATCCCCAGCTCTAGAGCCCGTTGGACGATATGCTGGGCCTCTTTCTCGCCAAAGTCCCTGCCCCAGCCCCATCCGGTCGTGCCAAACTGCCACGCGCCAAGACCAATGACCGACGCTTGCCGCTCGCCAAGCTTAATGTATTTCACTAGAGGAGTGGACGGGTCATCAGCGCCTTTTTTCTTGGCTTTGTGTAGCCTTGAGAATAGAAGTTTCACGTCCACGCCGCCACGGTCACCTAGCGGATGATCGGCTCATCCTGCGGGATCGGGCAGCCGTCTTCGCGCAGCACGGCGAGGTAATCGGCGATTGCGCCCTTCATGTTCTCCAGCGTCTCGTCGATCGTCTCGCCCTGAGACCCGCACCCGGGCAGCGCTGGCACTTCGGCCCAATAGCCCCCTGTCTCATCTGGGTGGATGATCACAGAGTACTCATGCATCGTCATCCGGCTGCCCTTCGCCTCAGTGACTTCACGACTTCTTTGAGCACCCTGGATGCGTTGAGCACCTCGACGCCGATAAGCTCTCCCTTCTCGTCCATCTCGAGGTTGACGCCTGGTGCAACTTCAACGACGTGTTCCTCGGTGCCTGGCCGAGCCAGGTAAAGGACATCGGCATCCGGATCATAGGTGACTCTTAGTTCCATTGATGCAAGCCAATCCTACAAACTGTCATTGCGAGCGAAGCGAAGCAATCTCTCATTGAGCAACTGGGAGGCCATCAAGAGATTGCGAGGTCGCCGAATGGCGACCTCGCAATGACGCATGGCTCATCCCGAGCTCACCCGCTCCACATAGTCGCCGGACCGCGTGTCCACCTTTACCAGGTCGCCCGGGTTCAGGAAATAGGGCACGTTGACCACCAGCCCCGTCTCCAGCGTGGCCGGCTTGCTGCTGCCGGCAGCGGTGTCGCCTCGAAAGCCCGGCGCCGTGTCGGTGATGCGCAGGTCGACCGTGTTCGGCAGCTCAGCGCTGATGGGTGCGCCCTCGTGCAGCAGCACTGTCACTACCAACCCCTCCTTCAGGTACTGGACCGCGTCGCCTAATTGGCCCGCATCCAGGCTCGTCTGCTCGAAGCTCTCGCTGTCCATGAAGTAGAAGAGGTCGCCCTCGCGGTAAAGGTACTGCGCGTCGCGGTTCTCGAGCCGCGCCCGCACGAACTTGCTCCCAGCCTGAAAAACGCGCTCGATGGTGTGGCCGTCGGTCAGATGGCGCAGACGCAGGCGCACCTGGGCCGAGCCGCGGCCCATCTTGATGTGCGTCCACTCCACAATGGTATAGAGCGCTCCGTCGAGCTCGATGGCGAGGCCCTTCTTGAGGTCGCCGGTATCGATCATCGTAGAGCGCCCTCCCAGTCAGGCGTCTTCGGCGCGCGCGAGAGTGAGCGCGCCCCACCCTTCTCCATCACCACCAGGTCCTCGATGCGGATGCCACCCCAGCCGGGGACGTAGATGCCCGGCTCGATGCTGAAGACCATGCTCTCCTTCAAGACCTGCTGCGAGCCCATGGTCACCCTTGGTTCCTCGTGCACGGCAAGGCCGCTGCCGTGGCCAAGCCCGTGGCCAAAGCGCTCGCCGTAGCCCGCGTCCTGGATCACTGTCCGAGCTAGGCTATCACCTTCGGCGCCCGTTAGGCCAGGGGCAATTGTCTCGATGGCGGTGAGCTGCGCTCCCAGGGTCAGGTCGTAGAGCAGCTGGAACTGCTCGTCCTGCGGGCCGATGTAGACGGTGCGCGTCTGGTCGGAGCAGTAGCCGTTCACCTTGCAGCCCATGTCGATGACGATGGTCTGCCCGCGCTGGATGGGCGTATCGTCGGGCCGGTGATGGGCCATCGCGGCGTTGGGTCCTGCGGCGACGATGGTGTCGAAGGAGAGCCCTTCGGCGCCGAGCTCACGCATGGCGACTTCTAGGGTCCAGGCGATCTGGCGCTCGGTCTGGCCGGGCTGGATCGTCGGGATCACGCGCGCCATCGCCTCGTCGGTGACGCGCACCGCCTCCTGCATGAGCGCCAGCTCCTCTGGCTCCTTGAACATGCGCAGGCTCTCGACGAGGCCGACCACCGGCGCCAGCTCGACTCGCTCGCCCAGCGTCCTGGCGAAGCTCTGCCACAGGGCATATGAGAGGTGTTCGCCCTCGAAGGCGAGCCGTTTGCCCTGCAACGCGCCGCCCAGGAGGTCCATCACCTGCGGCAGCCACTGCGGCAGGCCCCCCTTGATCTCGACGACGCGAAAGGTCGGCGCCTGCGCAGTCGCCTGCTCCGTGTAGCGGAAGTCGGTCGCAAGGAGTGCTTCGTCACGCGTGACGATGGCCCAGCCTGCCGTGCCCACGAACCCCGTCAGGTAGCGGCGGTTCTCCGGTTGGCTCGTGATGAAGCCGTCGATCTCCTTCTCGGCCAGGGCGGCCCGCAGTTTCTCGATGCGGCCGAGCGTCATGGGAAAGCCTCCCTCGCGAGCGCTTCCAGCGCGAGGAGGTACCCAACTGGCCCAAGTCCGCTGATCTGGCCTCGCGCTATGGGCGCGATCAGCGAGCGGTGGCGGAACTCTTCGCGCGCGTAGATGTTGCTGATGTGCACCTCGATGACCGGTAACCCCGTGCCTGCGAGGCAGTCGCGCAAGGCGACCGCGTAGTGGGTGAGCCCGCCCGGGTTGACGATGATGCCGTCCGCCGCCTTCGCCTCCGCCTGAATGAAGTCGATGAGCGCGCCCTCGTGGTTTGACTGAAAGCACACGACCTCAGCTCCGATGGCCTCCGCCTTGGCCCGAAGCGCGGCCTCGATCTCGGCCAGCGTCGTGTGGCCGTAGATGTGCGGCTCACGCTGGCCGAGCGTGTTGAGGTTGGGCCCGTTGACGACGAGGATGCGCATGATTCTGCCTAGAGTCTAGCGCATCCTCGTTGCGCCAGTCGACGTCAGAGTTAAAGCAGTGGTCACTAGGCGCCGAAATGGTCTGATTCTTCAGGCCCGTCGTCAGCGCCATCGTCCTTCGCCCGCGGATGGACCGTCAGGTACGCCGTCTGTGACTGCGCTTGAGAGACATGCGTGTAGATCTGCGTCGTGGCGAGGCTGGCGTGGCCGAGCAGGTCCTGGACGACCCTGAGGTCAGCGCCGCCATCGAGGAGGTGCGTGGCGAACGAGTGCCGGAGCAGGTGGGGGTGCACAGCCTGGACGATGCCTGCAGCGATGCCGCGTCGGGACAACCCCCGCTGGATGGAGCGCGGCCTCAGCCGCCCGCTGGTGGCGTTCAGGAAGAGAGCCTGCGACCGACTCGCTCCGAGCAACACGGGACGGCCCTCTTCGAGGTAGGCGCGCAGCGCCGCTTCCGCCGGTTCGCCGAAGAGGGCGATGCGTTCCTTGTTGCCCTTGCCCCGCACGCGCAGGCGTCGGCCCGCCAGCTCCACGTTGCCCAGGTCCAAGCTTGCCACTTCGCTCACGCGGAGGCCGGCGGCATACAGCAGCTCGGCGATTGCGCGGTCCCGTAGCGACAGCGCTTGTTGCCTCGGGCCTGTTTCAGTGGACGTGCGGGCCTCCATAAGGCGTTCGGCCTCGACGGTCGTGAGATAGGTGGGCAAGCGGCGTTCTCGCTTGGGGATGCTGATCGGCTCGCGCCCCCTCGCGACTCCATGTTGGGCTTGATACCTGTGCAGGGCGCGAATGGCGCTCGCCTGACGCGCCAGGCTGCCGCGGGCGATGCCCCGTTCAAGCTGCTGGCCGAGGAAGCCGCGAACCGCGGTCTTGTCGGCGGTATCAGGCTCGAGGCCCCGGCTGCGCAGATATGTCAGAAAGGCTGTAAGGTCGCTTACATAGTTGCGCAACGTGTTATCCGCGAGGTCTCGCTCGGCTTTGAGCGTGCGGCGAAGGGACTCCAAGAGCGCGGTATCAGCGTCATGGAGCCCGGCCTTTGCCGGAGCGTCTCGAGGTGACGGTCTTCCGGCCTGAGTTGAACGCACTCGCGTGGTTCCGGCGCTAGGCGACCCCTGCCATGGCGGGGGTCGGGGCGGTCGTCTCTGGCTCGGCGATAGCCGTGGTCTTGCTACACTGGCTACACTTGGCGCGTCGCGCGCTTTGTTGGGTGAGCAGCCCGCCGCAGTGAGGACAGGGTTGCGCCAATGGCCTCGCCCACACGCTGAAAGTGCACTCTGGGTAACCCGAGCAGCCGTAGAAGGCGCGGCCACGTCGGCCGCGGCGTTGCACGAGGTCTCGGCCGCACTGCGGGCAAGCGACTCCTACCTTCTGAAGCAGCGGGCGAGTGCCTTTGCATTCGGGGTAACCGGTGCAAGCCAGGAAGCGCCCGAACCGCCCGCGCTTGATCACCATGGGGCGACCGCACTCGTGACACAGCTCGTCGGTTGGTTCCTCGGCCACCTGCACGCGCTTCATGCCGGTCTGAGCCCGCTTGAGCGTCGCCTCGAACGGCCCGTAGAAATCGCGCAGCACGGGCACCCATGTCTTCTTGCCGCGGGCGATGTCGTCCAGGTCCTCCTCCATGCGCGCCGTGAAGCCGACATCCACGATGTCGGGGAAGTGTTCCGCCAGCAGGTCGCTAACCGTTTCCCCTAGCGGAAGGGGCTTGAGCGAGCGGCCTTCCCGTGCGGCATAGTCGCGCTCAAGGAGTGTACCAACGATGGTGGCATACGTGCTCGGCCGGCCGATCCCCTGCTCCTCCAGCGCCTTGATGAGGGTGGCCTCCGTGTACCGGCTCGGCGGCTGAGTGAAATGCTGCTCAGGCTTAAGGCTCGTAAGTGTCAGGGCCGTGCCTGAGCTGAGTCTTGGCAGGCGGTCTTGGGTCTGGCGTTCCTCCTCCTCGTCGCGCCCCTCGCTGTAGAGGGCGAGGAAGCCTGGGAAGAGGACGCGCGTGGCGGAGGCCCGGAAGAGGTAACGCCGGCCCGACGGAGCCTGCGCTATCACCTCAAGAGTCGTAACCTCCAGTCTTGCAGCCGCCATCTGGCTCGCGACCATGCGTTGCCAGATGAGTTCGTACAGTCGCGCTTGGGCCGTCTCCAGGAAAGACGTGACCTGCTCCGGCGCGCGCAGGACGCTCGTCGGTCGGATCGCTTCGTGTGCCTCCTGGGCGTTCTTCACCTTCCGCACGAAGCTGCGCGGCCGTGCTGGGACGTACTCGGCCCCGAAGTGTTGGCCGATAAAGCGCCGCGCCTCCTCTTGAGCGCTCGGCGCCAGGTGGGTCGAATCGGTGCGAAGATAGGTGATGAGGCCGACAGCCCCTTGGCTCCCTAACGCGAGTCCCTCGTAAAGCTGCTGGGCCAAGGCCATGGTGCGTGGCGCGGTGAAGCCCAGTTTCCGCGAGGCCTCCTGCTGCATGCTGCTCGTGATGAAGGGCGGTGCCGGTTGACGGCTGGTCTCACGGCGACGGAGCGATTGGACCTGGTACTGTGCTGGTTCGAGCTCGGCCACCAGCGCCCGCGCCGCAGCCTCAGATGGGATCTCGATCTTCTGGCCCGTATCCGCATCGGCGACGAGCATCGCTGTAAACGCTGTTCCGCTGGTTCCCCCAACAGCCAGGTCCGCCTCGATAGACCAGTACTCCCTCGGCACGAAGCCGCGGACCTCGCGCTCGCGGTCCACGAGCAAGCGTAGCGCCACCGACTGGACGCGTCCCGCCGAGAGGCCACGCTGCACTTTCTGCCATAGAAGGGGGCTCAGCTGATAGCCCACCAGCCGGTCGAGCACCCGCCGTGCCTGCTGGGCGTCGACGAGCCGCCGGTTCAATGGCCGCGGGTGGGCGAACGCGCTCGCGATGGCCTCCGGCGTAATCTCGTGGAACTCGACGCGCTGCACCGGCTTTCCCTGGAGCTCCGCTGCTTCGATCAGGTGCCAGGAGATCGCCTCGCCCTCCCGGTCTGGGTCGGTGGCGAGGTAAACGTCGCTTGCCTTGGCCGCGGCCTCCTTCAGCTCGCGCACCACTTTCCGCTTCGCGACGGGGACGAGATACTGGGGGGCGAAGTCGTGATCGACATCCACGCCAAGCTTGCTTTTCGGCAGGTCCCGCACGTGTCCAACTGAGGCCTTCACCTGGTAGGTCGGGCCCAAGAAGCGCGCGATCGTGCGTGCCTTTGCGGGTGACTCCACAATGACCAGATGAGGCTGCTTGTCTTTGGATGTCGCCGCTCTTGTTGTTTTAGGGCTTGCGGTCCGTGTCATTTTCTAGTTCGTTACATAAGTGAGATAGGGCTCTTGCGTGCGGACATAGCGCATAGCGCCGGCTGAGCGGACGAGGCCCTTGAGTTCCAGCAGAGCGAGCGTGCCGCTCACGGCTGCGACCGGCAGGCCGGTCTGTTGCGCCACTTCGTCGACGTGCTGTGGGTCGCCGCTTAGCGCCCGGAGCAGGCGCGCCTCTTCGTCCTGGATGGGAAGTCCACCGGTGCCGGAGGGCAGATACGCGCGGGCCTTTTGCTGCACGTCCGCCAGGCTCAGGTTCAGCTCCTCGAGCACATGGTCCACGCTCAACACGAGCTTCGCCTCACCGCGTTGGATGAGGCTGTTGGTTCCCCGACTCAATGGCGAGAAGACACTGCCTGGCACCGCGAACACCTCACGGTCCTGCTCTAGCGCCCAGTGGGCAGTAATCAAGGCGCCACTTTGCTCATCCGCCTCGATGACCAACACGCCCAAGCAGAGCCCGCTCATTAGCCGGTTCCGTCGAGGGAAGTGTTGCGCTTGAGGTTTGGTCCCAGGCGGGAACTCGCTGAGTAGCGCTCCTTGCGCGATGATCTCGAGCGCCAGCTGCCGATGCTCCGGTGGATAGACGAGATCCAATCCGCAGGCCTCGACCGCTAGCGTCCTACCCCCCGCGCTCAGCGCGGCGCGATGGGCGATCGCATCGATGCCGCGAGCCAGCCCGCTGACTACGGTGATTCCCCGTCGGGCCAAGTCCCCGGCAAAAGCCTCCGCTACCTGGCGGCCATACGCTGAGGCGCGTCGGGTGCCCACGACCGCAACAGCCCACTCATCCTGGTCTAAGAGCGATCCCCGGATGAACAAGACGGGCGGCGGGTCACCGATTTCCTTCAGCCGTCGTGGGTACGATGTCTCTTCCCACGTGAGCGCGCTGATCCCTAGGCGTGCCATCGTGTCGATCACGGCGTCTAGATCCAGGCGCGAGCGTGCCTTGATCACGGCTTCGACGGCACGGGGCTCGAGCCCTGCCGCGCGGAGCGCTGAGGCTGGCGCTCCCCAGGCGGTAGCTGGGTCCCCGAAGGTCGCCAGGAGGCGGTGGAGCCGCTGTGGCCCGATTCCTGGCGTCAGCGCAAAGCCGAGCCAGGCACGAAGGTCAGTTTGCATACGTAGGAGCGATTGTAACACGCTGCTTTCCGGCCGCGAAAGAGGCCCCAGTCCCGCAAAAGACGGGGACTGCGCGGTGCGCTTCTTGGCGGCTTGGAGCTAAGCGGTCTCCGGAAAGGCTCGCTGCAGAGCGCCCCCCACCTTACGAAAGAGCTGTGCGAGGTCCTCTTCGCTCATACTGCCCAGGTCGGAGGTGAGAGCGAACACAAAAGGTGCGCGGAAGGACGGGGGCGCAGCGTCTGGGGTGACGTCGCCTCGGGGTTGCCCCGTTGACCGTGAACGGACGGCGCTTCGCGGTGTGGACAAGCCGGGCTTTCGCCCGCGGCGCCGCGGCGTTTCTGGCTCAACTTCGATCTCCGCCCATTGACAAAGACCCATGAAAAACCGCGCCGACTTCGTCGCCATCTCTGGCCCCATACCAAGGCGCGTCACGAAGTAGTTGTAGATCTGGTCCCTTGTCGCCCGACTTGGGTCCAGCGTATTGAAAAGGTCCTGATACGCAGCGCGCACGATCCCCTGGAGGGCTAACGTGAACGCTGGGCCGCGCGTCCGAAGCAGACGGCACTGCTCGGTTGGCTCTCCGCGTTCATCTATGAGACCCAGGAAACGCAGCGCGCCGATCACCTTGTACTCATTCCCAGGTGCCACGCCGTGCTGCCGCAGGTAGCCCTCGTCGACGCGCGATGGGGAGGTTCGCTGGAGGAGCTGCAGGCCCTCGAGCATCCCGCGCGTGGGTCCATATGGGGGAGGCACGCGCCGCGCCGGCGTCAGGGTGGGCGTAACAGCCATCGGCGGACTCCTTTCGACCTTGGGTAGCGTCCGATGATGCTAGCATGCTGCGACAGAGACTGTCAATAGTCCAGACCAAGTCCTGGAGTCCATTCATTTGTGTGCTGGACATCGATAAAATGCGCCATTAGACCGGGTATAATGGCGCAATAAAGTCTATTCTTACAATGCGGGCCTATTGAGCGAGTGAGGGACTGTCCGCAGTCTCGCAAACAGGCGCATACGGCGCTCAAGGGACTGTTAGTCTCATCATATATGATAATGAGGACTGACCGTGGCCACAGGGACTACGCCGCGTAGGGGTGGAGCTCCGGCGCTGCCCTAGGTGGGTGACACCAGGGCCCGGGAGCGGCCTACGATGTGACGTAGCTCAGCAGATGGGCAAGGTAGGCCCAAAAACGGATGATGTCGCCCGCCAGCGAGAGGCGGCGTTCGGAGTCTGGAACCACGTGGGCAAACAGGTCGAACTCCTCATAGCGGGCAAGGGAGCCCGCCGGCAGCGCGTCGCGTAGGCGGCGCGACTCCGTGTACGGGATAAATGCGTCGTCCCGGTCGTGCATCAGAAACACGCGCGCGAGCACACGTTGGGAGACGCGCACCGGCGAAAGGCCATCGAGCCGCCTCGCCAAGGTAGGAGGCAGGGCATCGAGCAGCCGCTCGACCTCCACTGGTGCCGGCTTGCCGAGCAGCGCGGCCACCACACGGCCGGCCTCTGTGCGCAGGGCGGTGGCACGCTCTTCGCCCGTAAGGATTGCCTGCTGGAGGAGCGAGCGGTCGTGATCGTCCTCCACCGCCTCAAGCAGGAGTCGCTCCACGATATCGCGAGAGAAGTCGCTGGGGATCCAGGCGACCGTGCTCCCGTCGAGCGACTGCTCCTCTGTGAGCACGGCGCGCAAGAGCGAACGCACGTCGGCGTAGGGGCCGAACAGGTTCACCACCGCTAGATCGCCGGCGATGCGCTCGTCTGCTGCGGCCAGGACCGCCAGCGATGCGCCGACGCTGAACCCGGCGAGGCCGATCCGGTCGCCGCGCACGCCGGGCAGCTGTTGAAGGTATTCGACCGCCGCGACGATCGCATCCACCTCCGTGAGGCTGATTTGGCCTGCCTTCAGCTCGGGCGACTCGGGAATGAGCACGATGACGTCAAGCCGTGCCAGGCTTTGGGCGAGCTGTACGACCAGCGGGTCGCGTAGGTCTAATGGGTTCACGCCCAAGAGGAGCACCAGCGCGCCGAACCTGCCGGCTTTGCCGGGGCGATACAGGTCGGCCGGCGCGTGGCCCTGGCCGCGGGGCAGCGCGATGCGCTCGAGGCTAGGCGCTGGCGTGACCCGCTGGAGCGGCTGCAGTTGCAGGATGGGGAAGAACTCGACCAGGAAGAGAGTCGCTTTGACGGCCGCTCGACCTGGAGGCAGCAGCAATAAGCCCGCGCAAATGGCTACTGAAAGCGCGAAAACTAAGGCCAACCAGCGGGTCCGCCGTGGCCGGCTAGGGCCGGTAGAGGCGGATGTTGCGAAGGTGCTCCTCCAGCGTTGCCGCGAAGGCGTGGCTCCCGTCGGGACGCGCGGCGAAGAACAGGTCCCTTGTCTCTTGCGGACGTACCACTGCCAGCAGTGCGTCGAGGCCGGGGTTAGCGATGGGTCCTGGCGGCAGACGGGTCCAGAGGTACGTGTTGTAGGGCGAGTCGGTCTCGAGGTCGGCGAGGGTAAGCTCAGACTTCCAGTAACCAAAGGCCGCGACCTGGTCTGGCCGTGCCGCGACGGCATACTGGACGGTGGGATCGGCCTCCAGCCTCATCTCGGCGTCCAGGCGGTTGAGCAGCACGCCCGCGATATGCGGTTGCTCCTCGGGCATCCTGGCCTCGCGCTCGACGATGGACGCCAGCGTGACAACGGAGTGCAGGCTCATGCGCTTGGCCGCTGCCTCGAGTCGCATCTCCTGCGTGAAACGGTCGAAGAACGTGGCCACCAGGCGACTGACGAGCTCTTCGGGCTCGACGGGCGTTAGCGGGAAGAAGTAGGTGTCTGGGAAGAGATAGCCCTCCGCGGACGCGGGCTTCTCGGGCAGGAGCGAGCCGCCTTCGCGGGCCGCCGCCAGGAAGGGCTCCTTGGAGACGATGCCCTGGCGTTCGAGCTCCTCTGCTATCTCCTCCATGCGCCATCCTTCCACCAGGGTGACCCTCCGATAGGGTGCCTGCGCCCGGTCGAAGCGCGCGACGAGCTCCTGGGCCGTGAGCCCGCCGGGGATCTCGTACTGCCCCGCCTCCAGCCGCGCATCGACGCCCAGAGTCGTCGCCCAGGCACGGAAGAGCCAGGCGATGCGGAGCAGGCCGGCCTCCTCCAGCCGGCGCCCTATGTTTGCCGCCGATTCGCCCTCATGCACCTCGAACGCTGCGGGCGCGTCGGTCTCGATCGAAGGTTTGTCGAGCATAGCCAAGAGCGACCGAGCGACCGGGCGCTCCGTTGCAGGCAGGCTCCACCAGAAGAGCCCCGCGATCCCAGCGATGAGCGTAAGCCCTGCGACGGCCGCGATCCACTTCACGGTGGGGCTTTGGCGTGGTGGCTGTCGAGATAGTCCTGCAGCAGGACGGCGGCCGCAGCCGAGTCGATGCGCTGCCGTCGCTTGGCTGGACTCAGCCCAGCCTGCCGCAGCAGGTCCTCCGCCGCAACCGAAGTGTAACGCTCGTCCCATGTCTCGATGGGCACGGGCGTGAGAGGCCGCAGCTCCTCGATGAACGCCAGAACCCTCTGGGCCTGCGGCCCGATGGAGCCGTTCAACGAGATCGGCAGGCCGACAATGATACGCGCGACCTCGTGCGCCTCCGCCAAGTCCGCGATGGCACGGAAGTCTAGCAATGTGCCACGCCGCTCCACCACGGCCACGGGGCTGGCGAGCACGCCGTCCGGGTCGCTCACCGCGACTCCAAGCCGCCGCTCGCCGACGTCAAGACCCAGCAGTCGCGGCATCGTCTAGGAAGGCCGGGCGGCCACGCTGGCGAAGCGCACCTCGATGCGCGCTGGAATCAGCGGCAGCGTGCCCAGCCACGGCGGCGACATGGTGATCTCAGGCTCCTTCGCCAGGTCGAGCCGGGCTTTGAAGTAGGCGCGCGCCTCGGCGGGCTGTCGCCCAGCCACCGCCGAGCGGGCCGCTGCGATGTCTAGGCCCGGCGATAGCTCGGCCGAGTACGCGACGCGAAAGGCCGCCCATTCGTCCCCCCGCCCGCTGAACTCCAGCGGCGTCGTCTTCAGGCCGTCTTGCACCAGCTTGAACTGACCGTCCTGCTCGATCCGCTCTCGGATCATGGCGTTGACCTGGCTCCCCTGGAAGGCAACGGCCTGAGTCTTTGCCACGAGGCGCAGGCCGATGTCTGGCGCCACTTCGCCGACCTGGCGGTCGAAGCTCTCACTCACGGTGACCGTGCGTTGCGACTCGCCGTAATATGACTCGTTGGAGCGCGCCAGGCGTTTGAGGGCCTGCTCCGCGGTCTCGCGCAGCCGGGTCTGGGCTTGCTGGCGGAGGCGCGTGAGGTCTTCGTTGCCGACCAGTCGCACCTCTTTGTCCGTGCCGCCCTTGGTCGCTTCCTCTTGCAGCACGGCCACTTTGGGCGCCAGGCTCTGGTCCAGGGTCCGGTCGATGCTCAGCGCGGCGACATTACCGACCTCGCCGGGCGTGACTGACTCGATGGCCACGACCGCACGGGCGCCGGACGTGGGCGGGAGCAGGGCCGGTGCCATCGTCTGGAACTGGAGCCCGGTCGCGGTAGCGACCCGCGTGCCCTGGGACACGACGATGCTCTCGGCCACGCGGCTCACGAAGGCGATGGAGCCGCGCGCCGTGGCGTCGGGCTCCTTGCGCGTCCCTGTTGTGGTCAAGCGCTCGCTGACCTCCATCTCCGTCTCGAGAAGACGTCCGGGCACGCGCGCCTCCAGCGGCGAGACGGCGCTGAGCCCGACTGCCGCGGTCACGACGACGGAGTCGCTGACCATCTGCGTTACCGGCTGGAGTGTGACGGTGGCCGAGGCGCTGATCAGCGAGCCCGCGACGAAGACGCCCAGGAGCACCAGCCCAATCGTGACGATGCGCCGCAGCGGCACCGCGGGCGCTCGTGCGCCGCGCGCCGCCGTGGACGGCATGCGCCCGTCGCGCCGTTCGACCAGCGGCAGGCCGATCTCCCGGGCCAGCGTTCTCGTGGCGGCGTCCTGGACCTGGAACAGCACGTGCCGGCCGGACGAAGCGGCGATCCTGCGCAGGAGTTGCAGCGACACCGGATTGCGCAGCAGCGCGACATGTCGCGGCACGAAGACCACGATGCGCTCGCCCTCGGCCCGCTCAAGCTTGCTCCGCAGCGAGCCGAGGTGGTCGTCGGGCTCGACTTCGACGTACGTCGTGCCGGTTATCTGGGCCATATCTCAGCGGGACTAGCCGCTCGCGCCCTCAGGTCTTGCCGTGACCGCTTGCAGGAGCCTGGGCACGGCCTGGAGCGCCTGCTCGAGCCGTGCTGGGTCTTTGCCGCCTCCCTGACCGAGTTCGGGCCGCCCGCCGCCGCTGCCGCCCGCCTCCTGGGCCACGCTCCGCACCAGGTTGCCCGCGTGGTATCCCTTCGCCGCCAGGTCCGCTGTCACCATCGCCAGGAAGCTCGGTTGCCCGTCGAGGACGGCGCCCAGCACGACGACGCCGCTGCCGAGCCGCTGCTTCAGCAGGTCGCCCATGGTCTTGAGCGCGTCCATGTGGGGCGCCTCCACCGTCTCGGCGATGTAGGCCACGCCGTCCACGCGGCTCACCCGCTCGAGCAGCGCCGTGGCCTGGTCGCGGCTCCGTTGCGCCTCGATGGCCTCGATCCGCTTGCGCAGCGTTGCCATCTCCTCCTGGAGCCCAGCCAGGCGGTGGGGTAGCTCGGCAGTTGATGTCTGCACGGCCTGGGCCGCCTGGTCCAGGACGGCGCGCTGCTGCCGCAGCCACTCCTCGGCCGGGCGGCCGGCCAGCGCCTCGATGCGACGCATGCCGGCGCCGATGCTGGTCTCGTCCAGGATGACGAAGACGCCGATGTCGCCCGTGCGGTGCACATGCGTGCCGCCGCACAGCTCCCGGCTGACGACATCGTGATCGTGCGCCTCCCGTAGGGGCGAGGTCACCTCGCCCTCCCGCTCGTCCTGAGCCAGCCTGCCTTGAGCGGAGTCGATGGGTCGAAGGACCTCCACCATCCGCACCTCGGCGCCGTACTTCTCGCCAAACAGGGCGATGGCTCCCTCCTGCAGCGCCTGGGCGTACGGCACCTGCCGCGGCTGCACCGGCAGGTTCTCGCGGACGGCGCGGTTCACCCACGCCTCGACCGCCGCGATCTCCTCCAAAGTGAGCGCCGCGATGTGCGAGAAATCGAAGCGCAGCCGGTCCGGCGCCACCAGCGAGCCTGCCTGGCGGGCATGTTCTCCGACGATG
>Ga0209002_10002325_pt1 | contig 15351 bp, 16 predicted proteins | sample Rifsed16ft2_FD_184010 | JGI IMG/M metagenome (GOLD analysis project Ga0209002, IMG submission 184010) | Soil microbial communities from Rifle, Colorado, USA - sediment 16ft 2 (version 2) | ecosystem: Environmental > Terrestrial > Deep subsurface > Rock core/Sediment | place: Rifle, Colorado...
GCCCCACCATCTAATCGACCAACTTCAGGAACTCTTTTTCGGAAAGCACCTTCACGCCGTGCTGGCGCGCTTCCTCCAGCTTCGATCCCGGAGCATCTCCCACCACCACGAAACTCGTTTGCTTGCTCACCGAGGAGGTGACACGCCCACCCCGTTCCTCGACCATTCGCTTGGCTTCATCGCGACTCATGTGAGCCAAGGCGCCGGTGAACACGATCTTCATCCCCGCCAGGGACGCCGGCTTGCCACCTCGCGCCCACCGCGGCTCCACCCCGGCCCTTATCAGCTTCCCCATGACGCGGCGATTGCCTTCGTCTCGGAAGAAGGTCGTCACCGCCCGCGCCACCTCCTGTCCCACCTCGTGGACGGCGGTCAGTTCGTCTTCTTCGGCCTTCATCACCGCCTCCAAGCTCCCGAAATGCTGAGCCAGCACCTTCGCCACATGCTGTCCCACGTTGGGGATCCCTAGAGCGTAAAGGAAGCGATCCAGGGTGGTTCGCTTGCTCGCTTCGATGGCGCGCAACAGGTTGTCGACCGACTTGTCGGCGAAACCCTGGAGACCCAGGAGATCCCGCTGCTTCAGATGATAGAGGTCGGCCACGTCCTTGACGATGCCTCGCTCCACGAGCTGCCAAACCGTCTTCTCCCCCAGGTGCTCGATCTCCATGGCTCCCCGGCTGGCGAAGTGCTCGATCCCGCCCATCTGCTGGGCGGGGCAAACCAAACCACCCGAGCACATGTGATAGGCGCCCTGTCGCACCACCGGAGAGCCACAGGCCGGGCAGCTATCAGGCATCACGAACCGTTTGGATCCGGGCTTCCTCTTCTCGCGGAGAACCTCCACCACCTCCGGTATGACGTCCCCCGCCCTTCGCACCCGAACGGTGTCCCCGACCCGGACGTCCTTACGGTCCACCTCGTCTTGATTGTGCAAGGTGGCGCGGCTCACCGTTACCCCACCCACGTCCACCGGCCGCAGGAGTGCCACCGGGGTGAGCTTGCCGGTGCGCCCCACCTGCACCACGATGTCCATCACTTCGGTCACTTCCTGTCGCGGCGAGAACTTGAAGGCAACCGCCCAGCGAGGGCTCCGCGATCGCTCTCCCAGCTCTAACTGTTGGCGGCGACGGTTGACCTTGATGACGATGCCGTCGATCTCGTAGTCCAGGGAATCCCTTTTCGCCTCCCGCTCGTCATGGTAGGAGATCGCTTCCTCGATACCGCGGCACAGGCGCACCGCGGGGTCGACACGAAAACCCCAGGCAGCTAACGTCTCCAGGACTTCCTTCTGCGAATCGGGTCGCACCCGATCGGCGTACATGATCTCGTAGGCGAAAATGTCGAGCGGCCGCTCGGCGGTGACGCGAGGATCCAACTGGCGAAGCGAGCCGGCGGCGGCGTTCCGGGGATTGGCGAAGAGCTCTTTGCCGGCTTCCGCCATGCGCCGATTGAGCGCCTCGAATTCCAGGAGACGAAGGATCGCCTCGGCTCGAATCGCAACCGTACCCGGGGCGGGGCGCTCGTCGGTACGGAGCCTCAGCGGAAGGCTCCGGATGGTCTTCAGGTTCTGCGAAATGTCCTCGCCTACCGTTCCATCTCCTCTGGTGGAACCGCGCTCGAATCTCCCATCGACGTAGACCAGCTCCACCGACAGTCCGTCGAACTTGGGCTCGGCCAGATACTCGACCTCGGTCGCCCCCAATCCCTTCCGGACGCGCTTGTCGAACTCCGTAACTTCGCTCTCCTCCATGGCAGACTCGAGCGAGAGCATGGGCGCCAGGTGCTCGACCTCACCGAAGCCCTCCTGCACCGACCCCGGTACCCTCTGCGAGGGGGAGTCGGAGGTAATGAGCTCCGGGTGTTGGCGCTCGAGTGCCAGGAGCTCCCTCATGAGCTCGTCGTAGCGCGCGTCCCCAATCTCGGGGGCGCTCTTGACGTAGTACAAATAGTCGTGACGCCGGATTTCCCGACGGAGCTCTTCAATTCGCTTCGCGGCTCGATCCTTCGTCACTGGGTGCATCGTCTTCCGGCCTTCGCCGCCTTTCCAGTCCCAGCCATTGAGAGAACTGCTTCTTCAATCTCTCCGCTTTCCTCCAGGGTCCGGGATGGCGCCGCTTCAGTTTCTCGAGGACGGTCCGAACTCGCTGGCTCTCGGTTCCCAAGATGGCCAGACCGAGAAAGAGAAAGAGAATCCCCTGCAAAATCGGAAGGAAAAGACCGATGAAGCCGAGCACCATGAGGGAGAGGCCGACGACGACTTTGGTCATCCTCCATAAGGGGTGAGCGGACCTTACAGATGGCAAGGTCATTCTCTTGCGGTTCTCTGCCCACCGAGCAGGCGCTGTGCCTTCTCCACCACCCGGCGCTCATTGGCGAACGCCAACTTCCCAATTGCTTCCGAAATGGGAAACCATCTCGCCTCGTCGACCTCGTGATCGTGGAGAGAAGTGTCTCCTCCGGTGTGACGCATCAAGAAAAAGTACACCAATTTGTGATGGCGCACCGAATGACCCTCCGGCTCTTTCCAAACGAACCAATAGTCGATCTTGTCCAGTTGTTCCCCAACCTCGCCTTCCAGACCGGTCTCCTCCCTGACCTCACGCCTGGCGGCGCGCGCTAGTGGCTCACCCTTTTCCACCAGGCCTTTGGGCAGCTGCCAACGCGTGCCGCCCTGGGTCGAGATGAGACAGACCTGAGGAGACAAGCTGGGGTCCGTGCCGTTTCTATAGATGACACCGCCCGCCGAGGTCTCGAGCTTCACTTTCGTCGCGTCAGGCTTGGAGCGGGCCATGGTGGAGGCTCAGTGTCCCGGAGGCCTGAGCTCCGCTCGGGCCATCAGGCCGCGGCTCGCCGCCATTCCGACCAGGGCAGCCACACCGGCCAAGGGGCCGAATCGGTAGAGGAGAAAGCCAAGGACCAGGGCGAATGCCACCAACCGCACTAACATTCCCGGAAGGCTTCGCCGCTCCAGCGCCGCGCCGTGGGACGAGGCAGGGCCGGTGGCACGCCGCACCCAGGCGAAGTAGAGATAGCCCAGCAACATCCCCAGGGCGGTGAAGGCAAGAAAGTGCATGATTCATCTTATCCGCGCCGGCCGCGTCACGCGAGCAGCGACGATTCGTCAGGAAGAGCGTCCGTTTCTCACTTCCCGGATCGAAAATGGGGAAGCGTAACGTCGAGCATGGTGCGGAGGCCGGGTTTCAAGCCCTCTATTCCGCGGGCCATGGTGAGCAACATCCCAACGGTTGCTTCGTCCCCCGCCAGCCCTCCCTCCAGTCGGATGTCGAGCGGTGGCTTGCCGCGGATTACGATACGGTCGTAAGGGTTCTTGGCACCCACGAATATCTGCAGATCGAGCTGGAGGGCCTGCTTGCCCCCCCGGAAGCCTCGACAAACATGGTGAAGACCGCTTACCTGCCGAGCCTTGACGGTGAGGTGTGGCGTACGGATCGACTTCTTGGCGATCAACGGAGTGAGCTTTTCGGTGACCCGACCGAGCTCCCAGCCGATTCCTGCTGCCACGAGATAAAGAGATTCCACGAGTCCGACGTGACCCAGCCGCCTGTTTCTGACTTCAGCCCGGAACTCGGCGAGGGTCAACCCCGCCCCTACTTTCTTCAGAAGCGTCACACGCCGCAACGCTGCGTCGACCACTCGTTCGACCAGAATGGAGCTGACATCCTGGCACGGCGAGGTCGAGGCGAGGGCCAGGGTGTCCATCACGAATCCCGGATTCACCCCCGTCCCCAGGACGACCGCTCCCTTGGAGCGGGCTAGGGCATCGATCTCTCGCGTCAATCTCGGCTGCCGCACGGAAGGAAAAACGAGCTCCTCACAGGTGCTCACCACGTTCGCCCTCGCCTCCAGACAGTCCTTGATCTGAGGCAGCACATCCTCCAGATGCGATTGGGTCGAGTGAAGGACCACGTCGGGTTGGCCGACGGCCAGGATTTCCTGCGCCCGATGGGAGACGCGAACCCCGCTCGGACGTCGAAGGCCCGCCAGATCGGCTACGTCGCGCTGCTGCAGGGCGGGATCGATGTCGATGGCGCCGACCAACTCCAGGTCGGGGCGGGCGAGAACCGCACGGATAGCGGCGAGCCCAATCGGACCGACCCCGTATTGCACAACTCGCAGTGTCTTGGGAGAGGTCTTCAACGCGAACCTTCTTTGGCTTTAACGCGAAATGAGGAACAGCGACCCCAATGCGGCCCCGGTGGAAACTCCCGCGTTTCTCATATACCACTCCAGCCGCGAAAGTCCATTTTCGCCTTGGAATCTCGACAATACCTAGTCACTGCACATAGGTTCACCGAGATTCGACCGGTCGGTAGGTTTTTGTCCGGATTACGGGTTACCATGGTCGCCTCACGCAGCCCGGCGACCGAGGCTCCGCCCCTGGCAGGAACGATGGTGACGACCAACAGGCTGAGAGTGCCTACCCCAAGCTGGGCTCTCCTTTTGTTTCTCACTACTCTGATATTGAACACGGTCATCAACAGCCTGCTGCTCGTCAAGCAACCCGATCTGGGAATCCTATTCGGCGAGCTACTGGCCATCCTGGTCCCTACCGTCCTGGCGGTGGTGGCCCTGCGAGCGGACGTGCGAACGACCCTTCGCCTGCGGCTCCCGTCCGCTGCCGATTGTCTCCTGGCGGTGCCCCTGGCGGTGTCTCTCGCCGTCCTCAACGATCAGCTGTCGAATCTGACCAGCCTGGTTTTCCCCATACCGGAAGCACTACGACAGGAGATCGCCAGACTGCTCGAGGCGGAAACCGCGTACCAGTGGATGGTACGGATCCTGGGACTAGCGGTGGGAGCCGCCGTCTCCGAGGAGCTCCTCTTTCGCGGCTTCATGCAGACGAGCCTGGAAGGCAGCCCCCTCGGTCGTACCGGCGCCATTCTTCTTACTTCCTTCTTGTTTGCGGCGATGCACTTCATACCGCAGGGCATTGCGAGCTACACGCTGGCGGGGGTGGTATTGGGAATCACCGCCATGGCAACGGAAAGCATTCTGATACCGATCCTGATCCACGGGCTGAACAACGCCTCGGCGCTCGTGCTGCTCAACGTCGCTGGGCTAGAGAGTCTCGGCCAGCCGGTCTGGATCCCTCCCCAAATCCTCATCCCGGCGGTTCTCATTTTTGCCATCACCCTGACCTACTATGTGAAACGAGCCTCGGAACACGAATCGGCGGCGCCAGCCCCGGCTCCTCCCTCCCCTCAGGGTCCTCCTCCGGAGCGTTTCGTTTCCACCCCTCCCCTCGCTCCGGTCTTAAAGCGGAAGACTCTCGGCTGGCTGGCGGTCGGCTGCGCCGCCATCGGTGGCGCCCTGGTCGTGTTCGGTCTCTTTTTCGTTTCCCTTCTCTACTCACCCGAAGTCAGGCGCCAACCCATCCACGACATACAGGCCGTCTTGCTGGACGCGCTCCCCCCCTCGCAGACACGACTGGCATCGCGCATCAACCAGGAGTTCGATGCTCTCATGGACGTAAACGAGTCCGGACGGATAAGCCTGTCGCAGTTCCTGAGACTCATGTGGGTTTACGGCGAGGCGCGATCCGATGGAATCATCAGCGAGGAGGAAATCGAGGCCATTCTCTCCCAGGTTAGGCTCATCACTCGAGCCGACTCAGAGGTGCGCCATCTTTGATCCAGCCACGGCGCCACCCCGTCAGAAGCTATGCCGGAGCCGCAAGCGCTCGCTCAAGAGCCTCGATGACGTCTCGCACGGTGTAGTTGATCTGAACCGGCACGCCCTCGTAGACATTTCCCCAGAAGGGCTCGCCGAGGACTCGCAGATGCCGGTCGAGTAACCAGATGGTGGGTGTTCCGTAGCGTTGCCCGTCCTGGTACCACTTGAAGCGTCCCTGCCATGGATAAACGGAACCGTAGGCCGGCACGTGCCGGTGCTCATTAGCATTGTCCAACAGCCGAAAACGCGGATCGTAGAAGAGCGTATCGAAGGGAATCGTCCCGTCTTCTTTGAGCACCTCGGTCTTCTCCACCAGCTCCCTCACCGCGTTTTGATATGCCGCCCTGTCTTCCGATTCGACCAGGAATACGTCTTCTTGGTAACCGTAAGTGTTTCCGCTGTAAACGGGTGGCGTCGCCACCGGAACGAACGTCACTCCTCTATCCGCATAGTTGAAATAGACCGTCCGATGAATGGCGAGGTCGTCGGAGCTGTCCACGCACCACAGCTGCCCTCGTTTGTCGGCCGGCTTTTTCGCGTGGGCGCCCCCGAAAATCACCAGGCAAAGAACCTTGCTGTACTCCTCGACTCGATCCGCCAGGGTGACCGATTGTAGCCGGTGATCGAGAAAAAACACGGAGGGATCCACTTGTTCGCCGGGGCGGTAGCAAAGGGGTCTCGCCGGCTGCCGAGAAAATGGGAAGAGGGGCGCCGCCAGCAAGCCGGCGGCAGCGGTCGCGCCTTTCAAAAACTCTCTTCGATCCATCATTTTTTCACCGCCTCACGAACGGTGGGGAAACGGGAGACCATGAAGATGGGCAAGATGAGAACCAGGAACGAAATAAAGATGATGCCCGCGCCGAGAAGCGGGCGGCGAGGTTCCGGAACGGGTCCGGTCGAGAGCACCTCTGGCCAGCACAAGAAGATACCCGCCAATAACAAGTGCGCAAAGAAATTCAGGTAAGCCGCCATGCCCAAGCTTCTCTTCGCCGGCGCGGTGCCCGCCGCCACCAGGGCCGGCCACTCGAACGCCGTGGAAAAGACCAGGCTAGCGGCAAGAGCCGGCCACGGAACTCCCAGGCTAATCAGGGGAAAACCCATGCCGGCTAGCTGGGAGGATGCATTGCCCGCCAGCGCGCTCCGGTAGGGACGGACTCCCCCCAGGAATCTCAATAAGGATCCCTTGAGTGGGAGGAAGACGAGGGTGAATAGGGCCGCCCGCACGAAGAGATCGATGGAAGGAGACCGCGTGAGAAAACGGAAAAGGGAGACGATGACAGCTCCCAAGACCACCGCCAGGGCCACCCACCGGGAGGTGCTCACGATTTTTCCCCGAGCTCGCGTGCCAGCAGGTCATCCACGGTTTCGGCGGCCCTCACCACCCGGAACGCCTCTCCTTCCACCAAGACTTCCGCCGGTCGCGGCCGCAGGTTGTAGTTCGAGCTCATGACATAGCCATAAGCACCGGTGTCCAATATGGCCAAGAGGTCTCCTGGGTGCGGATCGGTGAGCATACGATCGCGACCGAACGTATCGGAGGACTCGCACACTGCGCCCACGATATCTACCTTTTCTCTTTCTCCTTCCCGCTTCACCACGGGAACGATGCGGTGATAGGCATCGTACAGAGCCGGCCGTAACAAGTCGTTCATGCCCGCATCGACGACCACGAACCGGCGACCTTGAACGCCCTTGACGTAGAGGACTCTCACTACCAGGGCGCCGGCCGGCCCCACCAGAGCCCGCCCCGGCTCGATGATGACCCGAGCTCCCGAGCGTGAGAGCCAGGGAAGGACTTCCTGTGCATAGGCCTCGAATTCGGGTGCCGGATCCTCTCGGTAGGCGATCCCCAATCCTCCTCCAATGTCTACGTGGTGGATCGTCAAACCGTACCCCTTCAATTCACCGATCGCTTTTCCCAGCGTGCGGGCGGCTTCCCCGAGTGGGTGAAGAGAGGTGATCTGAGAGCCGATGTGGCTATGTATTCCGCAGAAGTCCAGGTGGGGGAACTCGCGATGCCTATGATAGAGGTCCATCGCCGCTCGCAAATCCAATCCGAACTTCGCCGCCTGAACACCGGTTGCGATATGGGGATGCGTTCCGGCGTCGATGTCGGGGTTGATACGAACGCTCACCCTGGCCCTCCGCCCGTACCGGGCCGCGATCCCGTCGAGCAGAGCCGCTTCTCCCTCGGACTCTAGATGGAACAGGAAGATATCCGCTTGCAAGCCTGCCTCGAGCTCCCACTCGGTCTTACCCACACCGGAGAAGACGACTCTCTCGGGAGGAACGCCCACTCGAAGAGCGAGCGCCAGCTCGGCGCCCGATACGACTTCCGCTCCCGCCCCTTCGTCGAAAAGGAGGCGGAGCAGCGCCGGCTGGGAGTTTGCCTTCAGCGCGTAGCAAATGAGGTGAGGCTGGGCGGAAAAAGCACTATCGAGACGGCGGAACCTGCGAACCACCTCCCGTGAGCTGTATACGTAGAAGGGAGTGGGAACCGATGCGGCGATCCGTTCCAGGGAGCAATCCTCACAGGAAAGCTTTCCTTCACGAGCTCGAAACGCTTGGTCCGACATTTGAAACCCATTCCAATGCCCGCACATTATATGGGCAAGGGGTGGAAATTGCGGCCCCCCGGTGCAACGGGAATGCCGGGTGCTCAGCCGTCCGCGCGGTGAATGAACTTCCTGAGGAGGGTCTGGCCTTCGTTGACGATGACCACTGCCCCGCTGGCAAGGTCTTCATCAAAAAGCGCCAACAGCTTGATGAGCAGGCGACTTATCGAGTCCGAGCTGCCCCGCAATTTCAAGAACACGACGGACGGCCAGGGTCCCGGTTTCGATTCCACCAGTCGGGCGAGCCGGTCATTGCGAGTGAGCACGACTCGATTCTCCAGAGTTGCCAACCTCAGGATCTCCGTGGGAGGAAGATCGCCGGCGCCGATTTCGACGGAATGAACGGCGTCGTGGCCCGCTCGCTTGAGCTTCTTGACCACCAGGAGGGGGAAGAGGGGATCAGCGAGTAGCTTCAAAGCATTTCGCGGCGGAGCTCGTCCTGCCGATCGCTCACTTGGATACTCTGACGCTTGCAGACATTCTCGCCAGTGCCTCCGCGAAGAGATCCACTTCCTCGAAAGTATTGTAGTGGACCAGAGAGGCCCGCACCCCTCCCTCGCTCTCCGATAGGCCGAGAGCCCTCATGAGGCGAGGGCAGTGCTGGTGGCCATCGCGAACCGCGATTCCTTGCTGAGCCAGCTGTCGGGAGACCTCGGCCGCTGCCATTCCGTTCAGACTGAAACAGAGCGTCGGGGTGCGATAGGCGTCGTAGTCCGGACCATCGATACCGTGGATCTTCAGCGCCGGAATCTCTCCGGCCCGTCTCAAGAGATGCCCGGTCATATCACGCTCGTAGTGGCGAATGGCCTGCATGCCTCGGCGGACATCGCCGCGACGACCAATCGCATCGGCGGGAGCCAGAGGCAGTTCTCTCGAGCGTCGCCCCAGCTCTTCGATGTAGCCAATGGCGGCGTCCATTCCGGCGACATCCTGGTAGCCGTAGGTTCTGGCCCGGGAGTTGTCCGGAGCTTGGTCCGCCACGAAATGCTGTCGAAGGCCGGGGAGGGCGTCCAGCGCCTCCCGCTTGGCCCAAAGGAACCCCATGCGCGGACCGAATATCTTGTAGCCAGAGCAGACCAGAAAGTCACAGCCGAAGAAACGCACGTCCAGCGGGCCATGCGATGCGAAATGGACCGCGTCCACGAACAGATGACCACCCCGGGCATGAATACGCTCCGCCACCGGGATGAGGTCCACGATGGTACCCACGGCATTGGAGGCCTTGGTCACCGCCACCAGTCGGGTCCGATCGCTCAGGATGGTGTCGAGCCTCGCGATGTCGAGACGCGCATCGGCTTCCACCGGCCAGATCTTCACCTCGATGCCGCGGCTTTTGAGGTCCAGCCATGGAGTGATGTTGGCCTGGTGGTCCAGCTCGGTAACCACGATCTCCTCGCCCGCCTTCAAGAGCTCCCCGAAGGCCGTGCTGACGAGACGTATGAATCCCGTGGCGTTGACTCCGAACAGGATCTCCTCCGGTTGGTAAGCGTTGAGGAACACGGCCACGCTCTCCCGAGCGCGCTGGATAGTCTGGCCGAGCTCTTCCCAGGACCCCTTCTGAACTGCCGCGTGCGTGGCCGGACGACCGGACATGGCGTCGGCGACCGAGCGCGGAACCTGGGATCCGGCGGCGTTGTCGAAGAAAACGCGTTCCGGATCGGCCAAGGATGGGAAGTTACCTCGAACGAAATCCAAAGGAAATTCCATGTTGAAATCCTATGTCAACCGTCAGGGGTGCGCCAGCGGCGATTCGGCAACCTCTACAAATGCGGCCGAGTATACCACGCCCGGTCAACCGAAAGGCTTTACGCGGCTTCTCGGTATCTATCCACGCAGAAGGTCGACCAATTGGGCGCTAAACTGCGAGCGCGGCATGACGTTCTCGCATCCCGCGGCCCGCGCCCGTTCTGCGACCTCAGGCTGCGTGTGGCGCAAAAAACCCAGCATGGGAACGTCAGCGGTGTCGGGCTCCGATCGGAGCCTCTTGATCGCCGCGAGCGCCTGCAAGTCCTGGTCACCGAGGTCGAAAACGACCAACTCCGCTCCCGCCCGCGCCTTCTCCAACAGCTCGTCCTCAGTGGAAGCGAACGTCAGATCGACGGAGGCCTGGCGAGCCGCCGACTGCAACTTGGCGACGAAAAACAGATTGTTGACGACAGCCACCACCCGTCGCGACATGGCACACCCCGCTCCGCCTCATTATAATAGTTAACCAAACAACGGGGGCAATTTGCCAATCCACTCCAAGCCTTCAGCTCTTCGGAACGTGTTCGCCGCTGCCGGCGCTCGATTCGCTACGCACCGCGGCCGAGAGGTACCCGCGGAGTTCTCGGGAGTGGACGAAGAGTATCGCAGCGCCCGGGAGTCGGTGGTGGTCGGCGATCGCTCCTATCGCGCGCGGGTCCGGGTCACCGGCAAAGACCGGGTGGGCTTCCTGCACAACATGCTCACCAACGATGTGAAGCAGCTCGTGACGGGAGAAGGCATGCCGGCCGCATTGCTGACCCGCTTGGGCAAGTTGGTGTCCGACCTCATCGTCTACCAGCTAGGCGAGGCCGTCCTGCTGGAGATGGAGCCGGAAGGCCGAGATGCGGTGCTCGAGTCTCTGTCCCGATACATCGTTTCCGAAGACGTCACCCTGACCGACGTCAGTAGTGAGGAGGGCCTCTTTTCCGTGGAGGGGCCGCGCGCGGCGAAGCTACTCGCCGAGCTACTTGAGACCGATAGGGACCAGGATGAGGAGCGCCTGGCCGAGCTGCCGGGGTTCCACTTCATCTCCGCTCGTTTCGGCCAGCGGCCGATCCGCCTGAGCGCCGCCCGCCACGGGCCGGGAGCGGCCTTCGACGTAGCAGTTCCCGTTGAGACCGCCATCGATTTCCTGGAGAGGCTCCTCGAGGTTGGACGGCCTCTCGATCTCCGCCTCGCCGGTTGGCGCGCCCTGGAGATTCGCCGCATCGAAGCGGGCATCCCCTTGCTGGGAACCGACATGGACGCTTCCCACCTCCCTCTGGAGGCCGGTTTGGAGGAAGCCATCAGCTTCACCAAAGGTTGTTACATAGGTCAAGAGTACGTGGTGCGGCTCGCTCATCGCGGACACTTGAATCGCAAGCTGGCCGGAATCGTAATCTCCGGTCGGACGGTCCCGAAACCAGCAGACGAGATTCAAGGAGCCGGGCAAACGGTGGGACGAGTGACCAGCGCCGCTTTCTCCCCGACCTTGGAGCATCCCATCGCCATGGGCTACCTGCAGCGTGATTTCCTGCCGCCCGGCACGGCGCTTTCCATCCTCAGCAACGGAAGCGAGCTGGCCGCTCGGGTCACTGAGCTCCCCTTCATCCGCCGCCCATGAGGACCTACGCCAGAACGGAAGGCCGGACCGACTATCTCGCGGAGGAACCGTGGTAGAGGCAGCCAACCGCGTGCACGTTGTCGTTCATTACCATGAGATAGCCCTCAAGGGTCGGAATCGACCCTTCTTCATTAATCGGTTGGTCCGCAATATCGAAAGGGCGACCGCGGACCTACCGGTGAAACGAGTGGTTCCCCTGCCCGGGCGATTGTTGGTCGAGCTCGGGGACGGCGCCGCCTGGCCCCGACTGCGGGACAGACTTTCGAAAGTGGCCGGCATCGCCAATTTCTCTCCGACCCAAAGGGTGGAGCTCGACATCGACTCCCTGTCCGAGAAGGTCGTGGCAGCGGTGAGCGACAGGCCCTTCCAGTCCTTTCGGATCACCACCCGGCGCGCCAACAAGAGATTCAGCCTCAACTCGATGGAGATCGATCGCGAAGTGGGGGCGCGGGTCAAGGCGGCAACTGGCGCGCGGGTGAACCTGACCTCACCAGAAACCATCATCTACATCGAGATCCTTCCCCGCGAGGCCTTGTTCTATTTCGAAAAGCTCGAGGGGATACACGGCGTCCCGGTGGGAACCGCCGGCCGGGTGGCGGCGCTGCTGTCGGGTGGCATCGACTCGCCGGTGGCCGCCTACCGCATGATGAAGAGAGGCTGCCGCGTGGACTTCATCCACTTCCACAGCGTTCCGTTCCTCTCCCGAGCCTCGCAGCAAAAGGTGAAAGAGATTATCGACGTTCTCACCGCTTATCAGTACCGCTCCCGACTCTATCTGGTCGCCTTCGGTGACCTGCAGCGCCAAATCATGCTTGCCGCACCTGCCCCCTTGAGGGTGATCCTGTACCGCCGGTTCATGATGCGCATCGCCACCGCTCTGGCCAGGCACCGGCGAGCCAGGGCGTTGGTTACCGGCGAAAGCCTGGGGCAAGTGGCTTCGCAGACGCTCGACAACATCGCGGTCATCGAAACGGCGGCCGGGCTACCCGTCCTGCGACCCCTCATCGGCATGGACAAAAGCGAGATAACCTGCCAGGCGAGGGAGATCGGGACTTACGAGATCTCCATACTGCCCGATCAAGATTGCTGTCAGCTCTTCATTCCCACTCACCCAGCGACCAGCAGTCGACTGAACGAGGTCCAGGAGGCGGAGCGACGGTTGGAAGCAGATCAGCTCATGCAGACCGCGGTCGAGGACGTGGAAGAAGTGCGTTTCCGTTTCCCAGCCGCCGCCCAACCCGTACAGGCGTCGTGATCATCCCGATGGGAATCAGGATGAGCCAGCTAGCTGGGGCCGGATGGGAGCGAGTCGACGAGATCTTTCCAAGCCCGCCAGTAGTCGTCGCCCCCGCCCAGGAAGGTATCGTTGTGACCGGCTCCCGGAATGGCAAAGAAGCGCTTCGGCCCCGAAGCAGCTCGGAACAAACGCTCCCCCTGCTCAAAGGGCACGGTTCGATCCCGGGTGCCGTGCAGTATCAGGAGCGGAGCTCTGATGGAAGAGATCTTCGCCAGGTTATCGTAGCGCGTGCGCACCAGCCGTCCGAGAGGAAGGAAGGGGTAGACGGCCTTCGCCATGTCGGCGATGGAGGTGAAGGGCGATTCCAAGACCAACGCCGCGACTTGCTTCTCCAATGCCAGCTGAACGGCCACCGCCGCTCCCAAAGACTCACCGAACAAAACGACCCTTTCGGGAGCCAGTCCACCATCGATCAGGTGCTGGTAGGCCGCCCGAGCATCTCGGTAAGTGCCCGCCTCATCCGGCCTGCCCTCGCTCTTCCCGTACCCTCGGTAGTCGAAAAGGAAAACGCTCAGCCCCAACTTCGCCTGCAGGAGAAGGGCTCGGTCCAATCGGTGAGAGATGTTGCCCGCGTTCCCGTGACACACCAGGACGACCAAGGCGGCCTCCCGCACCGGCAGGAACCAACCGTGCAGTCGCACACCGTCCTCCGCCCGCAGGGTGACTTCCTGATGGGGAAGCCCCAGGTCGGCCGGCGTCAAATCCAGCTCACGCTGGGGGAAGTAAATGAGCTTCTTTTCGAACAGCAAGGGAGCCGTCTGCAGGCCGACGATTGCTATCAGCGCCATCAGAAAGGTGCGCCTCGATCCGGCCATCCTCATCGTCAGCCCATTATGCCAGAGGAAGATGGTGGTATCTGGGTGCCGAGCGGGGAGAGCTTGCGGTGAGCACCCGGGAGGCGTTCGCGCGGATGGCGGCGGGAGAAGACGACGCCATCGAGATCGATCGCGCCGCGCTGCTCATCGCCGCCGAAGAGTACCCGGATCTTTCTCTGGATGCTTACCTGGGTAAGCTCGATGACCTGGCCCAGCGGGTCCGGGAGAAACTCTTCACAGACGCCGGACCCCACGAGACGCTGGCGCGCCTGAACCAAGTCCTCTTCGACGAAGAGGCCTTTCGGGGAGACGACAAGGAATACTACGACGCGCGCAACAGCTATCTGAACGAGGTGATCGACCGCCGCGTGGGAATCCCCATTACCTTGTCGGCGGTCTATGGTGAGGTGGCGCGGCGGGTCGGGTTCCGCTTGCTGGGCGTCGGCTTCCCGGGACATTTCTTGCTGAAGCACGAGATGGAGGAAGGGGAGATCTTGATCGATCCTTTCCACCGTGGCCAGATCCTCACCCACGATGACTGCCGAGCCAGGTTGAAGGAGGACTTTCAAGGCAAGCTGGAGTTTCACCACCGGCAGCTCGATCGCACTTCACCGCGGCTCATGCTATTCCGCATACTGAACAATCTGAAGGGTATCTACGTGAAGCGCCGCGATCACCCACGCGCGCTTGCGGCCGTCGAGCGCATGCTCTTGCTCGTTCCCGACTCACCGTCCGAGGTGAGAGACCGTGGAATCCTGCTCTCTGGGGTCGGTCGCCCTCTGGAGGGAGTGGGCGAGCTTGCACGGTACCTGCGACTGAAGCCGGACGCGGGAGATCGAGAACGTGTCGAGGGGATCATGGACCGCTTGCGGCTACAGGTCGGCATGGCCAATTGACGCCGGGCCTAGATGAGGCCGACGAGGCCGAACCGACTGCCTAGGCCGTTACTAGCTTGACAGGGGGACCGCCAGCTGCATACAGTAGCCCCGCGCTCATCCTCCCCACCGGACGGCGCCTTCAGCAGGGAGCAGACCCTGAGGGAAACGGCGTCGGCATTATTCTCATAGTTTAGGGTTCGCCCTCCCATCCAATCCCGGCCGGGCTTGAATAGGGAGTGCGCTCACGAAGTCCCGGGGCCAGCCCCCCAACCCGTGGCCCCGGGGCACTTTCCTCGACTGTCTCCCTGCATCTGAGCTTTCCTCGGGAGCATCCGCACTGGCCTGCCAGGATGGTGGTTCGCCTGCCGCACGGCGCTTCTAAGCCATTCGGAGGTTGAGACGTGATATGTTTATGGGCGAAAGGGAGGTGCTCGTGGATCAGGCGGAACCGGCTCTTGCCGGGCTTCCCGACCCGGGCGAGCCCGTCTTCTATCCCAGAGTGGGACATTGCGTTTACCGCGGACTCACTGAGGATCGGGCAGCGCCGGGAAAGAAGCTGGTGGAGCTGGAAGATCTGGAGGAGGGCAGCCGGATACTGATCCCGATGGAGCGTGTTCCCACGCTCCGGCTCCGGCCGGCAGGCCGGGCTCTGGAAGAGATCCAGCAAGAGTTGTCCTCGCAGTTCGAACAGCCTTCGGACGAC
>Ga0209002_10002330_pt1 | contig 15343 bp, 14 predicted proteins | sample Rifsed16ft2_FD_184010 | JGI IMG/M metagenome (GOLD analysis project Ga0209002, IMG submission 184010) | Soil microbial communities from Rifle, Colorado, USA - sediment 16ft 2 (version 2) | ecosystem: Environmental > Terrestrial > Deep subsurface > Rock core/Sediment | place: Rifle, Colorado...
ACCAGGAGCGGCGAGAGGCCGACTTTGATCACGTGCGCCCCGAGGCCCCAGAGGATCGCGCACTCGCTCTCCCGCGCGCTCTTCATCCGCGAGATGAGCTCTCTCAGATCGCGCCCCGCGAGGATGTCGGGAAGGCCCTGCCAGAAATCGCGGAAGCTTCCACCCGGGGCCGCGGGCCTTCCGATCTGCTCCGCCGACACTTTGCTTTTGCGGGACGCGAGAGGGTAGGTCTCGAGCTTCGAAAGGTCGAGAGGGGCGACGGCGTAGCGGGACACCATCAGCTGCCTCCGCCTCCAGGATAGAGCGCGTCGTCGATCATCTCGCAGAAGAGATGAATCAAGAGCGCGTGGACTTCCTGAATCCGCGCCGTCTCCCGGTGAGGCACGGTGAGGCAGAGGTCCACCGCTTTCGCGAGCTTCCCGCCGTCTCGTCCCGCAAGCCCCAGCGTCTCGAGGCCGCGCGCGCTCGCGACCTCGACGGCCTTCAGGACATTAGGAGAGCCGCCGCTCGTGCTGATCGCGACCGCGACGTCCCCGGGAGCTCCCAGGGCTTCGACCTGCCGGCTGAAGACGCTCTTGTAATCGCTGTCGTTCGCGATGCTGGTGAGGATCGAGGTATCGGTCGTTAGGGCGATCGCCGGAAGCGCCGGGCGGTCCAATCGGAACCGGTTCACGAGCTCCGCCGCGAAATGCTGGGAATCGGCGGCGCTCCCCCCGTTTCCGAAAGCGAGAACCTTCTTTCCGGAGGAGAGGGCGGAAACGAGCATACGGCCGGCCTCGAGCACGGAGTCCGCCTTTGACTCGAAGAACTCACGCTTGAGGCGCGCGCTTTCCTCGACGATGGCGAGGAGTCTCGTCCGATCCACGGCGGGAATTATGGCACACGAGCGGGATAGAGGAGCATCGCGTCGCCGAAGCTGTAGAAGCGATAGCGCTCCCTCACCGCGTCGCGGTAGGCCCCGAGGACGCGCTCCCGCCCCCCGAATGCCGAGACGAGAATTAGAAGAGAGCTCTTCGGCAAGTGAAAATTCGTGAGGAGTCCCGAGACCACGCGGAACTGGAAGCCGGGAGTGATGAACAGGTCCGTCTCCTGCCAGCCCTGAGGAAAATCCGCGAGGGCGGCGCTCTCGAGAGCGCGCACCGTCGTCGTTCCCACAGCCACGACACGTCTCGCCCCTCGGATCTTCTCCCTCGTTTGCTCGGGAACGACGTAGCGCTCGACCCCCATCCGGTGGGCTTCGATCTCCTCCTCGCGGATCGGCTGAAACGTCGCGTGGCCTACGTGAAGGGTGATGAACGCGACGTCAACCCCGCGCGCCCGGAGGGCTTCGAACATCGCCTCGGTGAAATGTAGCCCCGCGGTCGGCGCGGCGATAGACCCCGAGGGCCGGGCGTAGATCGTCTGGTAGCGTGCCCTCGTTTTCCTCTCGTCCTCAGAGCTTTCGATGTAGGGCGGAAGCGGCGTCGTTCCGAGCTCCTCGAGGAGCGCGTCCCAATCGCCTTCGAAGCGGAAGCCCACGATCCGCTTTCCGTCGTCCTCGACTTCGAGAACCTCGGCCTCGAGCCTCCCGCCGCCGAATGACAGTCGCGCTCCTTTGCGAAGCTTCCTCGCGGGCTTTGCGAGCACCCGCCAGCGCGCGGAATCGAGCCGCTCCAAAAGCAGGAGCTCGCTCCGCCCTCCTCCGGCCCGGACGCCCTCGAGGCGCGCGGGAAAGACCCGGGTGTCGTTCAGGACCAGGAGGTCTCCGGGCTGGAGAAGTCCGGGGAGATCCCGAAAGGTGTGATGACGGATGCTTCCTTCCGGCGAAAGATGCAGGAGGCGCGAGCGGTCCCTCTCGGTCGCCGGCGTCTGGGCGATGAGCTCTTGAGGGAGCACGTAGTCGAAGTCGGAGAGCCGGGTCAAAACAAACGTTTTTGCGGGTCGACCGGAGTCAATCCGAAGTGGCGATAGGCGCGCTCGGTCGCGACTCGCCCGCGCGGGGTGCGATCGAGAAATCCAATCTGGATTAGATACGGCTCGTAGACGTCCTCGATGGTGTCGGCCTCCTCGCCCACGACTGCCGCCACGGTGGAAAGACCCACCGGGCCGCCCGAGAACTTGTCCATGAGGGTGAAGAGGATGCTCCGGTCCATCTCGTCGAAGCCCATCTCGTCGACCTCGAGAAGGGTGAGGGCATCTTGCGCCACCGCCTCGGTGATGGCGCCGTCGGCTTTCACCTGAGCGAAGTCCCGCACCCGGCGCAGCAGACGGTTCGCGATGCGCGGGGTCCCGCGGGAGCGTCGGGCGATGGATCGAGCGGCCGGCTGCTGAATCGCTAAACCTAGAATCGCGGCGGAGCGCAGGATGACCCGTTCGAGGTCATCCTCGGTGTAGAAGTCGAGGCGGTGGACGATGCCGAAGCGGCCTCGAAGCGGCGATGTCAAGAGCCCGGCTCGCGTCGTCGCTCCGATGAGAGTGAAGTGCGAGATGGGGATTTTGACCGACTTCGCCGAGGGACCCTGACCGATGATGATGTCGAGCTTGTAGTCCTCCATCGCGGGATAGAGAACCTCCTCGATCGCGGGATGGAGTCGATGGATCTCGTCGATGAAGAGAACGTCCCGGGGCTCGAGGTTCGTGAGGAGCGCGACCAGGTCGCCGGCCTTTTCGATGAGCGGCCCGGCGGTGGTCTTGATCCCCACCTGGAGCTCGTTAGCGACCACGTGGGCGAGCGTGGTCTTCCCCAGGCCCGGAGGACCGTAGGTCAGGAGGTGATCCATCGCCTCTCCGCGCTCGCGGGCGGCGGTGACGGCGATCTCGAGCTGCGTCAGGACTTTTTGCTGTCCTACGTACTCCGTGAAACGTCGGGGCCGGAGGCTCAGGTCGAGCGAGAGATCCTCGTCGGTGCGGCCCAGGGTAACGAGGCGCTCGGTCATGTTCTCGTGAGTCTAGCGCCGGCTTCGATCAGACTTCCAGCCCGATGCCGCGCATGAGCTCCAGGGCGTTCGATTTCTTTACCACTCCTTCCCGCATGCGGTAGTCGAAGCGGATCTTTCCGTCCTCGATATGGTCTTCGAAGTGCACGTTCGTGGCACGGCCGGGCATGGTCTCCGCGAGTCGGGAGAGCGCCAGGTCATGGGTGGTGATGAAACCGATGGCGCCTCGGTCGACGAGACCCCGGACCACCGCCTCGGCGCCGATGCGGCGGTCGTGGGAGTTCGTTCCGTGCAGGATCTCGTCGAGCAGGAAGAGAACGGCGATCTCTCCCTTCGCGAGCTCCATCCCCTGCCGCAGGCGCAGGATCTCGGCGTAGAAATGCGAGATCCCCTCCTGAAGCGAGTCCTCGATGCGGATGGAGGCGGCGACGCGAAGCCGGGAGAGCGCGAGTCTCCGCGCTCGCACCGGGGCCCCGGCGAGTGCGAGGACGGTGTTGATTCCGACGGAGCGGAGGAGCGTGCTCTTTCCCGACATGTTGGAGCCCGAGACCACGAGCAGCCGGAGCTCTCCCCCGAGCTTCACGTCGTTCCGCACGAGGCGGTCGGGTGGAATCAAGGGATGTCCGAGCCCCTCCGCGTCGAAGAGCGCCTCCTTCTCCGTCGTCGAGGGAAAGACGTCCTCGGGGTTCTCGAAGCCGAAGCTCGCGAGCGCGAGGAGCGCGTCGAGCTCCCCCACTGCCGCGAGCCAGCGCGGAACCTGAGGGCCGGAGCTCCGCCGCCAGGCCTCGATCGCGAACGCGAACTGCGTTCCCCAGAGAAGAAGAGCGGCGAGGGGAGCGAAGAGCATATTTCTCCGCGCATCGAGATATTCGATGAGACGCGCGAGGCGGCGGATTCTCACCGACGCCGGCTCGCCGTCGGACGAGAGCCGGTTCTGGAGCGCCTTCAGGTGCTCCGCGGCGAAGCCTTCGCGCTCGAGGATTTCGAGAAGCGAGGCGAGGACCGAGAGGTCACGAGACGGAGCCTCGGCGGCGGAGTGGACGGCGCTCGTTCGGGGGCGGAAAAAAAGCCCGAAGGAAGCGCTCGCGGCGAGCGCCATGAGAAACGCCACCCGATCGACACTGGAGGCGAGCCACAAGACCGCGAGCGTCGTGGTCAGGGCGCCGAGCGCCAAGGCGGCCCGCCTTGCCGCGCCGGAAGTGAGGAGAGGAGGCGCTCCCGCCCACTTCTCGAGGGCTTCGGGGTCGGAAATCTCGTCCTCCTCCGCCGGTTCGGATGCGACCCTCTCGCGAAGATCGACCAGCGGCCGAAGCTCGGAAACCGCCTGCTGCCGGAGACGAACCTCCTCGAGCGCCGCGGGATGCTTCAGCCAGGAGGCGAGGGTCTTCGTCCCCCAGGGGCTCACGGTGATGTCGAGGAGCTCGAAGAGCGAGCCTTTGCCGAAGAGGTCGAGATCGCGAGCGTAGGGGTGATCCCGATCGAAGAATCGATCGCCGGTCCTCCCCTTCCCCTGCCAGTTTCCCTCGAACCTCTCGATTCCCCGGCGATAGAAACGTTCGGCGCGCTCGACGCGCGTCAGCGCGTCTATGAGGCGAACGTGCACCGCGAGGAGCGCTCCAAAGAGAGCCAGGGGGACGAGGAGGAAGGGCCAGCTTTCGGGGTCCCGCTCCCAAACGAACCAGAGGAGGGCGACACCGGCGACGACGAGCGCGAGCCTCAGGTACGATACGCGAGCGACCTTCTTCTTGCGCAGCACCTTCTCGCGCTCGCGCTCTTCCAACCTCCCGCGGTACAGGACGAGGACTTCGGATGGACTCATCACCCCGACAGCTTCCGCAAGATCCGTTTCAAGGCCCCTTCGAAGGATATCTCCGGCTCGTCGCGCAAAACTGCCTCGACGCTCTTTTCCGCCGAGGCGCGGGGGAACCCGAGGTTCGCGAGCGCCGAGAGCACGTCGTCGCGGAGCGATTCGACGCGGCCCAGCGGGACCCTGGATGCCTCGTCCTCCCCGACGACGCCCAGCTCGGCCATCTTGTCGCGGAGCTCGACCACGAGCCTTTCCGCCGTCTTCTTCCCCACACCGGGAATGGAACAAAGGCGCCTCAAGTCGGACGATCGTATCGCATCGACCAGCGCCTTCGGCTCGAGACCCGACATGACCTTCAGCGCGAGAGCCGGGCCGACGCCGTTCACCCCGATGAGGCGCTGAAAGAGGCGCTCCTCGGTAACGCTCGAAAAGCCGTAGAGGGCGAGGACGTCCTCGCGCACGTGGGTATGAACGTGAAGTGCGACCTCCGAGCCCTCCTCGGGGAGCTCGTAGTAGGTGGACACGGGAATGAAGAGCTTGTAGCCGACCCCACCGACGAGCACCAGGACCTGGCTCGGCGACTTCCGGGCGAGCCGCCCTTCGAGGTAGGCGATCACTGCGCCTTTGACACTTTCTCGAGGTAGTGCATCCGGTGGGCGTGACAGAGCGCCACCGCGAGCGCGTCGGCGACGTCGTCGGGCTCGGGCGGCTCTTGAAGCCCGAGGAGGAGTGCCACCATCTTCTGCACCTGCTGTTTGTCGGCGCGACCGTAGCCCACCACCGCCTGCTTCACCTCGAGAGGCGAGTACTCGAAGACCGATAGCCCGCGGGCCACCCCCGCGATGAGCGTCACCCCGCGCACGTGGCCGAGGCGCAAGGCGCTCTTCACGTTGGTGGCGTAGAAGAGGTTCTCTACCACCACCACATCCGGGCGGGAATGGTCGAGCGCCTCCACGATGCGCTGGTGGATGAAGTGGAGCTTCTGAGGAAAGGAGTAGCTCGCAGGCGTCCGGATGACGCCGTACTCGATCAGCGAGTGGCTCTGGCCGTCGGAATCGATGGCGCCGAAGCCCGTGGCCTGAGAGCCGGGGTCGATCCCGAGAATTCTCACGACGTCACTTCGACATCGCCGCTTCGATCTCTTTTTCCTCGATGTCGAAGTTCGCCCAGACGTTCGTCAGGTCGTCGTGCTCCTCGAGGGCCTCCATGAGCTTCAGCATCTGCAGCGCCTGCTTGCCCTCGAGCTTCACGCTGGTCTGCGGAATCATCCCCAGCTCTTCTGCCGCAATCGGAATCCCTTTGGCCTTGAGGGCGTTGCGCACGGTCTCGAAGGCCTCGGGCGGGGTGAAGATCTCCCAGTTGCTCTCGTCTTCCTTGACGTCCTCGCCGCCGGCCTCGAGAACGATCTCGAGGAGCGTCTCCTCGGGGGCGTCCTTGCGCTCGACGACGATATAGCCCTTCTTGTGAAACATCCACCCGACGGAGCCCGTCTCGCCGAGGTTTCCGCCGTACTTCGAGAACAGGTGCCGCACCTCGCCCACGGTTCGGTTGCGGTTGTCGGTCGTCGCCTCGATGAAGACCGCGACTCCCCCGGGGCCGTACCCCTCGTAGCTCACCTCTTCCAGGTTGAAGCCTTCGAGCTCCCCCGTCCCCTTCTTGATGGCGCGCTCGATGTTGTCCTTGGGCATGTTCTCCGCCTTGGCCTTGTCGACGGCGAGGCGGAGGCGGGGGTTGAAGTTGACGTCACCGCCGCCGGTGCGGGCGGCTACGGTGATTTCCTTGATGATCTGGGTGAAGGCCTTGCCGCGCTTGGAGTCGATGGCGGCCTTCTTGTGCTTGATCGAATGCCATTTGGAATGTCCGGACATGGCGAAACATCCTAGCATGAGCGCAGGTTTCCCTCAACGGGACGCCCCGTCAGTCGTCGAAGACGAACGTAGGCTCCTGGTAGTAGCGCACCTTGTGCTCGGAGACCTTGTGGCGCATCTCCTCCGCGAGCCACCGCCTCTTCTCCTCGAGCGGGAGGCTCGACTTCAGGAGGGGGAGCCGCAGGTTGAATCCGAGGACCCGGCGGGGAACGAGGATGCGAGTGACCCCCGAGGGAAGGAGATGGCCTCCCTCCGCGACCGCGCGCACGTCGGATTTGGCGAAATCGGGGAACGAGACCAGGGCGCCGAAGTGGGGATGGTGCTGCCTCAGCGAGGCGACGTCGGAATGGTTCACGCGATCCATGCGCGCTTCCCCTCGGTAGTAAACATCGACCAGGGCGTGAAGGTGCTCGACGCGGGCGGCGAGGCTCCCCCGATCGAAGAGATGAAGCGAACGATCCTCCCCCGTGGTGACACTCGCGAGGAATCCCTCTTCCTTTGCGATATCCTCGGGACGCCCCTCGCTTACGGATAAACTGGGAATCTCCCTCGCCTTCCGCAGGAGCTCCCGCGCCTCGATGTCGCGGACCACGTGGTTCCAGTGCCGGACTTCGAGCCTTTCGTTCTCGAACCGCTCGATCTGGACGATCAAGTGGGGGATGTCGAGGTTCTGGAGGGCGGAGACGCGATTGGCGCCGTCGAGGAGAAGGAACCGATCGCTTCCGGGAAGGCTCGCGACGATCGGAGGGTTCTTCAGGATCCCGTCCGCGGAGAGGCGATCGATGAGACGGGTTACCCGCTCGAGGTCGACGCTTTCGTGAAGGAGAAGGTCGGCCACGGGAACGATTCTCAGGTCGGGATACCCCCCGGAAGGCTCGCTCATCGCAAAACATCATGTCACAGCAGTCATCAGTAGTCAGCAGTCAGTGCGTGCCACGACCCATCACGATCGTTGTGGACCGAAGAACTCGCTGGGGAGGAGCAACTGTCCGCTTCCTCCCCGGCTACTGCCTCAATAATTGATCACTGATTACTGACTACTGCCACGTGGCTCGAGAAGATTAGCAGTAGGACGGAGCTCGAACGACGCATTTTCAAATCCCCCTGGTTCCACGACCTAGGAGCGGGAGGGTGGCTCGGGGTCCTCGGTCCTGGGGTTTTAGTGGGGTTTTAGTGGGGTTTTAGTGGCGCGCCGGGTGAACGGGGTCCCGCTCGATCTTTTTCTCCGGACGTGGTAAGAATTTCATCTGAGGGGGAACCTTCCGTCAGCTTGCTGCACTAACCATGGTTGGGGGGTCGTCATGACTCGTCTCCGCTACGGAGCCTGCTTTCGAGAGGCCCGCGGCTTCAGTTTCGTCGAGCTCCTGGTCGCTCTCGCGGCGACCGTCATCGTGCTGGGGGTGGTGTTCGGCCTCCTGGCTAAGGGCTCAGGAGCCCACGGCGAGGAGATGGAGCGGGCCGATCTTCAGGCCCAGGCCCGGGCGGCCCTCCAGATGTTGAGTCAGGACGTCCTCATGGCAGGAGGCGACCTGCCTCCCGAGATTCCCGCCTTCCGTCCCACGCTCACGGTTCGGCAAGGGGCCCCGGACGGTCTCGAGATGGTAGGGAACTTCGAGGATGATGCCGGCGGCGGCGGGGCGGTCCCCGTCGTGAGCTTCGACGGCCGGTTCGCGAAGCTCGGGGCCGAGCCGACTCGATTCCTCAGAGGAGACCTGGTGCTCGTCTACGACGACGAGCCGACGGACGGGAAATGGATGTTCGCGCTCGTCGAGTCCGTGGCCGGGGGCGCGAGCTCCGAAATGACGCTCTTGACGGCGCCGGGCGGGCGCATCGACGACGTGGACCCGCCCGTGGCTCTTCCGGATTCCATCGATTCCTACAACCGTCCGACTCCCGAGTCCGGTTTCGTCACACCGGTCAAGGTGATTGGCTATGGGCTCGAAGACAACCCGGACGATCCGGAAGAGATGCGCAACTCGCTCTGGCGTCAGGTGAACTGGGGCGAGCGGGTGGATGTGGCCCGCATCGAAAACCTCGAGATCCGCTACTTCGTCGGAGGCACCGTGTCCGACATTCACACGCCCACACCGAGAGTGCAGATTCAAAGCGCCGACGACACACTCGAGGAGGAGGTGACGCTGCCCCCCGAGCCACAGCCGGTGCCGTCGAGGAGGATCGAGGAGTCGAACCTGATTCGGGGGGTTCGCATCAGCGTGACTTCGCGGTCCAAAACCGCGAACCTGAGGGGCTCCACCCTCGAGCCCGGGGAGGCTCCCGACGAGGACGGCTACTTGCGCGAGGTCCTGACGACGCGCGTGGCGCCCAGGAACCTTCTCATCCAGGCCGATCGGCGAGGACAACAAGTCGAGTCAGTCGACGACTCTAACGACTCGCGCCCTCGGTAGCGCCGATGAGGACGAACGGCGCCCAGTAGTACGGGTGACGATAAGCGGGCCGTTCGGAGGCGAGCATCGTCCGCTTCGCGAGAGCCATCGCTTCGGCGAGCGTCTTGTCTTCTCCACCTTCTCGACCTTTCGGGGCACCCACCATCCCGTCGTAGAACGCGACCATGAGCTCCGAAGTGGCGCGGTCGTTCACGTTCCAGAGGCTCACCGCGACCGTCGAAGCACCCGCGGAAAGGAAGGCCCAGGAGAAACCAAGGGCCCCCTCCGCTCGCAGGAGACGCCCGCGGCCGGTCTCGCAGCCGGAGAGGACGACGAGATCCAAGTCGAGATCGAGCTCGAGCACCTCCGCCATCCGCAACACCCCGTCTTCCCCCGTCGCGCGGTCCGCCCCCACGAAGATCGCGGAACGAAGGGGGAAGCGCTCGTCCGCGAGACCATGCGCCGCGATGTGGAGCATGCGGAACTCCGTGAAAGGCGCCGTCTTCACCGAGCGCTCGTCGGCGGCGGCCCCGACGAGGAGTCGGCGCCGCTCGGGGGCGAAGAGCGCTCCCACGCTCTCGACCTCCTCCGCCGCGTGAGGGATGGCGCCTTCCGGGCCAAGTCCGCCGGCGCCTCCGGGCTGGGCGATCCCGAGAAAGCTCGGGGCGGCCGACACCCGATGGGCGCGTCGCTTCCTCAAGTTGACGAGGACCGCAACCGACGGCGTGTAGGACAAGGTGTGCGTCTCGACGAGGTAGCGCTCGCGTCCGTCGTCCTCCCGGCTCAACAAGGCTTCGAAGGGCAATCGGTACAGGACCGAGTCGGGCGAGAGAATGAGATGCTTCGCGCGACGAAGCTCGGAGGCGGCCGGCGCCAGTAGAAGCGAGTAGAGCTCCCGCGCTCGCTCCCGGTGCCGTTCGAAGGGGTTCTCGGGACTCCGCGGGGGAAGCCGAACGGTGTCGAGAAACGATTCGACTTCGCTCTCGAGCGCGGACCGCGATGGGAGCTCCCGCCACGAGAGCCCGCGCGGGGAGAGAATCCAGAGCGTCGAGCGCGCCTCGCCGAGCTCGAACGAAAGGAGGAGCTCCTCCGGACCGAGCTTCAGCGCGGAAGCCCCGAGCGGCTCGACGGGCACGGGCGCGACCCCCGTCGCCGGGGAGCTCCTTCCCGCATCTCCGAGGAGGTCGAGGAGCGCGCGCGCGCGCGATTGCTCCACCGCCAGAAATGCTCGCCTTCGAACGGCGGGATCGGGCTTCCGCCGGTCGACCTCGGTCAAGATCGTCGCGAGGTTCGAGTAGATCTGGGAGATCGTCTCTCCGTAGCTCATCCGGTCGCCTTCGTTCGCGAGAATGCCGCGCGAGTCTTCCACGAGGCGGCGGCTCTCCTCGAGATGCTCGACTGCCGCGTCGAGGTCGCCTCGCTGCCAGTCGACGAGCGCCAGACCCGATTTGGCTTGAAGGTGCAGGAGCGAATCCCCGGTTCGCAGCGCGAGATCGAGGGCGTCTCGGATGTGTTGCTCCGCCTCGTCGAGCCGGCCGAGAGCGAGAAGCACCCTTCCTCTCCCTGCGAGGACCAGCCCCAGAAGCGCAGGAGACGAGGGCCGGGAGACGAGCCCCAGGATCTCGGCGTAGGTCCGTTCCGACTGACGAAAATCCCCCGCCCCCGCGAGCGAAGCCGCGTACGCCTGCTTCAGGCTCACCTGCAGCCGCACGTCCGGGAGCGCACGAGCGAGCGAGAGCGCCTGGCCCGCGTGGACCACCGCCGGACCGGGAAGCCCCATGCGAAGGTAGACGAGGGCAAGGTTTCCCAGGGTCAGCGCCTGCCGGTGCCGGTCCAGGGTCCGCTCCTCGAAGCGAAGTGCTTGTCGATAGCTCTCGAGCGCGTCGCGGTAGCGCCCGAGCCGGTCGTACACCCCCCCCATGGCAGCGAGCGCCCGGGCCTGACGCTCGAGGTCGTTAAGTCGGATGGCCTCGGTGAGAACCCCGGCCCCTTCCTCGAGCGCGCGCGTGGTTTCGCCCCTCGCGTTCCAAAGGTGCACGAGCGTCAGCCGGATGTCGGTCACCAGGTGAGGTTCCGAGGCGCGGGCCGCGTACTCGAGACCCCATTGGAGATGGGCCTCCGCCCGCCGGAGGTCCGCGGTGCCGAGAAAGGCACTCCCGAGCCGAAGGTGAAAGGACGCGCGCTCGCGCGGCGCCCATTCGTCGTCCCTCACTGACGCCGCCCCCTCCAGAAGCGCCAGGGCCTGGTTTCCGTCGCCGGACGCTCCCGCGAGATCGGAGCCGTCGAGCAAGGTCTCCGCGAGCCAGAGCTTCATCTTCGATTCCGCCGCAGCCCGGAGGGCCCGTTCGAATCTCTCGGTCGATTCCTTCGTCCTCCCGAGCATCAAGAGCGCGCGGCTCTCGAGTCGGAGGAGTCGGATCTCGGTCGCCGGATCGAACGTCCGCGCGGCACGGCGCCGGCCGAGCTCTGCGACCTGGAGTGAAGCATCGAACCGTCCCACGCGCGCGAGGAGGCTCGCGAGCTGAACGTGCGCCCTCGGCGACGGCGGAGCTTCGAGGAGAGCCCGCCCGTAGGAGGCTTCCGCGAGGAGGCTCTCTCCGAGCGCTTCCTGCGCGAGTCCGAGAGCGACGAGAGCGTGGGGATTGCCCGGATTTCCCCGAACGACCGCCCCGAGGACCGCGGCGGCTTCGGGGAGCCTGCCCCGCTTCGAGCTCAGGTGCAGGAACGCTCGATACGAGGCCGAGCACGGCGAGCCCTGCGCGACGGCCGCAGCGAACAGGTTGAGGGCCCGCTCCTCTTCGCCGAGCTCCCCGAGCGAGGCAGCGAGGCCGTATAGCCGGCGCGGGTCCTCCGGCGCCCGCCCCTCCTCGAGGAGCCTTCGCGAAAGCTCGCGAAGCCATCCGCCCTGTCGTGCCGCTTCGACCGCAAGAGCGTAGGCGGCGCAGGTCGCGGGGGGAGAGGCCAGATTTTTCTCCGAAAGCCGCTTCGCGTCCGCGCCTCTTCCTTCGCTCACGACCTGGAGGAGCGCTCGATCCTCGGGCGAGAGACCGTCGAGATCGAAGGACGGGGAAGCCCTCGCGGCCGCGGGAGAATCGACGAGCCTTTGGTCCGAGAAAAGAACCAGCGAGGCGATGGCGGTGACTCTGACGGCGTAGGAGGGCACGAGGATTTTTACAGGATCGGTCATTCGGGGTCGTCTTGGCAACGGTGTAGAATCCCCGGAGGGTGACGGACGTAAGCGACGAGGAGATCATTCGGGGTTACCTCGAGGGAAAGGCTTCGGCTCATCGAAGCGTCGATCGTTGGATCCGGCCGCTCGTCGGGAGCCGGCACTGGGGCCTTCGCGATGAGGTCGACGACATCCTCCAGGAAGTCCGACGACGGCTCTACGAGAATCTCCTACGCGATCGGTTCCAGCGTGGCTCTACCCTCAAGACCTACGTCAGCCAGATCGCCAAGTACGTCTGCATCGAGTTCTTGCGACGGCGGATCCGCGCTCGGAAGAGCGACCTCGACCTCGCCTCGATTCCCGACTCATCGGACGACCCCGAAGAAGAGCTCGAACAGGTCGAGCGCCGGGAGCTGGCCCGGTCAGCCCTCGCGAGACTTCCCGACGAGTGCCGGAAGCTCTTCGAGCTGATCTTCATCTCCGAGCTCTCCTACCAAGACATCGCCCAAAAGCTGGGAGTCGCCCCGGGGACGGTGAAATCCCGCGCGTTCCGCTGCCGGGAGTCGCTCTCGCGGCTCGTCCAGAAAGGTGGCGGGAAGCCGGAACCGGAGCCTTCCGACGGTCACTAAGAGAATAGGATGCTGAGAATCGAGACCAGCCTGTGGGGTGAGCAACGGGGCCCGGAGGGCCCCTTCCTCCCCGAGTGAGGAGCGAGGGGAGGGAGCACTGAAAGAGGAGCGATTTGTGACTGATTCTTGTCCCGGATGCGAGCAAAGGGAGCTTCTCCTGTGGTTCGCCGCCGGAACGCTTTCCGGCGAGGAGGCCGCGCTGGCGGAGAAAGCCATCGCCTCTTGCGAGCGCTGCAGGGAGGCCTATCGTCTCGACCGACTCCTCGCGGAATCCGCCCGGGCATCCGAAGAGGCTTCCGACTTCTCGCCCGAAGAGCTCTTGAGCCTTGCGACCTCGTCGAGGCAGGACCTCTCCCATATCCCCGAGGCGGACCGAGAGATCGTATCAATCCTGCGCGCGGTGGAAGCCGAGGAAGCCGGGCGACAGACCTCGTGGCTCGATACGATCTGGGGATTCTGCGACAAGGCCCTTTCGATGAGCCCGGCTTGGGCTTATCTCCTGGTCTTGCTGATGGCCTACCCGGCGTATCGAGGCCTGAGGCAGGAGGGGTTCGGGGTAGGACCGAGGGTCCTCACCAAGCCGGTGCCTCTAGGCGATCTGGCGAGAGCCTCTTCCGGAGAGGCGGGCCTGGTGCGCGCCGGCGCCGACACCGTCGTCACGATCTTCGTGCCGGTGGACCCGGCCTATCGGTACAGGCTCGTGATGCGGAACGAGTCCGGTCGCGCGCTCTATCGGGCCGAGGACGCGTCCCCGTTCGACGGAATTGGAACTTTCGCCGTCCTGCTCCCCGCCGGGTCTCTCGCAGCCGGGCGATACGAGATCCTGCTCGATGAGCTCGAACGATCCGCATCGACGCCGCTGAACGTCTACAGATTCACGTTCTCCTTGGAGCAGGAGTAGAACCACCATGACCGGCAGCCTGGAAACCCTGGGGCCCGGCTTTGGAACGAGCTCCTTCGCTGACTTCCCGCCCGCGACCGAGCAGGAGCCCTCAGCCCGAGCGGAGGGCGGAGGCGGAAGCGAGTCCCGGAGCGAAAAGCGCTGGGGGTGGGGCGCCAGCGCATTAATAGAAGGGCGAGGCGAGCGCTCTAATGGCGGAATCGACCGCCGACGGTCGGACCGGCTTGCCGTCGCGGTCCCCGTTCGCCTCGAGGGTGTCGAGAATGGGAACGGGCTCGAGGGGGCGGAGCTCGTGAACATCGCGGATCTGAGCCTCGGCGGCGCCACTCTCGAGACCGCGTCGCGCCCTCCGTTATTCGTTCCCCGCCGTCTGAGCCTGGGCTTCGGGGAGGTCGCGGCCGAGCTGACGATCCTGCCGTACCAATGCTGGCTGCACCAGCTCTTCTACGCTCCGAGTCGAAGCTCGAGGGTGTTGTACCGGGTCCGGGTCAGGTTCCAGGATCCGTCGGTGCCCGCACTCAACCTGATCTACCGGATCCTGCTCGCCCACTGGAACGGGGAAGGGCAGCTCTAGACCTGCCGCAATCGCCGGGCGCTCGACCGCCGATTCTTTCGCCGCGCGGCTTCTACCAGCTCGTCGATCGCCTCCCTCGGCAAGCCGTCTATCGCGCGGAGGAGCTCGGCCGCCTGCCGGGGCTGACGGTAAATGATGCGTCTCAGATCGATGCCGATCCGTCCGGCGAGCGCGAGGAACTCGTCGGGATCCTGGTCGAGGGCCCTCGCGATCCGCACCACCTTGGATTCGGCGGGAGGCGGAAAGACGTCCCGCTCGATGGGCGCGAGGTACGTGGGGCTCATTCCGACACTCCTCGCGAACCTCGCGATACTGATGTTTTTCTCTTCACGAAGCTTCCGCAGCACCTTTCCGAACTTCATCACCGCGGCCTCCCTCCCGACGCCGAGACTCCGTCGCGACGCCTCCCGACACGTCGGGACGACGAAACCGAGTTTTCTCGGCGGTCGCAATGAATGATTTGCTCTTGGGGAAGAGCAGGGCGCAAACGACCCGGACCGGGGGGATTCTATTGAAGGCAGGCGCGGCCGGTCAAGGAGAGGCCCACCTAGAGGTTTTGCCGTGCAAGGGCTACGGCTCCATCCAATCGGAAACGTGGACCAGGGTCCCCCCTTCCGCCTTGCTCAGCTTGACGGCGTTCAAGCCCAGGTGGTTCTCCCCGTCGAAGCTGATGGGGTGGCCGAGAAAGTTCTCGTTCCAATCGTTGACGCTCTCGAGCGACTTGAGGAGCTTGATGCGCGTGAGCTCCCGTCCCGAGCGCCTCAGGCCTTCGACCAGGACCTCGGCGCGGGAAAGGCCCCAGAGCGCGTAGGTTCCGAACTGGATGCCCTCGCCGTACTTCTCGATGATCGACCGCGCCCGTACCGCTCCCGGTTCGCCGGAGTCGGGCTCGGGGACGCTCGAAGCGACGATGGCCCCTTCCCAGCCCGTGCCCGCGAGCTCGAACATCACGGCGTCGGAGAGAATCTGGCTCGCGACGATCTGGGGCTTGTAGCCTTCGATCGCTCCGATGCCCTTCACCAGCGCCGCGGCGCCCTCGGCGATCGTCCAGACGAAGATCAAGTCCACTCCGTCGTCCTTGAACTTCTGGGCGGCG
>Ga0209002_10002338_pt1 | contig 15324 bp, 16 predicted proteins | sample Rifsed16ft2_FD_184010 | JGI IMG/M metagenome (GOLD analysis project Ga0209002, IMG submission 184010) | Soil microbial communities from Rifle, Colorado, USA - sediment 16ft 2 (version 2) | ecosystem: Environmental > Terrestrial > Deep subsurface > Rock core/Sediment | place: Rifle, Colorado...
GCCGACAAACTGGGGTTGAAATCCCCTTCTTCCCAGCTCAAATGGTTGTGCAGCAGGGAGGGCTCTCGAAATACTCTCGGCTCATGGCGACAATAACCGGATCCTGTGTTAGGATAGCATGGCAGTGATCCGTCTTCCACTCCGAGGATGAGATCACAGTCTTCCCATCGACCATCACAAGCCAACTATCCATACAGTTCCGAGTAAGCTCCTTCGCCTCTCCGAAACGGGTTGCGTCGAATTGTTTCTCTGTCTTTGGCGGGATTGCCAGCCTAATCTTCACGCCGCCTCGACGAAGTTTCTCTAAGTGAGGAGCTAAGCGTTCGAGTATCTCGGTACTCGGAATTAAGACCACGGCTTCGCGTCTGGCGCTCGACAGGACCTCCACCATCCGATCATTCACCCACAAACCTCCCCGATCCCAGGCATCAAGTGACTGTGTGTTCCTCAACGAAAAGCGTGGTCATCAGGCTTGTGAACTTCTCCGAATCCTGCTGCGTCGCCTGCCCCTCCGGCGAAGCGAACGCTCTCTTCATGCTCTCCTTGTCATCAAACCACAACTCCACGATCCCATGATAATCCGGCTCCTTATTGGGCGGCCTCTGAACCACATTGACCACATACTTCCTGAGTCCAGGCATCTTCCTAGCCAAGGGCGCATGTGTTTCCAACCAATACTTCGCAAACTCCTCATGACTCATCGTCGGTTTCTTCGTTAGCAGAATAATCATTTTGAACATGACATCCGCCCTCACAAGCATAGAATTCTGAGCGAATCACAACATTACGAAGATAATGATTTTTCTATTTTCGAGCCGTTGAGATCAGTAGGATGCTGCTGATTATTAGCACAAATCCCAGCAAGGAATCATACGCGAGCGTCTCTTGAAAGAAATAGAAGGCTAGAACAGCCGCAGTAAGTGGTTCCATGATCGCGAAGACGCTAGCTTTGGTAGCTTCGATACGTTTGAGCCCTGCGAGGTATAGCAGGTAAGCTAGGGCGGTGGGTATGATCCCCACAGCGGCAACCAGCTGCCAAGCAACCAAACTCGCAGGGATATGTAACCCCTCAAATGCAAATACGACAGGCACAAGAAAAGCTGCACCGAAACTCAATCCCAAGAACGAGGTCACAGCAGGGTTGCGGTTCTTGCCGAGAAGCTTTCCAAAAATGTACCAAGAAGAGTACGCGAGACCCGACGCAACCGACAACCAATCTCCCAGTTGGGTTCTGGATCCGAAGAGTGGTTCGCTTCTGGTGATGCCCATAATCAGAAAGGCTCCTGCAATCGACAGGACTACAGCCAAGGTCTTCATGCGTGTTAGCGGTTCCTTCAGTATCAACCAAGACAGAATGGCTACAAACGCGGGCGCAGTGTACAATAAAGCCGCAGCATGCTGGATAGTTGTAAACGCGAAGGCTGTGAAGTAAAGAGCCTCGAATACAGTTATGCTGCAGAAACCGAAACCGACGAATAACAATAACTCACGCCGGGTCATTGAAATCGGATGCCTTTTGACTACCACTAAAAGTCCTAAGATTGGTATCGCGAAGACCAGTCGATACAAAGCAAGTGAAATCGGCCCCAACGTCGTCATGGCGTAGGCGGTCTTCGTGAGAATCCCGAATGTTCCCCAAAGACCTCCAGCCGCCATCACCATCACCGCCCCTTTTGTCTCATCGTTCATTGAATTTCTCAACCTAGACCGCAGTGACACAAGCGCGAAGTCGCGTAGCTCACGATGCTCTGCAGAACCCTAAATATTCCTCCCACTGTTAAATGACGCCGCTCGCCGACACACCAACAGCCACCTGTCGGCTAACAACCAGATTTGATTGAGAATGCGCCTCGATTCGATTCCATCAACAGGTCTAGTCGTCTTGTTCGTTGCTTCGATATTTTTCGGCTCCAGCGCAATCTTCATCCGGTTCGCAACGCAAGCCTCAGCAATTTCCCTCACGTTCTTTCGATTATTGATCGCCGCTATTCTCATGATCTTGTTCGCCCTCTCAAAACGCGAACTAAGACTGCTCGAAAGACAGGATTTGCTGCTTGTCACAGTGTCTGGCATATTGCTTAGCCTCCACTTTGCCACTTTCATTCTGGCAGTGAAGGAGACGACGGTTGCGAATGCAACGTTCTTGGTCAACACAAGCCCAGTTATGCTTGCTGTCCTATCGCCTCTCATAATCAAGGAACGAACAACATCACGAGAAACCCTGGCAGTGTTAGTCGCGACTCTGGGAATCGTGTTTGTAGCGCATGCTGGGAACGGATTTCGATTCTTCGGGTATGGCGATGTATCAGCTCTGCTCGCGGCTTTCTTCGTCGCGATATACGCTCTGCTTGGAAGGCATTTGAGAACGGGTGGGATGAGCACTGCCTGCTACACGGCCTATGTATACGCGGTGGCCACGTTCGCTTCACTCGTTATGGTTGGAGTATTCAACGCCCAGGCATTCAGAGTCTACGACACACAGAATATTCTGGCAATTGTCGGTCTAGGGATTGTCCCTACAACGCTCGGTCACACTTTGTACAACTATGCCTTGGGCTCAGTCAAGACCGTGACCGCCAACATCTTTCCACTAATGGAACCTATCATCGCATCGCTGTTTGCGATCGTGCTCTTCAGCGAAATCCCTACACTCACACAGACTGCTGGTTATACTCTAATTCTTGTCGGAGTGGTCATAGTAGCTCTGCCGGCAACCGCCGTCATGCGAAATCGAATTAATTAGGTGGATAGAACTATTCGCCTAGCAGTGGCTGTTGATGTCCCGCCAATCACGATAACCGTCCAACGCGCTCCTTCTCCAGTACAACACACTCCAAAGCAACCCTTCAAGAACAACCTTTCACTACAAATAACACCAGACGTTAGCAGCGCGATCAGAATGCAAGGTGAGGCTCATGCTTGACATAAAGTTCGTGCGAGAAAATCCTGAAATTGTCAAAGACAGTCTCAAACGACGAGGGGATCTTGACAAGATCTCATGGGTGGACGAATTACTCGAGAACGACCGAACTTGGCGCAGTGTCCAAACAGAAGCCAACAATCTGCGAAGCAAAAGGAACAAACTCACCGAAGAGATCGCGAAACTTCGCAGACAAGGACAAGATGCCTCCAAGCTTGTGAAGGAGGCTGAGCAGATTCCAAACCAGATCAAGGACCTTGAAAAGAAAACTGAGGAACTGGAAGGCAAGGTTACAGACACCTTGATGAATCTACCGAATATCCTGCACGAGAGTGTACCCTTTGGAAAGGACGAGAATGACAATGTCGAAATCAAGAGATGGGGGAAGCCAGCTGAGTTTGATTTCAAACCGTTAGACCACATCGATCTCGCGGGTCGTCTGGGACTAGTCGACTTGGAAAGAGCTGCAAAGGTTGCAGGCGCTCGATTCTACTACCTAAAGGGCGACTTGGTGAAGCTCAACTATGCTCTGATAAAATTTGCAATGGATTTCATTGAAAAGAAGGGTTACAGACTTGTGCAGCCCCCGTACATGTTGAGAAGGGAAGCGATCGGCGGCGCGGTTGCCCTTTCGGACTTTGAAGACGTAATCTACAAGATTGAGGGTGAAGATTTGTACTTGATTCCCACGGCGGAACACGCGCTATTGGCGCAGCACATGGACGAGATACTTGATGGAAAGAATCTGCCGTTGAAATACGGTGGAGTAAGCCCCTGCTTCAGAAAGGAGGCGGGCGCGCACGGCAGGGATACGAAAGGAATTTTCAGGATCCATCAGTTCGAGAAGGTTGAGCAATTCGTGTTTTCCAGACCAGAAGGTTCTTGGGATGAGCAGGAGAAGCTGATTGCCAACGCCGAAGAGTTCTTCCAACTGCTCAAGATCCCGTATCGCGTTGTGAATGTCTGTACCGGCGATCTTGGAACAGTCGCGGCGAAGAAATACGACCTGGAGGCTTGGTTACCTGGTCAGGGGAAATATCGGGAAATGGCCTCTTGCAGCAACTGTACAACCTACCAAGCCGTTCGTTCGAAGATCCGTTTCAGAGATAGGCCAGACGAGCCCACTAAGTGGGTTCACACGTTGAACAGCACGCTCGTTGCCACAGAGAGGGCCCTAGTAGCCATCATGGAGAATTACCAGAACAAAGACGGTTCAATCAGGATACCTGAAGTTCTTCAGCCGCATATGGGTGGAGCAACGAAAGTCGCGGCGGCCAACTAAGGTATTGTTTATGCCTTGATAGCTTGGATGTTATCGGCGATTTCTTTGAAGGCCGTTGCTGGCGTATTTTTCTCCAGAGTAAGCGCGACGTACTTGTCCTTGAGTATTATGATGAGTTCAATGAACTTCTCATAGCAAATCGCTATGTAGTTTACAGCACCAGCCCACAGGGTCACATGTCCAGTCATTTCGGTTAGAAACTGGGCTCGAAGTTCCAACATTGCCCGGTCATCCTCCTCTGGTGTCAGGCTCTTGACGCCTCGTCTCATCTGGGCAAAGAGAACCTTCCCTTTTGAGGTTGCCAACCCAACCCACCTTATGTTCGGATTTAGTGCGAAAACGTCTTCCGGGGTCATTGCCAAAGCAGTTCCTCTAGTGAAGCCTCGAACTTGGTAGGCTAGTTATCCCTTTTGATGGATTATCAGCGAAGGTGCGAGTTCGAAGACAACACAGTAAACGGTAAAAGTGTACTGGAGGTCAACACTAACGATTCGTTGATGCGGAACCAGTCAGAGCGAATGCAAAAGGTCCACATGTCTCCGATTAGAAAAGTAGCGGGGCTGCTCGATGAAGCCCGCGAACAGAAGGACATGATCTCCTTTGGTGGGGGAGCTCCGAGCATTGCTCCTCCCCAAGCATTCCTAGACGAGTTCGCTCGTCTCCTCAAGTCTAACCCTCTCAGGAGTTGCGGCTACACGGGGACGCGTGGTATTCCTGAATTGCGCGAAGCCATCGCCGAGGATGCGAGAAAGTATGGTCACGTGGATTTTGACCCAGCCTCGGAGATAATCATAACCACAGGAGCCACAGAAGCCATCTTCAGCTTGGTAATGGCACTGGTTGATCCCAAGGAAGATGTCATACTCACGGATCCCACTTACCTTGGCTACAGAGAGATGATCGAGCTCGCCCAAGGGAAACCCAAGTGGCTGCCCGTCCGCGTTGAGGACGCGTATCAACCGGATGGGGAGGAATTGAAGAAACTTGTGTCGAGGAATACTAAGGCTGTGATGGTACTCTCACCAGACAACCCGACGGGAAGAATCCTGAAAGAGGATTTCCTCAAGACACTTGTTGATCTGGCTGAGGATTACGACTTCTGGATCATCAGCGACGACATCTACAAGCACATCTTGTACGAGGGAGAGCACGTTTGGGTAAGTCGGTTCCCCCAAGCCAAAGAACGAACAATCACTGTGTGCAGTTTCTCAAAGGAGGCGGGCATACCAGGATTGAGACTCGGCTATACATTCGCGCCTGCTGCAATAATTGATTCAATGGAGAAGATGCAGCAGTATAGCACTCTTGCTCCTGAAACCTTGGGGCAATTTGCCCTAGTAAAATTCCTAAGGGAAAACATGAAGGCGTCCTACATTGAGAAGGACGTGCTCCCGCAGTATCTCCGGAAGCGGAACCTTATGGCCAAGCTGTTGCAGCAGCACTTGCCTCTAGCCAAGACCGTGAAACCTCAGGGCGCATTCTACTTCTTCGTCGATATACACGACTACCTATCGGAACTTAACATGGATGATGAAGAATTCTCTTTAGCTCTACTAAAGAAGAAAGGCGTGGCCGTCATTCCGGGACGATTCTTCGGCAAAAACGGCAGCGGGCATGTCCGACTCACATTCGTGAGCGAAGCCGACGAAAGGATTGAGGCAGGTATTAGGAAGATGGCAGAGTTCGTATCAGCAAAATGATTGCAATGGGCTAACCTGGACCCTTGCTTGCGGAAATGAAGATCACACCGCCTAGGACAAATTCTTTGATTCTTACTTCAGTGAACCGCTTACTGAGAGCTTCGACGAGTTCGCGGTTGCTTCCCAGCGCCTGATAAGTTGGATAGATCATCCGCCATGGATTGCCCCTAATCGTCCCAGACATAGACCGCTTGGCAATTAGAGGCATCAGATATCTAACGTAAATCTCAATCAATGATCGCTTTAGGAGACTATTGGGCTTTCCTAGGTCCACTATTCCGAAGATTCCATCATCAGCACTCACCCTAGAGAATTCATCAATAGCCGCGGCCCGATCTCTAGCATCTCGAAACGCATAGGAACTGACAATCCTCCGGAAGGAGGCCTCTCTGAAAGGCAAGGCCTCGAAGGCACCTCTGACAAAGTGAACTCTGTTCCCATATGTTTCTACAAGTCTCTTCCGGGCAGCCTTCAAGAGCGAGATCGAAGCATCCAAACCCACAAGCCTCAGACCTCCAGTCCTCCTCAGAAGCACTTCAGCCATCGTCCCAGGACCGATGCCGGCATCCAACGTTAACATCCCATTTCCCAGTTGAAGTTGGTCCGCAGCATAATTGCGCGTCTTCTGTGCGCGTCCCAAGGAAACTTTCTCGTTCACTGGATCATACTCGGGTACGGCTGCCTCAATAGCTCGAATTACCGCTCGCCACACATCATTTTCTAGTGACAAGGAATTCCGCAGGTCCTACACAGAACTTCTATGCGGCAGATCCAGTTCTTGAAAGTCGCTCTTTGACTCCGTCCCAGCCTTTATCGGTTTTGGCTCTCACGATCGCGAAGGCCTCCCTACCAGTCAGGCTCTGCGGCTCCTCTCCAGCAACCTCACGAACCATGAAACGCGCAGCGCTCAAAACATCGCCGTTCAGTTTGGCTTCCGCATAGTCTCCCAGGTGACAGATCAGAGCTTCAATGGTCATAGGCCCAATTGGACCATACTGCTGACCATGGCTAGCTGTGACGACGTGAACCGCATTCAATGGGAAGTCTCTGCGCATGAGCTCGGCACTGGCGAGCGTCAGATGGTCGACTCGTTCTGCCAAACTCGAGGGTCGATATCCTCCGCCTTTTCTCTGAGCGTAAGTGGCTGGTTTGAAAATGTCGTGAAGCAAGACTCCGCAAATGACAAGGTCAACGTCGACTCTACACTTGTAGATCTTCTGCACTATCCGGGACAAACTTGTGCAGAGCTCGTATAGAGCCATTGTGTGTTCAATGAAGCCGCCGGGATAGTTGTGATGATGCCTGATACTAGCAGGGGATTTCTCAACCGAGATTCCAGAGTAAGTCCTGCCGCCGATCCTGACTGTCGGTCTATCAAGCAAGTCGTATACTTTCTTTCGCAGCTTACGATTCTTGATTTTGTTGACGATATTGAGTAGCCGCTTATCCAAAGGGAATCAGTTCTGAATTGCGATACTGTGGGTTAGATTTTATTCTATCCATAATGTAGGGCTCTTGGCACGCAGATATTAGAGGCGGGTGCATGAGTGAGATCGGCGAAGGAGAAGGTTCGCGGCTAGTTGGAGTACAAGTGGACGGTTCTGACGGTAACAACTGTCGGAATGTTCATGGTCACCCTTGATGCGAGTGTCGTCGTTGTAGGCCTTCCTGTAATCATTGAAGATCTGAATACCTCCCTCTTCGCAGGAATTTGGGTGATTACGGGATACAGGTTGATGATTACAATACTATTGGTTACGATAGGTCGTTTTGCGGATATTCTGGGAAGAGTAAAACTCTACTACGCTGGGTTCGCAGTTTTCACCGCCGGATCAGCACTCTGCGGGTTGTCACCTTCTGGCGAACTGCTCATTGTATCGAGGCTGATCCAAGGATTCGGAGCCGCGCTCTTGTTCGTGAATAGTATGGCCATCGTGGTCGACGCCTTTCCGACCGCTGAATTGGGAACGGCGATCGGCATCAATCAGATGGCGATAAACGCTGGCACGATAGTGGGCTATACACTCAGTGGCGTTCTCATAGGTCTCTTTGGATGGAGGTCAATATTCTGGGTCAACGTACCCATTGGAATCTTCGGCACATTCTGGTCTCGCAGACAACTCAAGGAACTCTATGGAGATATTGGCAAGGAGAGATTTGACTATCCTGGTGCGATACTCTTCTCGACTGCCCTCACCATGGTTCTGCTGGCTTTGACATTGGGAGATCTGAGCTCGTTGTTTACCCAAGCGCTCTTGGCTGGTAGTATAGTTTTGTTTGCAGTCTTTCTTGCACATGAAAGGCGAGCTATTCAGCCGGTCATGGATCTAAGCCTCTTCAGAATCCGCGCATTCACCGCTGGGAATCTGACGAATTTCCTTAACGGCTTGGCATTCGCAGCGCTGGCTTTCGAGCTCACGCTCTACTTTGAGCTGGTGAAGGGCTACTCGCCATTCCAGACAGGAATCGCGCTTATTCCAATGGGTCTCACGCTTATCATCATAGGACCAATCAGTGGTCGACTATCCGACAAGTACGGAGGCCGCGATCTGAGTACACTCGGACTCGCTACAACTAGCATTGCTCTCCTAGTGTTCAGTACCTTCACGGTCGCGACAAGCGAAGTCTACATTGCAGCAGCGTTGGCTCTTGGAGGGTTCGGAATCGGACTCTTCAGATCACCAAACGCAAGTTCCGTGATGGGATCGGTCCCAGCCAAGAGACGTGGCATTGGGGCTGGAGTGAGAAGTACGATAATCAACACGAGTAGCGTCGTGAGTATTCCGTTGGCCTTGACGTTGATGACGGCTGTAATGCCTTACGACAGATTGGCGATTGTAGTGAGTGCGTCGACCTTGGGCAACTCGCAAGAGGTTCTCCAATTATTGGGCGCGATCAAGTACGCTTTCTACGCATTCGCGGCGATTAACGGGTTGGCGGTTATTGTGTCGGCCCTTAGAGGGCCGAAGGGTAATCCTAGGGGAGAAGTCGTAGATTCCTCGGTCTAGGAGCAAGCGCCCCATCCGCACTCGGGGCATATGTAGCAGCCTTCCTGGTAAACGACCGATGTCGTGCATTGCGGGCAGAGTTTGATCTGCTCTGTACCGCTGCGGGAAGCGCCGACCAGTGGTACCGTCAAGAGTTGCGGCGCGCGTAAGGACTGGTCGTTTCCCGGGTTGTGCTGCTCATTTCTTGCTTCTTTCTTCTTGCCAGGCGAGACTAGCACTTGGCCTTGAATCGAAGTATCCCTGAATACTGTCACGTCCTTGCATCCAAGCTTGTACGCCAGCAGATACGATTCACGCATATCCTCTACGGTTGCGTTAGCGGGGAAGTTGTTCGTCTTCGAGATCGATGAATCAGTCCATTTCTGGAACACTGCGAGAGCTCGTATGTGATCCTCAGGTCGAATGTCCATGGCGCTGATGTAAACGCGCTTCAGATCCTCTGGGATGTAGCTGATTCTCTGAACGGATCCTCCATGTTCGTTGACATCTCTCAGTAGATCCTCACCGAAGAGGCCCTCCTCGCTCATGACGCGTTCGAAGACTGGGTCAATGTAGTAGAAGCTACCAACCTTGACGTTCTTCTCGTAAACCAATGAGTAGATGGGTTCAATCCCGCTGCTGCAGCCAGCTATCATCGATATGCTCCCTGTGGGCGCGATCACGGTAGTGTAGCCGTTCCTTACGCCGTATTGCCTGATGAGTTCGGCTACCTTGTCCCACTCGAAGTGCCATGATTTTCTGTCATTGAAGCCTGCGAATGGTAGTTTGCCTTCTGGGTAGAAGCTCTTTTCGTAGTATGGAACAGGACCGCGTTCTTTGGCGAGTTCGATGGACGCGAGCTTGGAGTGATAGTTGAGGAACTCCATCAGTTCTTCCATGATCTTTCTACCTTCATCGCTACTGTAGGGCAATCGGAGTTCGAAAAGCAAGTCCGCCAGTCCCATGACGCCTAATCCTATCTTTCGTGTTGCGATGGTCATTTCCTCGATTGCTTTCAGCGGGAAGTTGTTCACATCGATTACATTATCCAGGAATCTTGAGGCGAGGTTGACCGCGTCTCGAAGTCCATTCCAGTCGAACGTGACTTTTCCATTGTCTTCGCGTTTGACGAAAGCCCACACATTGAGGCTTCCCAGATTGCAGGATTCGTCGGGGTAAAGCAGGACTTCGCCGCATGGATTGGTGGTCACGATCGGTCCGAGGTGTTTGTAGAAAGGATTGTATTCGTTCACATGATCAAAGAAAATCACGCCCGGCTCCGCGCTCTCCCATGCTTGATAGACAATCATATCGAACAGAAGTCGCGGGTTGACCTCGCGAACCACTTCGCCGGTTCGCGGATTAGTCAGTGGGTATGGTTTGTTTTTGTTGTAGCATTCCCAGAAGTCTGGCATTATCAGGACTGAGATGTTGAAATTCCGCAGGGCCTTGTTGCCTTTCTTTGCCGTTATGAATTTCTCAATGTCCGGATGGTTGCTGTTCAATATACCCATGTTTGCGCCGCGTCTAATCCCGCCCTGCTTGATGACATCCGTCATCGTATCGAAAAGCATCATGAAACTGATTGGGCCTGAGGCCACTCCCGATGTCGAACTTACAAAATCGCCTTCGGGTCTGAGTTTCGAGAAGTTGTAGCCCATTCCACCTCCAGCTTTGAAAACTACGGCAGTCTGCTTCAAGGTCTCCATGATGCTCTCTATGGAATCGTCAATATCCAGGACGAAGCAGGCTGAACCCATCCCCAGCACATTGCCGAAATTGGCTATGGCCGGGGTGTTTGGCATGAACTTCTTCGAAACCATCAGATCGTAGAATGCGTTGATCGACTTCTCGTACTTGTTGAAGTAACCCGCCTTGAGCATCTCGAGAAAACCCGACCAACTGACTTTCATCAATCCTTCGCGGTTGAAACGGTCGTACATTCGTTTGAGTGCTTCAAGGTGGTAACGGTTAAGAGCGTAATGACCTACTGATATTTTCTCATGAAATTCTAGTGGATTGAAAGTTTCCGCTTCGTACGGCTCTTGTTTCTTCTTTATGTCATAAATCTCGGGGTCATATAGTAAATCGGGAAGCGCTGCGTGAACCGCAATTCTCGTGAACAGCTGTTTCGGGGTTTCTATGAGCTTACCTGTTTCATCCTTCTTTAGATATCGCGCTTTGAGTACCCTTAACGCGTTGAGATCAAACACCTTGTCTACTTCGTCGATAGTCTCCTTCTCAAGGACGCGCTGTTTTTCACGCCTCATCTCGGCCCTTTTTTGGCGGTAAATTATGTAGGCCTTCGCCACCTTGGCTTGACCGTTTTCGACAAGTGCTTTCTCGACGATATCTTGAACATCCTCCACCGCGGGGATAGCCTCGCTGCCGTACTTTTCGTCGAGAATTTCCACGACGCGAACTGAAAGAGACTCAGCCAGCGTATGGTCTCTGCTACCCGTGGCAACTATGGCGCGGTAGATTGCGCTTGTGATTTTTTCCTTGTCAAATGGGACGATTCCTCCTTCACGTTTTCTAATTTGGTTGATTCTCAGAGGTGACGCCGTCTTCCTAATCGAGGCTTCAACGTGACCGACCATTTTGCTAGTCCTCCTCAGAAGAGTAGGAAATCGTGTTAGGCCCTCTATGCACTTTAATAGTTTTCGACAGAATTGTATAAAATACTGTATCACCGTGTCGAGAAAATGCGTCATGGTACTCAACGGCGACAGCTGAACTTCTACTGGAAAATGAGTAAGAGTCCATCCCTAACCATCCTTCACAATGGAAAAGGCTTTTATTGATTACGAGTTCGGCCGCGACTGGACCTCGACGAACTCAAACGTTGGATCAAGCAGGTCGCTGACGATAATCCAACGGGTCAACGATTCCTAACTCTTGGAAGGCCTTCAATCTAGCCACGCAACCACGGCACTTTCCGCATGGAGCCTTGTAATCCCCATGACAACTCCAGGTCAACTCCAACGGAACCTTCAGCTGCAGCGCGAGCTTGAGCACATCGGTCTTGCCGTAGTTGATTAGTGGGTTCACGATCTGAATCGTTCTGCCCTCGTTTCCTGCTCTTGTTCCAAGCCTGACTAACTCATTCATGAGTTGAATGAAGCTGAGCGTCGAATCGGGTAGTTCTTTCGCATCGTCAGCATTCGAACCGAACACTACCTTCTCGGCAGCGAGTGCCTCTGCATAGGCTGCAGCGACTCCGTAGAAGACGATGTTCCGAGCCGGGACATACGCTGGCGAAATCTTCTCTGAAGGCGGCGGATGAAAGCGGCTCTCAAGATCCTTGAAGAACGGAAGGTAAATGCTGATGTGCTCCTTCACCCCAGCAGCGGCCGCCAGCTTCCTCGAGGCTTCAGCTTCGCTGTCATAGGACTGTGTGTAAATCATGTTCATTGTGAAGATCTCAGCAGCCTCATGCTTGGTAAGGTACAATGCAGTGGCTGAGTCTATCCCACCAGACAAGAGAACTATGGCTTTTGTCAATTTCCCACGCTCAGCACAGAAGCATCCTTGTCATTTCTCAGTTTTGGAATCCTTGTATCGCCGATGATTTATCAGTTCAGCGAATCTTCTGAGCAAAGTTTCAGTTGATCTTGGATCTTTGAGGCGTGCTTAAGTGCGTCATTTTCCCTCTATTGCCTCACTATCAGTATCGACTTGTGATGTTAAGATGATGATTGTTCATATTTCTGATATTCATTGTGGGCCTGAGTTTCAAAGAAATGTCTTCGAAACCGCTGCGGACGAAATAAACGATCTCGAGCCGGATACTCTCGTCGTGACAGGGGATCTCACAGAGAATGGGTTGCTATCGCAGTACCGGATGGCGCGGCAGGTCATTGGTACAATCAAGTGCAAGAACAAGATAATCTGCAGCGGCAATCACGATTATCGTTCCACGGGGTATTTACTCTTCAAGAGGTTCTTTCCGTCAAAACAGGTCCTGAAAGTGGAAGATTGTGTGTTTACTACGGTGAGCACTGCAAGGCCTGAACGCAATGATGGAGAGGTTGGGCACAGACAGGTTGTATGGTTGGAGCAGACCCTGAGACGATACAGGCAGGCTACCAAAGTCGTTGCGATGCACCATCACCTCATTCAAGTTCCCGACACAGGCCCCGATAACATCCCAGTGGTTGATGCAGGTGATACCCTGCGAGGAATCATGGAAGCCAAGGCGGACCTAGTACTAGCCGGTCACCGGCATAGACCGTGGAGATGGGAACTGAAGGACACACAGATCATCCACGCCGGAACTCTATCCAGCGAACGCCTGCGAGGTTTCTATGCTCACTCATACAACATTATACAAGCTAGCAAAGGTTCGATTCGGGCGAAACTGAAGATCGTTGGCGCAAAAAGTCTAAGCTACAACGAAGTAGTGAAGGGACGCGTTAGGCTTCCACCCTTCCGTGCCTGACCCAGCAGAGAAGGGTCAGCAGGATTCAGGTTAGGCGATCTCGAAACTCACAGAACAAGAGTCCCATAGATCTATTCTTACGGGATTTACCGAAAAACGCTATTTCTTACTTAGAGGCGGGAGGGAAGGAGACCCCGATATGGCGGGGTAGGTCCCAGGCTTCAATGAGCCTTTCATGAAAATCGAGATTGACTCCTTGCGGCATTGAGGGCATATCTTAAGGTGATAGCGGTCGTTCGGGAGAGGTTCGTGGCACCACTCACACCGCTTGATTCTAGGGGTCTCCATCTCAGGGATATCTTCGAACAGTAATCTTTCGAGGTCTTCGACCAAACTTGTTTCCTCCTTTTTTTCTGGTCCATGCCAAGTTTACCGAAGCAAACGAGGCAAGCATGTACTACAGGTTAAGGGGTGTTAAAAGAATTAACAAGATTTATAAGAAAGCAGTGTTATCAATGTAATCAAGATATCAAGTTAAGCGGAGTAACTTTGTGAGTTGGCTATCATGGCAAACAATGCTGTCTTGATTCGCGGGTTGGACCGTGATATCTATCATAGCGTTGTAGCCAGAGCCAAACAGAACGGGAAGAACGTGGCAGACGTCGTAAACGAAGCCCTACGGCAATACATGAATGAATCTCCAGCGGAAAAGCACGATGTCTTTGACACAAAGAAGCTAGTGATCGCCGGTTCGGTCCTACTGTCAAAGTCGGACATTATGGGTCTCCATCAGGAGCTCGGAAACTTCCATCTCGAGAACAGCGGAGAGCTAACATTCGACAAGGATGTGGATCGGGAGGCTTTCCAGAAGATCGAGCGTATCAATAACACTGGAAAGTTGCGTGTCCCAACCGACGTGCATCACTTTGCCCTTCTGAAGGCGGGTCACGTACGCGGAGAAGTAGAAAAGTACTAGGTAACAGTACCCAATCTTGCTAGGTTTGTAGCCGTTTTTACAGGGTCTCTACTCCGAATTTTCCTGTCTCCCATAGCTCAATCTTGACGGGTGACTTGAAGAAGATACTGAGCTGTTCTTGTAACTCCCTTGCTAATCTCTCGCAGGTCATATTCCCTATGTCGTGATGATCGTACTTCTCGTCGATGAACTTGTCCACCTGTTTCTTGATATCCTCAAAATCCAACCATTCGGTGCTCTGCCCGTAGACCTTGGCTAGGAGCTGGTAGTTGTGGCCATGCATTCGTCCGCAACGTGGGTGGCCTGCTATGATGTGGGCGGCTGCGAATTCTCGTTTGTATAGGCGTGCGATATCCGGTTTCTGGCTGTTCGCCGTCGTTCTCACCTAAGCTGTCTTCCTTAGCATCTCGAAGAATTCGTTTCTTGTCTCGAACCTTTCAAATCGTCCGCGAATCTCGGATGTTATGATATCGGCGCCGCTTTTCACTCCTCGCATCTCCATACAGAGATGCCTGGCCTGTACAACCACGACAACACCGAGCGGTCGAAGGTTCTCATTGATTGCGTCGGCGATTTGCTTTGTCATCCGTTCTTGGAGCTGGAGTCTCTTGCTGAAGCAATCCACCAATCTCACGAGTTTGGACAAACCCACCACCGATTTCGAAGGAATGTAGCCGATGCTCACCTTTCCATAAAATGGGAGCAAGTGGTGTTCACATAGGCTGAAAAAATCTATGTCCTTCGCCACGACCATGCCGCTAATCTCGTTCCATTCTTTTGATAGGATCTCTTTCGGATGCATCGAGTAGCCTTCAGTAAGCTCAGCAAACATGTCCGCTACTCGTCTCGGGGTTTCCCTAAGACCCTCACGTTTCGGATCTTGCCCCATCTCAATTAGGATATCCTTGGTCAACTGTTTCATGTGGTTCTTATCCATCTGTCTCACAATCCAACTTTCACATTTCAATCAGGCAGAGCCGTTTGATCTACCGGTGGGCAAGCGCTATGAGCGTTCGGAGTTAAGTCTTCCCTTGAATTTGGGTTTGGGAAAACTGGTGAGAATCTCGCACATCATGGA
>Ga0209002_10002350_pt1 | contig 15267 bp, 17 predicted proteins | sample Rifsed16ft2_FD_184010 | JGI IMG/M metagenome (GOLD analysis project Ga0209002, IMG submission 184010) | Soil microbial communities from Rifle, Colorado, USA - sediment 16ft 2 (version 2) | ecosystem: Environmental > Terrestrial > Deep subsurface > Rock core/Sediment | place: Rifle, Colorado...
CGCCGCGATCGCCGCCGGCCAGGCGGCCTTCAGGAAGCGTCGCTTCCGGGCGGCCCAGGCCGACTTCGAGAAGGCCGTCGCGGCCGACCCGCAGAGCGCGGCCGCCGCGTTCTACCTCGGCTACACCTTCTACAAGCTGGGCGAGCCCTCGCGCCGGATGAACGAGAACAAGGAGAAGGCCAAGGAGCTGTTCGCCAAGGCCTACACCCTCGACCCGGCGTTCGCCCCCGACTGGGGCCGACCCGCGCCGCCAAAGTAAAGGCGCCGGGCCAGCGATCCCCTACTGCAGCAGGCGCTGGACGAAGGGCATCTTGCTGATGTCCGAGTAGAGCACGAGGCCGATCAGCAGGAAGATCACCGCGGCGCCGGCGTTCATGATCCAGCCCTTGACGAGCGGGCTCATGTCGCGCCGCGCCACGCCCTCCACGGCCAGGATCGCCAGGTGTCCGCCGTCGAGCGGCGCGAGCGGGAACAGGTTCAGGATCCCGACCTGCAGGCTGATGACGGCGACCAGGAACAGCAGCGAAGCCCAGCCGCCGCGGGCCGCGTCGCCCGAGGCCTGAGCGATCCCGAGCGGGCCCATCATGGTCTTCGGCGAGATCCGCGCCGTGATCAGCCTCCCGACCACGTCGAAGGTCTGCCGCGTCATGTCCCAGGTCCAGCCCGCAGCCTCCCGGAGCGCTCCCGCCGGACCGAACTGGCGAACCACCATCTTGGGCGTGATGCCCACCCGAGGCCCCGAGCCCGTGTCGCGCGGCGTGATCGCAAGATCGAGGACGCGACCGTCCCGCCAGATCCGGAAGGCGAGCGCCCGCCCGGTGGAGGCGGCCACGATCCCGGGAATCTCGCCGAAGGAGCGGATGGGGCGGCCGTCGATCGCGAGGATCGCGTCGTCGCCCCTCAGCCCCGCCGCCTCCGCGGGCTGACCGGGCAGCACCTGCCCGACGCGCACGAGGGGATGGACCCCGATGCTGCCCACCTTCTCCGTGGCCGTCGCCTCCGAGCGGAGGGTGAGCTCGCGTTCCTCGCTGTCCCGCCGCACGCGGAGCGCGAGCGCCTGCTCGGGCCGCAGCAGGATGTGGTACTGGGCTTCCTCCCAGGACGGCAGCTCGCGGCCGTCGATCGAGAGGATCTCGTCCCCGGGGAGGATCCCCGCCTTCTCCGCCGGCGAGCCTGCGTCGACTGCCCCCACGATCGGTCGGTCGAAGCGGCTCGCCTCGACCGCAAAGCCCACCAGGTAGAAGCAGGTGAGGATGCCGATCGTCAGCACGGCGTTCATCGCCGGCCCCGCGAGGTAGACGAGGAAGCGCTGCCAGCGCGGTCGGCCCAGGAAGTCACGCCCGTCACCGAGCCTGGCCGTGTCCTCGCTCAGGCGGTCGTCCGGCTCCCCCTCCAGCTTCACGTAGCCACCGAGCGGGATCGCGGAGACGCGGCAGTCGGTGTCACCCCACTTGAAGCCCAAGAGGCGGCGGCCGAAGCCGAAAGAGAAGATGAACACCCGCATCCCGAAGGCCTTGGCCGTGATCAGGTGCCCGAACTCGTGCACGAAGATGATCACGCCGAGCACGAGGACGAACGCGAGCGCAGTGGTGAGGAGGCTCATCGTCGATCTCGCCGCCGCTTAGGAGGCCACCCGCGCCGCCCCGCGGCGCGCGAGGACGCGCCGGGCGAGCTCCCGGGCCTTCCCGTCGGCCTCGACCACGTCCTCGATCGTGGAGACGGGGGCGCCGCCCCCGGACTCGAGAACCTCGCGGATGGTCTCGGGTATGGCCGGGAAGGGCACGCGCCCCTCGAGGAAGGCGGCCACCGCCTCCTCGTTGGCGGCGTTGAGCGCCGCCGGCGCCGACGCCCCGACCGCGAGCGCCCGATAGGCGAGCGGGAGGCAGGGGAAGCGCTCGGTGTCGGGCGGCTCGAGCTCGAGGCGCATCCCGCACGTGAAGTCGAGACCGGGGACGGCGCCCGGCCAACGCTCGGGCCAGCTCAGCGCGTACTGGATCGGCACGCGCATGTCGGTGACGCTCAGCTGGGCGAGCACCGTGCCGTCCACGAACTCCACCATCGAGTGGATGAGCGACTGAGGGTGGATGAGCACTTCGATCCGGTCCGACGGCACGCCGAAGAGCCACCGCGCCTCGATCACCTCCAGGCCCTTGTTCATGAGCGTGGCGGAGTCGATGGTGATCTTCGGACCCATACGCCACGTCGGGTGCGCGAGCGCCTCCTCCCGCGTGATCCGATCGAAGGTCTCGCGGGGCCGGCTGCGGAAGGGCCCCCCGGAAGCGGTGAGGAGCAGGCGGCGGACCTCATCCGCCTCCCGCCCCCCGAGGCACTGGTGCAGCGCGCAGTGCTCGCTGTCGATGGGGAGGATCCGCGCCCCTGTCCGCCGCGCGCAGGAGAGCATGAGCTCGCCCGCCATCACGAGCGCCTCCTTGTTGGCCAGCGCCACGTCCTTTCCCGCCTCGAGGGCGCGGTAGGTGGGCACGAGGCCCACCGCACCCACCGCCGAGCCCACGACCATGCCGGCGTCGGGATGGGTCGCCACCTCGACCATACCCGCCTCGCCGCTGAGTGCCCGGACGCCGGTGATGTCCACGAGCCGCGCGAGACGTTCGAGGGCGGCGGCGTCCGCGACCGCCACCACGCGCGGACGGTGGCGGGCCATCTGCTCGGCGAGCCGTTCGACGTTGCGGCCGCCGGCCAGCCCCACGACCGAGAAGCGGTCCGGGAACGCCTCGACCACGCGCAGGACGTTCGTCCCGATGGAGCCGGTGGAGCCGAGGATCGACAGTGGTTTCATGGGGGGAAGCCGCGGCGGACGCCCCACGGTCGCAACGACGTCTCAGCGCGCGTACTCAAAATAATAGTATAGAAGCGGGGCCCCGAACAGCAAACCGTCGAGGCGATCGAGCATCCCGCCGTGTCCGGGGAGCAATGTCCCCGAGTCCTTGACGCCCGCCCACCGCTTGAAGAGGCTCTCCTCGAGGTCCCCCACGATCCCCATCGCCGCGACCGCCGCTCCGAGGGCGACGGCGTGCCCCAGGGGAAGCTCGGGCAGGCCCATGTGCCGTACGGCGAGGGCACCGAGGACCCCGCCGACGAGGCCGCCCAGAGCACCCTCCACGGACTTGGCGGGGGAGATCGTGGGGGCGAGGGGGTGACGGCCGAGGGCATGACCGACGAAGAACGCCATCGTGTCCGACGCCATCACGGTGACGAGGAGGAGGAGCAGCCTCCACGCCCCCTCCTCGACCGGGGGTAGCAGGCGCAGCGCGGCGATCGAACCCCCGAGGGCCCCCAGGTACACCACGCCCAGCAGGGTCGCCGCCGCCGCCGAGACCGACTCGAGGTCGCCCCCGCGCCGGAGGGTGCCCGTCAGCAGCACGAGCGCCCCCAAAGGCGCGAGAGGGAGGGCAAGGAGCCCGGGGGAGGCCACGTCGAGGAAGAGCGCGGCGGCCAGAAGAAAGCCGACCCCGTGCAAGGGGCGGATCCCCCGCGCCCGCAAGAGACCGAAGAACTCGAAGAGGCCCACGGCGAGGGCGCTCGCGATCAGGGCCACCGCCAGGGAGGGCGGCGCGAAGAGCAGCAGGGCGACGAGCGCCGGCAGCGCCACGAGCGCGGTCAGGACGCGCCGGGCGAGGTTGGGTACGAAGCCCGGCGCGTGGGGGCCGCGGGAGGCAGGCGGCTCAGACCGCGGTGATCCCGCCGTAGCGCCGCTCACGCTTCTGGTAATCCGCGATGGCCTGGAGCAGGTGCCGGCGCCGGAAGTCGGGCCAGAGCACGTCCGTCACCCAGATCTCGGAGTAGGCGATCTGCCAGAGGAGGAAGTTGGAGACACGCAGCTCGCCGCTGGTTCGGATGAGCAGGTCGGGATCGGGCTGACCCGCCGTGTAGAGGTGGGAGCCGAGGGCCGCCTCGTCGATCTTGGCCGGGTCGCGGCCATTGCGCAGGATCTCCGCGAACAGCCGCCGTGCGGCGTCGGTGATCTCCGCGCGCCCGCCGTAGTTGAGGGCGACGTTGAAGAGCAGCCCCGTGCTGCCGCGGGTGCGCTGGATCGCGCGCTCGAGCTCGGTCTGGACGTCCCTCGCCAGCTCGTCGACGCGGCCGATGACCTGGAAGCGTATGTTGTTCCGCAGCAGAGTGTCGAGCTCCGACCGCAGGTAGTGCTTGAGGAGCCCCATGAGCGTCGCCACCTCGCTCTGGGGACGCTTCCAGTTCTCGACCGAGAAGGCGTAGAGGGTGAGCACCTCGAGCCCGAGGCGTGCCGCGCTCTCCACCGTGTCGCGCACGGCGTTGATCCCCGCCCGGTGGCCTTCGACCCGCCGCTTGTGTCGCTGCCGCGCCCAGCGGCCGTTGCCGTCCATGATGACGGCCACGTGGCGAGGAAGGCGACCGAAGTCGATCGAGCGGAGGAGCGATTCCTCCTCGGAGCCGGCGGGAACGACTGCAAGCAGGTCCTGAAGGGACATGACGCCCGGCTCTTCGCCCTCGAGAATGTTATGGTAGCACTGCCTCGGCCTCCGGGGGATAGTCGACGCGCACGAGGGTGAGTCCGCAGGCGGCGGCGGGGGCGGGCCACGCGCGGCGGTCACGCTTCTCGAAGGCCCGCGCGAGCTCCTCTTCGCCGATGGCCCCCCGTCCGACCGCGATCAGGCCGCCGACCATGCTCCGCACCATCTTGCGCAGGAAGCCGTCCGCCTCGACCTCGTAGGCAAGCTCAGCTCCGGAGAAGCGCGCCTCCGAGCGCGAGACGGTGCGCACGGTGGTCTTGACCGAGCCCCCGGAGGAGGCGAGGGAGGCGAAGTCGTGACGGCCGACGAAGAGCGCGGCCGCCCGCTTCACCCGGTGCTCGTCGAGAGGCCAGGGGACCCAGCCCGCGAAGCGGCGCCGCTGCGGGAGCTGTGCCTCGCCGCAGTCGAGCACGTAGCGGTAGAGCTTCGAGGTCGCGCCGCGGCGCGCGTGGAAGCCGGGCGGCGTGCGGGCCGCCGCCAGCACACGCACGTCGGCGGGGAGAAGACCGTTGAGGGCAGCCATGACCTCGCCGGGTTTCAGCTCGCGCGGGAGCTCGAAGGAAGCCACCTGTCCGACCGCGTGGACGCCTGCGTCCGTCCGCCCCGCGCCCGCGACCGCCACCCGACGCCCGCCGGCGAGCCGGGCGAGGGCGGCCTCGAGGGTCCCCTGCACCGTCCGCCCGGTGTCCCGGCGCTGGACCTGCCAGCCGAGAAAATCGGTCCCGTCGTAGGCGAGCGTGATGCGGTAGTGAGGCACGAGGCACCTTAACGCAATGACCGCGAGCCGGGCTTCTCGGGCCGGGAACCGGTGACGCAGAGCGGACAGGCCTCGGCCGGCCAGGCGGGCACCTCGAGCTCGAGCAGGCTGCACCGGGGCACGCCGAGGTCCACTGCTCCCCCGCTGCGGTCCACGAGGCTGCCCACGGCGAGGACGCGCCCTCCCCCTGCCCCGACCGCCGCCATCACCTCGCGCGTGGAGCCGCCGGTCGTGATCACGTCCTCGACCACGACCACCGGCTCGCCGGGCGCGAGCGCGAAGCCGCGGCGCAGCGTCATCGTCCCCTCCTGCCGCTCGGTGAACAGGCCGCGACAGCCGAGAGCGCGCGCGACCTCGTGGGCGACGATGACGCCTCCGAGGGCGGGGGCCACCACCGCCCCTGGCGGGTCCGCGACGAGGAGCGGCCGCAGCCGCTCACCCAGCTCCGTTCCCAGGCGCGTGGCGAGCGGGGGGTCCATCAGGACACGCGCGCACTGCAGGTAGCGCGGCGAGTGCAGGCCCGAAGAGAGGACGAAGTGACCTTCGAGCAGCGCCGATCGCTCCCGAAAGAGATTGAGGAGCCCTTCGCGCGTCCGGAGGTCGGCGTCCTGGGTCACCGCGGCGTGCATGCTACACCCGCCTTCCCCACGCCGTCTCGCCCGCCCCGCCCGGATATACTGCACGCGTGACGCGCCTCTCCGCGGTCCTCATCGCTCAGAACGAAGAGGGCACGATCCGCCAGGCGCTCGAGACCGTGCGCTTCTGCGACGAGGTCGTGGTCGTCGACTCCGGCTCGACCGATGGCACCCGCGACGCCGCGGTCGCCCTCGGGGCCCGGGTCGTCATCAACGCCCCTTGGCCGGGGTTCGTCGCCCAGCGCGACTTCGCGGTGCGCACCGCCCAAAACGACTGGGTGCTCGCCCTCGACGCCGACGAGCGGGTGACCGATCCCCTGCGGGAGGAGATCCAGTCGCTCTGTCGCCGCGGCTTCAAGCATACCGGCTACCGCATCCCCCGCGTCGCGTACTATCTCGGCCGCTGGGTACGCGCGACCGACTGGTACCCCGACTGGCAGATACGGCTCTTCGATCGCACTCGGGGGCGCTGGGAGGGCGATCTCGTTCACGAATCGGTGCGGGTGCAGGGTCCGGTGGGTCGCCTGCGGGGGGAGCTGGAGCACGTGCCCTACGCCGATCTCTCCGACCACCTGCGAAAGATCGACTCCTACACGACGCTGTGGGCGCGCCAGGCCCACGCCGCCGGACGACGCACGAGCGCCCTCGACATGACGGCGGGGGCCTTCTGGGCATTCTTGCGGAACTTCATACTCAAGCGCGGCTTCCTGCTCGGCAGCGCCGGCCTCGTCATCTCCGCGCTGAACACTCACTACACGTTCGTGAAGCTCGCCAAGCTCCGCGAGCTGGAGCGCACCGCGGGGGCATGAGCCGGCACGTGCTGCACGTGGACACCGCGCGGACCTGGCGCGGGGGACAGAACCAGGTGCTGCTGACCGCCCGAGGGATGGCGGATCGCGGGCACCGATCGGTGCTCGCTTGCCGCCGCGGCGGCGCCCTCGAGGCGCGGGCGGCGGCGCTCGGTCTCGAGGTGCGCGGCCTGCCCTTCCGCGGGGATCTCTGGCCCCCGGCCATCGTCGCCCTCGCCCGCACCCTCAGGCGCGAGCGCCCCCACGTCCTTCTGCTGCACGACCCCCACGCGGTCTCGGCCGGCCTCCTCGCCTCGCGCCTCGCGAGGGGGGCCGGCCTGGTCGCGGCGCGGCGTGTGGACTTCCCGCTCCGAGGGCCGTTCTCCCGGCACAAGTACGCGGCCTGCGACCGCGTGATCGTGGTCAGCCGCGCGATCGCGGCGGTCGCGGAGCGCGGCGGCGTCACTCGCGCGCGGCTCCGGCTCGTCTACGAGGGCGTCCCCGACCGCCCCCCCGTCCCCGGCGGCCGCGAGGCCCTCGCCGCCCTCGGGGTCCCCCGGGCGGCACCGGTGATCGGCAACGTCGCCGCCCTCACCGGCCACAAGGACCACGCGACGCTCGTCGAGGCCATGGCCCAGCTGCGCCCGCGCGCCCCGGAGACCCGGCTCGTGATCGCGGGAGAGGGAGAGCTGCGGGGGAGCCTCGAGACCCTCGTCCGCGAGCGGGGTCTCACCGACCGAGTGCTCTTCGCTGGCTTCCGCCGCGACCTCGACGCGCTGCTGCCCGCTTTCTCCGTCTTCTGCCTCTCGTCCCACCTCGAGGGCCTGGGCACGAGCCTCCTCGACGCGATGGCCTTTGGCCTCCCCGTCGTCGCCACCACTGCGGGCGGGATCCCCGAGGCGGTGGAGGACGGGGTGACCGGCCGTCTCGTCCCCCCGCGGGACCCCGCCGCCCTCGCCGCCGCCCTCGCCGATGTGCTCGGCGACGAGAGCCGTCGCCGGGCCATGGGCGAGGCGGGCCGCCGGCGCTATCTCGAGCGGTTCACGACCGAGCACATGGTGGAGGACACCCTCCGCGTCCTCGAGGAGGTCGCGTGAGAGTTCGCGCGATCCTGAACCCGCGGGCAGGGGTCGCCCCTGCCGCCGCGCGCCGGGCGATCGAGAGCGGCCGGCCGTCCTGGAAGGATTACGCGGTCTACATGACGCGCGAGCCCGGCCACGCCACCGACCTCGCGCGCGAGGCGGTGGCGGCGGGGGCGGAGCTGGTGATCGCGGTGGGCGGGGACGGCACGGTCAACGAGGTCGCACAGGGGCTGCTCGGGAGCCGCGCTGCACTGGGCATCGTCCCCGTCGGGTCCGGCAACGGCCTTGCGCGGGCGCTGCGCATGCCGCTGCGGCCCGAGGGCGCGCTCGATGCGCTCGTCTCCGGCGTGCGGCGCCGGATGGACGTGGGGCGCCTCAACGGCCGGCCCTTCCTCAACGTGGCGGGGGCGGGCTTCGACGCCGCGGTGGGCGAGGCCTTCCACCGGGCGGGACGGGACGGGGCTCGGCGCGGTCTCCTCGGCTACGTCCGCCTGGGCGTGCGCGAGATCCTCTCCTACCGCGGCCCGCGGATCAGCGTCGAGGCCGGGGGGGAGACCATCGAGATGGCGGCGTTCCTCGTCGCCTTCGCGAACGGCCCGCAGTACGGCTCCGCGGCCGTCATCAACCCCGGGGCCCGCCTCGACGACGGACGATTCGAGGTCGTGCTTTTCAAGGAGGGGCCGCGGCTGGAGACCCTCGCCGCCGCCTTCCGGATGTTCCTCGGCGGGGTCGAGCGCCTGCCCCGTTACCGGCGCGTCCCCACCGCGCGCGCGGTCGTGACCACCGACGCGCCCGTCGCGATCCACCGCGACGGCGATCCGGAGGCGCGGGCGAGCCGCATCGAGGTGGATCTCGTGCCCCGCGCCCTGGACGTTGTCGTCCCCCGCCTAACCGCCGAGGACCCGTCGGGACCCTTCACGCGACGGGACTAACTAAGCCATCGCCTCCGCGCGCTCGAGGAGCGGGCGGATCTCCTCGCGGACGCTCGCGGGGACATCGAGGAGCGGCGCTCGAACCGAGCCCCCGCGACGACCGGCGATCTCGTTGGCGGCCTTGAGCCCGGCGATCCCGTGGGTCACCGTCACCGCAACCGCGAGGGGCGCGAGCGCCTCCTGGATGCGCCGCGCCCGGGTGTGGTCACCGGCGAGGAAGGCGCGGTAGAGCGCGACCGCGGGGCCGGGGGCGCAGTTGGTGACGGCGAGCACGCCCCCGCTGGCCCCCGTGCACAGCGCGGGGTAGAAGACGGGCGCGCTGCCGCAGGCGACCTCGAAGGAGGGGGGGACGGAGCCGATGATGCGGCCGAGGAGCCCGAGGTCGCCGCTCGACTCCTTCATCCCCGCGATGCGCGGGTGCGAGGCGAGGAGTGCCGACAGCTCGGCCGGCCACGGCAAGGCCGTGAAGGCCGGCACCGAGTAGAGGTAGACCGGGATCGGCGAGGCGTCCGCAACCGCCTCGAAGTGGCGTCGCAGCGCCTCCACCGTCAGGTGGGCCCGATAGAAACAGGGGGTGAGGACGAGGGCGGCGTCTGCCCCCCGCTCGGCCGCCTTGCGGGTGAGGTCGATCGTGCCGCGGGTGCTCTCGAGGCCCGTCCCCGCCATGACGAAGCGGTCACCCACCCGGCGCCGGGCGCTCGTCACCAGATCGAGCTTCTCCTGCTCGTCGAGGGCCCCCGCCTCCCCGTTCGAGCCGAGGACGAGGAAGCCCGCGAGATCGAAGGCGAGAAGCGATTCGAGGTTGGCCTCGAAGGCGGGAAGGTCGAGCGAGCCGTCGGTTCGGAAGGGGGTGAGGAGCGGCGGGATGACGCCGCGGAGGCTCACCGTCAGGCGGCGGGCGTCTTGCGCCCGAGCGCCTGGGCCACGCGGGCGAGGAGCCGCACGTCCTGGGGCGCGAAGGCGTCGCGGAAATCGCTCCACACCTCGAGGATCGCCCACAGCCCGGCCTCGGTCCGCACCGGGGCCACCATCGCGCTACCGGTGGCGAGGCCCACCGCTCCCCACGCCGGGCTCGCGGCGAGGTCGGCCACCACCGAGGGCCCCGAGCCCTGCGCCGCCTCCGCGAGTGGCCCACCCCCGGACCAGACCCGCTCCGGGCCCTGCGGCCGTTCGAGGGCGATGAGCACGGCGAGGTCCTCCCCGTCCGCCACATAGGCGGTCACCGCGGAGTAGCGGGCGAAGCGCCGCTTCATCAGCTCCACCGCCTGGCGCAGCGCCTCCTCGAAGGAGGCAGCCTTTCGGATGGCCTCCTCCAGCTCCTGAGCGACCTGCTCGCGCCGCTGCGCCGCCTTGCGCGCCAGGTCGGTCTTCCAGGGCTTGTCTTCTTCGCGACTCACCGCCATGTTCACCTCGGACTCACTCCTTCCTCCCTCTTCTCGAACTCCTCAAGCCAAGGCCCGTCCGCCGTCCACCCGAAGGACCTCCCCGGTGGTGTAACCCCCGCCCGCGAGGAGGAACAGCACCGCCTCCACCGCTTCCGCGTGGGTTCCGAACCGCCCGGCGGGGATGCGCCGCCGGACCGGCTCCTCCGCCCCCGGCGGATCGAGCACACCCGGGGCCACGGCGTTGACCCGGATCTGCGGCGCGAAGGCGAGGGCGAGGCAGCGCGTGGCCATCACCAGGGCCGCCTTCGAGGCGCAGTACGGCAGGTGGGAGGGCCAGGGCCGCAGCCCTCCAAGGCTCGCCACGTTGACGATGGCCCCCCCGCCGCGGCGCCGCATGTGCGCGGCCGCGGCCCGGGAGGCGACGACCGCCGCCTTGACGTTGACGTCGAAGGCCTCGTCGAGCGCCTCTTCGGTGAGCTCCTCAAGCGGCATGCGGCGAAAGACCCCCACGTTGTTGACCAGGAGGTCGATGCCGCCGAGGGCGGCCGCGGCCTCGTTGACGAAGGCTGCCATCTCCCCGGGAATGCGCGCGTCGGCGGGACCGGTGAAGGCGCGGCGCCCGAGGCGCCGCGCCGCATCCGCTTCCTCCTCAGCACCCCGGCGGCTGTCGCGGTAGGAGAGGGCCACGTCGGCCCCCTCCTCGGCCAGCGCCCGAGCAAGGGCGCGGCCCAAGCCCCGGCCTCCGCCGGTTATGACCGCGATTCGGCCGCCCAGCCTGGGCCCACCCACGGGAAGGGCAAACCGCGGGATTATACCTCCTCGGACGACGCCTCGCCCAGGAGGCGCGCACCGACGCGGCAGACCGCATCGCCCTCGAAGCGTTCCAGCCGGCAGACGACGGCGCGGTACCGGACGACGTCGCGGTTGCCGAAGTGGCGTCGCAGCGAGATCGGCAGCTCGATGGTCAGCACGAGCTTCGACCCGATCGCGAGCTGGCGGTGGCTCTCGAAGCAGATCCCGCCCCCGCTGATGTTGAGGCTGCGGGTCATCTCCGTGAAGCGGGTGCCGCTCTTCTCCTCCCCGTGGACCTCCACCGGCAGGTGGAGCTTCGTGCGCTTCTCGCGCTGGACAAGCTGGCTCATCCTCGGCGCCGCTCGGGCGGCCGTCGGCCGCGATCCTAGGTCCGCCCTCTCCCCGGTGTCAACGCCGGTCCCTACTCCGAGTAGCGGAGGAGTACGACGGTGACGTTGTCCTTGCCACCGGCCTCGTTGGCGGCCTCCACGAGCCGGGTGGCGGCCTCCTCGAGCTTGTCCGGCAGGGGAACCAGCAGCCGCGTGATCTCATCGTCGGCGAGCATGCTGTGCAGCCCGTCCGAGCACAGCATGGCGAGATCGCCCGGCTGCAGGGCGTGCTCGCCGACATCGAGGTCGATCGAGTCGCGCGCCCCGACCGCCTTCGTGATCACGTTTCGCAGGGGATGGCGCTCGGCGTCGTCGGAGTTGAGGATGCCCTCCCCGAGGGCGGCCGACACCCAGGAGTCGTCGCGGGTGAGCTGGGCGAGGTGGCCCTCGCGCAGGAGATAGCAACGGCTGTCGCCGGCCGAGCCCAGGGTCATGAGGTTGCCGGCGACGATCGCCGCCACCACCGTCGTGCCCATGCCCATGTACTCCTCGCGGTTGTCCGCGGCCTGAAAGACCCGGGAGTTGGCGAGGCGGATCGCGGTCTTCAGACGGTTGCCGTCGAAGGACAGCGCGGCGTCGAGCCCCCAGGGCCAGGTGATCTCGCGCTCGTGCGCGCTCTTCTCGATGAAAGAGGCGAGGGTCTCGATGGCCATGCGCGAAGCCACCTCGCCCGCGTTGTGTCCGCCCATGCCGTCGCAGACTGCGAAGAGGTTCGATCCCGGGTCCACGAGGAAGCTGTCCTCGTTGAGCTTCCGGCGGCGGCCCATGTCCGTCCGGCCGAAGGCCTCGATCATCGGAATGGGGCCAGCATAGGGACTTTTTCCGCCTCGGTCAAACCCGCCTCTCGCGGGCGGAGCGGATGAGGTCCGCCATCTCCCGCACCGCACGCTCCATGCCGACGAGCACGGCGCGGGCCACGATCGAGTGGCCGATGTTGAGCTCCGAGATCTCGGGAACGGCCGCCACCGGAGAGACGTTGCGGTAGTCCAATCCGTGCCCGCCATGGATGTCGAGCCCGAGCTTCCGCCCCAGTCGGGCGGTGTCGGTGATCCGGCGCAGGGCGGCCTCGCGAGAGCGATCGTCCGCCGCCTCCGCCCAGGCCGCGGTGTTGATCTCGATGGCCCGCACGTCGAGCTTGTGCGCCTCCTTGACCTGCTCGAGCTCGGGGTCCACGAACAGGCTCGCCTCGATGCGCGCCTCCTGAAGGGCCCGGACGACGGGACGCACCTGGGCGCTGTTGAGCACGACGTCGAGGCCGCCCTCGGTCGTCACCTCCTCCCGCCGCTCGGGGACCAACGTGACCTGGTCGGGCTTCACGGTGAGCGCGACCCGCACCATCTCCTGCGTCGCCGCCATCTCGATGTTGAGCCGCGTGCGGACGATCTGGCGCAGGACCTCCACGTCGCGGTCCTGGATGTGCCGCCGGTCCGCGCGAAGGTGCACGGTGATCGCATCCGCTCCCCCGAGCTCCGCCAGCACCGCCGCCTGGACGGGATCCGGTACCGACGCCCGGCGCGCCTGGCGCACCGTCGCCACGTGGTCGATGTTGACGCCTAGGCGGGTCATTTGGCGGTGAGTATAGCGCGCGGCCTGCGGGCCACCAGCCGTGTGCGGAAACGCGCGGATGAGCGTCCCGGAGCCGTCTTCAAGCGGGGTGACAGACGCGGGGCTCAGCCGCCCATGCCTTCGTCGGCTTCGATCTCGTCGAGCTCCACCTCGAGGGTCCGCTCCGCGCCTGCCGGCAAGGACACGCCCTTCTTCCGGCCGCAGGCCGGGCACGCGACCTCGACGATGACAGTGGGAAGAAGGGCCCGGTCGCCGGTCCGGTCGTCGAAGTAGGCGACCCCGAAGCCCGCCTCGCAGCCCAGGCACCGATGCGGGTCGCGCATGCGCTCGCGGCTCGTCTCCATGGCCAAGAGCCTCCGGACGACGCCAGTCTACTCCCGTCGCCCCGCCGGGGGTCGGTCTTTTCCTGTCCTCTCGGGCCGCTGCCCCCTAGGCCCGAGACACGTCCCGCCGCGCCGCCTCCAACAGCTCGTGGGCCCACTGGCGGATCCGCTCCTCGCTCGGCCCCTCGACCATGGCGCGGAGCTTCGGCTCCGTCCCGCTCCAGCGGACGAGCACCCGCCCCTCCTGCCCCAGCTCGGTCCGCACGCGGGCGAGCGTCCCCTGGAGCTGTGCCATCTCCTCCAGCGGCCGCCGCGCGGGCAGCGTCGCGCTCTCCACCACCTGCGGGACCCGCTCCATGGCCTCACGGGCGAGCTCGGAGAGGGGCCTCCCCGTGCGGATCATCAGCGCCAGGACCTGCAGGGCGGCGATCAGCCCGTCGCCGGTGGAGCTGTGGTCCAAGAAGATGAGATGGCCCGACTGCTCCCCGCCCAGGTTGTAGCCCCCGGACCGCATGGCCTCGACCACGTGGCGGTCTCCCACCGGCGTGCGGAGGAGGGAGATGCCCTGGGCGGCGAGCGCCCGCTCGAGCCCGAGGTTGCTCATCACCGTGGCCACGACCGTCGTCGCCCGGAGCTCGCCATCCCGCCGCATACGCGTGGCGCACATCGCCATCACCGCGTCCCCGTCCACGATCTCGCCCTTCTCGTCGATCACGATCACGCGGTCGGCGTCGCCGTCGAGGGCGATCCCGATGTTCGCGCTGCGCTTCACCACGTCCTCCCGGGCGTGCTCGGGGTGCAACGCCCCAACGTCCCGGTTGATGTTCGTCCCGTTGGGCCGCACGCCGATCGCGTACACCGTCGCCCCCAGCTCGGAGAACACGAGGGGGGCGACGCGGTAGGCGGCACCGTGAGCGGCATCCACCACCACCCGCACTCCATCGAGCGTCAGGTCGCGGGGGAACGTGTTCTTGACGAAGGCCACGTAGCGCCCGCGGGCGTCCTCCAGCTTCTCCGCGCGGCCGATCGCGGGACCCGTCCGCCGCTCTCCCAGGCGCTCCGGCTCCCGTATGAGCCGCTCGATCTCCTGCTCCGCCTCGTCCGGGAGCTTGAAGCCGTCGGCGCCGAAGATCTTGATGCCGTTGTCGGCGAAGGGGTTGTGGCTGGCGCTGATCACGATCCCGGCGTCGGTGCGCATGCTCCCGGTGAGGTGGGCGACGGCCGGAGTCGGGATGGGGCCGCACAGAAGCACGCGCCCGCCCATCGAGCAGACGCCGGAGGCGATGGCGGTCTCGAGCATATAGCCGGAGAGGCGCGTGTCCTTGCCGATGAGGACGCGGGGGGCGTGTCGTCGTCCGCGGCCGGCGACGAAGGCGACCGCGCGACCGAGGGCGAGGGCCAGCTCGGGCGTCATGGGGTGGGCGTTGGCCACCCCTCGGATCCCGTCCGTGCCAAAGAGGGCGTGACCTTCGGGGAGGCCCGTCACCGCGAGCTCCGCGAGTGGAGGGGCCGGACCGTGACCTCGGCGGGCTCGGTCTCGACGACGCTCACCCCGTGGCCGGACGCGATCTCCACCGTAACCGGTAGCCGACGGGTCTCGGTGCCGGCGACGGTCACGTATGGCACGAGGTGGCCGCCCTCGAGACGGCGAAGGACGGAGACGGGACCGCTCACCACCACCCGGACCGTCGTCGGGCGGACCTGGGCGGGCGCGCCCCGGGCCGTGACCCGAAGCCCGGCGAAGGTGCGCCTCTCGTGCACTTCCCGGATCCCCGCCGTGACCCTGACCCGGCTGACCTGCTGCAGCCGAAGCAGCGGATCCTCGAGGCCGACCGCGAGCGATTCCTCCATCGTCGCGTCCGCCCCCTCGATGGAGAGCGGTTCGGTGAAGGCACTCTCGACGTCCTGCACCCGGCTCTTCGGACCCGCGATGCGAACCTCGGCCGGCACGCTCGTCACCTCCGCCACCTCGAAGCCCGGCGCCGGCCGGCCGACGAACCGGGGTCGGACGGGGACGACCTTCTGCATCGTGCGCTCGAGGTTCAGCGTCAGCATCGAAGGGGTGATCTTGACCACGTGCACGCCGAAGGGGACGCGGATCGACTCCGCG
>Ga0209002_10002351_pt1 | contig 15265 bp, 13 predicted proteins | sample Rifsed16ft2_FD_184010 | JGI IMG/M metagenome (GOLD analysis project Ga0209002, IMG submission 184010) | Soil microbial communities from Rifle, Colorado, USA - sediment 16ft 2 (version 2) | ecosystem: Environmental > Terrestrial > Deep subsurface > Rock core/Sediment | place: Rifle, Colorado...
CCCGCTCGAGTCGGCCGGGCGCCTCGAGCTCGTCGAGGGCGACGCCGAGCTGCTACCCGGTCTCTGGGTCGAGCGGGTCTCGGGCCACACCCGCGGGACGCAGACGGTCCGGGTGACGGCCGGCGCGGACACGGTCTTCTTCACATCCGACTTCCTGCCTGACCGGCATCACCTCCCGCTGCCGTGGATCCCAGCGTTCGACCTCTACCCGCTCGAGACGCTCGACGCGAAGCGGTCGCTCCTCCCGCGCGCGGCCGAAGAGAAGTGGACCGTGGCCTTCACGCATGACGTGCCGCGGTTCGGGCGCGTCACCGTCGCCGACGGGCGGTACCGCTTCGAGGAGATCGACACCGGGTGACCGCCGGCGCGACGGAGCTCCCGGCGAGCGCCTCCACCGTGATCGTCGGCGGCGGGATCGTCGGCGCGGCCTGCGCCTTCTTCCTCTCGGACCGGGGGGCCGAAGACGTGGTGCTCCTGGAGCGCGGGTCTCTCGGGTCGGGCACGACGAAGGGCGGCCTCGGCGGGATCCGCCACCAGTTCACGGACGAGCTGGACGTGCGCCTCTCGCTCATGGCGACCGAGTTCTGGCGCGAGTTCGGGAGCTTCACCGGCAGCGTGCACGAGTTCGAGGAGCGCGGCTACCTGTTCCTGGCGCAGACGCCGGCCGGCCTCGCGGAGCTCAAGGCTCCGCTAGAGCTGTACGAGCGGCTCGGGGTGCCCGTCGAGATGCTGGACCGCGAGCAGATCGAGGACCTCGTCCCGGGCATCCGCACCGACGACCTCGCGGGCGGCCGTCTCTGCGCTCGTGATGGATACGGCGACCCGCTCGCGGCACTGGCCGGGTTCGCCGCGGCCGCGCTCCTCGGCGGGGCGCGCATCGTCGAGGGCACCGCCGTGACCGGCCTGATCCGCGACGGTGACCGCGTGACCGGCGTCCGCACGGAGCGCGGAGATGTGCGCGCCGAGCGGGTGCTCCTCGCGACCGGCTGCTGGACGGCCGGGATGGCCGCCACCGCCGGCGTCACCGTCCCGATCTGGCCCTATCCGCGCAGGGTCATGGAGTCGCAGCCGATGCCGCTGCTCGCTGGGATCCCGATGGTCATCGAGTGGGAGTCGGGCTTCCACTTCCGGCCGAAGGAGGGCCGCCAGCGGTTCGCGATGCCGAATCTGACCCCGGGCGGCGCGATCGAGAAGGGACCGGCGCGGCCGCCCGCTTCGTTCGACGATCTCGTGTTCCCAGCGCTCGACGTTCCCGCGGCTCTCGAGCCGTGGGTCCGCGAGCGGGCGGCTCGGCGGCATCCCGCATTCACCGACCTCGAGATCACGTCGCGCTGGTCCTGCTACTACGAGATGACGCCCGACGATCACCCGGTCGTCGGTGCGGTCCCCGGCGTGGAAGGCCTCTACATCGCGGCCGGCTTCTCCGGGCATGGCTTCATGCACACGCCCGCGGTCGCGCAGCTGGTGGCCGAGGAGATGCTCGACGGGAAAGCGACGACGCTCGACATCTCGGACCTGTCCCTCGAGCGCTTCCAGACCGGCCGCCGCCCGTTCACTCCGACAGTGCTCTGATCGCGGCCTCCCACGGCGGTGACTAGGCGGGGGCATGGGCCTTCGCGACGTCGCGTGGCGCCTCCGTCAGTCGCTGCGCCTCCATGGACGTTCGTGAAGCACGCCGAGAAGTGAACTGCCTAGCCTGCTAGACACTTCACGGTGGCGCCGATACAGTCGCCACGACAGGCAGAGCGATCCTCCGTCGGCTTCCCTCGAGCTGCCGACAGGTCCGTCAGGAGGGATCCCACGTGCGCATCGAGTGCGATGGATGCAGGACGACGGTGCCGGTCCACGCCGGCCGGGATATCCCCCGCGGGACGGTGCGCGCCATCGAGCGTGACCTCGAGCCGTGCCTCGGGCGAAGGTGGCTGCGGAGGCGCAGGTGAGGACGCTACGCGCGGTGTACGAGCGCGACCGGGACCGGGTTTGGACGGTACGGATCCCGGCGATCCGCGGCTGCCACACGTACGGCCGAACCATCGAGCAGGCCCGTTCCCGGATCCGAGAAGCGCTTCGATTGTGGGTCGACGATCCGGAGGCGGTAAAGCTGATAGACGACGTGCGGCTGCCCGCGGAGATCCGCCGTACGGTCACCCGAGCGGACCGGGCGCGCCAGCGTGCCCGAGCCGAACAGGCCGCGGCGCAGCGCGAACTTCGGGCCGCGGCGAGCTCACTCGAGCGCGCGGGCCTCAGTCGGCGCGACGCGGGCACGCTACTCGGTCTATCGAGACAGCGAGTGCAGCAGCTCGGCGTGCGTGGCTGGATCGGGACCACCTCGGAGCGCAGCGATGAGGGATCGCCGCCAGCAGCAGCGCGGCGGTCGCGAGCGAGGGACCCCAGGACCTAGGCGCTATCCAGGAACCATCCCCGCCGCATCAGGCCGCGGCTTCGAGCTGAGGAGCGCGACGTCGCAGCGTCGCCACGCTCACGCCGGCCAGGATCACCCCGCCGCCGACGAGCTGGAGCGGATGCGGGCGTTCGCCCAGGATCAGGAAGGACAGCGCCACGCCCGCCACGGGCACGAGGTATCCCACCAGGGAGCTGAGCCCCGCACCGAACCGGCGCACTCCCCAGAGATAGAGCGCGAAGGCGAGGACGGTCGCGACGAGCGCCAGGAAGATGACGAGGGCCCACGAGGCGGGGGCCCACGCGGGGACGTCGCTGAAGCCGTGTTCGAGGAAGCCGAGGGGGAAGAGCAGCGCGGCGCCGATCGCAACGGTGAGCGCGGTGAACGCGATCGGCGAGCGGTCGCGCATCGCGACCGAGCCGAAGACGCTGTACGCCGCCCAGCACATGGCGCCGCCCAGGAAGAGGACGTCGCCGACGAGCCGCTCGACGGAGAGGCCGGCGGTCAGTGCCGCCTGGCCGCCAGCGATGACGAGCGCGCTGCCGACGGTGGCCAGGACGAGGCCGAGCACTTTTCGCCGCGTGAGCGGCTCTCCGATGAAGGTCGCGGCCACAGCGGTGAGCACGGGGATGGCGGTCGGGGTAATGAGCGCGCCGTCGCTCGCCGGCGCGATCGTGAGTCCGACGAAGACCATCGCGTTGTAGCCGAAGACACCGAAGATCGCCGCAAGGAAGACGTACCGGAAGCGCGCCCAGACCAATGGCGTACGCGTGATCGCGACGATCCCGAACAGCACGACGGCCGCGATGGCGAAGCGCAGGGTGGACATCTCGAGCGGCGGGACCTGCGCGACGACGACCTTGCCAGCGACCCAGGTCCCGCCCCACGCGAGCGCGATCGTCGCGTAGACGAGCGGGACGACGAGCGAGCGGTCCACCCGACGCAGCGTATCGGCGGGGCCCGATCGGCGCGCATACGATGCCGCCCGTGCCGTTGCGCGTGCTCATCACGGGCATCACCGGTTTCGCGGGCAGCCATCTCGCCGAACGGCTCGTCGAACGAGGTCACGACGTGCACGGCATCGCGCACGAGCCCACGCCGCACCCGTACCTCGCGGGCGTCCAGGGTCGCGTCCAGATCCACGAGGGCGACCTGCTCGACGCCGCGCGTGTTCGCGACGTGGTGGAGCGGGTCCGGCCCGACCTTGTCTACCACCTGGCCGGCCAGGCCGTGCCAACGCTCGCGACGGCCGACCCGCTGGCGGCGATCCGCATCAACGTGATCGGGACCTCGCACGCGGCCGCAGCGATGGCCGCAGCCCCCGGCGCGCACCTGGTGGCCGCGTCGAGCGCCGACGTGTACGGGATACCGGAGCGCGCGCCCGTCGCGGAGGACGCCCCGCTGCGACCGACGAACGTGTACGCCGCGACCAAGGTCGCTGCCGAGGCCGTGCTACGCGACCTCGGACGGCGCGGAGGCCGCGTGACGATCCTTCGTCCCTCGAACCAGATCGGCCCGCGGCAGCACCCGCGACTCGCGGCCTCCGAGTTCGCGCACCGGATCGCCGAGGCCGAGCTGGGCCTGGCCGAGCCGGTGATCCACCACGGCCAGCTGGAGCCGCGGCGCGAGTTCATCGACGTGCGCGACATGGCCGCCGCGTACGAGGCAGCCGGATCGCTCGATCACGCGGGGGTCGAGGTCTACAACGTCGGCGCCGACTCGGTCGTCTCGGTCGGCGAGATCCTCGAGATCCTGCTCGCCCTGGCGCGCGTGCCCATCCGCGCCGAGCTCGACCCGGAGCGCGTGCGCGCCGGCGTGCCCGACGCGCTGGTCCTGGACTCCGAGCTCTTCCGTGCCCGCACCGGCTGGGCGCCGGCCATCCCGCTCGAGCGCTCCCTCTCCGATACCCTCGACTTCTGGCGAAACACACTGAGATCGAGCGAGGATCCGGCTTCGCCGGTCCGAGCGAGTCGAGCGTGATCGAGCGGAGCGAGCATCCGGCGAAGGCCGGATGGAAGAGCAGGCTGCTCTCCGGGGAGGTCGCCGCAAGGACGTAGATGCCACGGATCGTGTTCGGTACCGACGGCTGGCGCGCCCGGATCGCCGAGGAGTACACCTTCGACGCGGTCCGCATCTGCTCGCAGGCCGTCGCCGAGTGGGTCCGCGACGCCGGTGGCGCGGACCGGGGCGTCGTCATCGGCTACGACCGCCGGTTCGCCTCCGAGCACTTCGCGGCGGCCGCAGCCGAGGTCGTGACCGCGAACGGCGTCCGGGCGCACCTGTCGTCGACCGCCGCGCCCACGCAGTCCTTCTCGTGGGCCACGATGCGCCGCAAGGCGAAGGCGGGGATCGTGATCACCGCGAGCCACAACCCCTGGTACGACAACGGCTTCAAGGTGAAGACCGAGACCGGCAGCGCGGCGCCGCCGGCGATGCTCAAGGAGCTCGAGGCCATCATCCATCCGCTGGAGGAGAGCGGCCGGCGGATCGAGCGCATGGATCTCGACGACGCGAAGGGAAAGGGCCTGATCGAGACGTTCGATCCGGCTCCGGACTACCTCGCCCGCGTGAGCGAGCTGTTCGACCTCGAGGCCTTCCGCCACGCCGGCTACACGATCGTGTGCGAGCCGATCTACGGCAGCGCCGCCGGCTACTTCCCGCGCCTCTTGGGCGGCGGGCGCACCAAGATCGTGGAGCTGCACGCGGAGCGGAACCCGTTCTTCGGCGGCGTGAACCCCGAGCCGATCCCGCCGAACATCAACGAGTTCCTGGCGCGCATCCCCGCCGAGAAGGCCCACGTCGGTCTCGCCGTCGACGGCGACGCCGACCGCGCCGGCCTGGCCGACGAGACGGGCCGGTTCATCACCACCCTGACGACCTACGCGCTCCTCATGTGGTACCTCGTCGAGGTACGCAAGCTGCGCGCGCCGGTCGTGAAGACGGTGAACATCACCTCGATGGTCGACGTGCTCGGGAAGAAGTACGGCGTCCCGGTGCACGAGGTCCCCGTGGGCTTCAAGTACGTCGGCGCGAAGATGCAGGAGACCGGCGCGATGATGGGCGGGGAGGAATCGGGCGGCTTCGGGTTCGCGATGCACATGCCCGAACGCGACGGCATCGTCGCCGACCTCTTCTTCCTCGACCTCATGCTCAAGATGCGCAAGAGCCCCTCCGAGCTCGTCACGGAGCTCATGGACCTAGCGGGGCCGTCCGCGTACCTGCGACGCGACGTGCACTTCGACCGCGAGGGGTATCCCCAGCAGAAGGAGCGGATCATGTCGGAGCTGCGCGATGCCGCCCCCAAGGACCTCGCCGGCAAGGCTGTCGAGCGCGCCGTCGTCCTGGACACGAACGACGGCGCGAAGTTCTTCCGCGAGGACGGCTCGTGGCTCCTCGTGCGCCTCTCCGGGACCGAGCCGCTGGTCCGCGTGTACGCCGAGACCAAGAGCGACCGCGACCTCGCGCCGCTGCTGGACGCCGGCGAGCGGCTGATCGGAGCGAAGTAGTGGATCCCACCGTCATCGAGACCGTCGAGCGCATCCGCGCGGCCGACCCCGAGGGGATGCTCGAGCGCATCAAGGAGCTGCCGCAGCAGGTGCGCGACGCGTGGTCGATCTCGCAGCGCGCGGCCATCCCGCCCGCCTTCGGCGACGTGCGCAGCATCGTCGTCGCGGGCATGGGCGGCTCCGCCATCGGAGGCGACCTCGCCGCGGCGCTGCTCGCCGGCGAGCTGAAGGTGCCGATGAGCGTGCACCGGGACTACGGGCTGCCCGCGTACGTCGGTCGCGACACCCTTGTCATCGCCTCGTCCTACTCCGGGAACACCGAGGAGACGCTGTCGGCGTTCGAAGACGCGCGAAAGCGGGGCGCGAAGGTGATCGCGGTCACGACCGGTGGCCGGGTCGCCGAGCTCGCGCAGGCCGCGAGCTTCCCGCTCGTCACCTTCTCCTACAAGGCGCCCCCGCGCGCGACGCTGGGGTACTCGCTCACGCTCGTCCTCGGCCTGCTCGCGAAGGCGGGTCTCGCGCGTGACCTCTCGGCCGACATCGACGCCGCGCTCGCCGACGTCGCGAAGCTGCCGGAGCGGGTCCACGAAGGGGCGCGGTCGAACGACGCGAAGAAGCTCGCGCTCGCGCTCGCAGGCAGGGTCGTGTTCGTGTACGGCGCCGGAGCGATGGGCGTCATGGCGCGGCGCGTGAAGGGGCAGTGGAACGAGAACGCCAAGAACTGGGCGGCCTACGACGTGATGCCCGAGCTGAACCACAACGCCGTCGTCGGGTTCCCCGAGCCGGCCATCGCGAAGCAGGCGCTCGCGGTCCTCATGCTCCGCAGCTCCGCCGACCTCGGGCGCCACCGGGTGCGGTTCGAGGTGACGAAGCAGCTGCTCGACCAGGCGGGGATCGAGCACCACACCATCGAGCTGCCCGGACGGAGCGCGCTGTCCGAGGTCCTCCAGATGACCTACTTCACAGACCACGTGTCCTTCTATGTGGCGCTCCTGAACGGGGCCGACCCGTCGCCGAACACGTCCATCGACTTCCTCAAGGACCGCCTGGCGAAGGCGTGACCGCCTTCGCGTTCTGCCCGCGCGACGGCACGAAGCTCGTGCCGACCCCGATCGACGGCCGGGAGCGTCCGGCGTGCCCGAGGTGCGGGTTCGCGGACTTCCTCCACGTGCAGATCGGCGCGAACACGATCGTCCAGCAGGACGGCCGCGTGCTGCTCGTCCGGCTGAACTACGGGCCGCGCTCGGGTCGCTGGGCGCTGCCCGGCGGGCTCGTCGAGCAGGACGAAACGCCGGAAGAGGCGGCGGTCCGCGAGACCGAGGAGGAGACCGGCTTCCGTGTGGAGATCGAAGGGCTGCTCGCCACGATGCGGCGCGCGCCCGCGCCGATCATCGTCGTCACGTTCCGGGCACGCATCGTCAGCGGGGAGCTGCGCATCGCTCCGGAGGAGGTCTCCGAGGCCGCGTTCTTCCCCGGAGACGAGCTTCCGCCGCTCGAAGAGATCGCCTGGCCCTCGACGATCCACGGTCTCGACGCGTGGCGGGCGTTCGAGCGGGCAAGGCCCTAGTTCCGGCCTGTTTCCGAGTCCTTTTGGCCTGTTTTCGGGATCCGACGAGAGGACTATCGTGGCCTACGGCCTCACTCACGCAGCAGCGGAATGAGGTCCTCGCACGAAGGAGCGCGTCACAAAACGGACTTCCGGAGGGTCTTGGATGTACTCGAGCCTCATCTCCATGGTCGAGAAGGCGAAGCGTTACGCCGACGAGCCGGAACGCGTCACCATCAAAGATCTCGCGGTCGACTTCCGCGGCAACAACGGATCGCACACCGTCTCGCTGCGGGGAGATGAATGGCATTGCGAGTGCGACCACTTCCAAGCCCATGCGCTCTGCGCGCATGTCATGACGCTCCAGCGGCTCTTCGGCACGCACCTGCGTGACGAGGTCCGCTACACGAAGGAGCGCGTCACCGTCTAGCGTCCGGGCCCGGTTCGCCGGGCACGCGCGCCTAATTGAAGACGCGGGCCATCAGCGAAGCCGGTGAGACTCCGGCACGGTCTGGCCACCGTATCGGGAGAGATCCCAAAGTCGGGTCGCCTGATGTCCCGCTCGCGGCCGAAACGCCTTCCGAAGAGAGGTGGACGTCCAGGATGCGCATCGCCTCCCTCGTGCCGGCGGGGACCGAGATCGCGTGGGCGCTCGGCCTGGACCGGCAGCTCGTCGCGGTCACGCACGACTGCGACTTCCCTCCCGCGGTCAGATCGCTCCCACAGTTGACGTCCTCGACGATCCCGGCCGGGGCGACGAGCCGAGAGATCGATCATCTCGTCCGCTCCGCCGGCGAACGCGGCGAGAGCACGTTCCACGCTGACGCGCAGGCGCTCCGCGCCGCGCGTCCGGACGTGATCCTGGGACAGACCCTCTGCCGCGTCTGCGCGGTCACCCTCGACCAGCTCCCGACGGACATCGGATCGTCCCTGCGGACGATCCCGCTCACCGGCGAGTCGATGGAGGGGGTCTTCGCCGACATCGTTCGGGTCGCGGAGGGGCTTGGCGTCACGGATGACGGCCGGCGCCTCGTCGAGGCCTTGCGCGCACGGCTGGCAGCACTGACGCGTCGCGTCGCCGGCCGCCCTCTCCCGCGGGTCGCGTGCATCGAATGGCTCGATCCGCTCTTCAAAGGTGGTCACTGGGTGCCCGAGCAGGTCGCGCTCGCAGGCGGCATCGATGTCCTCGGGGTCCCGGGCGAGCGTGGCGTCGTCATCGAGTGGGACGAGGTCGTCGCCGCGCGGCCAGACGTCCTCGTGCTCATGCCCTGCGGCTTCGACACGCGGCGCGCCGCGGAGGAGGCGGGCGCGGTCACCGGTCGCGCTGGCTTCGCCGACCTTCCGGCCGCGCGCTCCGGCCGTGTCTTCGCGACCGACGGCAGCGCGTACTTCAGTCGCCCCGGGCCGCGGCTCGTGGACGGCGTCGAGATCCTCGCCGCGCTGCTCCATCCCGATGCCTTCCCTGCTCCGGCGCCGGACGCGGCCGTGCGCGTCGAAGTCGCATCCCGGGTCCGAACGTGAGCGCGGATGTGGACCTGCGGCGCCTCATGACCCGCGCCGTGGCGGAGCGCCGATGCGATGCGATCCTGTTCTCCGGCGGGCTCGACACGAGCATCGTCGCCACCCTCGCGAAGGACCGCGGTCTCCGGCTCGCCGTCACCGTCGCGGTGGGCGAGGACCCGCCGGACCTGTCCTACGCGGTCTCGCTCGCGCGCTCTCTCGAGGTCGAGCACGTCGTGCTGCGGCGGACCCTCGACGACCTGCTCGCGAGCCTGCCGGGTCTCATCCGGATCATCGGGTCGTTCGACGGGATGTTCCTGCGCAACGACGTAGTCGTGTACGAGGGGCTGCGCGAGATCGCGGCCCGCGGACATCGGTCGTGCTGGACCGGCGACGGCGCAGACGAGCTCTTCGCCGGCTACTCATTCATGTTCGAGCGCTCCCCGGCGGAGATCGAGACGACGGTCCGTCGGTTCGCCGCGACCATGCGGTTCAACGGACCGGCCATCGGCCGCGCGTTCGGGGTCGAGGTGCACAGCCCATTCCTCCATCCGGGCGTGGTCGCGCACGCGGCCGGCCTGCCTGGTGCGGCGATGGTCCTAGAACGCGACGGCCGCCGGATGGGGAAGGCACCCCTCCGGCTCGCCTTCGAGGGTCTCCTTCCCGACGGCCATCTCTTCCGCCGGAAGGACCCGGTCGAGGTCGGCTCCGGCGCGACGCGCCTGCGCGAGCACGTCGCCGCGACCGTGGGCGACGCGTTCGCGGCGGAGGCCGCGCGCATCCTCGAGGAGGACCGCGTCCGGATCCGCGACGCCGAGCACCTCGCCTACTACCGGCTGTACCGCGAGGTCTTCGGCGGACCTCCGCGCGCCGATCCCTCCCTGCCGAAGGAATGCCCGGGCTGTCACGCGCGCGGCCCGGACGGCACGTACTGCAGGGTCTGCGGCGCGTATCCCATCTGATGCCGCGATACGCGGTCATGTGGTCGGGCGGCAAGGACAGCGCGCTCGCGCTCACCCGGGCACGCGAGCGCGGGCTGGATGTCGCGACGCTGCTCAACTTCATCGACGCCGCCTCCGGCCGCGTCCGCTTCCACGCGACGCGCGCGGAGCTCATCGCGGCGCAGGCGGCCGCCGTCGGTGTGCCTCTGCGCCAGTACCCGACCACCTGGGAGGACTTCCCCGGCGCGTTCGCCGCCGCGCTCGAGACGCTGGCCCGCGAGGGATACGCCGGCGTGATCTTCGGCGACATCCATCTCGCCGACGTCCGCGCCTGGTATGAGCAGCGCGTCCGCGGGGCAGGCCTCGAGCACGTCGAGCCGATCTGGGGCGAGGCGCCCGCGATGCTGCTCCGGGAGTTCGTCGTCGGCGGCGGACGCGCGGTGATCACGTGCTGCGAGCTGGCGAAACTCGATGGCCGCTGGCTCGGACGGATCGTCGACGAGCGTTTCGCCGACGAGGTCGCGGCGGTCGGCATCGATGTGTGCGGTGAGAACGGGGAGTACCACTCGTTCGCTTTCGCCGGGCCGACATTCCGAGAGGCTGTGACATGGGCCGCCGGCGAGGTGCGCGTGCGGGACGGCTTCGCGCAGCTCGACCTCCTCTCGCCGCTCGATGCCGCGGTCGAGCAGGTCGTCGCGGAGCAGCCGGCGCTGGCGCGGGACGTCCGCACCGGAAAGCCGAAGGCCTGGGGGAAGCTCGCCGCGCTCGGGGTCGTCGCGCATCGGCGTCGCCTCGGCCGTTCGCTCTCGGAGCCCGAGCGCCGCGCGCTGTGGTCCGCGCTCTGGCGCGCGACGCACACGACCGTGCGCTAGGATCGCCGCACAACTTCATACGCGGGCCGTCAGCGAAGCCGGTGAGAGTCCGGCAGGGTCGCGCCACCGTGATGGAGCACTGACTCCGAACTCGGGTCGCCTGACGTCCCGCTCGCGGCCAAGACACCTTCGCGTGAAAGGGGTCAGGTCAGGTGGACAACAGGTTCTCGCGTCGATCCTTCCTCGGCCGCCTTCTAGTCCTACTCGTCGTCGCTTTCGCGTCCTCGTGCGGCAGTGGCCCACTACCTCCAGCGACGCAGCCTCAGACGACGTCCAGCACCGCGTTGACGGCCACGCCTACCGCCGCGTTCCCCGTCACCGTCACCGACTTCCAGGGCACGTCCGTCACGATCCCGAAGCGGCCCGAGCGCATCGTCGCCATCGGGCCGTCGCTCACCGAGTTCCTCTTCGCCCTCGGGGCGGGCGACCGCGTCGTCGCGGTCGACGACTTCTCCGATGTGCCGGCCGAAGCGAAGGCGAAGGAGAAGATCGGCGGGGTCAAGCCGAACGTCGAGAAGATCGTCGCGCTCGGCGCGGACCTCGTCCTCAGCCTGCGGATCTCCGACGGGTCGCTCGAGCGGATCGCCGCTCAGAACATCCCGGTCCTGGTGATCGACCCGCGGAGCCTGTCCGACGCCGCCCGGACCGCGGTGGTCCTCGGCACGGCGATCGGCGCGGATGGCGCCACGCTCGCTCGTTCCATCGACGAGGGCATCGCCGCCGTCCGCGCGAAGGCCGCGGGAGTGGCGAAGAAGCGCGTCTTCCACGAGGTCGACGCGAGCGATCCCACGAAGCTCTTCACCGCCGGTCCGGGATCCTTTATCCACGAGCTCATCGAGGTGGCCGGCGGCATCAACGTCGCGGCGCGCGCCGCATCACCGTTCCCGCAGCTCTCGACGGAAGAGGTCATCAGCGCGGATCCCGAGGTCATCGTGCTGGGTGACGCGGGCTACGGCGTGACCGTCGAGCAGGTCCTGGCCCGTCCTGGCTGGTCAGCGATCACCGCGGTGAGGACGAACCGCATCGTTCCGGCCGACCCGAACCTCATGCACCGGCCGGGTCCCCGGGTCGTCGAGGCCGCGGAGACGTACCTGCGCATCATCCGCGAGACCCCGTAGGTGGTCGTCCATCGCTCCGCGATGTTCGACCGTCCTGCTCCGCCCGGCTTCGCCGGGCCGTAGTAGGGGCGAGCTCGTGCGCAGGCCGCCGTACGGACCGGTCCTCGCCGCGCTCGCCCTCGCTCTTCTCGTCGCGATCGTGCTGGCCGTGGGCGTCGGTGCCGTCGCCATCCCGCCCGACCGCGTGCTCGCCACGCTGCTCGGCAGCGGCGATCCGGCCGAGACGGCGATCATCCTCTCCCTGCGGCTGCCCCGCGTCCTCGGCGCCGCGCTCGTGGGCGCCGCGCTCGCCGCCGCCGGCGCGCTCCTTCAGGGCCTCCTCCGGAACCCGCTTGCGGACCCATATGTCCTCGGCACCTCCGCCGGAGCCAGCATCGGCGCGGTCATCGGACTGCTGGTCGCGGGCGCCGCGGGGTTCTTCGTCGTGCCAGGTCTCGCCTTCGTCGGAGCGATCCTTGCCATCGTCATCGTCTGGCAGCTCGCGCGCGTCGGGCCGGAGACGTCCGTCGTCACGCTCCTCCTCGCCGGGGTCGTCTTCTCTTCGTTCGCGGGCGCCATCGTCACCTTCTTCCTGGTCATGAGCGACCGCCTGCAGCTGCGCCTGGCCACCGTGCTGGGCTGGCTCATGGGCGGGATCTCCATCGTGACGTGGGGTCAGCTCGCCGTTTCCGCGGCGCTCGTGGCCGTCGCCCTCGGGGTGGCGGTCGCGATCGCCTGGCGGCTCGACGCGCTCTCGCTGGGCGAGGAGGCGGCGGCTCAGCTCGGAGTGGACGTCGAGGCGGTCAAGAGGTCGGTCGTCGCGGTCGCCGCGCTGCTCACGGCCGCCGCAGTCTCGATCGCCGGGCTCGTCGCGTTCGTGGGCCTGGTCGCGCCGCACGCCACGCGGCTCGTCGTGGGCCCCGCGCACGCGAGGCTCGTGCCGGCCGCAGCCCTCGCCGGAGCGGTGTTCGTCGTGATGGCGGACCTCGTCGCGCGCGTCGTGCTGGCGCCGTCGGAGCTTCCGATGGGCGTGATCAGCGGCCTCGTCGGGGGCCCCTTCTTCTTCGCCCTGCTCTGGCGGCATCGGGCCGCGTACCGCCTGTGACGGTCGTCGAGGCGCGCTCTCTCCACGCGGGCTATCCGGGCCACGACGTGCTCGACGGCGTCGACCTATCCGTCCGAAGCGGTGAGCGTGTCGCGCTGATCGGGCCGAACGGCGCCGGCAAGACGACCTTGCTCCGCGCCCTCGCGGGCACGCTCCGCCCGGCAAGGGGGCAGGTGCTCCTCGACGGCGTTCCGGTCACGGCTTTCCGCCCACGTGACCGTGCGCGGCGCATCGCGGTCGTTCCCCAGCTCTTCACCACGCCCTTCGCCTTCACCGCCCGGGAGGTCGCCACGCTGGGCAGGACCCCGTACGTGGGAGCATTCGGTCGCCCGTCAAGCGCGGATCGCGCGGCCGTCGTGCGGGCGATGTCGCGGACCGACTCCCTCAGCGTCGCCGACCGGCGATTCTCCGAGCTATCCGGCGGTGAGCGGCAGCGCGTGGTCGTCGCGATGGCTCTGGCACAGGAACCGGACGTCCTCCTGCTCGACGAGCCCACCGTCCACCTCGATCCCGCGCATCAGCGTGCGCTGCTCTCGCTCATCGGCGACCTCGCCAGTGAGCTCGGCATCCTCGCCATCGCGGTGCTCCACGACCTCAACCTCGCGGCAACGATGTGCGACCGGATCGTCGTACTCGCCGCGGGCACCATCGTCGCGGACGGACGGCCGGCCGACGTGCTCGACGCGGGCACCGTCGCCCGGGTGTTCGGCGCGGGCCTCGACGTCGGACTGCGCGACGGCGTGCCCTTCGTCCTTCCGCTCCGCACCCGCTAGTAGAGCGCTCGCTACGTCGCTTAGGATCACGTCACCTCGATGGCGACGTTCACCCACCAGCGTCCGTATTCCGGCCGTCGAGGAGCTCCGTCTTTGCTGTTCTCGCTGCTCTGCGCAGGCGCCATGGTCCTGGGTGCGGTCGGCGGCGATCCCGTGCGTGCCGCCGAGCTCTCGGTGGCACGCTCCACCAGCACGCAGACGGAGATGTGCACCGATCTCACCGGTCCGGCGCTCCCGCCGCCGGCTGCCGCGATCCCGCAGGGCATCCCCGGCTACCACGCCGCGTGGTACGGGCAGAGCGGCTATCCGATCATCTGCCCCGGCAGCTCGGCGACCGCGGTCGTCGCATTCATGAACACGGGCTCGCTGGGGTGGTATTCGGGCAACGCCGGTCAGGCCGCGTTCCTCGGCACGTCGGGGCCCGAGCCCGGGCAGGACCAGGCCAGCGCCCTCGGCGGCGTCGCCACCGGCTGGCCGGCCCCAAACCGGCTCGCGGCGCAGCCGGTCCCGTACGTCGGTCCCGGGCAGATCGCCTACTTCCGCTTCACGGTGCGCGCCCCCGAGGTGCCTGGGATCTACCGGGTCGCCCTGCGCCCCCTCATCGAGGGCACGCAGTGGATGGAGGACCACGGGGTCTTCTGGTACGTGACGGTCAAGGCGAGCGACACGGCGGTCCCGCAGCTTCCCGCGGCGCCGCCCGCCCGCACCTACTACCCCGCGGTCAACGCCGACGGCTCACGGTCGATCCGCGTCCCCACGCTTATGTACCACTACGTCGGCGCGCTTCCCGCCGACGCCGACAGGTTCCGCGTCGACCTGACCGTGAGCCCGGCGGACTTCGAGGACCAGCTCCGGTATCTGAAGGCCGAGGGCTACAACACGATCACGTCGGTCGATCTCTGGTGGTCGCTGGACACCGGGAAGCCGCTCCCGGCGAAGCCCGTCCTGCTCACGTTCGACGACGGCTACGTCGGCCACTTCGAGCACGCGCTGCCGCTGCTCCAGAAGTACGGCATGGTCGGGACGTTCGCGGTCACGGCGAACCTGGTGGACCGGCCGGGCTACCTGACGCGGGCGATGGTGCGGGCGCTCGCGGACGCGGGGATGGACGTGCAGTCACACGCCGTCGATCATGTCAGCGTGAACCGGCTGTCATACGAGGAGCAGCTCTACCAGCTCTGCACCTCGCGGCGCATCCTCCAGGAATGGACGGGCAAGGAGGTCCGCCACTTCGTCTACCCGTCGGGCGACTTCCTGCCCACGCCCGCGTCGGCGCTGACGTCGTGCGGCTATCTGAGCGCGTACCGCAAGGACGGCGGCTCGGTCCAGTCCAGCAGCTACATGTTCGAGCTGCGCCGCTACCGCGTCCGCGGCCAGCAGGGCCTCGCGCCTGTTCTTCCCTGCTGCGAGCGCCTGGCGTTCCGATTCCACCATCTTCCTGAGCGTCGCCGCGAGGTCCGGCTGACGGAACAGGAAGGCCTTCGACACGCCGAACTGCCCCCGCGCCAGCGTGGTCAGGTAGTT
>Ga0209002_10002352_pt1 | contig 15263 bp, 21 predicted proteins | sample Rifsed16ft2_FD_184010 | JGI IMG/M metagenome (GOLD analysis project Ga0209002, IMG submission 184010) | Soil microbial communities from Rifle, Colorado, USA - sediment 16ft 2 (version 2) | ecosystem: Environmental > Terrestrial > Deep subsurface > Rock core/Sediment | place: Rifle, Colorado...
TACCTCTACATGGTCCTCGACACCGCCGTCAAGATGGAGAAGGAGGGGCGCAAGGGCGTCCTCCCCTTGTGGCTGAACCCGGAGCAGGTCCGCCTCCTCACGGTGAACGAGAAGCACCTCGCCCGGGCAAACGAGGTCGCGACGATCCTGCGCCGCTCGAACATCCGGTGCGGGATTGACGACCGGAACGAGTCCGTCCCAAAGAAGGTCCGCGAGGCGAAGCAGGATTGGGTCGGGTACGTGATCGTGATCGGGGACAAGGAGACCGCGGCATCGGCAATTCAGACGACCTACAAAGTTTACGACCGGGACTCGGATCAGGACCGCGACCTCCCCATCGGCGACATCATCCGAGAGACCGGGGAGAAGTGTCGCGGGATGCCGTACCGGCCCCTGTACTTCCCCGCGGATCTGAGCAAACGACCGGTCACCTAGCCCGCGCACCTATTTATCATGGGTACCGGTTGGCAGCACGATGACGAAAGTGGTGTCCCCGCTGTCCCATCGTGAGGTCGAGGCGGTCGAGGTGGACTTCGACGGCGAGTCCGAACCGTGGTCCACGTACAAGCTGTCGGACGGGACGACGCTGAAGGTGCGGACGACGGTCACGGGCGTGTTCCGCCTCGACGGGGAGCACGACCAGATGGGGAACCCCGTCTACAACGTTTCTCACACGACGCTCATCCGCGTGGTGAACGTCCCGAAGAACCTCAAGGGAGCGGCGACGTCGACGGGGCATCCTTCCGCACGCACGACGACCGCAGGCCCCGAGGTCCGCTGAATGCCCTCCCTCGTCGTCCTGATCCCGGAGAGCACGCGGAAGGCGAAGGGCGGCGATCCCTACCTGGAGGCGGTCGACGGGTTCGCGGATGCGTTGCCGAAGGCGGCGCAGGACCAGCTCCTCGGACTCCGCACAGAGGTGGCGGCGACCTGGAGGAACACCACCGCGAAGGACGGGCTGATGCCCGCATACATGCGATTCCAGGGAAACATGTACCGGCGAATCGCGCGCGATGCGTGGGAGTCCCGCGAGCGGGGTGTGGAGGTCCTCATCGCATCCGGTCTGTACGGGGTCCTCGCATCCCGCGACACCGTGTTCGCGTATCCGCACTCGATGGCGGAGCCGGTGCCGCCGTTCGGGAAGCTGAACCGCTGGTGGCACGGGCGCGGCCTTCCGGGGATTCTGGCGGCGTACCTGAGCGCTGCGAAGCCGAGGACCGTCGTCGACCTTCTGTCCAAGGAATACCGCGAGGCCATTACGGGATACGCGGACCATCTCTCCGGCGTGGCGGTGAAGACGATCGAATTCCCGGGCATGGGGCGATCGAGCCAGCCGAGGCGCGGCGAGCGCGTCGCGGAGATCCTGCGCACCGGGGCGGTGTGACCGCCGCCTACGAGACCGCCGGGATGCCGAGGGGGTCCTTCTCCGCAAGCGCCCGAGCACGCACGCCTGTCAGCAGGGTCATCACGCGCATCGCGCCCTCGAACTCAGGATCGGTCCTGACGCCGAATACGATGCGTGTATTCCGATCCGTTCGTCGCCGCAGTTCCTGGACGACATCGTCGATCGCATGCATCGGTAGGCTGGGTCCCGTCGTCATGTGCAAGACGGCGCCCGTCGCGACGGCGACTTCCGCGTCCAGCAGAGAGTTCTTCATGGCGTTCTCCAGGATGGCTTTCGGTCGATCGGGGTCGCCCTCCCCGAAGAGCAGCGCGGTCAGCCCGCCGTCATGGAGGATCTCTCGCACGTCCGGGAAGTCCAGTTGAATCAGGTGTCGGTCGTGCATTGCGCCGGCGAGCCCGCGGATCGCTTCCCCGATCACGTGGTCCATGACTGCGAACGCCTGCTCCAGCGGGAGGTCCGGAACCTGCCTCAATAGCCGGTCGTTCTCGAGGACCACGAGGCTGTTGCACGCGGCGCGCAATGCCGCGAGCCCCCTCCGTGCCGCGTCGTGGCGGTGGGCCTCCGTCCGGAAGGGCATCGTCGCGAGCCCGACCACCGTGCCGCCGGAGCGGCGGGCCCACTCCACGACGAGGGGCGCGACCCCCGTGCCCACGCCGCCCCCCAGTCCCGCGATGACAAATGTAAGGTCCCCGCCGGTGACGGCGCCGCGGACCTCCTTCTCGTGCACGGCCGCCAAACGGGCGCCGATCTCCGGTCGGCCTCCCGTCCCCCGAACGGCCCCGTCCCCGAGCAGCACCTTTGTGTCGCAAGTCGTCTGTGCCAAGTGCTCGCGGTCCGTGTTCACGACGACGGTCCGAATCCCTCGGGCCTCCGACGCCGCCAACCGATGGACGACATTCGTGCCGGCGCCACCGCACCCCACCACCCGAATGCGGGGCCCCTGGGGGTCGACTTCCGTGGTTCCCATCCCTTCCGCGCCGGACGCGTCCGCGCCGGGCCTACCGATCCGCGCCCTCCGCCGCCTTCATTACGCGGCGTCGGACGTACTCGCGCACCGCGTTGCGAATCGCGTCCTCGATGGAGACGGAGTCGCCCGACTTTACCAGTTGCTGGAGGTCGACGACGTTCCCCTTCGGCAGCTCGACGGTGAGCTTGCGGATGTAATCCGGGGCGAACTTCTGGTCGATGAACCGGTCTATGGCGGCGCGGATCGCGTCCGAGATCGTGTCGAACTCCCCCTTCTTGACGAGCGATTGGAGGGAGTGGATCTTGTCCGGAGGGATGCGGATCGTCACGCGGTCGGACTCGGGCGGCATCGCACGTTGCCTCGACGTCAGACGAATCAGGCTATTTCGTCTGACACCTGCATGCACGCCGGCGTACTTAAAGGTGTGCCGGGCGCCTCCCCTCCATGGACGGCATCGCGACTACAGCGTCGGCCGACCACGCCGCCAAACTTCGATGTAGTCCCCGCGGAAGTGCATCGGATCCGGCAGACGGTCGAACCACGCGGCGGCGCGAACCCCTTTACCCGACATCGGTTCGCCCTCCGAGTGATCCGCCTCGAACTGGAAGAACGTGAACCGGACCGTCCGCTCCCCGTGGGTGACGTGGCAGACGACGACCTTGGTGAGTCCCGTAATCCGGATGGCGACCCCCGCCTCCTCGAGCGCCTCGCGCCGCGCGCACTCCTCTGGGGTCTCATCCGCCTCCGCGAACCCGCCGGGCGTCGCCCAGAGAGCTTTCTTACCCTCCACGGACGCCTCGCGGACGAGCAGGATTTCGCGCCGTTTGTTCCAGACGAGCGCCGCGGCCCCCACCGGCTGTGGGCCGCGCCGGGAGAAGCGGGCAAACTCCTCCGACGACACCGGCCAATCCCTCTGCTCGCCCGGGAACGCGCCGTATCGATCGCGGAACGGTCGGAGGTCCATCGGCGGGCGAATGGCGGGACGCCTAAAGTCCGTGATGGAGAGCCTTTATGGGGGGAGCGGCCTTCCTCCGAAATCGAAGAGGTGGACGATGTCATTGGAGGGCGTGTCGGACCGGGCGAACAAGGTCTACGACGCGATGAAGGCGGCCGGGATGACGGGCGAGGAGAAGATGCGGGATGCCGAGGTGATCACGAAAATGTCGAAGCTCCCGAAGGGCATGGTCCTCTCCGCCCTCCAGGAATTGGAGTCGAAGGGGTACGCAAGGCGAAGGGCCCGCGAGAAGGCCGCGGGCTACTACCTGACGAGGTGACTACTTCCGGAACAGCGGCGCGACGAGTAGCGGCAGGATGACGGACGCGTCGCCCTCGATTGTGACCTGCTCCGCCTCCTCGCGCACCTTGTTCCACGAGACCGCCTCCCGCACGCGCGCCCCGGACAGGCTCCCGTCCCACTCCGGCGCCGTCGTCACGTATACGGCGTAGTCGAGCCCGTCGCGGAATTGGTTCCACCAGATCGTGTGGTGCTTGCTGACTCCACCCCCGATTACGAGCGCTCCCGTCCGCTTCGCGGTGAAGACGAGGTCCGCGAGCGCCTGCTCGTCCGCCATCTCGTCGACGCGGAACTCTCGGTGGTCCTGCCAGAAGGACCAGAGCTGGGAACCGAACGCTCCGTCCATGATCGCGGGCACGAAAACAGGGATCCGGTTCCGCGCCGCCCAGTACAGGATGGACTTGCGGTCCTTCATGCGCTCCCCGAACTCCCAGACGAGGTCCCGGGTGGAGATGGCCCGCACGCCGCCGTCCCACAACTCGCGGAGGACTGGCTGTACGCGCTGCTCCAGCAGGGGGCCGTAGCTCTCCTTCGGGACGAGCACGTTCCCCAGGCGGTGCACACCGAGCTTCCGGAGGGCCGCGTCGTCCATCTCGAACGCTCCGTGGTAGTACGCGCCCCACGCGCGAGCGAGGTCGTGATCCACGGTCCCGCATGTGGTGACGATCGCGCCAACCCACTTTCGTTCGACCAGCGTCCGGAGGACGCCCCGCACGCCGGTCGCCACGAGCGCCGCGGGGAAGCTCAGGAACACGGTGCACGCGCGGTCGCGGACCATGTCCCGCACGATTTGCGCGCCCATCGCGACTTTCTTGGCGGTGAACCCGCCCGCCCGGTCGAACGCCGCCAGCAGGCTGTCGACGGAGACATGCGGGCGGAGTTCGATGTCCTCCACCCTGCGCCGCAGGAGGTCCGCCCTTCGCATCGGCTCTGGGATGGCGGGAGTCGCATAAGGCCTTCGTCTCATTCGCGAAGGAGGGAGCGGAAGCGCTCCCAGAGGCTGGAGTGCCCGCGCCACCGCCAGAAGGCTCCGCACGCGTTGCAGCGGGACCACCCATCGTCATGGAACGCGACGTCCACGGATCCGCACGTCGCGCACGTGGCGGTCTGGGGTTTCGTGATCGCGCGCCGCGAGCGCTCCTCCACGAGCCGGGGAACGAGGCCGCGGAGGATCAGCTCGGCCCGCTTCGCAAGGACCGTCCCGTTCACGTAGTCTCCCTGGTCTAGGACGTTCCGCGCCTCCACGAGCAACTCCTTCGCCTCGTCGACCGAGAGGTCGTAGGAGGCCGCCTCGTCCATGATCGGGAGGAGGTGGCTCACGAGCGCATGGCCGCGCTGGATCTGCCGCATCCGGAGCTCCATCGCCTTCTGGATCTGGTGGTGCTGACTCTGCAGGGAGGAGCGCTCCGCCCGCTGGACAAGTTCCGCCGCGAGGACGAACTCCTTCCGCTCCATCGCGACCTTCGTCTGCTCGAGCAGCCGGGCCGCCTCGTCCACGTCCGCGCCGACGACGCGGGCCTCCTCAATCATCGCCTCCGTCGCGGGGATTGCCGCCGCGATGTGGCCCACGCGCCGGGCGAGGGCCTCTTCCGCCAGCCTCTCGGCCTCCTTGAGGAGCTGGAGGGACTTCCCGTGTTCTCCGCGGCGCATCGCCTCCCGGGCGTGTCCGAGGAACTCTTCCGCAGCGACCACGTCGCCGCCGATGTGCGCCGTCTGGGAGATGCGGTCCTGCGTCGCGTACAGGATCTGGCGGAGGCGCTGGACGTCCTCCGAGTACAACGCCTGGGTCGCGCTCTGGAGGCGGGCGAGGAGGTCCTGGTTCGCCCCGAGATTCCCCGACGAGTACGCGACCTTCGCGTCCCGAAGCAGGGACGCCGCGGGTTCGATGTCCCTCCCCACGCGACCGCTCTCCTCGATCAGCCGCTGCGCTGCGAGGAGTGCGTACGCCCACGCGGACCTCTCGAATGCGTCCAAGGTGCCCCGCGCGAGGACGAGGGCTTCCCGCGATAGCTCCAGCGACCGGTCGTAGATCCGTTCCTCGAATCGCATCCGGGCCTGATCGACGATGTCCTCGACGAGTCCGAAGTCCACGTCCTGGTTCCGGCCTTGGAGGATGAGGTGGTCCGCCGGGTCTTCGCCGAGCTTCACCAGAGGCGCGGGCGCTGGGGTCCCGACCGGGGGGGCCTCGATCGGGTCCGCCTCGACGGGCGCGGGAGCCGGGGAGGGGGCGGGCGTCTCCGCCTGCAGGGTGGTCCCGGCCGGCGGGGTATCGCGGGCCTTGGACATGTTCTCCATGATTCGGGCCGCCGCGGTGCTTGCCGCAATCCGGTTCACGTAGTCCCATTTCGTCTCGCATCCGGCCACGTCGACCTCGTACCGCGCCGCCAGCGTCTGGAGGTCCGGAGTCTCCAGCGGCGCGAGGCGAGGGCGCACGCGAAACTGCGGAGTTTTCAGCTTGATCTGCAGGGTGCTCGACGCCGCCAGCCGCTTCACGAGGTCGCCCTTCGACTTGCAGCCGGCGATGTCCACCCCGCTCTCCGCCGCGAGCGCGCGGAGGTCCTTGGGGCGGAAGGTCCCCAGAACGGTGGCGGCCTCCGACTCCATGCGCACGCCCATCCCACGAAGGGGCGGATAAAGGTTTGGCGGCTATTTCTGGGGCCCCGACTCACTAGGTCTGCTCGATGATTGCGCTGACTTCCTTCTCGATGATTCGTGCGAGCTCCCGCGTAACCTCCGCGCGCATGTCCGGGGGCACGAGCTCGAGCCCGAGCTTCACGCCCGCCTTCGCGAGCTTCGCGAACGCGTACGCCTCTTGGAGTTTCGCGTGCATGAGATCGCGGACCGCGGCCCGGATTTCCGCCTTCAGGTCCGGGTTGGCGTCGAGCCGAGAACGGATGTACGACTTCACTTCGTCCTTCACCAAGTCCCGCACGGCCTCGACGAACAGATCCTCCGCGTGGGCGGCGCCGACGGTGTCCCGGAGGACCTTCTCCACGATGTTCTCCTCCGCCATCACCGCGCCATCTCTCGCTGTCCTCTTGAGCTTTTGGCTCCTCAGGGACGCTGGGTTTATCCACGCGCCACCGATATGCGCGCCCGATGGCCGTGTCCGGTGCCGCCCTCTTCAGGGACAAGGCCAAGCTCTCCTTCGACTACGTCCCCGACCGGCTCCTCCATCGGGACCGCCAGATCCACCGCCTGCAGTCCCTGTTCCGCCCCCTGCTGGATGCGGGGTCGCCGAGCACCGCGTTCCTCCACGGATCCGTGGGCACGGGGAAGACCCACGTGGCGCGCCGCTTCGCGGCCGAGTTCGGGAAGGCCGCGGCGGAGGCGGGGAAGGCCGTCGAGTCCGCGGTCGTCAACTGCCGGCAGCGGATGGGAGACGACGCGATCCTCTTGGCCATCCTCCGGAAGTTCGACGAGCGATTCCCGGACCGTGGGTTCTCGATCCCGGAGAAGCTCGCTACGTTGCGCGGCCAGCTCGAGCGCCGCCGCGCGCATCTCCTCCTGGTCCTGGACGAGATCGACGCGCTCCTGAAGAAGTCGGGTCCGCAGCTTGTGTACACGTTTACCCGATGGGCCGAGGAGGGCGGTCGGAGCACGGTGTCCCTCGTCCTGATCTCGTCGAAAGCGGACGCGCTGGAGAAACTCGACCCCGCATCCCGGAGTACGTTCCGCCGGGGGAACGCGATCGAGTTCCCGAAGTACGGCCGGGCCGAGCTGCTCGACATCGCCCGGTTTCGCGCGGACCTCGCCTTCCACCCGGGCACCGTCCCGGAAGAGGTCCTCGACCTGATTGCGGACCTGGCGGAGGAGGAGGGAGACGCGCGCCCGGTGATCGAGCTTCTCCTGTATGCGGGCCTGCAGGCGGAGGACGAGGGGGCGCGGGAACTCACGCCGGAGCACGTCCGGATCGGCCGAGGCGAGGTGCGCGGCACGGACGCAGCGGAGCGGATCCGGGGGCTGGACCTCACGCGAAAGCTCGTGCTCCTTGCGATCGCGCGGAAGGCGCGGAAACAGCTGTCCGTGACGACCGGCGAAGCGGAGAACGCGTACGCGGTCGTGTGCGAGGAGTTCGGAGAGAAGAAGCGGGGACACACGCAGTTCTGGAAGTACGTCCGGGAGCTGGACGCGCTCGGGCTGATCGACGCGAAGCTCTCCGGGGAAGGCCTCGTCGGGAAGACCACCATCATCTCCGTCACGGAGATTCCCGCGAAGGCCTTGGTGACCCAGATCGAGGGGTCGTTGCGATCACGCGCGGCGCCGACTAAGTGATAACCGACCGGATATGTTGAAATACGCAGACGCGGCTTTCGAATCCAGGGATGGGCGCGCAGGGTGATACCATGACTGTAGGGGGCGAAGGGACCGGATTTCCCGTGGATCTCTCCCGTGGGGTTTGCTATCTCGTCGAGGAGAAGAAGCCCGACCTTTCCTATCGACTCCTGCGACAGCTGCTCTCGGAGCCGCTGCCCGGGCTCGTGATCACGCGCCAGTACCCGGACCGCGTGCGTCGGGAGCGGGGCCTGACGGACGTGAAGGTGGTCTGGTTGAGCCACACGCCCGGCGAGGACAATCACAACCCGACGGCGATCGGCACGCTCGCGAAGACAATCTCGCGCTTCATCGAGGAGAACGGCGGCGAGGCGGTCGTCCTGCTCGACGGGCTCGAATACCTGATCGTGAACAACGGATTCCTGCAGACGCTGATGTTCGTGGAGCACGTGAACGAGTTCGTGATGCAGCGGAAGGCGGTCGTGGTCGTACCCTTGTCGCCGGGGACGCTCGAGGAGAAGGAGCTCGCCCTGCTCGAGCGGAACCTCGAGGTCGTCGAGTCCCCCGCGGTGAAGCTGGAACTCGAGTCGAGGGAAGTGGGGAAGCTCCTCGATACGTACTAGACTGTTACTTGCAACACGCCGCCTTTTGGCGGCGCGGACCATCGACCGGGCATGTTCCGCCGCCAGCGCGCGGTATCGGTGTGCCTCGCCCTCGCGTTCCTCGGGCTCGCCGTCCTCTTCCTGCACGCGAAGTCGATCACCCCGCGGGCCATCGCGATTTCCGACATCGGCGGCGACGACGTGGGGACGCCAGTCCGGGTCCAGGGCCACGTCCACCGCGTGTCCACGACGGACGAGGGGAATGCAGCCATCGTCCTGATCGACTACGACGACTTTGCGACGGTGCGCGTGGTCGCACGGCCGAGGGCCATTGCGGAGCCGACGCTCGTCTCGCCCGGCGCCCTCGTCGAGGTCGTTGGTTCCGTGTTCGGTGCGGGAACGATCCAACTGTTCACGGAGGACGAGGGGGGCGTGACCGTGCGGGCGCCCGCTTCGTCGAACCGCCTTCCCCTCGAGTTCGTCGCACGGAACGCGGCGCGGCTTTCAGGCCACCGGGTCGGAGTCCGCGCGGAACTCGCGGACGTGCAGGCATCCATCGACCCTCGACATGCGTTGGTGCGCGACGAGGACGCGGAGATGTGGGCGTTCGCGGCGGATGGATGGTCTGGGGGCCGCCAAGACGTGACGGGACGGCTGGCGGTGACGTCCCTCGGTCGGTGCGAGCTGTTCGCCGGGGAAGAACCCGAGGCGGTCCATGTGACCCTCGCGGCACTTGCGGCGTGCCCTGAGGCGCTGCTCGACCGGCCCGTGCGCGTCTCGAACGTCACCGTGGACCCCGGGGAATCGATTGGCACGCACCTGACCGTGTCGGACGTCGGCGAAGGGGCCCGGTATCGGATGGCCGCGTTTGTCCGCGGCTGGGATTGGCGGCGTGGGACCCCGGTCGTTCGGCTCGGCGACCTTGTCACGGTCCTGGGCGACGTGGAGTACCAGGCGACGGAGGCGCGCTGGCGGATCGTGTGCGAGAACCCTCCTGGGCGGTGACGGGCTCGAGGACCACCCCTCGGAACGTCGCGTACAGCGCAAGGTCGTACGCGATCTTGATCCCACCGCCGAGCAGGAAGGGCGCGGCGACCCACAGCGCGTACACAGCTCCGCCGAGGCTCGGGCTCACGGACTGCCCCAGGTTGCGTGCGATCGTCGTGGAGCTGGCGGCCGCGGTCCGGTCCTCTGGGGGCACCACGCTCATCGTGTACGATTGCCGCGTCGGCACGTCCATCTGGGAGAGGGACATGCGCGCGAGGTACGCCCCGAGCGCGAGCGGGAGCGAGGGCATGAGCGGGACAAGCATCAGGAGCACGTTCGAAGGCAGGTGCGTGAACACCATCACGTTCAGCAGCCCCACCCTCGCGGCGAGCCGCGCGGCGACGAGGAACGACAGGGAGGCGAGCATGTTGGCGGCGAAGAAAATCGCAGCGAGCGCGATCGGGTCCACGAGGTACACGCTCGCGAACCAGTAGGCGACGAACGACTGGAGGACGAACCCGCCGCCGAAGGAGTCCGTCGCGAACAGCCCGGACAGGCGGCCGACGCGCCCGCGGGCCTCCGGGGCCATGCGCCGCAGGGGCTGGCGGTCCGCGGCCTCGAGGCTCGGGGAGAGCGAGGCGTAGATCACGAACGTCACGATCCCCAACAGGGCGTACGCGCCGAACAGGGCGGCGTAGGGGACGGCGGAGAGCCCGAGGACGGGGCCCATGAACGCGGGGAGGCCGCTGAACAAGGCTCCGAGGGAGGCGGAGATCGTCGCGGCGAGGTTGTACACCGCGAACGCGTCCGTGCGGCGCGCGGGGTCCGCAGCCTGCGGGAGCATCGCCTGCTCGAGGGACACGAACGGCCCGATGTCCCCGCCCGTCGGGCTCACGGTGCCCACGGCCACGGCGAGGAGGATGAACGGGAGGGAGGAGTCAAGGAGGAGGATCAGGCCTGCGGCCGCCATGAGGAGCGCGTACGCCATGAGCACGCGGCGTCTGCCCCACGCGTCTCCTCGGAACCCGACCGCAATCGACGAGAGCGCGGCGGACGCGAGCGCAACGGTAAGGACGAGACCCACCTCCACGCCCGTGTATCGGAGGTCCTTGAGGTACGAGCCGAGCGCTACCGCCAAGAAGCCGTACCCGAAGCTCCGGGTCACCCTCGCGACGAGCAACCGGCGGCCATCGCGGGACAGCCAACGGAACATCTAGGCGGCCGCCAGCGCCCGCTGGCACCACGCGTACAGCGCGTCATAGATCACAAACGACCTCGCAAGCTTCTCGTGGTCGTCCGGGACCGTCATCGCGACGCCCTCGGCGATCGCCTTCAGGCCCGCCGCTTGGGGCACGGGGGCTGGGTCCCTCGTGTCCGCCCCGTGCACGATCTTTGCGAGCGCGAGGAGCGCGGGGTCCTTCAACCCATATTTCTTGACGATCGACTCGAAGGAGCAGTCCGGTCCGTGGTGCCCGAGCTCGACGCCTTCGACGTCGAACGGTGTGGCTCCGATCTCGTTCGCCACCTCGAGCACTTTCTCCCTCGGCACGAAGACGAACTCCGCCTGCGGGTCGATGAACTTCCGGATGAGCCACGGGCACGCCACGCGGTCGACCTTCGCCCCTTCCCGGGTAATCCATTTCATGGTCTCTCCGGCCAGAGGAGGCCGCGCGGACCGATAAACCCGCTCACTCCGCGGGGACCGCCTTCGGGGCGAGCTGGAGGCCAACGAGCTCGTCCGCGAGCGCCACGAACTTCTCCTCCCTGCCCTTGGGGATCGTCGCGCCAGAGGCCACGTTGTGGCCCCCGCCGCTTCCGCCGACCGCCGTCGCGGCCTCCCGGAGCACCGCCGCGAGGTCCAGGCCCCGCGCGACGAGCGCCTTCGTGCCTCGCGCGGAGACCCTCGTGGTCGAGTCCGTCACGGATAGAGCGAGGAGGGGGCGGGCGCCGTTCCACAGGTGCTGGATCGCGATTCCCGCGACGTTCCCGGCCAGCATGGGCTCTTCGCAATAGAAGAATCCCAGGTGCTTTCCCACGAACGGTCCGTCGCGTTCGAGGCGCGCAAGGTGCGCGAGCACGCGGTCTCCGTACGTACGGCGGTGGGCCTCCGCCTCGGTCGCCGCCGCCGGATCGCCCATCGCGAGCGCGACCGCGAGCCCCTCCCCCGCGACGCGGCAGCACGCGTTCACCGCGTCGGAGAGGTCTGCGGCAAACCGGCCTAGCTCCGGAATCCAGTACCGGTCGTCCACGAGCATCTCGACCGCCTCGGAGATCGCACCCTGCCTCATGAGGTGCGTCGCGAGGAACGAGACGAGGGTCCGCCGCTCCTCCGGGGACAGTCCCCCCCAGGCGGTCGTCGCGTCGATCGACAGGCGGCGTAGCGCCTTGGCGGCGTCGTCGGGGCGGTTCGAGATCCCCGCGAAGTACGGGACGTATGAGGAGGCGAGGGCTTCCCCGAGCGGCCGGTCCGGGATTGAGGGTCCCCGCTCCTTCCGCAGCACGCCGCGCCGGACCGCCTCCTCGAACAGCGGGGCGTTCATCCCGTCGTAGGCAGGCACGTGCTGGCGATCCGCGATCGCCCCGGCCATCGCGATTCCGGCGAGGTCCCAGTTCCGTTCGTCCACCGCCAGCGCGAATGCGAACGCGGTCGTCGCACCGCATGCGCCGTGGGCGCCGTCGATCCCGGTGAGGTGGGGGTTCACGTGGGCGACCGCCTCGCTGTCCCGGAGCGGCATGTGGTGGTCGAGCACCACGGTGGGCCGGCCCAGTCGCTCAATCAAATCGAGCTGGCCACTCCCCATGTCCGCCACGACGTACGCGAGGTTCGACTCCTCGCGAACGCGGGCGATCGTCGCGTCGTCGAGCACGGGCGTGAGGCTGACGTGGAACGACTTGCCCCACCCCGTGAAGGTCCGGGCCAGGATCGCCGCGGACGAGGCGCCGTCCCCATCGTAGTGGCACAGGACCCGGATGCGGTCCACGCCGGAGAGGACGTCCACTCCCCGAAGGACCCGGGACCAGAGCGCATCCGGGATGCCGGAAGGCGCGGCCATCGTCCCTCTACTTCGTCGCCAGCTCTTGAATCTTGACGGAGTAGTCCCAGCTTGCGGGAAGGACGCCCCGGTCCTGGTAGTACCGGGCGAGCCGCCGGATCCGGGACTCGAGGAGCTGCAGGCCCCGCCGGTTCGAGGTGTCCCGTGGATTCAGCTTCAAGTGGGACTGCAGCGAGACTGCCCGGCGCATGAGGTCGCCCAAGTCCTCGGGGACCTCCATCTTCACGCCCTGCGCGCGCAGCACCTGCACGATGGACTTCCCGGTCGCCAGCCGCACGTTCGGCACCGCATATTGGTCCCGCAGGACGAGTCCGATCTCCGCCGACGACTTCCCCTGGGCCGCGAGCCGCATGATCGTCTCCTCGACCTCGTCCGGCTCCAGGGGGACCCAGTCCGGGTTCTTTGCCCCGAGCGGCCGGCGTGACCCCGACCTGCCCTTCCGACGAGCATGCATGCGTGCCATGGAATGTCCCGAAGGAGGGTTCCAAACCACACCCCGTATTTATGCCTACCCGTACGAGCCTCACGATTTCTCCATGACGAACGCGGCGTGGTCGGCCTCGTACGGATCGAGTTCCGTCAGCTGAAGCACCTCCAGGTCCGCGGGCAACGCTCGGCGAGCCCGTGCGTATACGGCCTTCGGGTCCGCGACCACGTCGGCGCTCCGGGACTTCAGCATCAGGATCGCGAGCCCTCCCCGGCGCAGGAAGGCGAGATTCTTCCGGAGGACGGCGACCTGGTCCCTCTGGGCCACGTCCTGGTAGAGGACGTCGATCGGCGCAAGGAGTCGCCCGTACGCCTCCGGGTCCTCCGCGTCCGCGAGGACTGGCATCACGTTCGGGCGTCGTTCTGCGAGCTGCAGGAGCTTCTGGAACGCGCGACGCGAGATCTCGACGGCGTAGATCGTCCCGTCCACGCAGATGTCGGAGATGTGGCTGACTGTGGTCCCCTGCCCTGCGCCGAGGTACAGCACCTCCGTCCGAGGACCGAACGGAAAGACGCCCAGACCCTTCGTAATCAGCGCGGCGAGCTTGCTCCGGCGGGGATTCCACATCCGATATTCCACGCCCTCCTGCGTGATCAGCGGCTCCTTGGACACGGCGATGCCGGGGACGAGGTTGACCGTGAACACGCTCGCTCCGTCCGTGTACACGTGCGGGATGTCCGACGGGACGATCCGGTTCACGCGGTTCCGAATGCGCCTTCCCTCATGTACGTTCGCGGGACGCCGGCGGATGGCCCTGCGAGCGAGGTGGCCACTTTTCGTCCACCGGTTACCGCACCGCCCAAGTCCCGTGACCATCGGCTACGTCACCGGAGGTGACGGACATGGCGGGAACGAAATCGGAAGGCGCACAGGGTCGGCAGCTCGAACTATCGGTCGCGTGGGCGATGCAGTTGGAGTTGCTCCGGGTCGCGGGATTCGCGAAGCTCGTGAAGTGACCCGTGTGCGACGGACCGTTTCAAATAGCGAGCTTTCCATCGGCACTTCGATGGGGGACGAGGATCTCCGGAGGGAGATTCGGGAGCTCCGCGAACAGATGGAGACGCTCTCCGCCGCGTTCGACCGGATCGCGAAGCCGTACGGGCAGCTCTTCGAGTATCTGGACCGTTTCCAGGGTATCGCGAAGTCGTATTTCCGGGTCCTCGACCTGTACCAGAAGTTTGGGGCGGTCTCCCCCGAGATCGTCGTCCCCGGCCTCCGCGACCCCATTGCAAAGGAGATCGTGAAGGCCCTGTTCGAGAGGGGCGACCGAAACATATCCCAGATCACGGACGCGGTGAAGGCCCGCCGTGGGACGGCCTCGAGGCGAATCGTGCGGGAGAAGCTCGAGTCCCTCGTCGCGGAAGGCGTCGTTCTTGCGGATGGGGATGGCAAGATTCGGAGGTTCTCCGTTGCGCCGGCCGTCGTGGAGAAGTGGTCACAAGTTCTCGGTCTGGCTATATCCGGGGAACAGTCTCAAGGGAACCGAAGGTGAGCGACGATGGCAGAGGAAGAGAGGAAGCACGGAATGGACCCGGAGAAGATCAAGGAGATTTTCGGCGTGTTCTCAGAGAAGCTCCCGGCCCTCCTGAACAGCCTCGCGGACGTCCTGTACGGGAAGGAGCAGTCCGTGAAGTACGGTCAGGCGGTGGCGGGCTTCTTCAAGAGCCTGAAGGACAGCGGGATGACGGACGACCAGGCGTACGAGCTGACGAAGCAGTACATGTCCGCGATGAACCTAGGCGGGATGATCGGGGACGCGATCAAGGGCGGGCGCCACGGCCCCGGCCTCGCGTTCAAACTGAAGAAGGGGGAGCACGGCGAGCACCACGAGAAGGACGATGACGAGGACGCAGACGAGGAGTGATCTGACTCTCCCCGTCGCCCTCGCGGCGGCGATTCCTCTCCTCCTCCTGCGACTGGGGGCGAGCTTCGTCCGGGTGAAGGTCAAGCGCCGCGCCGGCGTGCGCCGTTTTCGTGCGGCACTCGTGCGCGGGGGGATGAGCCGAGGCGCTGCTGAGCGCCTGGCGGCTGAGTACGAGTCCTACGGTCGGTTGCGGACGTATCTCCCCGGGGCGAGCAGTCTACGTCTCCGTCTGCTGCCGATCCGGTTCTGACTACCGGGTCTTCCTGCGCCGACTGCGCCGCCGGGCTTTCGCCCCGAGGTGGCCGGCGGTGCGTCGCCGGCCCGCGACC
>Ga0209002_10002354_pt1 | contig 15260 bp, 11 predicted proteins | sample Rifsed16ft2_FD_184010 | JGI IMG/M metagenome (GOLD analysis project Ga0209002, IMG submission 184010) | Soil microbial communities from Rifle, Colorado, USA - sediment 16ft 2 (version 2) | ecosystem: Environmental > Terrestrial > Deep subsurface > Rock core/Sediment | place: Rifle, Colorado...
CCTCCGGGAACACCCCCGACGTCGTCCCGAAGATCATGCCCGTCAGCGTCCCGAACCCGCCCACCTGCGCCGCCCGCCGCTGCGCCGTCTCGAACACCCCCTGAGCGCCGCCGCGCTCGATCATCGCTGCCTGCGCCTGCTTCGGGGAAATGAGTCCTTCGGCCGCCATGTTCGCCAGCTCACGGTCCACGCGGTAGTCCTCCCACTGGTCGAAGAGCGGCAGCCCGAAGTGCCGCCGCACTCCCGCCTCCGCGTTGAACCCGCCTGGCCCCCCGATCCCCAGCGCCGCCGTCAAGGCTTTCAATTGGCGCGTCCCCGGCAGCGGCGCGATGCGCTCCGGCGTCCCGCGCGCGACGTTCCAGGCCCACGTCAAGGGCAAGTGCGGCGAGACCACCAGCGAGGCCAGGTCTACCCCGTCGAACTTCAGGTTCGCGTCGTCCGCCTGCGCCAGCTGCACCGCCCGCGCCCAGGCCGTCCCGGATTGCGTCTGCAAGGCCTCGGCGTACTCCGCCTGGCTGATCTGCCCGCCCGCCAGCAGCTCCTCCAGCTTGCGCGCCGCCCGGCTCTCCGTCTTCGTGGTCGCCATCTGCAGCTGCTCCCAGGGCTGGAAGAACTGGTTGAGCGGCAGCCCGAACTGCATCGGGTCCACCCACATCCCGCCCCCCATCCACTCCGGCAGGAACGGCAGCGGGATCTTCACCCGCCCCTCCAGCCGCGACGGGAAGCCCGGCTTCGTCACCTCCGCGCTCAGGAACTTCTGCACCCGGTAGTAGTTGGCCAGCAGCGCCGGCTTTTCGAGCGCGCGCAGCGCCCACTGCAGCATCGAGTGCGTCATCCAGAATTCGTATGGGAAGACGAGACCGAGGAAGTTGTTGAACTGGTAGCGGCGCGAGTAGTTCAGCAGCGCCGCGTCGCGCTTGAACTGCCCCCACTTCAGCGCGAAGAGCTTGGCTTCCGACATCCGCCCGCTCACGTCCGCGAGCCACTCGCGCACCCCGGCCTGCACCTCCGGCGGCAAGGACTCGTGTCCGCGGACAACGCCCTGCGCCACCGAGCGCTCGACGCGCCCCTGCAGATCGTCCAGCACCGGCAGCATCCGGTCGTACCAGGCCTCCTCGCGCGCCGCCGCGTGCGGCATCGGCCCGCCCCCCGTCAACTCGTCCAGCGTCCCCGGCGGCAGGAAGGCCGATTGCCCGCTGCGCGCTGGCACCCGATGGACGATGCTTGATTCAATCTCGCGCACCAGCCACGCGCCACCCCCGATCAGGTCGGGGGCCGCCTGCCCGAGCAGCACCCCGCGCTTGCCATTCGGCAGCGGGAACTCCTCCGCCCCGCCCGCCTGCGCGCGGATGGCGGAGTCGAAGCCCGGCAGCGCCTCGTCCTGGAAGAGCGTGTCCGGCGGGCGCGGCCCGGCCTCGGCCTTCTTCGCGCCCTTCAGTTCCGGCGCCACGCTCACGCCGGGGAGTGTGGGCTGCGGGGCAACTTCGGCGGGGGCGAATGGCGCAGCCTCGACTCTCTGCGCCGTCCCGGTCATCAGCGGCAGTTCCTCCCCGGCCGTGAACATCGCGGCCTGGGTGTAACGACGTTTGAACGCCGTGCTCATATCCACCATCAGCTCGGACTGAGGTGTTCGCCCCTGGCGGATATCCGCCAGCACCGCCCGATCCAGGCCGATCAAGTCGGCCAGCTCTCTCTCTCCATACGGCCCGCGCAGACCCATGACTTCTTCGCCCTGCCTGACATACACCGGCACGTCGTCCACGTCGGTGTACCATCCCGGCTTGGGCGCAGCGCGTTCGATGGCACGCTGGAACAGCGTCGCCGTCTGCCCGCGCTTCGCCTGCTCCCACGCCGCCGCCGGGTCGGGCGCGCCCTGCTTGGCCAGCTCCGCGTAGTTCCTCACCCACCCCGCCACCTCGTCCGCGCTGCGCGCGCTCCCCAGGTCCGCCAGCAGACTCTTCTGGAAGGGCGTCAGCGGCGACTGCGCCAGGTAGTCGGCCACCGTATACATCCCCTCCGCCTTCAGTGCCGCCAGCTCCTCGACCGCCACGTTCAGGTCGTCGCCCAACGCCCGCGCCGCCTCGCCCGCCGCCGCGATCCCCGCCCGCGCCGCGCGCACGCTCGGGTCCACGTCTGTAGAGACGACCGGCCCGGTCGTCTCCGCCGTCGCCAGCGCCTGCTGCGTCTCGGCGGCCGCCTCCGTCCGCAGCCGGTTCAGCTCGCCCAGCAGCGCCCCCTCCGGGTCGGCCCGCTGCTCGAGGAACAATTGCCGGTAGAGCTTGTTGGCCCGGCGCTGTTTCTTCTTCGCGGAGGCCAGCAGCGTGGTGGCCGTCTCGCGCACCGCGTTCAGCGCCGCCTGCTCCTCGGGCGGCAGCGGCGCGGCCCGCCGAAGGGCCTCGGCCGGCACGGGTTCGGCTCTCCCCTCCGGCACTTCCGCGTGCGTGATCAGGTCGCGCGTGAGCCGGTATTCTTCGCCGCCCGCCAGCTGCACCCGCACCGCGTTCGGGAAGTCGGCCAGCACGGGGGTCCCCTCCACGCCCCCCAGCTTGCCCGCCCACACCCGCCCGCCCGTCAGCGCCTGGTAGAAGTTCAGCGTGACCTCCATCCCGGGCGTCAGGGCGGGCTCGACCGGCAGCCTGACAACTCTCGGTTCAGCCGTCGGCGCCCCTTCCCCGCCCAAGAGTCGGTCGAACACCCCCGCCATCTCGTCCTCGACCGGGTGGATGAAGTTCGCCACCGAGGCATAGATCTCCCGCAGCCAGTCGCGCAGCCGCTCGAACACCCGCACCAGCGCTGGCGTCGGGGCCTGCGCCGTAGCCAGGTAGCGCTCGAAGTCCCCGGCAAAAGACTCTTCGTGGCCCACTTCCCACACGCCCTCCCTGACCCCGTAGTGGCTCTCGGCCACGCGCAGCTCCGCTTCGGGCAGGTCGCGCCGGAAGACGTGCCCGACTTCGTGCACGAGAGTCGACACGTCCGGCCCCTCCAGCGCCCGGATCATCGCCCGCCCGTCCGCCAGGAACTCCACCGCCCCCTTGTGGCGGAAGGCGACCCCCCCCCCGACTAGATCGGGGGCAGTCGGGGGCTGATAGAGATTGAGCGCTTCAGGATGCAGCCGCTGCGCCTCGGCCAGCGCCGTGCGGTACTTCGTCGCCAGCGTGCGCTCGCGCGCCTCCAGGCCCTCGGGCAGCCTCTCGCCGCGCAGCCCGGCCAGCCGCGCCTCCATCTGCGCCTCGCGCACGCCCTGCTCGCGCCACAGCAGATACAGGTCGGCCTCCGCCCGGCTCAGGCGCTTGATCTCGGCCACCTGGTAGAGACGTTCCGCCGGAACGTCTCCTTCGGGCGCGCCCTTCCGCACTCCACGCAGATGCGTCTCGTACCACTCCTGCCAGGGCCGCCCCGTATCCCGCGCCCACGTGCGCGCGCGCGCGTCGGTCAGCGCCAGCGTCGTGTCGATCTGCGAGGCCGTCACCTCGGGGAAAGAGTCGACCAGCTGCGCCCGGAAGCCCGAGCGCGTCAGCGTCACCCCCTCCCCGCGCAGGCGGGGATCGCCGATCAGGTCCGGCTGCAAGGCCGCCGCCTTCTCCGCCTCGTCGAGCGCCGCCGTCACCGTCTCGACGACGCGCGCCACTTCCGGGGCCGCCGCCGGTGGAGCCGCCCCCGCCGCCGCTTCCGGCGCAATCGCTGCAGCTTGCTCCGTTGGAATGGCCTGCGCCGCCCCGCCTTCTGCCTTCAGCCTTCCGCCTTCTGCCTTCTGCCCTATCCCCCTGCGCGCGACGATCGTCTCCTGCATCGCCTCCCAGCGCCGCCGCAGCCGCTCGTCGTGGAACGCCGTCCAGGCCTTCGCCTGCGCCACCTCGGGCAGCGTGCGCACCTCCTGCCGGAACGCGCGCACCCTCTCCATGTCGTCGCGGTTGAACTTCCGCACCGCCTCGCGCCAGGCCTGCACCCGGTCGGCAATCTCCGCCCCGGCCCGGCTGCGATAGGCCGCCACCAGGTACTCGTCCAGCCGCGCCGCGCGGGAGTCGAGCGCCTGGGCCAGGTCGAAATAGGCGGCGTCAATCGCGCGCGTCGTCTCGTTCCAGGCCGCCGTGCGCGTCCCGGGCGGGTGCTCCGTGTCGAAGAACGCGCGCAGCATGCGCGTGCGCGTGTCGTTGAACGCGCGGATGTCGGCCTGCTTCCCGCGCACCGCCGGCATGAACTCCTCCGCCAGCCCCATTCCCCCTTGGCCCTTGGCCCTTGGCCCTTCCCCCTTGAACGCCTTCCCCATCCCGTCCGCCAGCCCCTGGTAGGCCGCCACCTCGCGCGCCTGGTAGTTCGTCCAGACCTCGTCCGCCTCGGCGAACAGCGCCCGCATGACCGCGCCCTTGGGCTTGCCCTCCCGGTAGACCTCCGCCCAGCGCCGGTCCAGGTTCTGCGCGTGGCGCGTGAACGTGTTGAACAGGTCCGTCTCGATCTCGTCGGTGATGTTCAGCACCCCCAGCGCGCCCTCCACCCCGGGCACGTTCGCCGCGCGCTCGGTCAGCACCGCCGTCTCCGCCCGCACCTGCTCGGCGATGGACTTGGCCGCCGCCTTGCGCACGTTCCCGAAGATGCGCCGCACGTCCGACGGCTTCGCCCCCGCCCCGATCTTCGCCAACTCCGCGTTGAGCGTGTCGCCCACCCCGTCCAGCGCCATCAGCCGCGCCACGTCCGCCTCGCCGATCCCCACCGCGCGCGCCGCCTCGCCGTAGAACTGGTGCACCATCGGGGCCGGGGCCTGGGCCAATACCGCCGCCGTGATCTCGGCCGGGTTGTAGCCGGCCTGCGCCGCCGCCATCAGGTAGTCCGGCAGGCGCGCGTCCACCCCGCGCAGCGCGCCCTCCAGCGTCTGCGGCAGGCGCGGGATCGAGACGTCCTTGCGCCAACTCTGCGACCACATCTGGCGGAAGCCCTCGTAAAAGGTGCGCGCGCCCTGCCACTTCTCCAGGTTTTGCGCCACGTGCGTGGGCGGCAGCTTGTCGGCGATTGCGCTCGTCGCCCTGCGGATCTCGGCCAGGATGCCCGTCGTCTCGGCCGCCTTCTGGATGGGCGCCAGTCCCTTCGCCACCGCCTTCTGGGTCAGCGTGGCCGCGCCAAACTCTTCGCCAATGTCAGCCAGCCCCATGCCCGTCATCGCCCGCGCGGGCTGGATCCCCAGCCGCTCCCACTCCGCCTCGATGGACGGGACCTCCATCTTTCCAAAAGCGTGCCGGATGCTCTCGATGCCCCTCAGCCCCCACACCCCGTCCACGATCGTGGTCAGCTCCCCGTTCCACAGGTTGCGGATCGGGTAGGAGATGTTCAGCCCCAGCAGCGCCACCGACTCCACGCCCTTGACCGCCTGCGCCAGGCGCGTGACGAAGTCCTGGCCCTTCACCCCGAACGTGCGCGCCGCCCACTCGCCCGCCCCCTCGATCAGCCCCTCCATCACCGAGGCCTTGAGCATCTCCGGCGTGTACGGGATCAGGTCCTCGCGGAAGGTCTTGTGCATCTGGGTCAGCACCTCGGCGTTAAGACTCCCGTCGTCCAGCTTCGCCAGCAGCGCCGCGCCCGACTCTCCCGCCGCCTCGGCCTTCGCGCGCAGTTCGCGCAGCAGCACCTCCGCTTCGCCCCCATCCCCGCGCAGGCGGGGACCCAGCCGGTCGAGCACGCTCTTGATGTCCGTGCCCGTGACCGCCGCCAGGTCGGCCAGCAGCTGCTGCTCCGGCGCCGTCATCTGGTAGGCCCGCACCCGGTCGAGCACCGCCTCGCCGTTGATCGAGCGCTTGACGATCCGACCCTCGATGGCCGCCCCCAGCCGCGCCGCCTCGGGGAAGTCCGCCGGCAGCGCGTCCGGGTCGGCCTGCTTGAACCCGGTCAGCATGCGCGTCAGGCTGTCCGGCAGCGTCTCGTCGTTCGGCAGCCGGCTGATCAGCGTGCCGAGCGTGTCGTGCGCCCGGAAGACGTGCTCGCTCGCCATGCTCTGCGGCGTCAGGCGGTTCAGCTCCCACCACTTCGGCGCGGTGTACTTCCCCGTCGCCGCCAGGTTCAGCAGTTCCTTCCCGATCGTCCAGCGCTGCAGCGCCGTGAACTCGCGCCCGGCCTGGAAGCCCTCGCGCACCGGCTTCATCAGCAGCAGGTTGCGGTAAGCCTCGCGCGTCGCGAAGAGGCCGGGGTGGCCACGCGTCCGCTCGGCCGCTTTGACCAGCTCCGCGTCGCCCAGCACCCGCCCGAGCACCCCCAGCCCACCCGTCTCGATCACGTTGGTGAAGTTCAGGGGGTCGGCGACAAAACCCGAGACCAGCTCGCTGATCTGCCCCGGCGCGCCGTACTGCGCCGCCGTCTCGTAGTAGACGAGCGCCGGGTCCTCGCCCGCCGCGATCCGCCGCCGCGCCGCCACCAGCGCCGTCAGCCCGCCGTTCGCCTCGGGCAGGTCGTAGTCCACAAAGGTCCGGGTCGTCCCCCGGATCAACGAGACCCCTGTGCCCACCAGATGGCCCAGCGGTGCGCCGACCGTCATTCCTGGAATCCCGCCGATCAGACCAATGCCCGCGCCGGTCAGACCAAGTGCCTTTTCCTCCTCAGTTCCGGTCTCATACGTCAGCCGCGAGGCCTTCCAGGCCGCGCCCAGGTTGGCAGCAACTTCCTGTGGCGTGCCGAACTGCTCCGGCTCGGTCAGCGCCCCACCGATCTGGCCCGCCGTCCCCGCCACCTGCTCCAGCGCCTGCCGGGGAAAGTCCAGCCAGTGCAGCGCCTGCCCGACTACGTTCTCCTCGTCGAAGCGCCGCTGCGCCTCCGCCCAGCCGTAGGCCGCCGCGAGTTTTCCCATCTCCTGCTGCTGGTAGTAGTTGAGCGCAAACCCCCCGACTCCGCCGATCGTTGCCCCGGCCAGCGCCCCCACCGGCCCGCCGATGCCCAACCCCACAAGCCCGCCCGTGATCGCCAGCGGCCCCGCCTGCGCCACCGGCCCCAGCGGCGACCCCATGAAGGCCGCAAACTTTCCGCGCAGCGTCCCCGGCCCGCCCGGCGGCAGCCCGAACTCCTGCCCCTGCTGCTCGGGCGGCAGCCCGGCCGCCAACCCACCCCCGCGCAGGCGGGGGCCGCCGAACATCACCGTCCCGCGCTTGGGCGGCTCGTAGGTCGAGACCAGCGCGTCGTACTCCGCGCGCGTGATCCCCCGCGTCACCGGCCAGGCGTCCGAGCGCACCATCAGCTTGCCGTCCCGCACGTAATAGTCCGCCCCGATGTCCGCCTGCGTGCCCTGATACTGCGCGGCCTGCTCCCCGCCCGGCGCATAGAATTGCTCTGACTGCGTTCCGCCTTCCGCCTTCTGCCTTCCGCCTTCTGGACTCGGTGGCGCAAATCTTCGGATGGGTCTCTGCTCAGGGGGCAGCGGCGCCGTGGGGAGATGCGCCTGCACGACGCGCGCATTGCCAACACCCGGCAGGCGTTGGCGTGGCAGGCGCGCGATCTGCTCTTCCCGCTGCTGGGGAGTCAGTGGGGCCGGTCCCCGCGCAGGCGGGGAGGGGATCGCCTTCGGCCTGGTCCGGTAGCGTTTGACGGGTACGCCAGGGGGCATGGTCTGATGACTGACGACTTTGGACTGACGACTTCGGACTGACGACTGACTCAGAACCGCCAGCTCACCAGCCCGTAATACCACGGCGGCACTTCGCGCGGCGCGCCCCCGCCCCCGCCGCCGTCGCCATACCCACCGCCATACCCGCCGCCCGTCTCGGGATAACCCCCGCCATAGTCCGGGTACGGGTAGAACGGCTCAGCCCCCGCGTAGGCGGGGGCCGCCATCTGCTCTTCCGCCGGCGGCTCGAGCTGCACGTACGGCCTCGCCGTCACCGGCGCGCGCGCCTTCGTCATCACCCCCTGCCGCACCAGCGGCTGATAGTGATACTGCTCCTCCAGCGACCTAAACTGAGAGGGCGAACCGTAGCGAGGAATCTGTGCCGCGGCGGCCCAGGTCGGCAGCGCCCCGAACTTCCCTCCGCCCCAGGGGACATTCATGGGTGGGTTGTTCATCAACGGCGTCCCTGTGAATCTTTTGATCGCGCTCCCCACAGCGCTGGCGATCGCATCCGCAAACCCGGCTTGACCGGCTTGACCCGGGACACCCCCAAACTTGCCCGCCCCCGGCCGGTAGGCGGGGAGCTTGGCCGCGGCCGGCTTGGCGGGTGGGGCCGCCGCCCCCTGAGCTGGTCGAAGGGCTGCCTCCCGTCTCTCCGTCGCCGCCTCGCGCTCCCTGGCCCGGCTCGGTGCCGGCTTCGGCTTGGGTTCGTAGCGTCTCACGGGTCTCTTCGCCATGTTAGCCTCCTGCTGCTTTCTGCCTTCCGCCTTCTGCCTTCTGCCTTCCGCCCATCGCCTGCTGCATCCTTCGCGCGTGCTCCCCCATCCTCGCCTGTTCGTCAGGCGCCATCGCCGCGCGCTCCTCCGGCGCCGCCGCCAGGAACGCCTGCACCTGCTCCGCGATCTTCAGCGGCCCGAAGAATTGCTCCTGGAACTCCTGCTCCCACTCCGCCGCCCGCAGTTGCGCCTCGACGAACGCCCCCAGCACGTCGGTGATCTTGATCATGTCTGCCTTCCGCCTTCTGCCTTCTGCTTTCTACCGCGCCTGCCACCTTGGCGGCAGCGGCCTCTGCAGGGGCTGGCCTTCCGTCACCTCCCCGCCAGGAGGATAGGGAGATACCTCCTGACCTCCGCCGCCAGCGTTGCTGCCTGCCGCCCCGGCAGGCGCAATCGCTGACTCTCCCTGCGGTGGGCCGCCTGGCCCAGTGGGGGATCCCCGCGCAGGCGGGGACGGGGGGCCGCCCTGGCCCGCCATCATCTGCTCGTGCATCTGCCCCGCCTTTTGCTCCACTGCCCCACTCGCCTGCGCCTGCATGGCCTGGGCCGCCTGTTGGATCTTCAACTGATCCTGCGCGCTCAGCTGCTGGAAGATGCGCTGGATCTCGAAGCTCACGCGCTCCTCCGTCCAGATCTCCTTGTCCATCGCCTCGCTCTGCCCCGTGCTCAGGATGTTCTCCCGCACCCAGCGCCGCGACGCCAGCTTGTCGCGCACCAGCGCCTGCCCGACCTGCGCCAGCTGCAGCTTGTCCGTCGGCAGGTCCGGCTCCAGGTTCACCCTCAGCGCCAGCCGCTCGGGGATATCGCCCGGGCTCAGCTCCAGATAGCTGCCCTTGCCGTAGTCGTAGAACTTCCCGCCCTCGGGCGGGTCGGCCTTGTACCAGGCCAGCGCCGCGATCAACAGGTTCGCGATGGCTTCGCCGCCGAGCTGCTTGGTCGCCGTGAGCGGCAGCCGCCCGGCCTGCACCAGCAGCGAGATCGCGCTGAACGCCATCACCTGCTGCGGCGGCGCGCCTAATGCCATCTTCGGGATCGTCGACTCTTCGTTCATCCGCGCGGCCAGGTCGAGGCCCTTGTACTGCTCCGGGTCCACGACTTTCTCCAACAGCCCGGACGGCCGTTCGCCCTTCGGCACCTTCAGGATGCCGCCCGGCACGCTTCGGTCAACCGTCGTCGGCGCCTCCAGGTCGTCCGTCTCCTGCACCAGCAGGGGGTTCGAGCCGAGCGCGTGGATCAGCGAATAGATCACCGTCAGCCCCAGGTTCTCCCGCTTCCACAGTTCGCTCTTGTGCATGGCGTAGAGCAGCGGGAAGCGCTGCCGCTCGGGCAGGTCGAACAGCATCGTCCCGTCCACGATCTGGTCCACGCACGGTAAGAAGTCCAGCTCGTGCTCGTCGAACAGGATCGGTTCGTCGCCGTCGTCCAGCCACACCGCCCGGTAGCGCCAGTCGTACCAGTCGCTCAGCGTCACCAGGTCGTACGGCTTGAGCGAGACCGCGCGCTTGCCCACCGCCTGCTCGGCCAGGTCGCCCCACGTGGCCAGCACCTCGCCCCACCGTGTCGCCGTGCGGCGCAACATGCCCCTCAACCCGTACAAATCAAAATCCCCGTAACACGTGGCCGGGTTGTAGCAGGTGAACATGTACGGGGTGGTCTGCGCCACCCGCTCCATGCGCTTCACCAGCGCCGGGTTCTTCGTCCCCTTGGCGTGCTCGAGCAAGTCGGCCGTGCTCGTCACGCTCGCGCAGATCTCCGCGAACATCAGCGCCGAGAACACCACCTCGTAGTGCACCGGGCGCTGGGCCACACGCCCGCTCCCCGCCCACATCGCCTTGCACGCCTGCTCGATCTTCCCGCTCGCCTGCTTCGCCTGCGTCTGCGCCTCGTCGAAGGGCACGTTGATCTGCGGCTCGGTCGAGACCATCAGGCGCACCGCCCCGATCAGCGCGTTGTAGGCCGAGGGCGACATCGTGCTCTTGATCCAGTCGCCCGTGGGCTGCTCGCTCCACTCCATGTGCACCATGCGGCGCAGCTCCTCGTAGAGCGTGTCACGCCCGCTGTAGATGCCCTTCAAGCGCGTGCACGTCTCGCGGATGTCGTCGAAGTCGCCCCGGTCGAAGTCGCTCTGGTCGTAGTCAGCCATCGTCGCTCTCTGCCTTTCGCCTTCTGCCTTCTGCTTTCCGCCTTCTGCCTTCTGCCTTCCGCCTCGCTCCGCGGCCTCACAGGTCCCGGCTCCCCAGGCCGGTGCTCTTCTGCGCGCGCTTCAGGATCGCGTCCACCACCTGCACCACCACCGGGCGCGCGGTGGGCGGCCGCACGTTCGTCAGCCCGTAGCGCAGCATGTCGTAGTCGTGGTCGTCGCCGTGCGTGTCCACGTCCTCCACGTGCACCGGGTCGCGCACCAGCGCCGGCAGCGTGCGCACCAGGTCGGTGCAGGTGTTGAAGATCTGCAAGCCGGGCAGCCCGTCCGGCAGGTCGGCCAGCAGCGTCTTCACCTTGCGCACGCCCGTCAGCCGGTCGTTGTCCGCCTCCACCAGCGCCACGCCCTCCGCCCGGTACTCGTCGGCCGTCGAGAAGGTCTTGTCCTCGTGCGTCTTCCGAGTCCACATGGACGGGTCGCCGTAGGTGATGCGCACCTTCTCGGACGGCGGGGAGTTGGCCGCGATCAGCCGCGCCTGCTGCCGGTCGGTCAGCCCGGTCTCGTGCACCTGGCGGTAGACGTACACCCGCCCGCGGTCGGGGTCGCGCGCAAACCACCCGCACACGAACGGCGCCACGCTCCCCCAGTCCACCGCCCGCCAGCGCGGCCAGCTCGGAGGCAGCTCGATCGGGTCGATGAAGTGCCGCCCCCGGCGCAGGTCGAACACCTGCCCGACGAACACGTTCCAGTCGCCCCAGCGCCAGGCGCGCGCCAGGTCGGGCGGGAGCGAGTCGAGCATCTCCCAGTAGGCTTTGTCCAGGTACGGGTTGTCGTCCGGCAGCGCGCGCACGAACACAAACTGATCGGCCAGCTTCTGCATCTCCGCCGGCAGCGCCTGGTCTTTGTCCACCCCCCAGTAATCGCGCACCCACAGGTGCCCGATCCCGTCCGGGTTGCTGCCCGCCACGAACTTGCAATCGGAGTCCGGCAGACCCGGCCAGCGCAGCGAGCCGCGCAGGGTGTCGAAGACCGTGACCGGGTTCATCGTCAGCTCGTCCACCCCGATGTCCGCAAACTCCGCGCTCTTGTACTTCGAGAGCTTGTCCAGGTTGCGCAGCGCCAGCACGCCGCCGCCATACTCCGGGCGCAGGTGGAAGCCCAGGCCGTGCGCCTGCGACTCTTTCAGCTCGCCCAGCCAGTCGGGAAACTCGCGCTCGATCTTGCCGATCTGCCGGTCCTTGAGCACCGGGTAGTCCTCGCAGAAAAGCGCCGAGACCACGCCCAGCACCCCCGCCGCCGCGCGCTGCAGGATGCGCTTCAGCAGGTACCAGCGCAGCCAGTGCGACTTCATACAGCCGCGGCTTCCGCCGTAGAGCGTGAACTTGTGCGTGTTCGCCGCCGCCGCCGCCGCTTTCTGCTTCGGCTCGAACCGGCACAGGTCGGCGAACTGCACGCGCTCGACCTCGCCAGCGTAGAGACGTTCCGCCGGAACGTCTTTACTCGTCATCCGCATCCGCCATCACCAGCAGCTTCACCGCGCCGCTCTGCTCGACTCGCTGCATCGGCTTGCCCAGCACCTGATCCAGCACGCGCTGCGCACACGCCGCCCGGAACTCCGACTGCGCCATCGTCTCGGCCTGCCCGCGTCGAGCGTGGCGCATGTACTGGCACAGCAGCGCGAAGGCGTACTCCGCCTCGGTGGTCCGCCGGTCGGCCAGCTTTCGCTTGAGCAGCGTGGCCGCCGCCGGCTTGCGGCCCGCGCCCGCGCGCTTCCCGCCCCGCGCGCGTGGGTTCCCGTGCTTTAAGGCGTTTGATTTCATCTGTGAAAAACGACATTTCAAATGGGGATCGGGCCAGCCCTGGTCTGCGCTGAACGCAGGGCTGGCCCGTCACATGGGTTATCGACTCTATCGCTTCCGCTTCTTGCTCGTGAACGAACGCAGCATCATCGCGAAGCGCGCCCGCCGCCCCATCGTGCCCGGCTTCTTCGCCGCCGACCGGAGTCGGCCGGCCGGGATCTTGCCGCCCTTCTTCACCCCCAGCGAGCGCCGCAGCGCGCCGGGGTGCTTGATCGCCTTCTTGATGTTGAGCTTCCGCTTACGTTTGGCCATGGGGTTTCTCCTGCTTCGCCAGCTCCGTCACTGGCGTGATGTCCGCCGAGATCGTCACGCGCAGCCGGCGCGTGTGCCCCTTCTCCATCACGATCGCCACCTCGCCGTAGCCGCCGCCCATCAGCACCCGGTCGAGGTGATCCACCAGCATCTGGCACTGCCACAGCGTCAGGTGCGCCAGCAGCCGGTGCAGCACGATCTCGGTCTGGAGCGGCAGCGCCGCCGTCTGCGCGTGTCCCCCGGACGGTAGAGACGTTCCGGCGGAACGTCTCTTCTCACCCTCCACGCTTGCCGCCTCCGACCACGTCGCCCGTCACCGTCACATCGCCCCGCGCGTCAATGTTCAGCGTGCCCGGCTCGATGCCCAGCTTCCGGGACAGGAAGCCGATCAGGTGACGGTCGTCGCGTTGCTGCTGGCGCAGTTCCTGCAGCTCGCGCGTCAGGGTGCGCAGCTTGCCGTCGAAAAACGCGGACAGCCCGAAGGTCGCGCCGCCGGCCGCCCCCAGCCCGGCGCTGAAGACCAGCAGGATCAGGAAGCCCTGGTCGCTCGTCATCAGTCGCTCAGCGAAAAGGCCAGCAGCGCCACCAGCACCGCCGCAAACGCCGGCCGCCCCACCAGCACCGGCAGCGAGGCCGTCAGCGGATCGCTGTACGCCCCCGCCACGGCCCCGGCGAAGAGCACCCCGGCGCCGCCGCCCGCCAGCAGCCCCGCCAGGCGCGGCAGCGTGCGCCGCCGCTTCTCCAGCCCGCGGCGCTGGTTGATCAGCCCGCGCGCGTTCGCAAACACCACGCCCAGCGCCAGCACCAGGATGCCGTAGGCCAGCAGGATCGCGAACAGATTCACGCGCGTGCGCGCAGCCCGTCCTCGAGCGCCGTGCCGAGGATGTAGGTGACGATCACGGCGACGGCGGCGAAGAGCTGGTCGAGCGGGATGTCGGCGCGCCCGCCGAAGAACACGAACACCAGCCCGACCACCGCCGCCCAAAACTTGCGCGACTTGAGAAGCTGTCCGATCTTGGTCATGAGGGGGATCCTTTCTAAAAGACCGGGGCGCGCCAGAGGGGCGCGCCCCGGTCTCGTCGACTCTAAGGCAGACAAAGTGTACGCCGTACCGCGCGGGGAGTCAATCCGCGGAAACAAAAAGCCCCGGCGCGATGGCCGGGGCGGGTGTACGATATGTGGTTGTGCGGGGGGTCTTCCGCCTTCCGCCTTCCGCCGCCTGACCTTAGAACGGCTCCTCCGCCTCCTCCGCCTCGGGCTGCGGCTGCTTCATCGCGGCCGGCGGCTCGCTCACCCCGTTCGTCGCCTTGCGGAAGCGCACCACCACGTGCTGCCCCCCGAAGGCCGTCACCGTCTCCGCGTACAGGCTGACCGGTTTTCCCGTCCACCTGCCCGTCTCGTCCGACCCCAGCGCCGCCGCGATCTGCTCCGCCATCGTGCGGTTCAGGATCACGCCCTTGTGCGCGCGCTCGAAGTAGATCACGTACTTGTCCACGCGCTTCTTCGCGCGCGCGTCGAACATCGGCTCCGCCATCACCTCGCGGATCGCCAGCGTCCACACCTTCCCGTTCAAATCTGCGCCGCTGATGTAGCGGCTGGGGAACATCTCGTTCACGTTCATCGTCTCGTCTCCTTCACCCCCGACCTCCCCGCGCAGGCGGGGATCGGGGGTTCACCGGGTGGAGGCCACTGTGAGGATGGCCCCCACCCAGAAGCAAAACAGGCGGCCCGCTGGTCCCCGACTAGATCGGGGATGGCAGGTCGCCTGTGTATGCTACAATCCTGGCAACCCTGCCACCGCTCACAACGGTGACTTCGGGTAGGCCCGGGATGGTGTGCTAACACCGCCGCGGGCCGGGCGGGTGGCCGGTGGGCCGCCCGCTTTTTGATTTGTCAAAGTACGCTTACGCGCACATTTATAATACACCCGCTCCCGGCAAAGTCAAGTTATAATCAGGTTGTGCCCCCGCTCAGAGTCGAACTGAGATCGTGGCCTTAGCGGGACCGTGCTCTATCCTTTGAGCTACGGGGGCATGTGTGGTGCCGCCGCTCAGAGTCGAACTGAGATCTCCACCTTAGCGGAGCGGTGCTCTATCCTTTGAGCTACGGCGGCACGAGTGCCCCTGGTCGGAGTCGAACCGACATGCTCTCCGTGCGACGGGAGTGCTCGATCCATTGAGCGACAGGGGCATTAAAAAGCACGGGGCGATCCGTGGTTCGGACCGCCCCGTGCTCATCGCATCTAACGGGCTAGTTCGTGGCAGTTAGGGTCATGGAAGATCAACTGGCCTGCCCGATATTAGAACCCGCGCGCCCTCGCTCTGTGCATACACCTTCCCCTCGATCAAATTCACGAAGAAACGGTCGCCCTTGAAGGTGACCATCATCGTGCTTGAACTCCCATAGACAGACCCTGTGGCCCGGGCTTCCAACACGCACCCTTCCGCCTGCGGCGTGATCTCCCACACGAAAGCCCAGATATCCAATTGCTCTTGCTGTTCGATGTAGGAGACGTAGAAGCCCCGGTAATCCTTTGCTAGCTTCAGGCGCTCAAATCTTTTCACCACCTCCTGTGTACACCCGGAGGCGGAGCCGACCGCCAACTGAAAGGCCGAGTAAAGCACCACAAATGCCAGCACGGACGCCACGACCCAAAA
>Ga0209002_10002355_pt1 | contig 15260 bp, 14 predicted proteins | sample Rifsed16ft2_FD_184010 | JGI IMG/M metagenome (GOLD analysis project Ga0209002, IMG submission 184010) | Soil microbial communities from Rifle, Colorado, USA - sediment 16ft 2 (version 2) | ecosystem: Environmental > Terrestrial > Deep subsurface > Rock core/Sediment | place: Rifle, Colorado...
TCTGAAGGATGACAGTGGCTGTGCGCTGCAGGGCATTGATATCCCTGTCACTGAAAGGAGGGAGAAGCAGGATATGGATGTCCGGGTCGCCGGATGCCAACTCTTTGACTTCGCTCAAGACCGCCTCTCCTTCCGGGTCGTCTGCAGCAGGGCTTCCTGCGAGGATGAGGATGGCGTCATTGTATTTCCTGACTATCCTGTAGGCCTTGATGACCCCCGCAGGATCCTTGAACCGGTCAAATCGTGAGACCTGCAGGATGATGGGTCTGTCTGCCGGTATGTTGAACTTTGTGAGTGTTGCCTGGATCTCTTCATAGGTCAGTTTCCTGTTTTTTTCACTTAACGGGTCGATGGATGGCGGGACGATAAATTCATCAATGCCGAGGGCCCGCGCAAATTTTGCCACAGAAAAGATGGCCGCATCATACTTTTTGCAATATTGCGTGAGATAATCGCAGACATCTTTTTGAGGGTTCGACAGATCGATGTGGCATCGCCAGATCCATTTCCCCTCTTTTCGGAACTCGATCAGGGGAATGGGCTGAGGGTCATGTATCAGCACGGCATCTGCATGGAGATCGAGCCCCTCCGCATTCTTCTTGTTGATCTCAAAATGTCTTTTCCACATCTCATGGGTGATCTTCTCCGGATTCCCCTGAAGGGCGTTGTGGATCTTTTTTGTGATATTGAAGAATCCCTCATCCCCTTCGATAACCTCCCACCGCGCCTCAATGCCGAGTTCCCTGAGCATCGGGACCATCCTGCCCAATATCTCGGCCACCCCCCCTCCGGAACGGGTTGAATTGATGTGCAGGAAGGATCTTCCAGCCAGTTTTTCCCCGAGCTTTTGCAGGAGCAATATATCCCCCATAGGGGCTATACCTGCATAGGGAGCGATCATCTCTCAATCCCTCTCCATTCCATATCCCGCCTCAGCTCCTCTTCAACGGCCTCGATCATATGTTCCCTGATTCCTTCAATGCTGTGCATAAAAAGGTCTACCGTCCTGATCTTCTCTGCCAGGCCCCGTTTGCCGAGGGCATCCTCAAACCATCTTGAAAAGTCATCGGTTCCACCTCCGAGGCGCATCCTTGCATCATAGAAGTGATAGTATAACGACCCAGGATCAATATATTTCAGGGCGATCAGGAATTCTGCGAGGTTTCTGGCCCTTATACCCACAGGGAATATCAGTGTAATCGTTTCATTAAAATAAAATTCTTCCCCGGGCATGGCCTCTCTCGGCTCAGGGAATGCATCGAGATAATCATCAATAACTCTCAGAAGCTCAGCTCTTAAATCGTTTATGTTCAGGAATGCATAGGGATCAATATTGGAAAGGTGCTCCGAGAGCACCCTCTCTTCAATACTTTCGCCTGCCCATTGGGCAAAATCGCTGGTATATTCAAGGATGTGCCCCTTCAGAAAATAATGGTATATGTGGTGAAATATGGCTTCCTCGCTAACAACAGCGATGATATTCCGCAGATCACGAAGGGTTTTTGCCTTTTTTCCGGTTGATTTGATGATGTTTACGCATTGCCGGAACTCGAAGGGTCCTGCTTTCTCCACTCTTTCTCCTCCCTCAGATAGACGGTCCTGTGCGGGAAGGGAATCTCTATCCCTTCTTCATTGAATCTCTTGAAGATCCTTTTTCTCAGCTCATGCTGCGCAAGATACTGGTCCACAAACTCCCTCACCTGACAGATGAGGGTGAAATCGAGGGAGCTTTCTCCAAAACCCGGGATGAACCGGACGAAAGGTTCGGGGTCTCCGAGCAGCCCCGGGATTTGACCGACGGCCTTTTTCGCCTCTTCGACAAGTATCTTCTCAATCTTTTCGGGATCGGAAGAATAGCTGACACCGATGGGGATGAGCAGGGACATCCTCTTTTCAGGGAGGTAGTAGTTGGTTACGATGCTCTGGGAGAGTTTGCTGTTCGGGATGATGACCATGTTGTTGGGGAGCATCCTGATCCGTGTCGTCCTCCAGGTGATATCTTCGACATACCCTTCCTGCCCGGTTTCAAGTTTGATAAAATCTCCGACCCGGACAGACTTTTCTACAAGGATATGGATTCCCGCAAACAGATTGGACAGGGTATCCTGCAGGGCAAGGGCGACGGCAAGACCGCCGACACCCAGTGCGGTAAGAAAGGGGGTGATCGATATCCCGATGACGCTGAGGGCGATCAGGAGGCCCAGCGCCAGGATAATCCCTTTTAATATCCCGTAGGCAAGACCCGTTGTGGGGATCGGGAGTTTTGACCTCTGGATGTAGCTGGTAAATATTCTTCCAGACAGGTTGGCGGTGGCCATCGTGATTGAGAGGATCACAATGACATGAATGGTCTTGCTCAGATAAAAGACGTATTTCTCCGGAAGCTCTGATACGGCAAGGCCGATATAAAGTCCTATGGCGATACCCCAGTAGATGGAGGGGATTTTAAAAGATTTGATGATGATGTCGTCTATATCCGTTTCAGTTGAGCGCGCCCATTTGTTGAGGATTCTGAAGGTGATGTTTCTGAGGATGAACAGAGTGGCTATGGATAAAAGGGCGATAACAGATGGTATGAATATGCTCTTCAGATTCGGGTCCACAGGCTCCCCTTTCTATATTGGTCCCTGATTCCGGCGAAGAGGGCCGCGTTTCGGTCTGTCATAGAAATTAAGCTAACAAAGTGAATAAGAAATTTCAATAAATATTTTTAAATTTATTTCATAGCTTATTTTCTTGATTGTCAAAAGAGGAGATGGACCATATCCATGGAGCCCTCCGGCATCTCTACGGCATCGGGAAAGACGATGTTCAACCGTTGTTCGAAATGACCCGCGAGAAGAGTAAAGAGGCTGTAGATATCTGGCAATTCACCAATCTGATCAACCAGAATTACGATACAGAGCAGAAGATGCTTCTAATGGAGCATGTGTGGCGGGTTATCCTCGCTGACGGGACCCTCGACCAGTTTGAAGACTATATTGCCCGCAAATTAAAACCCCTTCTTCGCCTGGAACACAAACAGTGGATAGACGCCAGGCTGCGGGCGAAGACCTTTCTCAAGAGCCAGCATCAGAAATAAAATATTTTAATCCTGAATATATGATGTCAAAAAGATTCTGGTATAGCGTCCCCGATATTGGAGGCAACCATTTCCAATGGATTAATAGAGGCCAGGCTGCCCGCCATCTCATTTTTTAATTGCCTGAATTCTGCCATCCTCGTTGCGGGAATTGATTTTCCCCTGGGGAGGCTGACTGTCAGAGGATTTACTGCCTTGTTTTTGATCCTTAATTCGTAATGGAGATGGGGACCCGTGGCAAGTCCTGTGGCGCCGACAAGGCCGATGATTTGACCCTGTTCGACCTTTGCCCCTTTTTTAATATGTTTCTCAATTTTCGAGAGGTGTCCGTAATAGGTCTTGTATCCATTGGGATGGTTTATGATCACAAGCTTGCCGTACTGCCCCTTGATTCCGGAGGAAGTGACCGTTCCATTCCCTGTTGCGGAAACGGGCGTCCCTGCTGGCGCCGCATAATCGAGGCCATGATGTGGTCTGTATCTTTTCAATATGGGATGAAACCGGCCATTGGAAAAGGTGGAGCTGATGCGCCGGAAACTCAATGGGGCTTTTAAAAAGGCCCTCCTCAGTGTCTTTCCTTCATCATCATAGTAGTCAGCCGTCCCCTCCTCTTCAAACCTGTAAGCCTTGTAGGTTTCACCGTTATTTAGAAATTCGATGCAGAGAATATCTCCATACTTTTTAAATTCTCCATCGAGATAGAGGCCTTCCACAATCACCTTGAAGGAATCGCCATTTCTCAGATCGGAAGCAAAATCAATGTCCCATGCGAAGATATCAGAAATATGGAGGGCCAGCATCAGATTTTCTTTCCCCCCCCTGCCAATAGAAGAGATGAGGTTGTCATGTATAGGTCCTCCTATATGGAGGATCCTTTTCTCATAAGGCACGGGAACTTTTGTAGCATAGAATCCAGAGTCCGAGCGGGTGATATTTAAGATATTATCATCGTCTATCCAGTAGCTAAAAGAGTTTAGGCGTTCGTTATGATCAACCCATATTTTGTATGGCTGGCCCGGATATAAGTTCCTGAGCCTGTAGATATCTGCAGAGGCCTCTCTCAGGTCGAAGAGTTCCTTTAAGTCAAGATGGTATCTTCTAAAGATGTCAAACAGAGTCTCCCCTTTTTTGATCACATCACTGATTTCTCGCACATACCCGTTTTGAGTGGATATGTCCTGATCATCCCTGTCGGAGATCCCCAAATTAGCCACTATTGTTAGTGTGATGGCAAAAAAGACAGCCAATACAAACACCTTTTTCATTTATTACTCCTTATGAAAAATCTGCCCCAAGGTAGTATCGGAAGATTGAAAAAGCCTTGATGAGTATTGCGAGCAGAATATGAGCAGAAACTATTTTCCGGCATGTTATCAAAGTCGGAAAAGTAATTCAATGGAATATTTGAGGGGGTGGCCTTGTGCCTTGCTTCCTGTGGTGATATTGATTAAGATTGAAAAATGGGAAACGGATGGACAGTTGCTGAAATACTGAGATGGGCTGGTGAATATCTTTCTCGTCTTGATGTGCCGGAATCTTATATGGACGGGGAGTATCTCCTGATGCATGTCCTGGGGTGTCAGAAGAAGGATCTGTTGATCCATCCAGAGAGGGTTCTTACATCGGATGAAATCAAACGATTCAGCGAGGCTATAGAAAGACGGGGGAGGAGAGAGCCTCCGCAGTATATCCTGGGTGAGGTGGAGTTCCGGGGGCTTTTGTTCAAGGTCAATAGAGAGGTACTGATCCCCAGGCCTGAGACAGAGCTCCTGGTAGAGGAGGCAGTGAGGAATATTCTGGGGACACCATACTTAATTCGGAAAGAATTAAGTATGGTGTCCCCAGAATCAGTGTCCGTGCTTGATCTTTGTACCGGCAGCGGGTGCGTTGCCATATGTATAGCCAGGGAGCTAAAGAAAACAATCCCCCTATTTCCCCCTTTATTAAAGGGGGAAATAGGGGGATTAAGAATCTATGCAGTGGATATCTCTGGAGGCGCCATTGCCGTCGCGCGGGAGAATGCCGGAAGACACGGGGTTGAGGACAGTATCCAGTTTCTGATCGGGGATCTGTTTCATGCCTTGGAACCGTTGAAGTTAGAAGGGAAGATAGACCTCATCGTCTCCAATCCCCCCTATGTCTCAACGAAAGAGATGAAAGATCTCCAGCCTGAGATAAGGGAGTATGAACCCCTGCAGGCACTCTATGGCGGGGAGGATGGTCTTGACTTCTACAGACGGATCATCCGGGAGGCTCCGCGCTACCTTAAACAACAAGGGAGCCTGATCATGGAGATCGGTTTCGATCAGGCAGAGTCTGTGAGACGCCTGCTTGAAAAAGAAAAGGTCTTTTCCAGGATTGAAGTGAAACGAGATTTGGCCGGGATTGAGCGGATCATCAAGGCATCCTATCTGCCATAGGATAATCCATTGCTTTGCCTATCCATCCTACACTGGCCTACAGTGGTGAGAATTCAATGGGAAAGGAGACGACGGTATTTCCGCTGTCTGGTAAAGGGGGGAATTTCCAGGTGAGGATACGTTTCAATACCTGTTCTTCAAAGGACGGGTCTTTTACACTGCTGGATGCAATCCGCCCCCCGGTCACATCCCCGTTGGCAGCGATTGTAAATTCGATAATCACGATCCCTTTTAAGGTGGGATTGTTCCTCAAGGCCTTCTTATAGATAAAATCCAGGCTCCCCCGGTGTGTTGCAACAACCTCTTTGATCGCCTTCTGGTTCCTTCTCGGGTGAACCACCGAGGTGTCATCCTCCCCGGTTCCACTGCCGCCCTCTCCGATATCAATCTGTTTGATCTCTATGTCCGCGACACGCCTTTCTCCGCTGAGGCCGGTTGAGGGGGTCTTTATTGCAAGCGTTTCCGAGACATCTCCGATCCCTTCACTCCCTTTTAATCCCTTCTCAGCCTCTTTTGCTAACGAAGGGATGGTCTTCTGGACAGGGGTGCGCTCCTTAGGGCCTGCTGTTTGGGGTTTTCCCTGAGGAGACTGGATCAATTTGTCTGAAGGGGCCGATAGGACGCTGCTGATCTCTTTATCCTCTATGAAGTCATCTGCGGGTTTTCCACCCTTCATGGTTTTTAGCAGGCCGCTGCTCTTTGCTACCTCCCGGTTCTTTTCTTTAGCTAAGCGTTTTTCTTCCTCGATCCGTTTTTGCTCTTCGATGCGCCTCCGTTCTTCAGCCAGGCGCCTTTCTTCCTCCATGCGTTTCTGCTCCTCGATGCGTTGCCGTTCTTCAGCTAAGCGCTTCTCTTCATCCAGTCGTTTCTGTTCTTCGATACGCCGTTGTTCTTCAGCTACACGCCTTTCTTCTTCGAGACGTTTCTGCTCCTCGATACGCTGGCGCTTTTCAGCTAAGCGTTTTTCTTCCTCGATACGTCGTTGTTCCTCCGCAGCGCGCCTTTCCTCTGCAAGGCGTTTCTGTTCTTCGGTGTGTTTTCGCTCATCCGCTAAGCGCTTTTCTTCTTCTGATCGTTTCTGCGCCTCCAGGCGTCGCCTTTGTTCTTCTTCTGATCTCTTCTGCTCTTCAAGCCGTTGTTTTTCTAACTCTTGTCTCCTGCGCTCTTCCATTAACCGTCGTTCCTCTGCCAACCGTCTCTCTTCCTGCCGCCTCTTTTGCTCATCCGTGAGTTTGGGCTCTTTTACAGAGATCTCTGTAAGCTTTACAATCCTCTGGGGCCTTAAGGGGCTTTTTATTATCTTTGGGGTATAGGGGATCATCTCAATGAATAGGGCAAAAATAAAATAGACGAGGAGCGAGAGGATCAGTAATCTCTTAAAGAGGACATCACTACGATCACCTGATGGGGGGATCATAGGCTTTCTCTCTGGATAACAGCCAGTGTGATTACCGGATAACCCGCATTAGAACAGCTAACCATGACCTTTTTAAGAAGGGTAAAGGGGATCGTCTTATCCCCCATGATTATGATCTTCCCCCTGGATTTTGAGTCCTCTTTCAGTCCGGCGGCTTGAGAGGATAACTCCTTCTCCAGACTATCAATAGAGGCCTCCGGGCTGTTCAGGACATCTCCAGCGTCAGCAATCAATTTGTCCCCCACCAGGATCCTGTCTGTTGTGACATAGACGACAGGGGCAGGCGCAGGCCTGTCAGTCGAGGTGGAGATGGGGAGTTTCACAATATCAGGGATCGGGAGCGATTCTCCTTCACCGGATACATGGATTAAGAGAAAGAAGACGAGGGTGGTGAAGATATCCATCAAAGAGACAAGGTTGAGTCCTGTATCCATCCTGAATTTATACTTATGCCTCTTTGTCCTTGAAGGGACATATATCATAATTCACCCAATGATATATCCGGAAATCCTTCACGCACTGTATCTATCGTCTCAACCAGGGTCTTGTACGATATGGAAGGCCTGCTCAGGATCGTCGCGTCCTTTTCTTCAGGATGTTCTTTTTTGAGTCTTGTCAGAAGATCCGTGAACTGTTCAAAGTGATAAGCCCCCTTTTCATCCTGTTTATAGGTTCCAAGCGGGGTCTCATTGTTCATCACCCTGATCTCGTTCTCATGGATGGAGATAATAAGCCTGAATTTATGAGGGACGGCAGCGCGGGCATTCTTCTCCGGTGAGGCCTTTGATTCCGACGGAAGGGTAAGCTCTATAGCCGCCATCCGGGCAAATACCGCGGTGACCAATAAAAAGGGGATCAGGATAACCATGAGATTCAGAAATGCCGTTATCTGTAATTCCTTTTCCTCGTGGAGTCTGTGTTTTCTTGATGAAGGACGTGGCAGCATACGGTTCACTCAGCGGTAAGGGTGTTGACGAGTTTGATAGAAAAGGCATCCAGCGTATCAACGATCTTTATGGTGCGCGACTGGATGTAGGCGTAACAGAGCATGATCGGGATAGCCACCATCAGGCCAAAAGCCGTTGTATTCATCGCAACAGAGACCCCGTGTGCCAGCAGGGTGGCCTTCTGAGAAGGATCTGCCGCTGTAATGGACTGGAAGGACTGGATCAGTCCTATGATGGTGCCCAGCAATCCCAGGAGGGTGGAAATGTTTGCCAGGGTCGGCAGATAATGTGTGCGCCGCTCTAATTGCGGCATCACGGTAAGCATGGCCTCTTCAATATGATTTTCCAAATCTTCCCGGTCTGCCCTGGCAAGTTTTGTGCTCATGGCCTTTTCTAATCCCACTGCCAGGACTACCGGAAGCGCTGCCTCTGACTCCCTGCACTGCTGAATGGCCCCGGCCAATTGTTTAGATCGGATATCGGGTTCTATCCTGCTCCAGAGGGCCCTTCCGTCTATCCATGCCCGAGAGAGAAAGATGATCCTCTCAATGATGATGGCCGTCCCTATGGCCAGGGTCAGCAGGATCGGGTACATAAAAAAACCGCCGCTCTTAAAGAAATCAATGACAGCCCAGAATGTTTCCATAACTCCTCCTCATTCACTGTTCCCCATTCACTAACCTTTCAATCCTCTCCATATCAACAAAGTCAAAGATCTCTTCCTTAAAACTCCTCTGAAGTTCATAAGACTTCTCCTGCGGCGCTTCTGTGTCCTTCCAGCGCACCGGAAAGAGCACATTCGGCCGTTCCAGGACGCCCAGGATCTCCTCCTTCTCAAGCTGAATCTTACTATCCCTCTCCTTCTGAGGCTCTGCGTATACCCTCTCACCCCAGAGGGAGATTAAGAAGATCCCCAGAAATACAGCGCCCCACTTTTTCACTTTGCGCCCGTTCTTTTTTCCAGGATATCTATCCATACCAGGACATCCTCCCTGTTTCCGCCCAGCCGGACATATTCTTTATAATTTTTCAGGGCCTCATCAGGCTTGTCTAAATACAATTCATACACTATCCCGAGGTTTAAAAAGGGATCCGGAAAGTCAGGCCGTATGCCGATGCTTTGCAGGTAATCCTCTTCGGCCTTCTTAAACTCGCCATTCTCCCTGCGCCATATCCCCCGGCTGTTGTATAGATCCGGATCGTCCGGCATGACTGCGGAGATATCCCCTGAAAACCGCTTCCCAGCCTCGTCCCGTTGATACCTTGCCGGCAAAAGTCCTGCGAGCCTTTCGTAACTCCTTTTTACCCACGGGTCATAGATGCCGGCCTCTGTTGTCCTCCGCACGTTTCCTTCGAAGATAGTAATGGCCTTCTCTTCAAAGGGATAGGCCTGTTCTTCGAGGAGAAAATCATATTCCTCAAGCTGTTCCGGTGTGAGCTCCCCTGGTCTCTCAGATTCCATGATAGCATTTTTAAGATGTTCCAGCATCTCACCCATTTTGTGTGTGGCCTCTGTCGTGATATCACTGATACGATATTTGGCGGCAGAAGTATAGCCTGCCAAGGCCTCCCTGAGGAGGGCTTCTTTTTTTATTAAATTCTCTTCCAATGGCTGGACAAGTCGTATCCCTTCAAAGAGTGTCTTCCGATGGTCACTTAGCACAAGCTGTGCCCTGGCCGCAAGGGCTGATTCCTCTAGGGTGGCATCTGCCCCTGATTTCTTATGGATCAACACCACCCGCTCATATAATCCCTTTGCGCCGTCAATATCTTTCATGGATTCCCTGCTGCCGGCTGCCTTGTAAGTCAGTTCCAGCATCCTGCGGCTTTCCGGGAATTTATCCCAGAATTTCTTATAGTGAGTATAGAAGCCATTTAAATCCTTGCCGATCTCGTACATAGACACAGCCCTGTAGGAGATCTCCTCTCTCAGAGTAGAATCCGGCGCAATCTCTGCGGCCTTTTCATAAACCTGAGCGGCCACTGGGTAATCCTTAAGCCGCTCTTTTATCTCTCCCCACCGGGTTAAGGCATCAAAGGTATATCGTGAGCCTGGATATTTCTGATAGAGGAGGGCATAGGTCTTTATCGCCTTATCCCATTCTCTGTCTTGTTCATAAAGCACCCCGGCGTCATACAAGGCGACAGGGGTGATGTCCGAGTGGGGCACAGACTTGTATACCTTCTCAAATGCCTCTGCGGCCTCTGTCGTCTTACCCTGGGCCTTCAGCCTCTCCGCCTGCTTGTATAACGAGGCGGCAAGCCCCTTTTCCAACAGGGGAAGGTCTTTCTTGTTCCCCTCCGGGATGAGGGCGATCGCCTTCCTGATCTCCTCCTCACTCTTCTTATATTCCTCTTCTTTTAGAAAACTCTCCGCAATAAACCTCTGGGCAAGGTATTTATCCCGGTCCGATGAGAGTTTATTTTCGGCCAGTATCTGCGAGAGGCTTCTGACCTCCTCGAAGTTACCCAGTTGGGAGAATATCTCTATTCCCGTCAGAAGGGCCTCCGGACTTCTCTTGTCCTGTGGGAAGGCCTTGGCAAAACTCCGGCACATCCCGGCCAATTTAATGGCATAAACACTCTCAGTTCTGAGAGTGCCTGAGGGTTTTGCCAGCTTCTCCAAGGAGAGCAAGAGCCCATAACCCGCTTCAGCGCTGAATTTAGAGGGAGGATAACGATAGGCCACCTTTTCATGTTCGATGAAAGAGCGGGTATAGTCCTTCATTTCAAAAAGGATCTCCGCCAGCAGAAAATTGACCTCTGTTGCGTCAGCCTCTTCGGGGAAGTTGGAGAGAAATCTCCGAAGCCAGGCCAGCGCCTCTTTAAAATCCTCCCCCTTTTTGGACGAACGGGCGTTGGCATAACGGTGCCTTGCAATCTGCAGCATGTCATTCTTAACCAGGGCTTTATTGACCTGGACAATCTCCCTTGCCCGCTTCTGCGCCCCCCTCCTGTTTGCGTTAAACCAGAGGCCCTCTTCCCTGTACGTCTCTATAAGCCTTACCCGTGCATTATAGGCCAGATCCGTCATGTTCCCGGTGGTGTATGCCTCGACGATCTTTGACTGAAATGATGGGGTATCCTCGTGCAAGGGGTTTGTACTGACAAAGGCCTCATAGATCTCTGCCGCCTCTTTAAATCTGCCGGTCCCAAGATAGATATCCCCAAGCCTTCTGTAGATATAGGGTTCAAAACTCTGGATGCCCCGCACCTTGAAATAATCTGCAATCTTGGAATGTCCCCCCATGTAATCAAATACCAGGACTAAGGTCTTGATGGTGTCCCATACCATGTCCCGTTCTACAACCTGAAGCTGTCTGACCTCTTCTTTCCCTTCAGGGGTAAGTTTCACCCCCTTTCTTTCAAGGAGTGAGATGAATTTATCCGCCGCGGTCTCATACTCCCTGCTCTGAAAGAGGACCCACCCCAATTTGTAGAGGGCCTTGTCATAGAAATTATAGTCATCCTTTTTTAAGACCTGCCGGTAATAGGTGATCGCCCTGGGTCTGTCTCCATATTGGAAGTAATATTCCCCCAGTCTGAAATACGCCTCGTGGGCGAATTTTCCATTTGGAAATTCCCTGATGATCCTCTCTAACAGGGCATTGGAGGCATCCCAGTCCCCCTCCTCCATGTACCCGCGAGCCAACTGATACAGGATGTCCTCATTTTCCGGCCGGTCAGGGTAGAGGTCCAACACCTCTTTGTAAAGTCCTCTGGAACTGAAGTGATTCACTTTCCCCCTCTTTTTCAGGTAGGTATTTCCCTCGATCTCCATATAGATGTCTGCGAGTTCCTGCATGCTTTTCGCCATGACCTCCCCCCTGAATCCTCTGTTGGCCGCGATAAACTCTTCATACGTTCTCACGGCCTTCCACCGGTATTCCAGGGCCTTGTACTGCGGTATGTCCTGGAAGGTCAGGATCTCCTTTGTAGTCGTTTTGATCTCCTGCTCTTTAATCATGTCTATAGTATTCCTGGCACAGGCTGTAAAGAGAAGGCTGATAAATAACGCTAAGACCTTAATCATGGTTCCCTGAAGATCATATCATTGCTGATGCGTCCCCCCCCCTCTAATCTGAGGTTTCGTGCCATCTCAAGGGATGCGGTAAGGGATGCCTCTAATAATTGATGCCTCAGGTCATCAATCCTGCGGGACAACCTTTCGGACAAGCGGTCTGTAATATTGCTCCTACTCTCCACAGAGGCGGTGATCAGGATCCTGATATCGCTCTCCCCGACGCCTTTCCGCCCTGAAAGATACTCTTCCATGGACAAGAGGCCATGGTATAATTCCAGGTCATCAGACATCTTTTTATCCCCTGCAATGTCTATAGCCTCTGCAATCGCTTTTATCTCTTTTGATTCGATTCTCTTACCGATATCCGATAACTTCTTCAGCAAGTCCTGATAATACCGCAATGCGATCCCATTCTGGTCCAGGGCCTTTCCATAGGCGCTTAAGGCCGCGTAGGCATGACCTATGTAGGGCATGACCTCCCGGGTGTATTGACTCTCGGGGTAGCGGGAGGATAACTCTTCCCAGGAGACAACCGTCCTCACCCACCTTCCCATTTTTGCATGGGCCCATCCTGAACCAAACAATGCCTGCGTATAAAATGGACTGGTTCCTGGTATCACTGCAAAGTGCCTGACGGCCTCTGCGGGGTTGTCCTTTTCAAGGAATATAAACCCTGAGGTCAGGTGCGCCTTAAACGCAATATTCTCAGCGGGGAAGTTCGCCGAGATCTGTTCGAAAACCTCGATAGCGTTCTTCTCATTTTCCTGATAAAGATATATCATGGCTGTAGTGTAGAGGGCATAACTATAAAACCTGCTCTTATCCGGAATCAGGTTTAACAATGCCGCTGCCTCTGGATAATCCCCAATCTTCATCAGGCTGTTTGCTCTGAGATAGAGGGACTCCTCGATCATTTCTTTGGGGCTGCCCCCCTTTTCACCATCCTTTTCTATGTGTGAAAATGCCTCTGCGGCCTCCTGGTAGGCCATCAGATTATAGAGCGCCTTACCCTTTTCAAACCATAAGATGGAAGGGATCCCCTCCATGCGGAGGGAGAGGAGGAGGGGCGGGATGCTTACAGGCCCTGCATAGGCTGAGTGAGTGGACAGGGGGGGCATCACAGACGACACAACGAGAGAGGCTGCCAGGATAAAAAACCTTAACCATCGGCCTGTCTGATTAAAGATCATGGAAGGGGAAAATCTTTTCATGGATGTATCTGACCTTCTCCTCAGCCCATTTCCTGGCAGTGGCGTCATCACCTCTTATGACCTCTGATCCATGGTCCCGCAGTGTTGTCCCCTCGAAGCCGTATCTTCTGAGCACGCTGAGAAAGGCATCCGGGATATGATCAGGGACCTCTATTCCGCACAGGATGCCAAAGGCGAGGGTCCAGGCCCTGGCCACATTCGCAATATTATAGCCCCCGCCGCCCAGGGCTATCCAGGGTATCCCAAAGGAGCGCATCTTCTTCACCATCGTGCAGTAGCCTTCTGTCGTCAGCATCAGATGGGCGAGGGGGTCGGTGGCCATCGAGTCCACCCCAAGCTGTGTCACAAGGATATCCGGTTTATAGGCCTCAATCAGCGGCGGGACAACCTGGTCAAAACCCCAGACAAATACGTTATCTCCTGTCCCCGGATAGAAGGGGAGGTTCACAGAGTAACCGGTTCCCTCTCCTTCCCCGGTCTCCTCTACGAATCCGGTGCCCGGGAAGAGGAATTCCCCGCTTTCATGAAGCGATATCGTGAGGACCTTATCCGTATGATAGAAGGCGTGCTGGACCCCATCCCCATGATGGGCATCAATATCAATATAGGCAACCCGTTTCCCTTGTTCTAACAGGGCATAAATGGCGACTGCAGGGTCATTGATATAACAAAAGCCTGAGGCCCTTTGCGGCATGGCATGATGCAGGCCGCCGGCGATGTTGAACGCGGCGCCGGCATCTCCGGCACACACCATCCTTGCCGCCTGAACCGAGGCCCCCGTACATAAGAGAGACCAGTCGTATACCCCTCTGAATGCAGGATTATCCCCAAACCCGATGCCATAGGGAGAGGCTGACGGATCCTCTGGATTTACATTGACGCGCTCAAGGGCCTTTATATAGTCCTCGCTGTGAAAGGAGAGAAGGTCTTTCTTCTCTGCGGGGCTTGGTTCAACAATCCGCACATCCGGCCACACATCCGGATTGTTGAATATACCGTATGCCTCAAGAAGCTCATAGCAGAGCCTTAATCTTTTGATCTTAAAAGGGTGACCCGGTCCATAGTCATAGAGTCCGTAGTCCGGTGTGTAAAAAAAGGAGGTCTTCATATCTTATCACCGTAAAATACAATAAAAAACGATAGGGTGTCAAACAAGGGACTTTGGTTCCCATCTATCCCGGAGACCATCCCCTACGAGATTACAGGCAAGGACGATGATAAAGATGGCGCCCCCAGGGAAGACCATCAGATGGGGAAAGAACCTCATGGCTGTCCATCCGTCATTCGCCAATACCCCCCAACTACTGAAGGGCGGGGCAAGCCCGAGTCCTACAAAGCTTAGAGTCGATTCCGATAAGATGGCGGCTGGTATGCGGAAGGTCAAGGTTACAATCAATAATCCGCCCAATCCGGGCAAGATATGACGGAAGAGGATGCGCCAGTTTCCAGCCCCGATCCCCCTTGCGGCCTCGATGTACGGCATCTCTTTGAGCCGCAGCACCTCACCCCGGACAAGACGGGCCACGCCTACCCAGCTGATGAGACTCAGGGCGAGGAATATCCCCCAGAATCCCCTCCCGATGACCACGGTGATTAAAATAATAAGGAGGAGATCAGGGATAGCGAACAGGACATCTACGATACGCATCATGGCGTGGTCTACCCATCCCCCATGATAACCGGCAATCCCTCCATAGAGTGCTCCAATCACAAGGGCAACCAGAGAGGTAGAGAGGCCTATGGAAAGAGAGACCCGAGCGCCATAGATCATGCGGCTCAGCAGATCCCTTCCGAGGCTGTCTGTGCCGAGTAGGTGGTCCTGGTCCGGGGGATGAAGAATGGCGCTCATATCCTGCTGGTCATAGGGATAGGGGGCAATCCATGGGGCAAACAGGGCGGTAACAGTGGCAACTATAAGAAACGCTAAGCCAAAAAGTATGGAATAGTTTTTCACGCGAAAATCTCCGATCAAATCCCCCCTTGCCCCCCTTTTCTAAAGGGGGGGAAAGGAAAGCGAGTCTCCCCCTTTTATAAAGGGGGATTAAGGGGGATTATTCTCATGCCCCGTCATGAGCCCGAGTCTATGTCCTCCGCACCCTCGGATCAACAAAGAAGTATAGCAAATCCACGACTAAATTGGCCAACACAATCAAAATAGC
>Ga0209002_10002356_pt1 | contig 15258 bp, 19 predicted proteins | sample Rifsed16ft2_FD_184010 | JGI IMG/M metagenome (GOLD analysis project Ga0209002, IMG submission 184010) | Soil microbial communities from Rifle, Colorado, USA - sediment 16ft 2 (version 2) | ecosystem: Environmental > Terrestrial > Deep subsurface > Rock core/Sediment | place: Rifle, Colorado...
TCTACCAGTAGGACATTATGTAACCGATCATTCTCCAAGAGATAGTGAATGGTGGCGTAAGGGTAAACATATAATTGAGATCATTGACGATGTGCGCGTTCCTGGGATTGAAAATGAACCAATGGGTGCGGCGTCCATTATTTTACCAGGAAAACAAAGAGATCAAAATCCACGTAATTTCTTAGAATATGCTGCCTGCACAAGTTTATTTGGTAGCTCATGCTTTCACAATGAAGCTGGATTACTTGCCAATATTCCATCTGGTATAGAGTTAGAATGTGCGCGCGCTTTTGGTAGAGGATGGGATTATATTAAGCCTGAATGGCTGGCTGGTGCCTATACGGCATTACATTTGGCGGAATCACCATTGAAGAATAATCCTGGCATCTCTAAATGTTACTTCAAAATTATTGGAGATCATGCAATTGGTGTAATGTTGCATCCTACTAATGAGTGGCGAATAGAGCCTCAGAATGATTGGATAGTTGATGAAGTTCTTGAGAATTGTGTAATTCATTTGCATAGAAGTTAATGCCACAGGAGCTTTTACAAAGACCACCGAGAGTTACCAATGCACCATTACCTAGTGTTGGTCCGTCTAATAAATTCAGTGAATTTTTGAGCGGATTATTTGATCCTCTTGCGCCAAAATCTAACACAGGAGCGGAAGGAATAGGAGCATTATTAGGTGCATTACCAATGGTTCCATTAAGAAGTATGGGGCCAAGTGCAATTAAGAAGCTTTTGGAATCAATGCACAGAGAATTACCGAGTTCTATTGCTCATTATTTGAATCGTTATACATCTGAGAGTACTTTAGGAAGTTTAAAGTATAATCGTGAGATAGCATTAGATGAATTAATGAATAATCCAGCAGCCTTAGAAAGAATAAGAAATCAAGCAAGTACTTTAGGTTCTGAGTTTCCGGTTTATCGTGGTAGAGGATGGCTGGCACAAACTAATAAAGCACCAGTATTAGATGAACCACGTTCATTTAGTTTGAGTCCACTACAAGCTAAACCTTTTAGTGAGGGTTCTGGTTCTAGTACTTTCACTAAGATGAGAGCAACGCCGGAATCAGTCTTGTTACCAGGAAATATTAATGAAATGGAATTAATAATTGATCCAACTAAAGCTAAGTTTTTACATACAATTGGAATGGATTGGACTAATTTTCCCTTTGGTGAAGGTTCAATAGGGCCATCATTAAAAGTTCTTATGAAAGCAGTTAAAGGAACTCAAAGATAGGAGCTAAGAAATGAAAAGTATTTGGAAATCTAAAACATTCTGGCTAGGCGCGGCAATTGCAGGTCTTGGAGGATTCCAGCAGTTTCTAGCTGAAAATTCTGCAACCGACCCCATAATTCTAATGATTTCTGGTATCTTAGTGATAATTATTCGTAAGATTACTACTGAGCCAGTTAAGTTTTAGGTGAATTATGTGGAAGAAACTTCTTAAAGTATTAGCATTGGGCGCGCTTGGTGGAGTTCTTAGCACTGGTTCACAGGCAACAACTGATAATTCTACTGTAAATACTGTAGTTACAGCCATTGCAGTTGCAGCGGCAGCAGCGATTAGTACAGATGCCAAGAAAAAAGAGTAAGTTTTTGAAGAAGTTGAGGCAATTTGTTGGAGAGCTAGGTTTTAAGCTGGCTACAATTGCTGTAATTGCGATTGTTGGAGGAATATTTAGTGAGATTGCACGTCATACTACTGACAATCACATTATTAGTACTATGGTTGCAGCAATTACTGCGGGATTAGCTGGAGCTTATAATTCTAAGAAGGCTTAAATGGTTAGTAATGAATGGAAACCTTTTAAGAAGCAGGCAGAATTTTTAGCCCTGCCGACTACTATAAAGGAAGCACTTTATGGAGGTGGAGCTGGTTCCGCTAAAACTGAAACTTTGCTTACATATGCTCTAGTTCATAGATGGCATGAAAATCCGCGATTCAAGCAAGTGTTTATGCGCCGTACATTTCCTGAATTAAGGAATGAGGTTGTACCACGTAGTAGAGAGATTTATAGACCATTTGGAGCTACTTTCAATAAATCGGATATGTGTTGGACATTTCCTTCAGGAGCAATGATTTTTCTTGGTCATTGTGAGAATGAAGAAGATGTCCATAAGTATGATTCAATGGAAATCAATCTATTTACTCCAGATGAAATAACATCATTCACTGAGTTTATCTATCTCTATATTGGTTATGAAAGAACGCGCGCTAAGGTTGGCTCTGGATTACCAGCAATAATCCGTGCAGGAGGAATGCCGGGTGGTATTGGACACACTTGGGTAAGAAAACGTTTTATTGAACCCTATCCAAAAGGCGGAGTAATTCTTATTGGAAAAGGTGGTAATAAGAGAATTTATGTTCATGCTACCCTATCAGATAATCCCTATACTGATCCATCGTATTCACAGTCACTAGAAGCATTGCCTGAAGCTGAAAAACAGGCGCGCAAGTATGGTAATTGGGATGCCTATCTTGGTCAGGTGTTTGAGGAATTCCGTGATAAGAAATATCCTGATGAAGCAGAGAATGCGTTGCATGTAATTGAACCATTTGATATACCAGATTGGTGGCCTAAGATTGTTGCAATGGATTGGGGATTTAGTGCAATGACTTGGGTAGGTTATGGTGCTATATCGCCTAGTAAACGGCTATATGTTTATAGGGAGCAATGCTGGAAAAAGACAAAGATTGAAGAATGGGCACCTTTTGTGCGCGATTTTATTGATAGGGAGGATCCGCGCGTCATTAAAGTATGCAAGTCCGCAGGACAGGATAGAGGACAGGAGCATACAATTCAGCAGCAAATAGAAAGTGCGTTAGGAAGGCCGGTAGAATTAAGTAATAATGCACCAGGAAGTAGAATTGCTGGTAAAATGCTAATTCATGAATATTTGCGTTGTAAGTCAAGGCATATTCCAACTAAAGAGCAGCCAATATATAATGATGAACATGCTCGTTGGTTGCTTCGTAATAAGGGTTTAGGAGCATACAAGGATTACTTGACCATATTTGATCCTCCACAAGAGGAGCGAAATTTACCAAAAGTTCAGATTTTCAATAATTGTCCTGAATTAGTTTCTGCAATTAAGGGATGTATTCACGATAAAAAGAATCCCGAAGATGTACAGGAATTTGATGGTGATGACCCTTATGATGGATTTCGATATCTTGTAGATGCTGCTGATAGATTTTTTGATGAGTCTACTTCTGAATTTGAGAAGATACAGAGACGTGAAAAAATTATTCATCAGTTGGAAGCAACACAGGATATGACTGCATTTTATCGAAATGCGCGCAAGTTGGATGTGGAGCAATTAGTTAAGCCAGTTCGGAGAATACATCATGCAATTCATTAAATGGATTCATCATCTTTTCAATCCACATTGCTCAGAGTGCGCGCATGAGAAGGAATGTAAGACTTGCGAAACTCTCCGTCAGCTTCTTGAAACAGAGAAATTTGAGAAGAAACAGCTTCTTGAATATTTTGCTTATCCAAAGAAAGAAGTTGAGTCAATTCAGATTGAACCAATTTCTCCAAAAGCACAATCAATTCCCTGGCGAGTACGCCAACAGATGTTAGAAGCTGAAGATAGAGAGAAAGCAAAGATTCTATCGCGTAACACTGAGTTAGAAAAAGAATTAGGCATTGAGGAGGAAGTCAATGCCGGTCGGTAAATATTTCAAAGGTAGTGGTGAGAAAGTAATGCGTTCCATGATGGGGAGATATGGAGCTAAGAAAGGTAAGTCTGTATTCTATGCTACCGCGAAGAAAAAGAGTATGGAGCCATCGGATAAAGTAAAAAGAAAGCATGGTGTAAAGTAATGGCAAAAGGTGATGATAATTCAACACAGGCGTTAATGCGAATGGGATTGAATACTCCTATGGGCAATCAGGGTCAATTTGGTGGTCAGAGAATGCCATTTAATAGAGGAATGCCTAGTGGTAGTAGAGGCCCAATGAATCCACTACAGCAATCAGCACAAACGATGGCACCAGCATTTGCTAATCGTGCTATGGCTGGTGGTGGAATGCCATCAATGGATCCATCTATGATTCAGAAGTTAATTATGCAAGCACTTATGGGTAATCAAATGGCTGGTAGTAATCCAGCTTTAGGTGCTGGTGGTATTGGAACTGCAATGGATAGAAATCAATTTGGTGGTGGAATGGGTGGTGGAGGTAATTTAGCAACTGCGTTGGATAGAAATCAAGTAGGATTTATGCCAGGTGAAACAGTTGGAGATGATAGGAATAATCCCGCATTTATTGCAGAACCACCTACTATGGGACCAAGTACTGATATGATGCGGCGTAGAGGATTTTTCGGTGGAAGAATGAATCGTAATCTCTATGGCTAAACATAAAGAAGTTCCAGAGCATATACAAAGATTGCTGCGCGAAGTTGTAGACCACTTCGATAAAGAGGATCGCGCAGTTCGTGAGAGACAAATACGTCTCTGGAAAAAATTAAAGTATTATTGGAATGGATTTCAGCGTGTATGGTGGTCTGAAGTTGCACATGATTGGCGTGTGTATGATGTGCAATATATGGACCAAACTGGTGATGCTTCGTTCTATGATAAGCCAGTAAATATATTCCGCGCTTATTTAGAGTCAATCATTGCTGCGCTGTCTGTCACTGTTCCTTCAATAAACTGCGCGCCCGATGATGCAGATAATCCTCTTGATATCTCAACTGCTAAGGCAGGGGATACTATTGCAGAGTTAGTTTACAAACATAATGATGTTACATTACTTTGGTTGCATGCTCTCTATATTTTCTGTACTGAAGGATTAGTTTGTGCGTATTCCTATCCAAAAGAAGATAAAGCCTATGGAGAATATGAGAAGAATGAATATGAAGATATTGAGCAAGAAGTAGCTAAGCAAATTTGTCCTATTTGTAAGACAATGCTCGCGGATAAAGAATTATCTAATCAAGAAAGAGATGAATTCGCTCCTGATGATTCTGATATACTTGGACATGATTTATTGAATCAAGGAATGGATTTCTGTCCCCAGTGCTTGCAAACTATTGAGCCAGAATTACAGGTTGAGAAGATTATAGTTCCTCGACTTGTAGGAATTACAAAGCATCCTAAAACAAGACAATGTATTGAAGTTTATGGTGGTTTGTACGTTAAGGTTGCGAATTACGCAATGAAACAGGCGGATACACCATACTTAATTTTCTCTTATGAAACTCACTATTCTAATGTTCTTGAAAGGTATCCTTTCTTAAAAGATAAGTTTAAGGCTAGTTCTGCTTCTACTAAAAGTTCTGGAATTTATGACCCATATGAAAGATGGGGTCGCCTTTCAACACAGTATTATGGTGAGTATCCTCTTAATACTCCAACTGTACGCAATGCTTGGCTTCGTCATGCAGCATTCAATGTTCTTTCGGATGAAGATGATATAGAGGAGTTAAAGAAACTTTATCCAGATGGTTCAAAGGTAGTTCTAATTAATGACCAATTTGCTGATGCAGAAAATGAATCACTAGATGATTGTTGGACATTAACACATAATCCCTTGAGTGATTATTTACATCATGATCCAATGGGATTACTTCTTACCTCGATTCAAGAAATTACTAATGATATTATTTCTTTGACTCTTCAAACTATTGAACATGGTATTTCACAGACATTTGCTGATCCAAATGTGCTGAATTTTGACCAGTATAGACAAGTTGAAGCGACTCCTGGGATGATTTTCCCTGCAAAACCTGCTAGTGGAAAATCTCTTGGTGAAGCATTTTATGAGTTGAAAACTGCTAACTTGTCTGGTGAAATTCTGCCCTTCATGATGAAGATTGAAGAAGCTGGTCAATTAGTATCAGGAGCATTACCAAGTTTATTTGGTGGCGCGCAACCTAATAGTTCTAAAACTGCCGCGCAATATTCCATGTCGCGCGCACAAGCAATGCAGCGTCTTCAAATTCCCTGGAAGATGCTTACAGTTTGGTGGAAGCAAATTTTTGGTAAGGTAATTCCTGCTTATATCAAGTGTGTAGTTGAGGATGAGAAGTTTGTTAAGAAATCTAAAGCAGGTAACTTCGTTAATGTATTTGTTCGTAAGGCAGAACTACAAGGAAAGATTGGCAATATTGAGCTTGAGGCAAGTGAGCAATTACCAATAACTTGGGCGCAGCAAAAAGATATTATAATGCAAATGTTGCAGGCTTCCAATCCAATGGTAATGCAGGCACTTACTTCACCGGAAAATTTACCATATATTACTGAAGCAATTGGTCTTAGACAGTTTGTTATTCCGGGGGAGGATGATAGAACTAAGCAATATGAGGAAATTCAACTTCTTGTTGAATCACAACCAATAGAAGATCCAAGTGGAATGGAACCAATGGTACCTTCTGTTGATATTGAGCCAATGGTAGATAATAATCAGATTCATTCTGATATTTGTCGTGGTTGGTTAGTTTCTGAAGCAGGGCGTCTAGCTAAGATGGAGAATCCTGCTGGATATCAGAATGTAATGTTACATATGCAACGTCACGTAAAAGTAATGCAGGTTATGTCTATGAATGCTGCACAAGAGACACAACCTCAACAGAAAGAAAAACCAATAGCAGCACAGGTGAAACAACGTGGCCAACTCTCCTAATGAAATAGTTAAGGATATTGTTCCTCCTACTGGAGAACAAACTTATGATCTTCTTGCTGGAGAAGATTTACCAGTTGAAGGTGAAGAAGATGAAAAAATAATCACTGAAACTGAAAAGGAAAATAAAGTAGAGAAGAAGGGAACTAAAGAAAAAGAAGAAGAAGAAGAATCTGAGAAAGAAGAAAAGCCAGAAGAACCAGAATTAGAACTAGAGGACGAAGAAAAGGAAATACCAGAGGAAGAATTAGAACTCGTAACTCCAGTAAGGCGAAAGGAAATTCTTGCAGCTTTTCCAGATTTATTTAAGAAGTTCCCTTATTTGGAGAAGGCATACTATCGAGAACAGAAATACACAGAGATTCTTCCAACATTAGAAGATGCGCGCTCTGCTGTTGAGAAATCGCAGGCATTGGATAACTTTGCTGCACAATTATTGCAAGGTGATCCGCGCACTGTTCTTAAAGAAGTTGCATCTGATAAGGCTGCATTTGGTAAGTTGGTAGATAATTATTTACCAGCTCTCTTTGAGACTAATCAGGATGCTTATTTTCATGTGATTGGAAGCGTTGTAAAGCCTCTCATTTTTCAAATGGTGAGTGAAGGTAAGAGAAGTAATAATGAAGCACTTCAAGCGGCGGCTGTTATTCTTAATCAATTCGCTTTTGGTACATCTGAATATGCGCCGCCAGCACCATTTAGTAAGGAAGTTCCAAAAGAAGAAACAGGATTACAGCAAGAGCGCGCAAAATTTGTAGAGGAAAAGTTCAATTATGCGCGCAATGATTTGGCTACCAAAACTAGTAATGCTCTGAAAACTACAGTAGACGCCCATATTGATCCAAAGGGAGTAATGACCTCTTATCTCAAATCTAAAGCAACTAAGGATGCTTTAGAATTTGTAGAAAGTACTTTAGTAGGAGATACAAGATTCAGAGCAATTATGGACAGATTGTGGGAGAAGGCATTTGATTCTAACTTCTCTCCAAGTTCTCTTAGTGCAATACGTTCAGCTTATCTATCAACAGCAAAGACTGTGTTACCACAAGCAATCTCCAGAGCAAGAAATGATGCCTTAAAGGGATTGGGGCGAACTCAAAAAGTGGATGAAGAAGAAAAAGATAAGCGTGGACCAATAACACCGGGCAGAGCTGCTAGCCCTTCAGGTAGTGGCAAAAAAGGTGAAATTCAAAAGGGCGAAAGAACGATAGACTTTTTAATGAGGGATTAGTCATGGCTGTAGCTGCTATAAGAACTGTGTCCAATGTTTTTACTGGGGATATTACTGCCGAAGTATCGTCGGCGGCAGCGACAAATACATCAAGCCCTGGTAAAATAGATATTGTGACGCTATCTTCAGGTGCAAATACAATTACTCCACCGAGTAGTGCGCGCGCTTGTACCATCATTCCCCCTTCCAGCAACACAACTTTAATTACGTTGAAGGGCGTAGCAGGTGATACAGGCATTGTGTTACATTTGACTGATCCCACGTCAATTGCAATTAATTCAGCGTCTAGCACCTTTGTTTTAAGTGCTGCAGCACAATTGGCGGGTGTTAGACTCATTTGGAGTTAACAAAGTGGCACTAACCGAATCACAGGTAACTGCGCTAGAATTAGAGCGGGTTATCCCTAAAGTTAGAGTTGTTTTTGAGAGGGATGACAAATTCTACGCAAACATTAAGAAAAGGGACGTAGAGAAAATCTCAAATCGTCAGATGCGTATTCCATTAGAACTTCGTCCCGGTGGCTCCTTTCAGTATTTCAATGCTGATGGTGGCGATTTAGGGCGTGGTGGTGGACCGACATTCGATAAAGCTGTACTTACTGCGGTATTCATGTCAGAGAATATTGAGTATACTAAGCTGAGTCAATGGGCAACTGACGATGACCGTAAGTCAATCGTTAACTCTGTTCGTCGTTTGACTGCAACAGCATTAGATGAACTTCGCAGACAATTAGATGCACAGATGATGCAGAGTGGTAATGGAGTTATTGGAACTATTACTACTGTTGCAACTGCGGCAGGTGTTGATACTTATACTTTTACTACAGATGGCTTTGGCGCGCGGTTGATGCGCTTTGGTCAGACTGTGCAGGTATTTGATACAACTCTTGCAACATTGCGTGGTAGTGGAACCATTACTGCATATGATGTTGAGAATAAAACTGTTGATGTGACTCCCGCAATCGCTGGTGCTGTTGCTACAGATTTAGTCGTTACAAATGGCCTTAGCAGCCCATCTTCATTACCAGGATTGTTTGGAGTTCCATATCATCATTCTAATGCTTCTACTGGTACTTGGCTTGGATTTTCTCGCAGTTCAACTCCTGAAATCCGCGCCAATAGAGTTAACGGTGCCAGTTCTGCATTGACGTTGCCGCTTCCACGATTGGCGATTAATAAGATCGGCAATCGAATTGGACAGGACAACAATTTTAGTCCTAATGCGTGGATGCACCCTTGTCAGATGCAGGCTTATGAAAACATCGGTCAATCCGTATCGATTATTCAGAAGCAGGCAAAGAGCGAGGGATTGAATCTATATTTTGGTGACAATATGCAGTTTGCTGGTTCTCCAGCAAAGCCATCTTATAATTGGGATAAGACTAGAGTTGACTTTGTAACTGATGAAGTGTGGGGACGCGGTGAGATTCTTCCCATTGGATTCTATACAACCGATGGTAGGAAAATCTTTGAAATCCGCGGTCCTTCTGGTGGTGTAGCAACGGCTGATATCTTCTATATGGTGGTGGGTATGCAGACATTTGTGACTAATCCTGCTGGCTGCGCCTATATAGATGCGTTGGCTGTTCCATCTGGTTATTAAGGGAGGTAAACAAAAATGAGTGACCTTAATCATCAGAATTTTGCTACAGTCCAGAGCAGTTTGCAGCCCCAGCCTGTTACTTTGGCTTCTGCTGCAACAGTTGCACCTACTACGTTCCTGACGTTTATTACAGGAACGGTGCAGATCGGAACAATCACCCCACCAGTCACAGGTTCGCATATGCTGATTTTCATTTTCACAAATGCGGCACCTGGTACATTGTTGACTAATGGTAATATTCTCAATGCAGTAGTTCCAACTCAGAACTTGCCAACATTCTTGGTCTATGATCCAATTCAGGCCAAGTATTATGGTTGTGCAAGTAACTTGACGTAATTGAATAAGTGGGGCGCGCATACTTTATCACGCGCTTTTGATTATGTTGGATGAACTTGAGAAATTGAATTTCAAATTAGCTAGCGAATTTGGCTATTTTGATGGATTCATACCCAATTGGCGCGTCATTTGGTCTGATGATGAACTAGAAAAGCGATTTGTTACACATACAAATGAAGGATTGGAGTTACTTTACAAGGAAGTAAGAGAAATTCCGAAGTATAGGCAATGGATTCATAAAAAGTTTGTGCTAGAGCGCGTGCTCCCTATTCCTGAAGGTGTTGAGACGGATTTAGTTGATAAGTATTCCTACGAACCTGTATGGGTTTTTCAGGATTCTCATGGTAATCCGCTTCCACCTAATTATGGGGCTATTAAGCTGATTGTTGAGACAGTTTACAATGCCGCGCGTCAAGCAGTTGGAATTAAATATAAAGATCCAGATTCAATTCCTGAAGATAAAAAGGAAAGGGAATTACAGAGAATAAATACCTTGCAAGTGGAGCTATTTGGTAATGAAACTGCTACTACTGATTCGTTAATGCAACAAACAGGTGTATCGCTACATGGTCCAAAGTTTGAATATCAGGGACAGGACAATCCCAAAGAAAAGGAAATAGTACAATGAGTCAAGTTGGCGCATTTCCAGGAATGGATGTTTTTCGTAAGAGAACTATTCGTGCAACTCCAAGTCCATTGGATAAAGCTACAATAATTTCTATTTATCCAATGGAAATTGAAGAAGTGAAGCATACTGTTCAACCCGGAATATTTAAGATTCCAGCAGGAACTCCACAACATCCTGCAATTTTAGTTGTTGGCCCTTCTAGTTGGTGGCGTGAACTTGATGAACAGCAGCCATTGTTAGAGATTCCAGTTAGTTCAATTCAGATTGCAGATAGTATTGTGCGCGATTATTGCAATGGTTTATTCTGTTGTGATATGTCAGAGAAGATGCCGGGATTATTTTTCATACCTGGTAATCTTTCTCTCGAAACAGTCAAGAAGGATCATAAAGATAAGTTAGATTCTGCTGAAAGAAAACAGAGAAATTGGTTTATGGATTTGGTGCGCGCCGCAGATGTTCTTTGGAGTCAGTCTAATGGTAATCCATTGGCTATTTCACAACAGATGCGACTTGCAGCGGATCAATTACAATTGAAGGATAAACCCTGGCTTGCAGATTTTACTACTGCACAGCTTGTTAATTGCCCTGCATGTGGCGCACTTCGTAATAGTGACTTTCCAATTTGTCAGCATTGCAAGGTTGTTATTGATAAAGTTAGATTTGAGGCTCTTGGCTTAAAGTTTGCGAGTTAATTATGTTCAAATCACATACTTTGCATGAAACTGCTAAGAAGATGACTACGAAACTTGTCAAGCCAGATGATAGAAATTATCATCCAAAATGTGTAGGACATAATCATCAATTTCCTCCATTTGGTAATGATTTTATTCCCTGTGCTTGCGGAAAATATACAATCGAAGAAGCATGGAAGATAGCCGCAGGGAAGTGATTTATGCTTGCATCTGAAGTAATGAATGATTCTGCTGCATTCTTAAATGATCGGGCGCGCAGTATGTTTACTTATACTGTGCAAATTCCATATTTGAATGTAGCTTTATCTGAATTACGTGAGATAATGGAACAGAATAATGTTCCAATGACTAATGAATCAGCAGTAGGAATAGTTTTGACTGCTGGTTTGACAGGAATTGGTGGTCCCAATGAAAATCCTGCATTACCACCAGACTTGATTGAACCGCAGGAGTTATTTGAAAGAAGTAATGGAACTACTCAAGATTTCATTCCTATGGTAAAGAAAGACTTTCTTCCTAATAGAGAAACACTAACTATTAGTCTTGTCTATTGGTCTTGGCAAGGCCAAATGATTAAATTTCTTGGAGCTACTGGTGATAGAGAAATAAAAATAAACTATGTTGCTAATGCAGTTCCAAGAATAGTAACTGAAAATGATCCAATAAGTGTAATAAATGCACGCACTTTCTTGGGTTATCGGACTGCTGCATTGTGCGCGCGGTTTATTGGAGAGAATGAATCACGCTCACAGGAATTAACTGGTAATGCTCAAGTAGGAATGGATAGATTTCTATCTATTTCAACTAAGGGGAGGCAATCAATATTCACTCGTCGTCGTCCGTTTATGGCGTCGTATAAAGTACGTGGTGGTTATTAACTCTGTGGCAAAAGCCATGCCGAAAGGTGGAGTACAATGTCAGTTCAGAATCTTTGGGGTCAGTTAAAAAATGCGGCTAATGCAGGAATACTAGCTGGTGGTAGACCATACGCGCGCAACATTCTGTATGTCGGTGATAATGCACCAACATTTGGAACGCAATACAATACAATAGCTGCTGCTCTAGCTGCGATGGTTAGTGGAGATGTTCTTTTGCTTGGCCCACAGGCTTATGCAGAAGGAAATCTTACAATTCCAGCCGCAGCGTCAGGTATTACTATTGTTGGCGCATCAAATCGTGGTAAAACCACTATTGAACCTGTTGCAACGGGTGATGAAGGATTGCAAGTATTAGCAGATGATGTAACTTTGGTGAATGTTGGTATTACAAAGGGCGCAACTGCTGACTATGCACTCAATATTAAGGCTTGCGCGCGTTTTAGAGCATATGGCTGCAAATTTGAAGGAGATGGTGTTTGCGTTCTTTTAGATGGTAGTGCAACTGATCAGGCAGCAGATGTATTATTTGAGGATTGTGAATTTGCTTGGTGTGGCTCTGCAATTCTCTTTGATGATTCTGCTTATGGTTATCCAACACAGATTAGAATTAAGAATTGCTGGTTCCATAACTATACTACCGTTGGTGTTGGATTAGCTGCTAGTGGTGGAGTTGTAAATCTTGAACTTACCAATTGTGTGTTTGATAATAATGAAGACGCATCTGCTCCAACTGATTACATTAAGGTTGATAGAGCTGGTGATAGTGGTATAGTTAGTGGTTGCAGATTTGCTACAGCTACAAATGCAACTGGCGTTTTGACAATTGCTGCTGGTATTATGTGGGTAGCAAATGGTACGGAAGCTGGTTGGTCAACTGCTAGACCTGCGTAATCTAAAAGAGGTGATGTAACTATAGAGGCATATCAATCGATATTGCCTATAAAACAAATGGGGGTCGCGCATCCATTATAAACACGCGACGCTAATATGAGAGATCACGAACCAATAGTAATTGAAGAATTTAATGGACTCTGGAAACGGGGTGATGCAGAGTCTTGTCCACTGGACCATTTCTCTGATTGTGAGAATATTCAATTTATTTACTCAGGATTTGAAACACGGGATGGAGTAGATGTTCTCTATGTTGGTCCAAACAGTGACCAATTAATTGCAAATGTAGCGCGCATTTATACTTACGTTCGATATGATAATGAACAGCGTCTTCTAGTTCTTGACACATTAGGCAATATTTATGATGCAGGACAGCTAAATCCAACTAATCCAATTCTTACCATTCCTGAAATGACAGATTTTGCATTCGTTTCAGTTGGAGGGCGCGCGTATATTTCTCCGCATAATGGTGTTACTGGATTACCTGATGAATTTCTCTATGTATACTTAGGAGATGGTAATCTCGCACGCAAAGCAGCAGGTAAGGGACCAGTTGGAAATACAGGATTTACTGCTGTTAGTAGTGCAACTACAGGAAAAGTTGAACAGGGATACCATATTTTTGCAGTTGTCTATGAGACAGATACTGGGTTCCTAACAAGATTAGGGCCAATTGAAGATTCAGTAGATTATGATGATCCTGAAGTCGAAAAGGATAACTTTTTCGCAGAATTAAACGTAACAGTTGATGATAAAAAGGTATCTCTTAGTGGAATTCCTGTTTCTCCAAATGCTTTTGTTAAGTTTCGACATATTGTAGCAACAAAAGCAATTGATCCTACGTTCTATGATAAAAATCGAGAAGGCTATCAATTCTTCTTCATTCCTGAAGGAAAGATTGAAAACAATACTGACACAACATTTGAAGTTGACTTCTTTGACCAAGATTTACTTGATGATGCTTCACATTTACTAGACTTATTCAGTGAAATTCCTGCATTTGTTGGATTAAATACATATCATGGGCGTCTTGTAGGTGTGGCTGAATATGGTGCGCCCTCACAGATTGTAGAGGATGACGAGAGTTCATTAGCGTCAACTGCGCGCGTTTCATATCCTGGTGAACCTGAAGCAATTGACCAGGTTTCTGGCTTAATCATTGCTCCTTTAGATGGGAATGAACTAACAAACGCACAGGAATTTCGTGATGTCCTCTATTTGTTCAAGAAAACGCGTACCTATGCTTATTCAGACAATGGGGATGATCCATCTTCATGGCCTTTAACAATTATTGATCAGGGAATTGGCGCATCAGTTCATGGAATTGCGACAGTTCTTGATTCTGGCGGTGTGAATATTGAATATTTGATAATTATTGATTATTCTGGAGTAATGACATTTAATGGTGTATTCCAACGGCCTGAACTGAGCTGGAAAATTAGAGACTTCTGGTTCGACTTAGACCGAAGTGCATTTAAAGTAATTCAGTGTATTAATGATAGTGTTAATCAAATATTCTATTGCACCTTAACTAATTATCGGCTATTAGTTGGAGATTACAAAAATGCGTTTGATCCAGAAAAGATTCGATGGGCAATTTGGAGATTTGATTTTCAGGTGGATACTATAACTATCTTCAACACGGAAACTTTGGTTCTTGGAAGTCGCGCGCCTTTGATTTAGTATGCCTGCACCAACTAATACAACGGCTGGAACAGCCACTAATATAGCATCATTGCCTGCATCTATATCTCAGGATGTGCATGATGCTGGAACTACATATGAGGTATGGTATAAATATATTGCTGGAGTTACTGACAAGTTAATAGGATTATGGGGATATGGCGATGGATTAACTCCATATACTGTTAGAACGCGCGCTTATTCTGATGCAGGTATTACACTTCTAGTAGATACTGGTACTGGTGGAGTTAACAAAGCTATTCAAGTTCCTGTTAATTATGGAACTACCTATTATTTTAGGTTCACTCCTAATGCTGGTAATCCTACTCCTGCGATTCTAAAGATAGAAGCTGAAAAAGCTCCAAGCACAGCAGTAATAAATGGTGATATATTCATAAATGATGATACAGAGAATTTTCCAGGCATAGTAGTTGACCCTTCTACTGGTGAAGTAAAGAACTCTTTTAATAGTATGCCAGCAGGTGAAGGTGGCGATATTCTTGAAGATGGTACTATATTGCTTGCTGATGCTTGGAATGGCAATCTTAAGCTATTTGATAAGAATTTCAATTTATTAGCTACTATTGCTATTGATATTGGCTTTGCAATTTCGTTACGTGCAAATCATGGACAGGATTTATTTTATCTTGGTCTAGCTACTAATCCTGTAACT
>Ga0209002_10002357_pt1 | contig 15256 bp, 8 predicted proteins | sample Rifsed16ft2_FD_184010 | JGI IMG/M metagenome (GOLD analysis project Ga0209002, IMG submission 184010) | Soil microbial communities from Rifle, Colorado, USA - sediment 16ft 2 (version 2) | ecosystem: Environmental > Terrestrial > Deep subsurface > Rock core/Sediment | place: Rifle, Colorado...
GGGAGCCGATGGCAATCCATTCTTCATTGAGGAAATTGTCCGGATGCTCATAGATCAGGGCGGATTAATACGCGAGGTGGATGCGTGGCAGGTCTCTCCGCGCGTGGACGAGCTGATGCAGGATGTGCCTGGGACTCTGAAGGGGCTGATCCTGGCCCGTTTCGACCGCCTGCCGGAGGGCCCGCGGCAGATGCTGCAGAAAGCCGCCGTACTGGGCCGCTCCTTTCCTGTCAGCCTGCTCCAGATGCTGGATCGTGCACGCGCCGCCCATCTGGGCACCGATTTCGCCGAACTGGCAACCCGGCAATTCCTGATCGCAGAACCTTTCGGCGCAGAAGCCGGTTATGCTTTCCGTCACGCCCTGGTGCAAGAAGCCGTCTACAACACCTTGCTGAAACGCGATCGCCAGCGGATACATGAACAAATCGCCCAGACGATTGAGACGGGCGCTTTCTGGCCGCCGGAGGAACAAACAGAAGTCCTGGCCCACCACTATGCCGAGAGCAACACGCCCTCCAGGGCCGTGCCTTACCTGATCGCCGCCGCCGAGAGCGCGGCCCGGCGCTATGCTAACGAGATTGCCATTCATCATTATCGTCGGGCTATTGCCTTGATGCAGGAACCGGCGATGGACCGTCAAACGGAGTTGACGCGAGCCCGGGTCGGCCTGGGTCAGGCCCTGAAATTTGTCGGCGAATACGCAGAAGCGCGGCAGGTGCTGCTCGAGGCGGTCGAGGATTTACAAAAAGCGGCGGCGGGAGGCCATCCTGATTACGCGGCGGGTTTGGCCGAGAGCCTGCGAGAGCTGGCGAATGTCCGACAGCAAGAGGGGATGTGGGATGAGGCGCTCACGAATCTGGAGTCAGCGTTGACGGTGTTGGGCGAAGCGGCCTCCGTAAAGTACCCGGCGCTCTGGAGTTCTCTATTAGACCGCATGGCCTGGGTTCATTTCCGTCAGGGCAGACTGGACGAAGCCTTTGTCCTGGCAAGTCAGGCCACGACTAGCGCCCCTGAACTCGTCACCTCATCGGCGACACTCGCCAGTTTGTATAACACCTTAGGGGGAGTCGCCTGGCAGCGGGGTGAACTCGATCAAGCCATTAACTACGTCGAACGCAGTCTTAATCTGTACCAAGGTTTGGGCTATTCCTGGGGCATGGCCAACGCCTACACCAATCTGGGCATCCTCTATTCCAGCCTGGGCCAATGGCCCAAGGCGGTAGAGAACTTTGAGAAGTCAGACATCCTGCGACGCGAGATTGGCTACCTCCCTGGCCGGGCCATCAATCTCAAGAACCTGGCTGAACTGCGCCTGTCTATAGGCGATCATGCGCAGGCAGAGAAAGACCTGGAGACCAGCGTCGCCCTAAGCCGGCGCCTGGGTGAGGACTATGCCACCCTGCACGGGGAGCTCACGCTCGCCCGCCTCGCCATCTTACAGTCTCGCCTTGACGACGCCGGGGTGCACCTTGACGCGGCGGAGGACTTGCTGAAGAACGCCGGGGAAGATCAAACGATTCAGTTCCGCCTGCTTCAGGCGCAGGTTCAAGCGGAGCGTGGTCATCTCCAGGAGGCCATAAGTCTCTCGGCGGAAGTCCTGCAGCAAGCGCACTCGGCGGGGCTTTTGGAGGAAGAAGCCGACAGCCATCGGGTGGCCGGCCTTCTGCGGGCGCGGATCGGTGACTGGAAAGAGGCCGAGTCGGAATTACGAGAGTCTTTTACGCTCAGTGTTCAGCACAATTATCCCTATCGCAAAGGTCAAGCCTTGCTTGAGCTGGGTCATCTGTATCAACGGTGGGGGCGCCAGAGCGCGGCGACGTTGGCGGATGGGCACGAGAAAGCCCGTCAGGCGTACCACGACGCGCGCGAGATATTTGACAAACTCGGCGCGACCTACGATCTGCAAATGGTGGAAGCGGCTCTAAATCAGCTTGCGCTGGAACGCGGCGCCGAGTCCTCTCCGACTGCGGATCAAATTCCTGAGGCTCTAGCGCGATCATGGCCTGCCAGTCCCAAGGTGCCGGAGGGAGAATGGCGCCTCGCTGCGGTGGTGTGGCTCAATTTAAGTCCGCGGCCAGAGGTTGACGATGAGACGGCCTTTGAAACGCTTGCACTCGTCATGCCGCTGCTGGTCAGTGTGATCCGGGACCAGCAAGGCTACCTCATCCAACGTCCCTCGGGCCTGACGGCGGTCTTCGGCGCCCAAGTCGCCCACGAGGACGACGCGGAGCGAGCCGTTCACACGGCCAGGCGCATGCTAGAGCATCTTCGCCAATTCGAGGCGGCGGGCGAAGCCAGACTGACAGCCAAACTGACGGTGAGTTATGGGCAGGTGCTCGCTGGTTATATTGGCCCTCAGGCCAAGGCCGATTTCGTCATGACCGGCGAACCGATACAACTCGCGCAACGAGTGGCGGAGGCCGCACTGCCGGGGAGGGTGTGGGTCACGCAGGCCGTCCACGACGCGACACTTCACGCCTTCGCGTATCAAGCGCCGGCAGCCGAAGAATCGGCTCAACTGACGGATGTGCCAGTCTGGGAATTGGTCAAAGCGCTTGACAAACCCGGCCTGGCGCGTGGTTTACCTGGGACGACGGCCCGCTTCATTGGCCGTGAAGCGCCATTTGAAGCCATGGTGGATCTGGCTGAGAATTTGAAGCGCGGCAGGGGTGCCCTGGTCTGGGTCGAAGGTGAAGCGGGTATCGGCAAGAGCCGCTTAATGCGTGAATTCAGCGCTTTCATCACGACACAGGGCGCCGTCGTCTGGATTGGCCAATGCTACCCACAAAGGTCCGGGCATGCTTTTTCACTCATCTCGAACCTGCTGGCCAACGTCTTTGGTCTGCAAGGCACGGATACCCCCGAGCAGATCGTGGAGAAGATGAAGCGGACCATCAGCCTCTGGCCGCCCGAGGCTCAGACTACCCAGCCCTACTTAGAACTGCTGGTGGGGGTACGGCCGGCTGGCCTAGAGGGTGAGCGCTTGGCAAGCCTGGAGCCTGATCAGCTGCGCCAGCAAGTGTTCATCGCCATCCGGAGTCTGCTCAAAGCCCAGGCGGCGAGCCAACCGCTCGTAGCCCTATTGGATGATCTACACTGGGTTGATCCCATATCAGCAGATCTGTTGTTGTTCCTCTCCAATCTGGTGGCCTCTCTCCCCATTCTATTTGTGGGCGCACTGCGTTGGGATGAAACTGAGGCCATTGACGACCGCCTCGTCAATGTCCTGAACATCCTCAATCCTGATCAGACGCTCCGGCTCTATCTGGACCGGCTGTCCGAAACCGAGACCGAGGCGCTCTTGTCTGAACTCTTATCCGCCAAGGAATTGTCCCCGGCGCTGCGAACCCTCGCCTTAGAACGGAGTGAGGGCAATCCCTATTACCTGGAGGAAATCATCCGGGCGCTGATGGAACGAGGCTATCTGGAGCGCCGTCAAGACCGATGGGACATCGAGTCCACCGTCAATCTCCAGGAGATGCCGCTGCCCACTTCCTTGGAAGCCCTAATTCATTCGCGGATTGATAGCCTGCCAGCCGATTTGAAGCTGCTGCTTCAGTGCGCTGCTGTGATCGGGGGCACATTCGAAGACCACGTTCTAGAGGAAGTTTGGGGATCCCCGGACATCCGCGCCGCCCTCAACCGGTTGGGAGAGCGAGGTATGCTCAGGCGCGCCACCCAGCCGAGCCGATGGCAGTTCAGCCATTCCCTGATTGAGTTGACCGTTTACAACTCGATGTTGAAGGCTCGGCGTAAAGCACTCCACCTGAGAGTTGCCGAGGTGTTAGAAAGATATTGGGCTGGGGCCGAGGCAACCCATGCGGCCGAGCTGGCTCACCACTTCACGCAGGCTGAGGCCTGGAAGAGAGCGTTGACTTACCTGGTTCTCGCCGCCGATCACGCCGCCGAGCGATATGCCAATGAAGAGGCGTTGGTGTATTATCAACAGGCCAGGCAATTATTGGCAACCCAGCCAGCAGCAGATATCGCGCTGCGGTGGCGTATTGCCGCCGGCCTGGGAGATGTCTATCGGTTTATTGGAGAATTCGACGAGTCACGGGCCGCATTGGAAGAGGGACTGGCGCTCTTGGGGCAGGAACAACTCACTCCCAGCCAGCGGGCAGGACTGTATCGGCGACTGGGTGAAACCGCTCAAAAGCAGGGCGATTTTGAAACCTCCCTCCAGTGCTTTGATAAGGCGCTGTCTTATCTGGATCCGGCGGCCGGTCGTGAGGCCCAGGTAGAGGCCGCGCGGGTGTTCGCCGGCCAAGCGTGGACCCACCTGCGCCAGGGACATCTTGACCAGGCGCGGCAAGCATGTGAGACCGGCCTGAGACAGGCACAACTGGCAGGCAGCCTGAAAGAACTGGCTATCACTGAAAACACCTTGGGTGGGATCTGCTATCAACTGGGCGAGTTGGAGCAAGCACTGCAACACACCCGGCAGGCTATGCTCCTGCGCGAAAAGATGGGCGACACCTCGGGGGTGGCCGCCACGAGCAGCAACCTTGGCATTCTGGCCACCCTGGCCGGGGATTGGGGACAAGCGATGACCCTCTTCCAGCGCAGCCTCGCCCTGCGAGATGAGATTGGCGATGTGGAAGGGGTCGCGATTATCCAGAACAATCTGGGAACTCTGCTCCGCGACCAGGGGGAGCTCGATCCGGCTGAGTCCCACTTCAGGAAGAGTCTGGCTCTGGCAACTTCGCTGAAGATGGCTTATCACCTGGCCAACACCAGTATGGGCCTCGCCGAAGTTCTGCTCCAGCAAGGCCAGATCGAGGCAGCACAGACAACCCTGAACACCAGCGTGACTCAGGCAGAACTGATTGGGGCGAAGGATTTGCTGAGCGAAATTTCCCGGGTGCAGGCTCAAATTCTGCTCCAACAATCGGCCTGGCAGGCGAGCCGACAGGCCGCCCAGAAAGCGGCCGATTTAGCCAATGAAATCGGGGATCGCAATTTGGAGGCCGCGGCTTGGCGGACGCTCTCATCGGTGGAACTGCTGGCCGGCCGGCCCCAGGCCGCCCGCGAGGCGATTGGCCAGGCCTGGAAGGCTTTGGCCGGCGTCATCAGCCAGTTAGAAGCCGGGCGCGTGGCTGCTCAAGCCGGCCACCTCAGTCTATCGGAAGGTGAGATGACGCAAGCGGAGAAATATCTCCACGATGCACGAACGATCTTCGCGTATTTGGGAGCACGCCTGGACCTGAAACGTGTCGAGACGACTTTGGACCAGCTCCATAACCGGAAATCATCCGCGCCAACCGTGACGTGATGGCGGCGCCCGCCTAGCGCAAATTCCAGTTTTATTTATGGCAACCGCGCCCTTCGACTGCGCTTCGTTCAGGGTACGGTTGCCGGACTGTAAATCAACAAAGAAACCGTCCCCATCGGCAACAGTTTTATTCCATTCCTGTCTTCAGAGGCGTCTTCAGCGCGTAGCCTACTCCTCGCACCGTCATAATGACGTCGGCCTGGGCCGAAAATGCAGTTAACTTGCGCCGCAGATTGCTGATGTGGGGGCGGACGATCTCGGCCGCCTCGGCCGGATCAATACTATAGCCTCGGATCGCCTGAATCATTTCCTGGGGGGTGACCACCCGATCCGGGTTGCGGCACAGGTGGTAAAGAATTTCAATTTCCGTAGCCGTCGCCTCTACCCTCTGACCATCTACTTCGACGAAGTACCGATCCAAATCCAACATCACCGGCCCGACTTCATACTGCCGGCTGGGAACAGGGGCCGCGCCCGCTCTCGCTGCGATTTGACCCGTGAAGCGTTTCAACCCGGTTTCCAGCATGGTCAGCGCCTCCCGGCGCTGACGAGCCTCAAGGAGGCGCTCCTGAACACGGGTGATGGCGCCCAGCAGGACTTCCCGAGTCACTGGTTTGGTCAGGTAATCTACCGCGCCCTCGCGTAAGGCCCGGATCGCAGAATCCACCGCCGGGAAGCCAGTGAGCATAATAACTTCGCACGGGAGTTGTTGCTCACGCACTTGTCGCAGAATTTCTAAGCCGGACAGGTTGGGCAGGTAGATGTCGGCTATCACGATGTCAACAGTTTCGCTCGCCAATAATTGCAGGGCCTGTTCAGCAGTTGTGTTGAACAACACCTCATAACCAGCCTGTTGCAGCATTTGACCGAGCAATTGGAGGCTGTCTCGATCATCGTCCACCAGCAGGATTTTCAGTCTATCGGCCATCGTTTGAGGTCGCTGCAATGGCGTTGAGTTTGCCGTCACAGGGTCGGTAAACCATGAAGTGTCATTCTGAAGGCGCCCTTCGGCTGTGCTCAGAGCCTGCCCTGAACGCAGTGAAGGGATAAACTCGCGCCTGAAGAATCTCAGGCGGAGATGCTTCCCCATTCGCTTCGCTCAGGGTCTTCGAACTTCGTTCAGCATGACAGGCTTTCGTGATGTACTGAGTATCCCCCAAAAGTTAGTGTATAGCAAGCAAGTGGCTAAAACAGATGAGGGGCGAGACCTGCGCCTTTACCCTCTTAGGCTCGCGCGTTACTCTGGCGCTCGTACTTCCCTGTGTCCATACTTCTGCATAATCCTCACCGTCTCCTCAATGGGCAGAGCGTGGCGCACACGGTCGTCCCGCCCAATCATGGTTTCTGCTGTTCGACGGCCCACCCCAGCGGGCCGAACTTGAGCGCGAGCCGGTCGCCCATGGTCAACAGATCGCGCGACAGGCGGCCCAGACTCATGACCAAATCTCTGGCCTTGAACTGCGTCAGGCCGGCCTGCTCATCCGGCTGGCCGACGATGGGCGCGGCCTGGCCGCGCTGCCCGATTTGGCAAACCTTTCCAACGGCAAGCATTTCGGCCTGTTGGGCATCAGCGAGCGCGTCGCCCTGCTGGGGGGCACACTCCAAATCGAATCACTCAATGATGGCGGCGTCATTCTTCAAGTCGAGATTCCCAGCCCCTATCCCTCCATCTAACTGGTTTCTGCCAGGAAACCCTTCTTTCTTGTGATGCGATCATCCTGTTCTATCGCCCACTTGCCTTGCACCCACACGACAAATCGAATAAGGTCAAGCCCAAGCTTTTCAGGTAATCCGGGTGCGTCGCCAACTACAAATGGCTTTCGGTCAGAATTCGGCAGTGTCCTGCGCGAACTGGCCGTTTTGTTGCATTCCTGGTATAAGGAGCAGCATGTTGAAGATTCGTTATGTACTATGCGAGCACTGCGGCAGCCCGCGCGCCCCAGACTTGGGTCAGGCTTGCCCGTTGTGCAACTCACGCCGCTATTCCCTCATCGGCTACAGCTACCAGCACGAGGCCCGCACGCTGATGACCATGGGGGTGGTGATCGCCGCGCTGGTGCTGCTGGCCGTCCTGATCGGCGCTGGTGTGCTGGTCGCACTGGAGACGAGCCTCAACGCCCTGTAGCGGTATCGCCTGGAACCCTGCAGAACTCGCATGTGGAATTCGCGCGTGACGCTGACGGTGCTGGTGAGCCTGGGCGGACTGGTGCTCTTGTGCTCACTGCTGGGCGCCGCCTACGCGCCCTCCTATTCGAACCGGCGCAGCGCCCGGTTGACCCAGAACGCCGCCACCCGCCTGGTTGAGACCGCTGTGGCCACGCAGGCGCTTGGCGCCACTCGCCTGGCCCAACTCCCCACGCAGACGGCGGTGGCGGGCGCGACGCAGACTGAGGAAGCCCGGCCCACGACGACGGCCACGGCCACCGTGACCCCCACGCCAACACCGACTCCCACGGCGACCCGGCCCGCAGCAATCGTGGAATGCCCGGCGACCGTCGCGGGGACCGAGAGGCTGCTATACCCGGTGCCGGGCGGCGGCCGAGTGCGCGATGCGGTGCTGCTGCCCCGCGCCAACCCGGTGACCATCATCGGCCGGCTGGAGGACCAGGGCTGGCTGCAGGTGCGGACGCAAGAAGGCGCTGTGGGCTGGATACACAGCGATGTCCTCACCCCGAATTCGCCGAACTGCCAGGCCAACGTCTACGATCTTTCATACCTCCTGGGAATGGTAGATGGGCGCGAGGTGGTGGCCGACGACACCTTCATCAGCAATGAGAACGGCTGGACCAACAGCGCCGGCGAGCCGCTCTCGCCGATCCTCAGCGCCGATGGCGATGCGCAGCTCGTCCTGGCCACGAATAGCTTGGACGTGCTGCGCCCGAGCAACTCGCGCCTACAGGATCTGCCCGCCTTCGAGCTGGCGATCTCATTCTCGCGCGTCAACTTCGTCCGCGACAGCTACGTCGGTGTGCGTTTCCGCGCCAATGACCTCACGTCCTATGAAGTCCGCGTCCTGCGCAACTGCCAGATTGGGGTGTATGCCACCAATGGGCTGGTGTTCACTCGACCGGTCGACCCGGGCGACAACACCTGCGTGGACGGCCTGGAAGACTGGCTTATGGTATCTTTTACCCCGGATTACCGGCTGACCGTTCAATTCAACGACGCCGATCCGTTCGAGGTTCGCCTGGAGGACCCGTCCGGGCTGTACACCGGCGGGGGCCTCGAGTTGGTGGTGGGCCAGGCCCGGGCGACCTTCAGCTATATCATCGTCACGGCGCCGCGCTGAGCGCCGGGAGTAAGGAATGGCGACAGAGACGCTTGGCGTGCCGCGTGAGATTGCGTTTTGGGGGCCTTCCAGCTCGGGCAAGACCTGGCTGATGCAGTCGTTAGCCCGTTCGCTGCACAAGATCAACCAAGACGATCCCGAGTTCGAATATGTCCTGGCCCAACTCGATGCCCTGGCGCCAGCCAACGCCATTCAGACGCCGCAAAACCAGGCCACCTCCGACGCCTACGACAAGGTCTGGCTGTTCCAGCGGAAGGTGCGCCCGGAGTACGACACGCCCGCGCACCGCCTGAGCGCCCACAGCCACAGCATTGTCGTGCGCGACGCGCCCGGCGAACTGCTGTTGCAGGGCGTGAACAACACGGTGATGGTGCCGTTGCGCGACGCTCAGTGCGTAATCGCGGTGCTGGACCCCAGCCTGATCGACGCCGCCACCGCCACGGCCCCGGCCGCGGCTGGGGCCGCGCAGCCACAGCCGGTAGCCGCCAGCCAGGGGCTGGCCGCACTGTTCAGCGGCAGCGTGGTGCCGGCCGCTGCGCCCGCATCCGCGCCCGGCTTCGGCGGCGCCTTCCAATACACCCAGGTCCAATACACGCAAATGCTGACCAACCTGCTGCAGTTGCTGTCGGGCGCGCCCCGGCCCGACCGGCATGTGGCGGTGTGCGTGACCAAGGTGGACCAGCTCAGCGTGCAGGGGCGCGACCCCTGGCAGGTGATCGAGATCTACTTCGGCGCCGACATGCACCGCCTGCTGAAGAGCTATGCCGGCAAAATCCGCATCGAGGCCTTCTGTGTTTCGGCCGCTGGCTACCTGGATGCCTATCGCCAGCAGCCCAACTACGACCCAGGGACCCACAGCCTGCTCTCGCCTGAGCGCTGGCAGCCCTTCGCGGTGGAGACGCCGTTCTTCTGGCTGTTCAGCCACCTGGAGCGGCGGCGCTTGGCGCAGGGGGGCGGCCGCATCCCGCGCTGGTATTTCAAGCAAGAGCGGCTCCAGCGCTACATTGACTATCCCACGCGTCAATACTGAGCACGCGTGAGATGGATGTGATGACGGCAAAGCGCTACGCGCTCGCTTGTATTTCGCTGGCACAGACCGCGCTGGGAATGCCCCCATGATCCGGCCCCATGCGCCCTTCGCAGCGCGCTATGTTGACTACGGCAAGGTGTTCACACCGAACGGGGCCCTCGACTTCAGCACCCTGGCCTACTCGGACGGCGAGGTCGCCCGCTATGGGCCACAACTCTTCAACCGGGGCCTGCTTTTCCCGGAAAGCTCACCCTTCGCCAGCCAGATCGGCGCCGTATCCGCGGCGCTGCTCATGTTTGAGGGCGGCTTCCTCTTCACGCTGGTGCAGCGCCGGCGCGAGGGTGAGCTGAGCGCCCGCGGCAACGCGCGCACCGACCGATCCTTCAACCAGGTGCGCTTCGTCATTCTCACCCGCGAGATGATCGAGCAAGCCTTTGCCGCCCGGACCGGGCTGTATACCAGCCTGGCCCTGGCCGCGCGCGACCCGGCTGCCCGGGTCTGGCTGAAAGACTACACCGCCAGCGGCGAGGAGCAGGCCTGGAGCCCGCCGCTCAAGCGGGTGGACCCCAGCGCGCCCGATCCCGAGGCCGTTCGCTTCGTGGCGAACGCTCTGGTGGCCGCCGCGGTGCGTAGCGCCACCGAACCAAGCGCGCGCGGCAATACCGGGACCAATGCTACCGGGCCACAGCCCATCAGCGTGCCGCTGCTGCGGGGAGACCTGTTGGAGAATCTGCAACTGGTGGAGGCGGTGCAGTATTGGGTGCTGCCGCGCCTGGGCGTGATTTCGTTCGCGCTCGACTACGTGAGCATCCAGAACGTGCACCTGCGCCTCTTCCACTTGCCGACCGATGCGCCGGCCCCGCTGCCACCGGACCGGGTCTTTGCGCTGCGCGCGGGTCCGGGCGGCGCGCGTTTCGCCGACGACTACTACACGTCGGTGAGCGGACTGGCGCATGAGGCGCTTTACGATGCGGCGCTGCCCGGTCTGCTGGCGCTCCGGGTCACCACGGCCGAGGCCGTCAACATGTTTAAGATTGAAAAATACGGACAACCGTTTCCGGGAACAGAGGCGCTGCGTCTGTATCCGGAGCCGGCCCAGCTGGGCGAGCGGCGTTTCAACTTTCTGCGGCGCGTGCCGCGCGATGACCTGTTCGAGCTGTTGCGGCGGGCCGAACTGCCGGCTGAGCTGCGCCTGGATTTGCTGCAGGTGGCTTTCGAGGCCGCGCATGGCCTGCTGGTTCTGTATGCGCCGGTGCACCTGGCGGTGCCGCGCCCCGCCCGCGACGACGAGCGCATCCGAGCGCTGCTGCGCGCCTCGTTGGGCAAGAGCCCAGAAGTGTCGCTCGACGTATGGGCGCCGGGCGAGCAGGCCGAACTGTTTCGTGACCTGCTGTTGGCGCGCCGCGCGCCTCCGCCTGCCGGGCGCGCGTTGACCCTGGCCACCGGCCAGCCGCTGCTCGAGGCGCTGCTCCTGTGGCACCGCACGCCGGCGCTGGCGGCAGCGCTACAGGAAGTGGTCGCCCATGATCCGGCGCTGTTCGGCGAGGCCTTGGCGGTGTTGGACCAGGCCACCGACCTCAAGGGCCTGCTCTGGCTCTGGCAAAACGCTGGCCAGCGCGAGTTGAAGAACTACTGCGCCCTGCTGGAACGGGCAGTGCAGCCAGCCTGGTATGCCAAATTGGCTCGCGACGCCGAAACCTGGCGCGAGCTGCTGGCCGAGGGGCGAGCGCTGGCGCTGAATGCGCCGGCGGGCGGCCAAACCGGGACCGCCGAGGTTGGCAGCCTGCTGCGCGTCCTGCCGCGGGCCCTGGTCCCCTTCGTGTGGCAGGCCAGCTTGGCCACAGCCGAGCACGACGCCGCCTTTGCCGAATGGTGGCTCTTCAACGAAGCGCTGGCGCTGCCCGAGCAACTGCCCGCCCTTTGGGAGGCACTGCAGCGCCTGCCGGCCGAGGCCCTGCGCGCCGCCGGGCCGGAGCTCAACTACCTGCTGGGCCGGGTGACGGGATTGTCGCTGCTGCAGGCCTGCACACCGCCCGGCTACAACGAAGCCAGCGAGGCCCTGTACGCGACAGTCCTGCGCGCCTGGCTGGCGTCCGGCTTCCGCTCGCCAGTGGGCGACCTGGCGTTGGCGAACGAAGACATCCGGTTCCTCATTGCGCACCTGCCCGAGAGCAACGACATCCTGGCGGCCATTGCGGCCTCGTCCGCCCAGGCGCCCGCCGTGCATGGGCTGCCACCGGACCAGGCGCTGCGCTGGGCCCAGGCCGCCAGCGGCGAGCGGCGCAAGCCCTATCGCCCCGCCGGCCATGACTGCCTGTTCCAGCGGCTAATCGGGCTGCCAGCGCCGAACGAGCCCTTGCTTTGGCACCTGCTGGTCGAGGACGAGGGTACGGCGGGCGGCGCCATGCCCTGGGCAAACTACGCGGCGCTGGTGACCCGCAGCCGCGCCCAGGTGGACGCGCTGCAGTTCCCGCCTCAGTCGCGACTGCGCGCCTACCTGGAGGTGGCCAACGGGTTGCAGAACCGCGATATGGCCGAGACCTTTTACCAAAACCACATCGACATCCGCCGCGTGTTTGTCCTGCTGGCCGCGCACCCCGTTCGGGCCGCGAGACCCGGCCCGTCGGGGCGAGACGGCCAGGCTGACCCGGCGAGCGCGGCGGACCTGATGGACAGCCTCTTGCCACTGACGGCGTTCCATTTGCAGGAGACCAATCCCGACCTGAAGAAGCGCGCGGCAGATTTGTTGCGCGCTGGCCTGCAGCGTCCCGACGTCACGACCCACCTGCAGGGTCTGCCAGACAACGTCCTGGCCTACTTGCGCCAGCACTTCTGCGAGGGGCACCCAGCCCTGGCGGCGGCCGGGCATTGGATCGAGGCCGAGTTGTCCCGCCGCAACAACGCCTATCACCTGAAGGCGCCCGCGAAGGCTGCGGCGCACCGACCTGGCCGGGCCAGGCCGGCCTCAGAGCCCGCTGCATCGGCCCCATCCAGGCCGCCTACGGCCGAGCCTGCAGCGACCGAGAGGCCCTCGGCGGCAGTGGCGGGGGCCGCCACCCCGCCGCCAGCTGCGCAGGCCGCGCCACTCCTGGGCGAGGTGGCGCTGCCAGGCGCCGGGCCGAAGACGCGGGATACCGCAGTCTTGCTATGGATCGCTATCGTCGTGATCCTCTTGCTCACCTGCGCCGTCTTGGTCGGCGCCATAGTCTGGATCCAGTCCCTGCCGTCGGCCAAGTCCTTCCTGGATTTCCTGTATTCGATGGGGTCATTCGGGACTCTCGGGCTTATGGCTTAGCTTCTGCAAATTTGCCACGGCCTCGTCGAGGCGATGAGACAGCGCGCGGATCACGCCCAGCGCCAGCGGCGGCTTTTCAGCCAGCAGTTCCCAGAAGTCGTCGTGGTCAATCTTGAGAGCCGTCAGGTCGGTGAGCGCCACGCAATCGGCAGAACGCGGCTGGCGCGAGATGATGCCCATCTCGCCGATGCTGCTCCTGGGATGACGCGTAGCCACCTGTCCCACACCTCGGATGACGATGCTGGCCTCGCCATCCACGATGATGTAAAGACAATCGCCCGGGTCGCCTTGCCGGATGAGCGCCTCACCTGCGTTGAAATGGATCTCCTGCGCCACGAGAGCCACCGGCGCTAAATCCTCGCTCGCAATCTGGTTAAAGAGTTCCGCGCTTTTGAGAAACAGGATGCGTTCGATGGTGGAGAGGGGCATGGGGCTTTCGGTGGGTGGCGATCAGAGATCAGTTATTGGAGATTAGAGATTGGGCGTAGCGTTGAACGAGGGGGAAACGGTTATCGGCGGCGTGGGTTTTCAGGAGGGCGGTGAAGCGCGCGGGATCAAGAAGCGTCCGGCACGCGGCCAGGGCCGTCTCGCGCAAAAGGGCATCGTCGGAGTCCAGCGCGGCCAGCACCGGCTCGGCCAGTTCGGTTTGCCTCAGCACACCGATGCGGGCAATCGCGCAAGCCCGCAGCCACACGTCAGAGCCGCCCGCCAACTCGCTCAGCCGGTCGCCCAGAGAGCGGCGCGGAAGGGCCAACCGTTTCTGGGCCACCTCCAGCGCGCGTTCGACCGGCGCTTCGACAAGGGGGAGCAATAATTCCGCGACCTGGCGCTCGGCCAGGTTGTCGAGGAACTCCAGCGCGAGCGCGCGCGTATGGCTTTGCTCCGCTCCCAATAGATGGCGCACCCGCTGAATCTGCTGGAAGGAGTCGGGATACAGCAGGTTGAGCAAATGGAAAACCCGGTCGAGCGTCAGGCTCAGGCGCACGCGGATCGCGTCCGTCATCAAAACATCCGATCCATCTGCGCCCAAATCGGCCTGCCGGACGATCCAGAGGTAACCGCTGCGCAGTTCATCGAGAAGGGCCGCACGCAGCCTGTCCTCTGCCAGGTGAACTCCCACTCCCTCCATCCGCAGCCGGGCTAACGCCTGATAGACCTCGCCCCGGATGATTTCGTCGGCGCTGTCGAAGTGCGCCAGTAACAAGTCCACGGCGGATCGGGTGCGCATACGCTGCAGGAGGCGCGGCACGTAAGGGCCGCCGACGGGGTCACTCAACACCGGCTCCAACTCCACCTCGATCCCGCCGCCACGCCCTGCGTGCGCCAGGGCTTCCACGGCCGCGAGGACAGTGGTTTTGTCGCGCAGCTTTCGGATCAGGTGCAGGAGCATATCGCGGCTGGCCAGCGCCCCCGCGGCGCGGATTGCGCTCAACCGCACCTCCCGGTGAACATCGTCTAACAGTGGGACCAGTGGGGCGTAAAACGCCGGCGCCCGGATGACGCCGATCGCGCGCGCGCCTTCCTGCCGGGCAAGCGGATCATCACTGTCTAACATCCCTTTGAGTTCCACCGTCGCACGCCGGACTCCGTCGAGGCTGCCGTGCGTGATCAGGCCGATCACTACTGCGCCCTTGACGCGCGGGTCGGCCTCCACCAGCAACGGCGTGACGTGAGGAATCGCCAATAAGCCGACCATGGCGCACAGCGCTGCCACGGCTGCTGCGCGCACGTCGGCCTCAGGCGCGCCGAGCAGGGCGCCGACAGTCTCCGCGTACCGGGCATTGCCCTGCCGCCCCAGGTACTGCAGCGCCTGGAGGCGCACCGCCGCCGAGGGATGAGCCAGGAGAGGCGCCACGTGCTGGTCCCAATTGACGGCCGGCGCTCCCGCGATCAATTGCAGCGCATTGAGCACGCGCAACTCGTCTGAATGACGGAGCGCGGCCGCCAATACCTGCACGGTGGTTTCGTCGGTAATACTGAGCGTCGTCCCGTCGAGGTCGAGGAGGCGGCGCTTCAGGCTGTCGGCCAGGGCGCGGGTGTACTGGCGGCGCGTCCATGGAAGCAAGGCCAGCCAGAGGACAGCCAACGCCAGGAGTGGAAAAGAATAGTAAAGATATTTCCAACCCGGCGCGTCTCGCACGAGCAGAAAAACCACGCCCGCCATGCCAAAGGTGACGGCGTACAGCGTCTCAAACAGTTCCTTGGCGCGTTGCTGCAACACCGGGGAGATGGGCAAATACAGCACGTTGAGGGCAGCGCTGTTGATGGTGCGCCGGAAGGCGGGATCGGCGGCGATGATGAGCGTAATCGCCAGCAACACCTGGCTGGTGAGCAGGCTCAGCCCGGCGCCCAGGGCGATGCCGGCGA
>Ga0209002_10002363_pt1 | contig 15245 bp, 17 predicted proteins | sample Rifsed16ft2_FD_184010 | JGI IMG/M metagenome (GOLD analysis project Ga0209002, IMG submission 184010) | Soil microbial communities from Rifle, Colorado, USA - sediment 16ft 2 (version 2) | ecosystem: Environmental > Terrestrial > Deep subsurface > Rock core/Sediment | place: Rifle, Colorado...
AGCCGCTAGAGTTGGCCAAAAGCCTGCGCCTGATTCGCGTTCATGATTACCGCCCGCACCACCACCTGGAAATCATCATGAGCGACGAGAAGGGCGTAGCTATCGGTATATTGCGCCCGGACAAACTCGCCGACCGGGCATTTTAACCAGAACGTTTGTTCTGCATATCGTCGCGGAAGCCTTCCACGACCTCCCGATAATATCGAATCGCGCCGTAGGTTGGGTTGAGCGGAAACGCAAAACCTAAACCTCACTCAATACGTTAGCGAAACCCAACACTTTTACCGACCGTCCAATGTTGGGTTTCGCTCTCTCTATTTATCTCGCCACAAACCATCCATCCGCTCAACCCAACCTACATAAACCAAACCCTGCCAATTACGAACCCTTGCCTTCCAACCGGTCGCAATACACGTCGATCGCCAGCTGGTGGAACTTCGCCAGGTCCGGGTGGATTTTGGCAAATGTGGCGGCAAAGCGCGGATCGTCGTTATACATATGACCCAGACCGCGCAGCAGTTCCACCTTTGGCTCGTAAAAATAGCGCAAATGTTGGTGCCAGCGCGCGACAATCTTTTGCACGACTTCGCTGCCCGGGTCCTGGTCCATCACCGCGAGCAAGTCGCGGTAAACCGCCTCGCCCTCTTCTCCAATGCGTTTCTTGTCGGCATCGCTGTAGCTCTTCCAGCGGCGCGCGCTTTCGGCATAATTATCCGGCCAGCGCTCGGCTGCTTCTTTTTCGTACTCTTTCTGCTGGTCTTCGCTGAAGACCTCAAAAAGCTTCTTCTCGGCCATTTTTGATTTTCCTTTCAGATGCAAGATGGTCTGGTCGACCGTATCGATGAGGCGATTCAGATGGTCCTGCCGGCTGCGCAGCGCCAACTTGTGTTGTTCCAACGCCCGTATGAGATTAAAGTCCGGCCGGCCAACGATCTCTCGGATTTTCTCCAGGCTGAAACCCATTTCTTTGTAAAACAGGATTTGCTGCAAGCGGAAAACAGCTCCTTCGCCGTAGCGGCGATAGCCGTTTTCCTCGACCGCGGTTGGTTTGAGCAAGCCGATCTCGTCGTAGTAATGCAGCGTGCGGGAACTCACCCCGGCCAGGTTGGATAATTGCTTGACGGTATACACTTTACCTCATCCTTGCATACATCATAAACTATGACGTAACGTTAAGGTCAAGGGGTAATTTTAACCGATTTTCCATCCCTGTATGCATCAATCGGTAAATCCTGCTGGTTTTCGGATTGTTTCACGTGAAACATGGACATAAAAATAACTCCCGATTGTTGTCGCAATTCGGGAGTTATTATTAACAGCGGCCGTTTAGAAACAGATCAATATTTTTGTTTCACGTGAAACATTAAATCTCCTGCCGCCGAAAGATCAACACTGACGCGGTCAATGCGGCAGCAATCAAGCCCAGACAAACCGCAAGAGCGCCCCAGGCCGGTTCACCAGCGATCCCCAGCGCAAGATTGGCTGCCCAGCCCAGCAGCCCTTTGGTGAGCAGCTTTCCCGCGGCTGGAATAATCTCCACCAGCGATAAAACTATGACAAACCCGACCGCCACTGCTCCAGACACCAATATCGAGCGATTCAGCGTACTCGCCAACAGGGTCAGTGCCGCATAAACGCCAAAATAGACCAGCAGCAGGCCATTCAACGCCAGCCAACCGCCAACCGGCAGTGCCTCGAACAGCAGCAGGGTGTAATAATACCCGGCAACTGCCGCCAGAATCATCCCGGCCAGGAAGCTGATCCCCAGTGCGACCGGCTTGGCCAAAATAAAGGCAGTGCGGTCGAGCGGTTTAGCCAGCATCATGGCAGCTGTGCCTTTGTCCTTTTCCTGCGACACCATCCCCATGCCCATCAAAACCGCCAGAATCAACCCAAATTGGGTCATATTCTTGATGTATTGGGTCACTGCATCCACCACTGTCGGCGGCGGAATGATGAGGGCGATTTGCTCGCCGCCCGGCACCGCTTTGATGATCTCAGGCGTGAACTTCGCCAGCAAGGGCGACATCAACCCGAATAGTACAAATACCAGGCAAACGATCAGCAGCCGGTGTGTGCGGCGTTGTTCCAGCCATTCTTTGGCAAGCGCGGTGATCATGATTGCCTCTCTTCCTTCCCGTTGGCGACAATCCGCAGAAAAACGTTCTCCAGTGAGGGTTTGACCTGCTCGTAGTGCGTCACCACCAGCCCGGCAGCTACCGCCAGCTTGAGTAACTCCCGCTGTGCGGTCGCCAGATCGTTGACCGTTACCGTCAGACGCCGGTTATCCACCTCCACCGCCGTGGTCCAGGCCATCTGGCGTACTTCCGCGGCCAAATTAGCCAGTTGATCTACTCCGTCAACCTCCAACGCCAGCATGGGAATGGCATAACGGGTGATTAAAGCCTCCCGTGGAGCATTGATGACCAATTGACCGTGGTCAATGATGGCCACCGTGTCGCAAATCCGTTCCACGTCCGCCAGAATGTGCGTCGACATAAACACGGTACATTGGCCGCGCAGCCCCTCGATCAGGCTTAACACTTCCTTACGGCCGGCGGGATCCAACGCTGAAGCTGGTTCATCCAGCAGCAGCACCTTCGGTCGGTGTATCAATGCCTGCGCCAGTCCTAAGCGCTGCTTCATACCGCGTGAATAGCCGCCCACCCGGCGTTTACCCGCCTCGGTCAGACCTGCCAGCTCGAGCAGCTCGCCTACCCGGCGTTTACGTTCGGGTTGGGCGATCCCGTGGATCTGACAAAAGGTGTCCAGGGCTTCCATACCGGTCATCCAGGGATAAAAGGCAGGATCTTCCGGTAGGTACCCAATTCGGGCCGGAATCTCGGCTGATTTTCCAACCTCCAGCCCATCCAGCCAGGCATGGCCGCCATCGGCGTGCGCCAGACCGGTCAAGATGCGCAGTGTGGTGGTCTTCCCCGCCCCATTTGGGCCAAGAAATCCGAAAACTGCTCCGGCTTCGACGGACAGGGTAAGGCCGTCCAGCGCGCGGAACTTGCCAAATGATTTGGTCAGGCCTTCAATTTGGATGGCATTCATGATTCTTCCCGGCCCGCCAGCAAGTAGACCACCGGCCCGATGATTTGCACCAGGACAATGAGGATCGCCCACATCCATTTGGGACCTTTTGTCCGTTCGCGCCGGATCAAATCCACCAACGCAAAGATCATCAACCCCAGTTCGATAAGGATTACGGGCAACAAAAACGGTATAAACGGCTTGATTGTTTCCATCTGATATTCCTCCTAACGGCTCACGCAGGTGCTCACTAACCGCAAATGTGTCTGACGTACGAAATTATTCTGTATCTTTAGGTTTCAATGCCTGCGCCTGCGCCAGCGATACCAATCCGCTGATACCGCCCAGATTCATCGTGTCCACCGCGCTCGAAGGCACAATCACCAGCGCGCCTTTTTCCTTCAAGCCTTCGAACAACATATTCATGGCACGCAGGTGCAGGGCCGTTGGGTTATTCTGATAGGCTATGGATGCTTCGGCGAAGCTGTGAGCGATCTGCATTTCCGATTCTCCCAGTATGACGCGCGCCTGACGTTCGCGTTCAGCCTGCGCCTGGCGGCTCATGGCATCTTCCAGATCCTGCGGGATAATCACATCGCGGATTTCCACTGACTGTACCGTGATTCCCCAGGGCGTGGTGCGTTCGTCGATAATCCTTTGGAGTTCTGTATCCATCTTCGCCCGCCCAATCAGGATTTCCGCCAACGCTTTTTGGCCAATCACCTCGCGCAGAGCGGTTTGAGCCGCCCAGGCAATCGCTGATCGATAATCAGCTACTTCCAGTGCTGCCTTTTCCGCATCCCATACCACCCAGAATAGCACCGCATCGACATCCACCGGCACGGTATCGCTCGTAAGGGTTTTTTCGGCGCTGAACGGGGTGACCATTACCCGATGATCGATCCAGGACGATACTGAGTCCAGCAGCGGCAGCAGCATGAATACGCCCGGCCCGTGCAGTCCTTTGAACTTGCCCAGCCGTAACACCACTGCCTTTTCCCATTGCCGAGCAACCTGCAGGCCGTACAAGAAACTAAAACCGATGATCAGCATGACAATGGTGTAGGCAACCAGCCAGCCCGTGGCGATTTTACCTTCTCCCAAAGCCGCGCCAAGCACCAACAGCAGCATGACTACCACGAACAAAGCCACTCCAAGCGCACTGACGCGCATATTGATAGGCATCTGGCCTGCTTTAATACCCAGCTGGGTTAAATAGTCCTTCGCTTTCGTCTGTTTTTCCATGATTTCCTCTATCTATTAAAATGGTTGATTGATCTATCTTAGAATCCAGCCAGCAATGTCATCGATGACAGCTGCATCCACATGTCCGAGAATCTGATACTCTGCCGGCAGCGAAGGCCCTTGTCCAGCGATAAACAGGTGATTCAACGCCGGGTAGGTCTTCAGAGTCACGTTCTCGTGCGCACCGAGAGCGGCTTTCCAGGCAGCGAAATCGGTCATGGTGACCTGGTAATCGCGTTCGCCCTGCAGAATCAACATGGGAAGTGTCAGGCTCTCCGCCGTGGCGACCGGGTTGTAAGCTATTAAATCCAGCCAGTAGGCCGGCGCGGCGCCTAATATGATCTCAGCCGGGTCAATTTTTTCCTGATCGGGCAACGCTTTGACCTGCTCGACCATTTTTTGCAGGTCGTCCAGCCCTTTGGCCTCATCTTTATCGATGTTGCCATCCGCATTGGCCAGGTACGTCGATTGCTCCAGCATCATGTCTTCGATCGGACGGGTAGCCCCTGCCAGCAATACCAGCCCGGCAATCTGATCGTTTTGGGTCGCGATGCGCGGTGCAACCGTGGCGCCCAGACTGTGCCCGATGATATAAATATGGCTGGGATCCACCTCAGGACGGGCTTGCAGCAGCGTCACCGCTGCCTGGGCGTCATCCATCACCTCTTCCTTGAGCGTCAAGTTGTTGAGCACCTCGCCGGTAAACTGGTCTGAATGTTCGCGCGTGCGTTTCTCATAGCGCAACACCGCGATTCCACGGCTCGCCAGCCCCCAGGCCAGGTCTTTGAACACCCGGTTTGGACCAATTGTTTCGTCACGGTCATTTGGACCCGAGCCGTGCACCAGCACCACCGCCGGATACACCCCGCTGCCCGTTGGCAGTGTCAATGTTCCCGGCAGCTGCCACTCTCCGCTGCCCACGGTCACCTCCTCTTCCTGAAAGGTGTTGATATCGGCATAGGCAGGCGCCACATATTCCGGCGCCATGGCTGAGCTGTCTTTGGCGGGTTGGAAAAACAGGCCGCTGATTTTGCCCTTCTGGTTGAAAACAACCCTCACATCCAGCGCTCCCATACCAAAACGGCAGGTAACGAATACGATGCGGTAGGGCGGCTCGCTCTCCATTCGCACCTCGCCCTGCTTTTCAAAGGTGCCGGCCTGGTCCTGCAAGGCTGCCCAGGTTTCTTCCAATTTCTGCTGGCTTAATGCCAGGTTCATCGTCATATCGAAGTCCTGACGCGCCTCCTTGAATTGACCGGCTGCCAGCTGACCAACAAATTCGCGCGCCCGCTCCTCCAACTGCGCGTCGCTCAGCGGTGAACTGACCCCTGCTGGAGCGCAGCTGGTCAACAGAGCAATGGCTGCGATGGATAGAACGATACGGATTAATGGCTTCATTCGTTTTCCTTGATTGGATATGATTCGGTAGTTTTTACAGTGGTGCGCTTCAATTCCTGTTCAAACTCTGCCAGGATTTCATCAACCGTAAACCCCATCGAGGTTGCGTCGGTCAAATAGTGCCGCGTGATCTGCTCCAAAGTTTTCTGGCGGCGCTCCGTAACTTCTTCGGCGCTGCCAGGTTCCCAGATATACGTGCCGCGGCCTTGCTGCGTGGAGATTAATCCCAGATCATCCAGAATCCGGTAGGCGCGTGCTACGGTATTGAAGTTGACGCGCAGTTCTGCCGCCAACTGGCGCACGGTTGGCAGTTGATCTCCCGGTTTCAATGCCCCGTTCACCACTTGCATCTGCACCTGTTCGACAATCTGGGTGTAAATGGCGGTTTCGGAGCGGAAATTAACTTGTAATCCGGTCAGGGGCATAAGATCCTCAGTATTGTATCATTGTATTATTGTATTATTGTATCTCGACTTTGATTATTGTCAATAGGATTAAAGAATATTGCACCAAAGATCACAAACTCAATTTTTTGATTGATTAATGTCAAGGAGCATTGTAAAAATTAGATTAAAATAGATTAAGTGCCCCCATTTCCAACAAAAGGAGCTGCATGAAAATTCCCCTAATCATCGGGATTATTGCCCTGGCGGTCGTCCTAGGCGTTGGGATGGTCACAACGGAGTTCACCACCTATCTGGGTGATGATCCCACCACCTGTAACAATTGCCATGTGATGGATGCGGTCTATGAGGGCTGGTACCATGCCAGTCATCAGGCCTGGGCAAATTGCACCGATTGTCACGTACCGCACGCCTTTATCCCAAAATATTTTATGAAAGCCAAGTCCGGCTATAACCACGTGCGCCATTTTACGTTTGGCACCATTCCAGACCCGATCCGAGCCAAGGAAGAAACCGACAAGATTATCCAGAAAAATTGCATCCGCTGCCATGCGGAGACGGTTTCCGCCATCGCTGACGGGCAGATGGACGCCGAACGTTACTGCTTTGACTGTCACCGCAGCGTGGCGCATGGCGAGCGCGGCATTAGCATCCTGCCGCATCAGGATACCGGCATTTACGATCCCGAATCGATTCAGTTATACGAGGAGACCCCTTCCCCATGAACCGTTCTAAAATTCTCCCAATCACCCTGAGTGTCATTATCGTCATTTTGGCAGCGGCGGTCGTGCTGCTGCTGATTTTCATGAAGAACCAGCCCCTCGAGACCCGAGGCGTTCCAGCACTGGTGCAAATTGCCGCCATGGAACCCGATAGCGAAAAATGGGGCGTCAATTTCCCCAACCAGTACACCACCCTGCTCAAGACTGAATCCAACAACACGGGTACGGTTTATGGCGGCTCCGATCCGGTGCAAAAGCTGGAGGTCGATCCGCGGTTGGTAGGCTTGTTTGCCGGTTACCCCTTCAGCAAGGATTACAAGGAAGACCGCGGTCACATGAATTCCGTCATCGACGTGGAAGGCACCGCGCGAATCAACGAGAAAACTCCCGGCACCTGCTACTCCTGCAAAAGCGCCAGCAACCCCATGCTGTGGGCTGAAATGGGCATGGCAGCCTATGACAAGACCCCCTTCGCGGAATTAGGCGCCCGCATCGAAGAACCCATCGGCTGCGCCAACTGCCACGAAGCCAACACCATGCGCCTGATCGTCACCAACCCGGCGCTGGAAGAAGCGCTGGAAGCCCAGGGCAAGGATTGGACTACCTTCACCCGTCAGGAAATGCGCTCAATCGTCTGCGCCAACTGCCACGTTGAATATTACTTCAAGGGTGACGGCAAGTACCTGACCTTCCCGTGGGCCGGCGGCACCTCCATCGAAGCCATCGAAAATTACTACAACGAGTACGACTTCAGCGACTGGGCTCACCCCGACAGCGGCGCAGCCATGATCAAGATGCAGCATCCGGATTATGAATTGTTCAGCGCCGGAAGCACCCATTTCATTGCCGGCGTTGCCTGCGCCGACTGTCACATGCCCTACACGCGCGACGGGTCGGTTAAGTTCTCAACGCATGATGTCCACAGCCCGCTGACCAATCCAGCGCAAGCCTGCGGCGCCTGCCACACCGACTCGGAATACGTCACCGGACGGGTGGCAACCATCCAGAAGCAGGTGAATGACACCATGCTCGCCAGCGAAGATGCCATTCTGGAAGCCATTGACGCCATCAAAACCGCCCTTGCCGCAACTGGCGCGGACGCAGCCTTGATCGAAGAAGCTCAGGCGCTGCACCGTTCAGCGCAGCTGCGTTGGGACTTCATCGCCGCCGAGAACAGTATGGGCTTCCACAACCCGGAAGAAGCGCTGCGCATTCTGGCTTCAGCCACCGACCTGGCCCGCCAGGCACAGATCAAAGCCGTCCAGGCTTTACCGTAACCTCCCAGATACCGACAAAAAGGGCAGGCCGCTAAAGCCCTGCCTTTTTTTACATCGCTCCGTAGTGACCTTAAGCGGACCGTCAAAGGTGCCTCTTTCCGAAGAACACCGTAGGGTGCCGCTTTCCGCAGGACTCTGTAAGAGCAGCACCCCGCATCGTTTTGTCATTGCGAGGAAGCGAAGCGACCGTGGCAATCTGCTCTTTTGGCTGCCTTCGCGGTGATAATCCAAGCCTATCCGTTAATTTCGACCACCACGCCTTTTTCCGCCCAGGTATACAGCCACTCAGCGTCTTCCAGCGTCAGGATGATGCAGCCAAACGAGGCTGGCCGGCCTAAAATGCCGCCCCACAGGCGCGTGCCGTTGGCCAGTTTTGGTAATCCGTGGAAGCCGTTCATAAACCCCGGCCAGGCCTCATAAATGCCGATAAAGTGCGGCATGTACAAATCCCAAACCGAGGCATAGGCTTCCAGCTCGTGTGACTGCACCTGGAACACGCCCGGCTGCGTCGGTGACCGGTCGATGCCGGTGGAAATCACGAATTCCTTGATCTGGTTGCCATTCTCGAACACCCGCAGCCGTTGATCTGGCAGCGATAAAACCAGCCGCTTGCCCACCACCACCGGGTAGGGCAGCAAATCATTCTTTGATGGCAGGTTAATCGCCTGCCCGGCCGGGAGGTTATTCATATCCATGCCTGGATTGGCGTTCAGGATCATCCAAAATGGAATCCCGTTGTTCCAAGCGACCTTGAGCAGGGTATCGCCGGCCTGCACATCATACAACGTAGGCGGGTGGCGAATAATGACGGTATAAGCCTCACCGTTCACCCAGCGCTCGGTCAGGTTGTAGGCTACCGCCGGCAAAATGAAACTGCGACCGTCCGTCATTTCCTTTTCCAGCGAGTTGATATAGTCGCCGAACCCCGATTCATCCAGGGTTACGGTCAAGACGCCATCCTGCATCACTGGCAGTAACCAGGAGGACAACTCCTCACGCGGCACGCTCCATTCCAGTGTGTCATTAGAAATCGGATCGTAGGCATGTACCAGCAGCGGTCGGTCGAGCTGCGCCTGTAATTCGACCAGTTTCTGCTGCAATTGGTCCACCGGCGAGGGAACTGCGCGTGTGATCAGCGGCAGATAGCCGCTGCGCAAGATCAACGCCGGGTTATCAGCCAACGCCTTCAGGGTCGCCTCGGCATCGTATGCCAACCCGTCTATGCCGGGTTTAGCTATCCACTGACCGTTCTCGAAGGCGATCGTGGCAGCGCCTGGCTCCTGCTCTACCAGCATGCCCCAATAATTCAACTGCTCGGCAGCGACATCCGGACTGAATACCACTTCCGGCAATATTTCCGGCGGTTTTTGGCCTTGCAGCATGGCAGCCATCTCGGACCAGCGCTGCGCGCCGCGCCCGTATTCATACGCTTTCCGCGCGGTGGCGTTGGGATCTACCCACAGGCCAAACTCCAACGGTTTACCCTCAAATATCTGGTTTCCGTGACCAATCAACAGCACCCGCTCGCGGTTCCACTCGTTATCGATGCGCGCTGCGGCTTGCTCGAGCGTCAATCCGCCCACCTGAGTATCCCCCACTTGCATGCCCGCCGCGATCGGCCCGGCGGCGCGGTTGTAAAGGTACAGACCAATCAATACCCAACCGATCGCCAAAACGATTGCGGCGACCGTCAGCCAGGTTACCCAGGGACTACGCGCCTCTTCAGGAAAATGCGCCATACTTGTGGAAGGTTTGGATACCAATGCCATACCTCTAGGACGGAATAATAAGAAGGAGGTTCCCGTCTTTAAGTGTACACGAAGTGTGCCGCTTTACCAGCGCGCCGCCCGCGGTACGCCGATGCCATTGAGTTTCACTGTGCGCGGTTCTTTGGGCCAAACGCCGGCGATTTTTGTTCCACATCGGTTGCACGCCCCGATCGAGGATAGGTGATAGCCGGTGACGGTATAACCGCGCCGCTCCACCAGCACCTCGCCGCAGGTCGGGCAGTAGGTGTTCTCCAGCGATCCAACCCGCCCGGGCAGATTGCCGGCGTAAACATAATGCAGTCCAGCTTCCTGGCCAATCTCCGCTGCCTGCTGCAGCGCCCGCGCCGAAGTGGGCGGCGGATCCGTCATTTTGTAGTCCGGGTGGAAGGCGGTCACATGCCAGGGAATGTCAGGCGAGACCGAAACCAGATAGCGCGCCGCCTCCCATAATTCCTCCGGGCTGTCGTTGAATCCCGGAATCACCAGCGTGACCACCTCGACCCACAGTCCAGAATCATGCGCCAGCTGTATCGTATCAAGCACGTGCTGCAGCACCCCGCCCAACTGGCGGTAGGTCTTATCCTGCATACATTTCAGGTCTACCTTGTAGGCCGTCAAGTATGGACGCAGGTAAGCCAGCGTTTCAGGGGTCGCGTTGCCGTTCGAGACAAAAGCGCAGTGCAGCCCGGCGGCTTTGGCTTCCTTAAACACGCTTACCGCCCACTCCGAGGTGATCAGCGGCTCGTTGTAGGAGGAGACGATCACATCCGCGCCGCGCCGAAGCGCCCTTGCGGTCAATTCCTGCGGGGTTATGCGCAGAATCTCGTCGATATCCAGGCCGGCGTCTGGATCGCGCAGTGTCTGCGAGGTCAACCAGTTCTGGCAAAAATCGCAGTGAAAATCGCAGCCGAGCATGCCGAATGTCAAAGCGTCGCTGCCGGGAAACACGTGCGCGAAAGGTTTTTTCTCGATGGGGTCCATCTGCAGCGCCGCCACGTAACCCCACGGCGCCATCAGCGTTCCGCCGCGGTTGAAGCGCACCTTGCAGATGCCGCGCCGCCCGGGATTGACCAGGCAGCGGTGCGCGCAAGCCAGGCAGCGCACGACATCGTCATCCATTTTTTCCAAGAGTTCGGCCGGGCGGGTCAGTTCGTCCAGCCGGTCCGACAGGGTAACCATCTGCACCTCGATTCGTACCAGTAATCGGTACAAAAACATTATACGACCTTGGATACCGCCACAGGCACGGGTGTCTTATTCTGGCTTCAGGTAGTGTATTTTGATAATGTATATCTATATTGTTATAATTATTTCTGCTCGGTTTGACCACAGGAGGAATAATGAACCTGTTTCAAAAATATCTACTGGACGAGTATATTGAGGATTATCAGCACCAGCTGATATCCCGCCGTGAAGCGCTCAAGGTGATCGCTTCCGTCGTCGGCAGCCTGGTGGTGGCAAATTCCATCCTGGCAGCCTGCGCCCCGCTGGATGAAGCGACCTCCGAACCTATTTCCACACTTCCCGCCACGGCGCTCAACACACCTTCGCTGGTTGTTTCAGTCCCCCCCACTTCACCGGCTGCAGCTGATGCCACTGCCACCTCCTCAGCGGTGAATAGCACTCCGCAGAATAGCACCGCGTCACAACCACAGGCGGAAGTGCCGCACAGTACGGTGGCTGCCGATGACCCCCTGGTGATCGCCACTGCCCTGGAGTTTCCGGCTGAAGATACCAATCTGATGGGTTACCTTTCGCGTCCGGCATCCAGTGAGCCCGCCCCCGTCATTCTGGTTTGCCATGAGAATCGTGGACTAACCCCGCACATTCAGGACGTAACCCGCCGGCTGGCAAAAGCAGGCTATGTGGCCCTGGCAGTTGACCTGCTCTCCCGCCAGGGAGGAACTACCTCCTTGGACAGCGGCGACGTTCCCGGAACCCTCGGCAATATCTCGCCGGACACCTTCGTTCAGGATTTTCTGGCGGGTTGGCGCTACTTGCAGGAACAAAAATTTGCGCTGACTGAGCGGGTAGGCATGACAGGTTTCTGTTTTGGCGGCGGCGTCACCTGGCGAGTCGCCACCCAGATGGCTGAGCTTAAAGCGGCGGTCCCGTTTTACGGACCACACCCGGAACTCAGCGATGTGCCCAACATCCAGGCTGCGGTCCAGGCAATTTACGGCGAACGCGATACGCGCATTAACGCCGGCATCCCGGCCATTGAAGCTGCCATGCAGGAAAATGGCAAAATTTTTACCAAGATTATCTACCCGGATAGCGACCATGCCTTTTTCAATGATACAGGCACCCGCTATAACCCCACCGCTGCCCAGGATGCCTGGAAACAATTGCTGGCCTGGTTCCAGCAGTATGTATAAGATCTGGTCGTAAGGAAGGATCGTTTAATATGCTCAACCTTAACTCAATCATGATCGGGACCAAACAACTCAAAGTAATGGCGGCCTTTTACGAGAAAGTCCTCGAAAAACCCGCGGAAATGTCCGATGAAGAATATGGATTCTTTGGCTGGCAGGCGGGGGCAAGCTACTTTTCCCTGCTGGACCACTCGGAAATGATGGGCCGCACCAAAGATCCCGGGCGAGTGATGCTTAATTTTGAAACCTCGCAAGTCAAAGAGGAATTTGAGCGCATCAAAGCCCTGGGTGCAGCCGTTATCAAGGAGCCGTATGAGATGGAAGGCGGCTGGATCGCCACCCTGGCGGACCCCGACGGAAATTACTTCCAACTCGTCACGCCCATGGAGGTGTGACTCCTTTCCGCGTGGTTCCCATTAACACAGAGTAGGACGGGCCTGGCTGCTTAAAAACGGCTGGGCTCGGACAATGTCTGGCGCATGTCAGCAGTTGTCTTGCGCAAACAAGTTCTGATGAGATGAAAAGGAGAAACACAATGAGAAAGTTGGTTGTCAACACGTTTTCTACCCTCGACGGCGTAATGCAAGGGCCTGGCGGACCGCCGGAAGATCCCACCGGCGGCTTTACCCATGGTGGATGGTCGGTCAACTACTGGGACGATAGCATGAATCAACTCATGGGCGAAGCTATGTCACAACCATCAGAGATTCTGCTGGGCAGAAAAACCTATGATATCTTTGCTGCCCACTGGCCGTATTCCACTGAACCCGGCGCTGACCAGCTCAACGCTGCCAAAAAGTATGTGGTCTCGCGAACGCTCGATAAGGTGGACTGGAACAACTCAACCCTGATCAAAGGCGATGTCGTCCAGGAAATCAAGAAACTCAAAGCCCAGGACGGACCAGAATTGTTGGTGCACGGCAGCAGCAATCTGATCCAGACATTACTCAAACACAACCTGATTGACGAGTACCGCATCTGGATATTCCCGCTCGTGCTTGGCAAAGGCAAACGCTTGTTTGACCAGGGAACAATCCCCTCCGGTCTGAAGCTTAAGTCGATTAATCACTCCGGCTCAGGGGTCATCATGGCCTTTTATGAGCCTGCCGGAGAGATCAACATCGGGACATTTGAGCTAGCCGCTCCCTCGCCGGCAGAACAGGAAAGACGTAAGAAGCTGGCAGCCGAAGGTTAGCGGTTTTCAATACAAAATGAAATAGTGCGCTATTACGCCTTATCGGTATAATAACGCGCTATTTCTTTCTATTCCTTCTTCGGCGCTTTTTCGGCGTTGACCTACAACCCAACCCCGTCGCTGACCAGCTCAATTTGACCTTGTTATGGTAGATATCGCACCGTTGGAAGCCGACTAATTTTCTACATAACCCGCTCCGGCATAGCCGGAGCGGGCATTAGGTAAGTGTTTATTATCAGAGATTTAGCGTGTTGCAAAGAAGATGTCAGAGACGCCTTCGATGCCTGCTCGCGTGGTACCAAATAACAACATTGCCCCGTCCCAGGATAGGGAAGGACGGCTCTCGCTCGCAACGCTATTCACATTCGTACCAAGATTGACTGGCGTCGCCCATGGGACCGCGATTGAATCCCTGCTTGCGCTCCAGATATCGAAACTACCCTGTCCACCAGCCCGGTTGGAGGCGAAAACGATTTCCAGTCCATCCCTGCGGACATATGGCTGCATATCATCGGCATCGCTATTCACACCGCTGACAAGATCTGCCGGACCGAACGACCAGCCGCCAACCATTGAGCTCTGGTACAGGTCCATACCGCCAGAACTATCCACTCTGGCGCTGGAGAAAAAGAGCGTTGGTGGACCAACCTCAGCGAATACAAGGACCGGTCCTGCTTCGTCCGCGGAACTATTAACATCGCACCCGAGATTCTCAGGCGCTAGCCATCCGCGCTCCGGGTTATAACGGGTCATATAGATATCCGAGCCGCCGCAACCATCTGGACGGTTGGAGACGAACAAGAACCCATGCCCATCCTGCATCGGCGATGGACAAAAATCATTCGCGGAGCTGTTGATCGGCACACCCGCATTGACGGGGGTTCCGAACGGTTCCTCGGAGCTGGACCGGTCAGCGACCCAAATATCGATACCGCCTTGACCGCCAGGCCGGTTTGACGCCATATATAACTGCAAGCCATTTCTGGACAGATTTGGACAGCCATCCTGATATGGTGTATTGAGTTCGGTACTGGTCCCTGGAATCGACTCCAGGCTTGCGGCTGACCCCCAGGGAGGAAACGATGGCGCCGCAAAAACCGGCCCCACCGCCACCAGGAGGGTAAAAACCACTAGAAGTGAACGAAATAATCGGCTACGGATCATGTTACACCCCTTTCAAATGTACCTGTAGTTTTATTGATTGATCACACTTAATATTTTGCCAGTGGGATCGTCACGGATAATATCTTCATGTCCGTATCCGTCACTCGAAACACCAAACCCCCTGGCTGGCATTAAAGAGGCGCTGGTCCTCCATGCCTGGAAAATATTGGCTGCTTCCTTGATTAGACCTGCAACCAAAGCAAACCTTCCGTAATGGATGTTTCACATATCGGACTCCTTCAGTCGAGTGGGGTTTACGCGGGTTTCGCGCACCGGCTTGATGGTCCTATATTAGCTATGTGAAAGCTGCTTAATTTGCCATTTTCTACCAGAATTCTCCAAAATTAATCAAAACGTGCTCTTTTATTCAAAGAGAAGGTTCAGGCGTCATCATGGCCTTCTATGAGCCTGCCGGAGGGGTTAATATTGGAACTTTTGAGCTGGCCCCTCCCTCGCCGGCCGAACATGAACGACGCCAGCGGCTGGCAGAGGAAGGATAGCGATTTTCGAAACAAAATAAAGATAGCGCGTTTTACGCCTTTTCGGCGTAATAACGCGCTATTTCCATTTATTCCTTCTTCGGCGCTTTTTCAGCGTTGACCCACAACCCTACCCCGTCGCTGACCAGCTCAATTTGGCCGTGAGAATCGGTCGATAGGG
>Ga0209002_10002364_pt1 | contig 15244 bp, 15 predicted proteins | sample Rifsed16ft2_FD_184010 | JGI IMG/M metagenome (GOLD analysis project Ga0209002, IMG submission 184010) | Soil microbial communities from Rifle, Colorado, USA - sediment 16ft 2 (version 2) | ecosystem: Environmental > Terrestrial > Deep subsurface > Rock core/Sediment | place: Rifle, Colorado...
GCTCATTTTTTATATCAACAGAGACGACCATTGCTGCCGGAGGTCCTTTGTGGCACCACCGGACCAATTCATCCACTGAATCCTTTTCTCCTTCAGCTACTATCTCTACGCGTCCATCCTGCAGGTTTCCTGCATAGCCGGTTATACCCATGGATTGGGCGACCTGTTTTGCCGAGTCCCTGAAGAATACCCCCTGTACAGTGCCGCTGATGAACAGATGTACCCTGGTTTTCATCCTGAAATCCATTTCAAATCCCCCCTAACCCCCCTTTTCTAAAGGGGGGAACATTATTCCCTCATTGAAAATGGAGAAAACTAATTTCCCCCTTTGAAAAAGGGGGACTAAGGGGGATTTTCATCGCCCATTGTGAGCCAGCCTGCATTACCCGAAGAAGGTTCTGGCTATTTCATATATATCCATATCTACTGTCTTTGCCCGCTGTACACCCTCTTCCAAACTTACTGCAACTATCTTATTACCCCTGAGTGCAACCATTTTGCCGAAATCTTTTTTCTCAATTAAGTCAACGGCAGCAATCCCGTAACGTGTGGCAAGAATCCTGTCAAAGGCCGTCGGGCTTCCTCCGCGCTGCAGATGTCCGAGGACTACATCCCTGCATTCAGCCCCGGTCCGCTTTTCTATTTCAGCACATAAAAACTTGCCTATGCCGCCGAGCATTACATGACCGAAGGCGTCTTTTTTGACATCCTTTGTAATCACTTCATCTGATTCTTTCAGTACCGCCCCCTCTGCAGCGACAATTATACTGAATTTTCGTCCGGATGCCTGCCTCCGTTTTATGCTGTCACATACTTCATCAATAGTGAAAGGTTTCTCAGGAATAAGTATGTAGTCAGCGCCGCCCGCAAGTCCTCCGTATGTGGCGATCCATCCTGCATGCCTGCCCATCACTTCTACCACCAATACCCTGTGGTGAGATTCCGCTGTACTGTGAAGATTGTCGAGGGCATTCATTACTATGTTTACCGCAGAATCGAACCCGAATGTAAAATCAGTGGCTGAAAGGTCATTATCAATGGTCTTGGGTACGCCAATGGTGTTTATGCCCATTCCGTAGAGTTTATAAGCTACACCGAGGGTATCATCACCGCCGATGGCAACGAGGACATCGAGCCCTAATTTTTTTATATTATCAATAACCTTCTGCGGGCCGCCTTCTTTGGCAAATGGGTTTGTCCTTGATGTGCCAAGTATCGTGCCTCCCAGATGTAGTATCCCTGATGCAGACCCTTTGTTAAGCTCTGTATAGTTAAGTTCAAGCAGGCCTTTCCAGCCGTCCCTGATGCCTATTACATGATGTCCAAGCTGTGACGTCTTTCTTACAACTGCCCTGATTACTGAATTAAGCCCGGGACAATCACCACCACCTGTTAATATCCCTATGTTCATGAAACGTCCTCCTTTTCTTTACCTGCGTATTGTCAAAATCCTTTTTCTGCTATTTTGTTATATAGCTCCACATATTCCTTTGCAGGCTGTTTCCACGAAAAGTCAGATTTCATACCCGCGGTAACAAGTTTTTTCCATGTCACTTTATCTTCGTACACATAGAGTGACAGCATTACGGCCTTTAACAGGGCATCAGGGCTGTAATGGCTGAACAGAAAACCAGTGGCTTTTTTATCAGCAGCAGCCGAGGGGATAAAATCAGTTATCGTGTCAGCAAGCCCCCCTGTCTTATGCGCGACCGGTACAGTCCCGTATTTAAAACTATAGAGCTGACTGAGGCCGCATGGCTCATATTTTGAAGGGATGAGAAATAAATCAGAGCCGGCCTCTACCTTGTGTGCCATTGTATTATTAAAAAACAGATTAACAGAGAGCTTGTCAGGGTATTGGTTTTTAAACTTCACGAATATATCCTGATATTTTGCCTTACCTGTGCCCAGCATTACCATCTGTATATCAAGCTGCATTAATTCACCCATTATTTCTGCAAGTATGTCGTATCCCTTATGGTCGTCTAACCTCGATACCATGCCTATCAGCGGTTTGTCTTCAACAGGCAGGCCGCAATTTTTCTGCAAATCTTTCTTACACTCTTTTTTGCTACCGATTGATTTGATGCTGTATCTTACAGAGATGTGATTGTCTTGTGAAGGATCCCACTCATCATAATCAACGCCGTTTATTATACCGTAAAGGTCCCTGCTCCGCTCCTTAAGCACCCCCTCAAGTCCATAGCCATATTCTTCAGTCTGAATCTCCATGCTGTATGAAGGGCTCACTGTCGTTACAATATCGGAAAAGATGATGCCTCCTTTAAGCAGATTTATCTTTCCAAAATATTCAAGACCCTTGATATTGAAGAGTTGCCAGTCAAGACCTGTGACCGGGAGTTGTTCCCTCTTAAACAGTCCCTGATAGCCGATGTTATGGATCGTAAAAAGGGCGCCGGTATGTCCGGATTTCATAACGGTCTTTAGATATATGGGTATTAAGGCGGTCTGCCAGTCATTGCAGTGAACAATATCCGGTTGCCACCCCAGCTTTTCCATTGAATGCAGGGCCATCATGGAGAAAAAGGAGAATCTCTCAAGGTTGTCCTCATAGTCCTTACCATTTTCCTGGTATAGCTCTTTTCTGTCAAAATATTTACTGCAGCTTACAAAGTAGACGGGGACTTTACTCCCGGGCAGTTTACCTTCATAAAGGCTGCCTGCCTCCTTCCGGTTTCCGATTCTTAAGGGCATGTTATCAATAATTTTTTTTAATTTATACGACGATTCATTTATCCCCGCATACTTAGGCGTAATAACCCTGACATCACAACCTGCTGCAGCAAGGGCCTTAGGCAGGCTTCCCGCCACATCACCAAGACCGCCAGTCTTGGAGAATGGAGTGACCTCAGGGGTACAATAAAGAATGGTCGGCTTTTTTTTATTCACTCAATAATAACCTTTCAAATCCCCCCTTACCCCCCTTTTTCAAAGGGGGGAATCTGATTTCCCCCGTTAGCAAGAGGGGGGCTGATTTCCCCCTTTGAAAAAGGGGGATTAAGGGGGATTTATGCTGCTCCCAGGTCTGCCTTCAGTTTCAGCATCTGCATTATATCACGCTGACTGATCATGCCGGCAATCCTTCCGTCCTCTGTCACCGCAAGCCTGCTGCGGTGAGTGTCAATCATCTTATCAAGGGCTTCAAGCGCTCCGCTCTCAGGTGAGATAGTAAAGGAATCAATATCTCTATGCATTATATCCCGTACAATAGTATAAGGCCACTTCTCTTTTTCTACAACCTTAATGTCATGTATAGATATAATGCCGGAGATAGAGTCTCCTGAAATAACCGGAAAACTGTTGTGGCGGTATCGAAAGAAAAATTAATTTACAATATGGTCAAGGGTCATGTTGTCATTTACTACGATAACGGGTGTGACCATAATATCCCTGATCTTAACGGATGACAGTGTGCGATGAAGGAGTGTCTGCCTGTATCCCTGATCAGCGGCCTGCTGCAGGAACATGCCTACGAATATCAGCCACAGGCCGCTGATAAACACCCCGTTAAGGAGATTCCATAGTCCGCCTACAATCAGCAGAATGGCAAACCCCTTGCCTATGCGGCTTGTTATGAGTGTTGCCTTATTGAGATTGTCAGTACGTTTCCATATAAAGGCCCTCAGCATCCTTCCGCCGTCTAAGGGGAAACCGGGTATAAGATTGAATACTGCGAGCATCAGATTGGTGTACGCGAGGAAATAAGAGATTGCAAGTACAGGTGATGTTGCCATGTCACGCTTAAAAACAAAGACTATCGTCCAGAATATCCCTGATATGACCAGGCTCAGGGCAGGGCCTGCAACAGCAATCTTCATCTCTCCTGCAGGTGTGCGGCTTTCTCCCACCATCTGAGCTATGCCGCCGAAGACAAACAGTGTTATGCTCTTAATCCTGATTCCCTGCTTCTGTGCCACATAAGAATGAGATAGTTCGTGAAGCAGTATGGAGGAAAAAAGTATTATTGCGGCAACAAAGGCCATTATCCAGCGGACAAAAGGCTCATAATACGGGCCGAGATAAGGAAAGTAACTGACGGCAAGTGTATATACCACAAGGGAGAATACAATAAACCATGTGGAGTTGATATAAATGGGTATTCCCAATACCCTGAATAGTTTGAACCCGGAGGTAATCATCTACCGGTTCCCGTTCTTAAGTTTCCTGATGGCGTCCTTTATGAATTCAGCGTCTTCACTGCCGGGGGGGAGGCCCTGAAGTGCGCTTTCCCAGCTATTCTCTGCTTCATCATACCGTTTCAGGTGAGTGAGGGCAACCCCTTTGTAGTAAAGGGCTGCCGGCAGTCCGGGGGACAGCAATAATGCCGCGTCGAGATGGCGGATGGCCTGTTCAAAGTTGCGCGGATCTCCGGAGTCAGCGGTCTGGATAAGCAGATATCCCAGACTGTATTGCGCCTCGACATTGGCAGGGTCGAGTTCGAGCACCTTGTTCCATGCATTCCTCGCATCTTCGGTCCGCTGAATTGTCATATAGGACCGGCCTGCCATTATCTGTCCCTGCAGATCATCGGGGTTTTCTCTCAGTTTACGTTCCAACTGCGCGACCATCTCAAGAGGATTTGCCGTGCTGTCAATGTTCTGTTCCTGAAGCCCGGCATTCTGATAATAATAAACTCCCGATGCTCCGCCTGCTACCAGAAGGATAAGGAGAATGAATCCCGCTATGTTCATTGTCCGGAAGCGGGTGGCAGGTTCAGCCGGGGCTGCCATGTCCTGAATTCCGGCAGGTGCTTCAGTTGCCGCGGCTGCGCTGTCTATTTTGTCCAGGATTCCCGCGAGACGGTGTTCATCTATATCCTTAAGCCGTTCATAGTCGGCCTGTGATATTTTCCCTCCCTGCAGGTCGGCCTCAAGGTCCGTGAGAGATGCAAGGATATTCTGCCTCTCTGATTCGAGGTCAACAGATCCATCTGCGCCGGATGTATCTATCCCGGTTGGTCTCTGTTTCGCACTATTCCGGAAGAGCGGCCATGCAATTAACAGCACTACGACTATTATTAGCGCCGCCGCTATAACGACGAACATTTTTGATCATCCTCCTGTAATAATACTAATCGTAAGATTTTAATTCCTCCTCTATTCGCTTACGATGGGCCTCATCAAGGGGAGGGAGTTCTTCTGTGCCGGCAGCCGGTGTCCGGGCGACCCATCGGCGCACTACCAGATAGAGGATTATTCCGCCAACAACGAAAAGGACGAATGGTCCCGCCCACAGGATCCAGTTCATTCCGGACTTGCGGGGTTCAAGCAGGACATAGTCTCCATAGCGGCTCTGGAAGTATGCCTGAATCTCTTCGGGGCTCTGACCCTGGGCGAGGCGCTCCCTGACTACTTCCCGCATCTGTTTCGCCAGGTCGGCCTTGGAGTCCCATATTGATTCATTCTGGCATACCGTACATCTCAGTGTCTTGGCTACGTCCCGTGTCTTCGCATCAAGTGCAGACTCGTCGCGTACCTCCGCCGGAAGAGCGCCGGCATGTGCGAATATCAGCAGAAAAGAGATGACCCATATTGCCTTTTTCATGATTGTTTAAGCTCCTTCCCCTCTAACAGGGGCCGGATGATTTGATCCGTTATGTGAGAATAGACCGGTCCAATGACAGGCCCGACATATTTGAAACGTATAATCCCGTGTTTGTCTATGACAAATGTCTCCGGTACTCCATAGACGCCATAATCAATTGCAATGGTACCCTTTACGTCCCGGACATGAGGATAGGTACTGCCGAAGGTGTTGAGAAAGTCAATGGCATCTCCGGGCTGATCCTGGTAATCTATCCCAAGCATTACAAAGTCAGGATGATTCCGGAATTGTCCGTTAAGGGACAACAGGTTCTGATGCTCCAGCCGGCATTCCTGACACCATGAGGCCCAGAAATTAAGTACTATGACCTTTCCCTTGTATGCGTCGAGGGATAGTGTTTCCCCGGTTTGAACATCCGGACCTGTGAAGGAAGGGGCCTCTGTTCCAACCAGGACAGATGGGATGCTCCGGGGATCACGGCCGAGTCCGGCATAAAAGAGTCCGATGATTCCGATGAGCGCAACGATGGTTGCAACATGCCACCCCTTCATTACAATTCCCTCCGTTTTCTCTTGAAAAGGATCAGGATTACCCCTATCCCCATAATCCCGCCGCCATACCAGATCCAGTGGATCAAGGGATTCTGGAAGGCCATTACCGTTATCCATCCTTCCTGCGTGATGTCAGTCATGGACAGGTAGAGATCACCCATGTGACGCGGCTGAATCGCAGCCTCAGTGGTCGGCATCTGGGACCCGCCTGAATAGAATCTTTTTTGAGGCCGCATCTCTGCTACGAATTGATTTCCCTTGTAGACGTTGAAAAGCGCCTCCACTCCCATCCAGTTGATTCCCTGAACATCCTGGAGCCCATGAAACTTATAGGAGTAGTGTCCGAGTGTAAACTCATCTCCTGGCTTCAGGATAAGCGTCTTTTCCAGTTTGTATGAAGATGACCCTATTATACCCAGTATCAGAACCAGGACACCGACATGGGTCAGCAACCCGCCGTAACGCCGCTGGTTATGATACCATGCCTTAAAAAATCCCTTCAATAGAGTGGTTCCTGAGTGACTTGCCCAGTAGGAGCTGTTTTTATACATGTCAGTTATGATAGTCGCTGCTACGAAATATACGATGGCAGCAGCCGCCAATGGATAGACCTGCCTGATGCCGAGTATCGCCGAAATCACCGTACCGGCCACTGCGACTACTGCAGGAATAAGGAAGTTCTTCCGGATGTTATCCCTGGAGGATTTACGCCATGCTATCATAGGGGCAATTCCCATCAGGATAAGAATAACAAGGACGATCGGGAGGAACACCTTGTTGTAGTAAGGGGCGCCCACCGTAACCTTTGTCCCGTACAGGGTGTCAACAAGGAGTGGATAGAGCGTCCCGAGGAATACTGTGGCAGTGGCAATGAGGAAGAACATGTTATTGAACAAAAATGCGGACTCCCGCGAGACCATGGATTCCATTTCGATCCTGTCCTTCAGCCTGTTAGACCGTATGACCAGAGTTCCAAAGGAAAATATCAGCACAACAGACATGAAGATCAGGATATACACCCCCCGGCCCGGATCGTTTGCAAATGCATGGACAGAGGAGAGGATGCCGCTGCGGACGAGAAAGGTTCCGAGCAGTGATAAGGAGAAGGTGACAATGATCAGAAAGAGGTTCCAGACCTTGAACATCTTCCGCTTTTCCTGCACCATTACGGAGTGAAGAAATGCTGTCCCGACCAGCCATGGCATAAATGAGGCATTCTCCACAGGGTCCCAGGCCCAGTAGCCTCCCCACCCCAATTCATAGTAAGCCCAGTAGGCCCCCATCAGGATTCCTGCTGTCAGCATGATCCATGAGAACAGGGTCCAGCGATGTGTCGCCCTTATCCATTCTTCCCCCAGCCGGCCGGAAAGAAGGGCCGCCATGGCAAAGGAGAAAGGTATGGAGAAACCCACATATCCCAGATAAAGAAACGGGGGGTGAAAGACCATCCCGGGGTCCTGAAGCAGCGGATTTAAATCCATTCCCTCGGCAGCCGCCGGAAAGATTCTTTCAAAAGGGCTCGACAAAAAGATTATGAGCGCCAGAAAACCGGATGTCAGCGAAGACTCTATTATCAAAAGATATGGCATGGCAGCCGGATGTGTCTTCCAGTGGATCCATGCAGCCAGTGCAGCGAATGCAGCGAGGATCCATGCCCAGAAAAGGAGAGAACCCTCATGTCCGCCCCACAGGGCAGAGATTGTATAAAAGACCGGCAGCCGGCTGTTGGAGTTCATGACAACATATTTTACCGAGAAGTCGCGTGACAGAAAGGAATAAATAAGCGCGCCGCATCCGAGTGAAAGCAGTATGAAGTTTACGGTGACGGCCTGGCGTCCGGCACGGATCCATCCATGATTTCCTGTCTTAAGCCCGATCACAGGAGCCAGGATGCCTGCGATGGAGACCATCAGTGCAGTGATTACTGCAAAGTAACCGAGTTCAATTATCATACTATATATTTCCAGGGTGTCATAAATTATCTATCGTTGCAATGACTTCATCAAGTCCTTCTTAGGAAGTTCCACACCGGCCCGTTTCATCTCGATTGGCATGTACTCTTCTGAATGCTTGGCCATGATCATGTTTGAATGAAATACTTTGCCGGAATCCCAGTATCCCTCGACCACTGCCCCTGTTCCTTCTTTGAAGAGGTCCGGCGGCACCCCTTCAAAAGCAACAGGGATCGTTTCTGCCCCGTCAGTCAGTTTAAAGTTTATGCGCAGGGTGTTGGGGACGACTTTAAGACTTCCATCAACCACCATTCCTCCGACGCGCACTTTTTTACCGTAATAATCATGGGAAAGAGAGAGGACTTCAGATGGGGTATAAAAATAGATCAGGTTTTCCCCGAAGTTTCCCAGCGCCAGATATCCGAGCGCCCCTGCAATTACGAGAATGCTTATGCCAATGCCGATCTTTTTACTCTTTATCAAAGTCCATAACCTCCGGTTCGTAAAGTCTGGCTTCTTTCACTTCCATGTATAACAAACGAAGTTTTCGTTCCATCAGGAAGAGGAATATAAGGGCTGGAATGATGCCTAATATATATGCTGCTGCCACAAAACCGTAATTTGGAATCAGAGAAACAGCTTCCCCTTCAAACTCCCCAGTCCCGGCATAGAAACGCCCGGTGATGACTACGACCTTTAGATCCCGAAGTGTATCTGTGTCCTGGCCGTGATATTGGACAGGGAGGGTTTTATCCTCCCCCTGAAGGAGAAAAAAAGCCCTGTTCTTGTCATCTGTTTTGATCAGACTGCCCCCCTGGATTATCCCGATCACCCTTACTTTATCCTGTGATGGGTTTTGCAGAAGCTGGTCCGGCGTCAGGCCGGCCACATCCTTCTGATACCTTTGGAATCCAAGGAATGCGATTATCAATGTGACAAGGAGTACAGCCCCCCATCGAATATAAAAAAAAGTCATTGCCCTCCTCATAGATGCGCCTGGCTCAGCAGCCGTCCTTTCTTGGCTTCGAGGAGGTGCTCCAGATAGAGCATCCGGGTTCGTATCATGATCATGTATGTAAAGAGCAGGTAGAATCCGACAGACATGATGATCAATGGTATCAGCAGTTCCTGTGAAATGGCCAGCCCCCTTTGAGATACGGAGAGCGGCTGGTGAAGCGTCCTCCACCATTCTACAGAGAAATAGACAATCGGAAGATCTACAAAACCGATAATGGCCAGTATTGCGGCATAGCGGGCCTCTTTTTCCTGATCATCCATAAACATGCGGAGCATCAGATAGGCGACCAGGATCAGGAGAAGGACAAAGGCAGAGGTAAGCCGGGCATCCCAGGTCCACCACGTGTTCCATGCCGGTTTTCCCCAGATGGAGCCGGTTAAAAGTTCCCCGACTGTGAAAAAAACACCCACCCCTGCTGCTGCATGGCTGAGGTTGTCAACCACAGGGTCTTTTTTCCAGAGGTACCATAGGCTGCCGAGGAAGAGGACAAGATAGGCAAGCAGCGATGTCTGAGCAAATGGGACGTGAATATACATGATCCTGACGGTTTCCCCCTGATAATAATCCGGCGGGGAGGAAACCAGCGCCATATACAGCCCAACCACTAAAAAAATCGCAGCGGCAAGTCCGAACCACCCTTCAAGACGCCGCATCCATTGGATCAATTTGTGCACTTAAACCTAATCCTCCAGTATAAATTCAAACAGCCAGTACGATACGATCAGAAAAACCAGATCGAATACCGCCAGTAACTGGAGCCACTGCTGATACAGTTTCAGTGGATCTCCATTCAAGGCTCCTGCAGTCGCCTCGACCGCCCCTATGATGACAGGAACAACGAGGGGAAGCAGCATCAGAGGGAACATAACCTCACGTGCCTTGATCTGAACCGTCATGGCCGACAGGAGTGTTCCCATGGCCGAGAGACCCAGGGTGCCGAGAAAACATATTAACATAATCATAGGGATCTGTCCAAAAATGTCGAGATTAAAAAAGATTACAAAAAGGGGGAAAATGATAATCTCGACCACCAGCATAAAGAGAAAATTACCCAGCAGTTTCCCCAGATAGACAGCGCCTTTCGGGATCGGGGCCATCAACAGATTCTCCATGCAGTCGTTCTGAGTCTCGACCAGGAAAGACTTCCCCAGACCGATGATCCCTGTAAAACTGAAGGCAATCCAGAGAATCCCCGGGATCATCTCTCTGGCCATCTGCTGATCCATTGACAGGCTTAAGCTGAAGATCAGGATTATGATCAGTGCAAAAAAGAACATGGATGAAATATTCTCACGGCTCCTGAGCTCGCTTAGCAGGTCTTTCCAGACGATCCACCGGATCACTTTAAAAAATATCATGAGACTCTTTCAAATGCTGCGCCGGTATCTCCCTCAGGCTTCCCTGCGTGAGGACGCCCACACGGTGGGTTACCTCAGAGGTTCTGGCACGGTCGTGGGTAGTCATAAAAATCGTGCTGCCGGATTCGGTTAACTCACGGAGGTAATTGTTGACCATCTGCTGACCCTTTTCATCGAGCGAGGCGTAAGGTTCATCCATTAATAGTATCCCGGGGCGTATCAGGATTGATTTTGCGATGGATAATCTCTTCTTCATTCCAGCGGAGAAGTAACGGGCCTTAAGCTCAGAGAAGGCGCCGATTCCCACGCGATCGAGGGCAAGCTTTATGTCCCGGTCCGATGGATTTTTCCCGCGGAGCCCTAAGGCAAACCGGATATTTTCGACAGCATTCAGGTCGTCATAAAGATAGGAGCCGTGGGCGATCAGAAAGATCGCCTCCCGTACCCTGATTTTATCCCGTACACCATCGTATCCGGCCATGATGAACTGACCGGCTGTAGGACGGTGAACCGTGGCCAGGATTCGAAGAAGGGTTGTTTTTCCTGCCCCGTTCGGACCGAACAGGGCGTAGCATTCACCGGAAAGGATCTCAAGAGATATCTCTTTCAGAACTTCGTAGTGACGGTATGCCTTGCTAATCGAAATACACTGTATAGCTTTCATTATTAACTGAATAAACGTACAATTCTCTTTTTGATTGCTGTCTTGACAAGAGAGCCGCCTATGGCCTTTAGTTCCTTTAAAAAGTTGTCATAACTGTTGCTGCCGCGGAGGACATTATAGTATTTTTCTGCGAGTTCAGTCCTCTCCGACAGGATGTCAAACCAGACCCTCGGGCATGCATAAACGAATTGTGAGACCTTCTGGGCTGCCCTGAACTCCGGATAGAATTCGTTGCTGAGAAGCTTGTCGTACCTGCTGAGGTCGTTGCTCCCATTGCGGATGCTGTCACATATGACTGAAGATGCAAGCTGTGCACTCCTGACAGCATAATATATCCCCTCGCCAAAAAAAGGATCAACTAAATTACCTGCATCCCCTGTCAGTATGACACCGCCCTTTGTAAGGTTCTGCTGATTCCTGAATAGCGGCAGGGGATATCCTTTGTATGTAAAATTACTTATATTGGAGAGGGATTCATGTCCTTTAATAAATGCATCAAAAAACTCTTTGGGTCTCTTAACAACACCCTTGAATCCGGCTATGCCGACAGACAGCATGTTCTTTTTTGGGAATACCCATGCATATCCATAAGGTATGACCCCAAAATCTATATGGACATAATTGGAATGCTTATCAATGACAGACTGGTCTACTTCTATCTCTGCCTCTATTGATGCAGCTATTGTGCGGACGGTGTTCGGGTAAATAAACCTTCTTACGGCCCCGTTTACGCCGTCAGCTCCAACTACATACCTGCCTGTAAAGACACTGTCCTTAGTAAAGACCTCATATCCATTTTTTGCAGCAGCTATGCCCTGCACCTTATTTTCTGTCAGAAGGGTTGCCCCTGCCTTTACAGCCTCACAAGTCAGGTGAGTGTCAAGCTTGTCACGCATGACCATATATGCTATCGGCTGCTCAGACATAAGATGGGTGCCCTCTTTCTGTCCATGACTGAAGTAAGCGCCAAAAACCGTAGCCTCAACGAAATCTTTAATATCCGTGTCAAGGATACGGTCTATCTTTAATGAGATGCCGCCGCCGCATGGCTTGTATCGCGGGAGCTTGTCCCTTTCAAGGATAAGGACGCTGAGTCCAGCCCTTGCAAGCCTGTATGCAGTTGTAGCACCGGCAGGTCCGGAACCTGCCACTATAACATCAAATGTAGGCATCGTTTAATTTCCCAAAGCAACACTGGCATCAAATTATATAATAATAACGAATCATGGTTCAACCTATTCTTCCGTCTGTCCAGGCAGTCCCTTTCTCTTTGCCTCCCTACAGCTCTACACTCCACCCTATCCCGTGTTTCTGGAACCATGTAGTAATGAATGTGAGCGAGTCTGTAAATATCATAATGCCTACCAATATGAGGAACGCCCCGCTCAGCAGGTTTATCCATCTCATGTACCGTGTAATAACCTTAAAGGTTGCAATGAATGTGTTTATAGCGAGGGCTGATATAAAAAAAGGCAGGCCAAGCCCGAGAGAGTATACTGCCAGAAGCCCCATCCCCTTTGCAACAGACCCTGTTGTGCTTGCATAAAGCAGGATTGAGCCTAAGATAGGCCCGACGCATGGAGTCCATCCTGCAGCGAATGCCATGCCGACAAGGAAAGACCCTATAAATCCGGCCGGCTTGTTTTCTATATGGAATTTTTTCTCAGAGGAGAGGAAGTTTAATTTGATAATCCCCATTATATACAACCCGAACAGCACGATAAGTATTCCGCCGATTTTCTGAATTATACCCTGATAGGCAAGAAATATTTCTCCTATAAATGTTGCTGATGCACCGAAAAGGACAAAAACAAATGAGAACCCTCCTATAAAGGCAAGGGAATTTGTGATTGTAATGTATCGTACCCTGGTTTTTTCTTTAGCAGATGTAATATCTTCGAATGTCAGACCGGTTATATAGGTAACAAAAGAAGGAACGAGGGGGAGAACGCACGGCGATACAAATGATAGAAAACCTGCTGAAAATGCGACAAAGATAGAAATATGCGAATAGTCCATTACTTAACCTCCTGCGATCGTCGTTATCCCAAAGACTATAATGATTTAATTATACTGTCCATTTCTTTTTCAAAACCGGGCGTATCTTTGTTGGATATTCCCCCAATATAGATCAATGTGCTTTCTTCAGAGGGTTCTATACAGATCCATAGCCTCCTGTGGAATATAAAAAAGGATATAAAAAGCCCGGCCATAAGAAGTCCGCTCCCCACCCATACTATATTAACACCAGGGTCTTTCGCCATCTGAAGTCCTGAATATTGAGGTGATGCATATGCATCTGCATTTCCATCCTGATAGAACCATATGCCTTTATAATGCAGTGGGTTATTTACCTGTATGGTCTTTTTCAATACTCTCTTTCCGTTATCAATAATGGTAAGAGTGCTGAAGTAGTCTTTAACCTTTCCATTTTCATAGTAGTCAATCCAGAATTTATCAAGGACTATGGAGAAGTCTCCCTGTGGGATACTAACAGGCACACCTTCATAGAGCGGGAGGAAGCTCCTGAATCCGACGACCCCGCTTATTGCAGCCCCAATAAGAATGAGAAAGATGCTTACATGGCTGATCATGGGCCCCAGTCTGCCTATGGTCCCCTTTGCAGCAAACATGGAGATGCTGCCATGATTTTTTTCAAACCGGAATTTATATTTCCTTCCCTTCAGGGACGATTCTACTTTCCTTCGTGCATCTTCCATATCACCCTGAAACGGAATTAATGTGTGATGTTTAAAGTTCAGGACAAGATTATGTGTAAAATCACAGTCAGCGGAAGAATATGCCCGCCAGATTGCAGGGACTCTCTTTGAAAGGCATACAGCAAGGTTTATTGCAAGGAGAACGAGCAGGCCGGAGAACCACCAGCTATGGTAAACATCGCTTAACCCCTGTTCGATCAATGTTCCTGCTATTGAACCTGCAGCTAAAAGAAAAAAAATTGCAACCGCTAATTTGACTGAACTTAAAAAGTTATAGATTTTCCTCACTTATGTATCTTCTACGCCTCTTCTCCTGAGCGATAAAATTCATTAAACGTAGAATAAACCATGCCATCCCGGTTGTCAAGAAACCTGAAATGCTCATGACAGTTCATTTGAAATATTATGTAGTATCTGTTACGCTACATCCTGCCATCATTTGGAGGTCCTGTGGAGATTGGCCGGAAAAATGTTACCCTCGTAATTCTTATTGCTATCTTAGTTATTATATTTTATGGGGCCCATGAAGTTTTCAAGCCTTTCTATAAGGCGATCCTTTGGGCTGTGATTGGCGGTGTGACCTTCTGGCCTGTGAACAGGAGGATACGACTCCTGGTGGGAGGGAGGGAGTCGCTGAGTTCTCTTATATCTGTCACAGGTGTGCTTGTTTTTTTTCTTGTTCCTTCTGCATTCCTGTTAATGGCGCTTGTGACGCAGATAACCCATGTTTATGAAAAGGTCTACCCGCAGTTGCCCCTGATCCTTAACAGGTTATCACAGCTTACCCCTTTTCAGGATGAGAGTTTGAGGCAAAGGGTAATAACCGGCGCCGGTGATATCAGCAAGGTCTTAATCAGTTATATGGGGTCTGCGACCGGGGATGTGCTGTCAGTCCTGTTCCAGATGGCCGTTGCCTTTATGCTTTTATATTTCATCTTCCGCGATGGTGAAAGGTTTATGGTTAGTCTCAGAAGTTCTTCCCTTATCCCTGCTGACGACATGGATGTCATTGTCCGGGAAACCGGGGGGGTTATCAGCGCTGTTATCTATGGCGTTATCTTTACTGCAATGCTGCAGGGTGTTCTGGGAGGGATAGGCTTCTGGATAACAGGTCTTCCTGCTCCGGTGCTGTTTGGAGCTATCATGTTCATCCTGGCCATTATCCCGTTTGCAGGAACTGCCCTCGTATGGGGGCCTGCCTCCGCCTATCTTTTATATTATGGTATGACAGGTAAAGGCATCTTTCTCATTATATGGGGCCTGCTTGCGGTTGGTATGATAGATAATATCCTGAGGCCATATTTTATCAGCAGGAGGCTTGGATTCCATGTCGTCCTGTCATTTATCGGTATAGTAGGGGGTATGTCAGCATTCGGTTTATTGGGGGTTTTCCTGGGGCCGCTGCTGCTTGCCCTT
>Ga0209002_10002369_pt1 | contig 15225 bp, 19 predicted proteins | sample Rifsed16ft2_FD_184010 | JGI IMG/M metagenome (GOLD analysis project Ga0209002, IMG submission 184010) | Soil microbial communities from Rifle, Colorado, USA - sediment 16ft 2 (version 2) | ecosystem: Environmental > Terrestrial > Deep subsurface > Rock core/Sediment | place: Rifle, Colorado...
CCCTCGAATTCAGGAGCCGCCACAGGCCCTCAATCATGTCGCTCACGTAGCAGAAGCTGCGCGTCTGCGATCCGTCGCCGTACACAGTGAGGGGCCGACTTGTGAGGGCCTGGTACACGAAGTTCGGAACCGCGCGCCCGTCGTTCAGCCGCATCTTCGGTCCATACGTGTTGTGGATTCGCGCGATCCGCGTGTCGATACCGTGGACGCGATGATACGCCATCGTCATCGCCTCCGCGTACCGCTTCGCCTCGTCGTACACGCCCCGGGGCCCGATTGGATTCACGTTGCCCCAGTACTCCTCGGGCTGCGGGTTCACGAGGGGATCGCCGTACACCTCCGACGTCGAGGCAAGCATGTACCGGGCCCCTTTCGCCTTCGCGAGTCCGAGGGTGACGTGGGTCCCGAGGGCGCCCGCCTTCAGGGTTTGAATGGGATACTTCAGATAGTCTTCCGGGCTCGCGGGCGAGGCGAAGTGGAGGACGGCGTCCACCGCTCCAGGGATCTCGATGTGCTTCGTGACGTCCTGCTCGAGGAGTGCAAACCCGGCCCTGCGCTCCAGGAGCGCGAGGTTCTCCCGAGGGCCCGTGATCAGGTTGTCGACGCCGATGACCTCATAGCCCTCGTCGAGGAGCCGCTCACAGAGATGGCTGCCCAGGAAACCTGCGCCTCCGGTGACGACGGCCCTAGGCATTCATTGATCCTCTCCGCATGAACTCGTCCACCGGCTTCCGAACCTCCACTTCGTGCGGCCCGGGCGTGTCTCCTCACGGATCTCGTCTCAACCTCCGCCGACGAAGGCATCCGCTTCGGTTCCGAGCCTGCCCCTCATCCTCGTTCAGTAGCAGTGTCGTGGCTCGGCGCACGCCGAGGACCTCACCTCCGCTACGGACCTCCGGCGTGGTTTCGCTTCTCTTCCGTCGACGTGAGCAAATCGAAGTACACCCGCCGCGGCCGCTTCAATTCCCGCGGGAGCACGCGCGAAAGCAGATCCTCGTCGAGGTCGGGTCGGTACCGACGGACGGCCTCCACGAAGAGGGTCCACTGCGTTTCGAGCGGCATCGAGTACGGATCGCCGAACGAGGGGATCGATTCGAGCGCCTTCGCGATGAGATGGGAATGGACCTGCGCGAGTTTCGGGTATCGAGGGTTGTCCTCGAGCTGGATCTTCAGGTTCGCGATCGCCTGCAGGAACGTCCCGAGGGGCCGGCCCTGTGCGGGCGACATCGAGCGGACGGCGCCACACTCCACGCAATAGGGGTGGAGGCGCATCGTCGCCGCCTGGTCCGGGATCGCCTCAAGCCAGAGGCGTCCTTTCGCGGGGGCGGACCGATGCTCGTGCGGAGTCGTGGCATCGTCCATCCCGGCCTCTTCGGGCTCCGCGGCCGGCTCGGGGGTCTTCGGAGTCGTGCCATCCCCTCCAGCCTCCATCTCCACCACCTGTCCTAACGCCCCACGTCCCTGCCGGTGCAACTCCGCTCCTCCGTGTCCTGTCAGAGAGAGGGGCGACCTTACATAATGATTACGCCGGATCGAGCGCGAGCGATGATGTACGCCAGCCGCGTCGACTCAGACGCTCGAGCTGGGCGACGGGGTGCCGTTCCGGAGGAACTGGACGAGGGCGCGCCACGTTGTAATTCCCTGGGAGCGGGCGAAGGCGATCAGGATGCCCGTCCCGACGAGCTCCCCCGCGAGGACGACGGGGTTTGTCCAGAGGACTGCGAGAAGGGCGATGACGTCCAGGGTGCCCGGCGGGAACGCCGTGCCCATCACGGGCCACAGAGCGATCCATGGCTGCTCCCAGATCAGGTCCAGGAGGAGATGGGTCGCGATCCCAAACCCGAGGTACACGAGACCGCGTACCCTCGGGATCGCGCTGACTGCCACGATGATCCCGAGGAACAGGAGGGTATGGGCCCAGAGGCGCGCCTCGAGGCCGAGGAGGAACCCGAGGGGCTTGTCAACGAGATCCGGCAGGATCGCCCCGAGGAGGACGAGGCGGTAGTCGACGGGTTGCCGCGTCCTCGTGGAGAGGAGCCATGCGAGGCCGAGGCCGATTCCGAGATGGCCGAGGAGATACATCGACAGGACCGACTTTTGAAGGTACCTTGACCCTTGCGAACCTGGAATCAAGTCCGAAAACCAAGCCGACGCGAACGCGGGTTGGCGGTTGCTTTCGAACCGACTACCCTCCCAGGATTGCGGCAAACTATATATGGCGCACGAACCAACGCCAGTTCGCTTGCGAACATTGCCGGCGTCCATCGATCCGAACTTCTATGCGCACGTCTACAACTCCGTCGCAGACCGTCCGCGAATACGAATCCTGGACAGCACGCTTCGAGAGGGCGAGCAGCACGCAGGCGTGTCGTTCACGACGAAGCAGTGGGTTTGAACCCGCGAAGATGAACGTTAGCGCCACACTAGCCGCGCTTTCCGTACGTGATGCTCTCTCGCGACCATTACGTTCTCTTCGTCGTCCCCGCCCCGAGAGCCTCCTCGACATCGAGGTTTCGTGAACCTCTCCGCGGGTCCCCGGGGCCGTGGGGTGTGGGCCCTCGACGGTGTCTCTTCACGGTGCCGAATGGGAGCGTCTTCGGTTTTCCACGTCCGAGCGTATCCGCGCGCCGAGCGGTCTCTGTTTCCCGCCTGGCGCGGAAGTGTATATCCCTCGGTCACCCTTCCGGGTCGCGCGGTCCCTGTGCTCCCCCTTCCCTTCGTGGCCGCGTTCCTCCTCCTGGCCGGACTGTGGTGGACCCTCGCGGGCGTGGCGTGGGTCGCATGGACGCGGCGATTTCGGTCACCGGGATCCCGCGACGAGGCGCGGGCCCGCCGCGCAATCGGCAAGGGCGGCGTCGACCTCCTCGACTTGGTCGCGTTCACGGTCCCGGTGATCGCCCCCGTAGCCCTCGCCTTCGATGGCCTCTTTGGAGGGCGCGTCCTCCTCTACGGTCCCGCCGTGTCGATCGTCCTCCCGGCACCGGAGATCCTCCAGCTGCTTGGCGTGGTCCTCCTCCTTCTCGGCCTCCCGCTGTTCACGTGGACCTCGTACCTGACTGCAAGGTACGTGGACAGCAAGCTGCCCGGCGAACGCACCCTCCTTCGCCACGGGCCGTATCGGTGGGTCCGTCACCCGATGTATCTCTCGTTCCTCCTGATTGCGGCGGGGTACGTTCTTCTCGCGCAACACTTCCTGGCCCTTCTCGGTCTCAGCCTCGTCGCGAACCTGAAAGGGCTCGCGAAGGAAGAGGCGGAGCTGGGCCGGCTCTTCGGCGACGCACACCGGGACTATTGTCGGCGGACCGGCGCATTGTTTCCAAAGCTTCGGAGGGGTTCGTAAACGCACTCGCCACTCGTTCGGCTCGGAAGAGTGCGCGTCTTCGATGTGCGGCCCGAATAGGGTTATATAGACCCGCCTCGTTCGAGCGGTCCTCATGGCGGAAAAGAAGCCCCGCGTCTCGGCCCGGAAGATCAAGGACCGGTGGAAGGCGAAGGGCTGGTACAACCTCCTCGCCCCGGAGATGTTCAACAAGCAGCTCCTCGGCGAGACCGTCGCGGACGACCCCTCGAAGGTCCTCGGGCGGATCGCGCAAGTCACGGTCCAGGACCTCACGGGCGACTTCAGCAAGATGCACATCAAGCTTCACTTCCGGGTCCACCACGTGCAGGGGTCCGACGCGCTGACCGTGTTCGTCGGCCATGACATGACGTCGGACTACGTCCGCCGGCTCACGCGCCGGAAGAGGACCCGAACGGACGGCGTGTTCGACGTGACGACGAAGGACACGTGGATGATTCGCGTGAAGCCGATGGCGATCGCGGACCGACGAATTCAGAGTTCGAAGCAGCGGGTGATCCGGCAGATCATGGAGAAGGTCGTGCGGACCAGCGCGGCCTCGTTGACGGTCGGCGAGTTCGTGAAGGTGATGATCTCCGGCGACCTCGCGAAGACGATCGCGGTCGCGTGCAAGGCGATCCAGCCGATCAGCCGGGTCGAGATCCGGGCGTCGGAGGTCCGCTCCGCGGCCGCGATGCCGGAGCCCACGCCCGCCGCGGTGGAGGCCCTCGCCGCGCCGACGCCGGAGGCGCCCGCCCCTGCGCCGGAGATGCCCGCCGCGGGGGAGCCGCCGGCAAAGGAACCGGAGAGCAGCCCGGAAGAGCTCGGCCCGGACGATCTGTGACGTCGCAATGACGGTGTCGGGGTGGCTCAGCCTGGTGGAGCGTCGGACTCATAGGGTTCGCGCAAACTCCTGACTCGCTCTTCCTGGGAGATCCGAAGGTCGCGGGTTCGATTCCCGCCCCCGACACTCTTCCCCTTTTGGAGACGAAAGGGACCGAGGGGGTTCACCGTCGCCACGGGGATACAAGGATACATAGACGAGATGGATACATACAGTATGCAAGATGGCCCAGGCGAATGCGCCCCGTCTCAGATACGCGAGGCGTGGGGCGAACCCGACACTCAAGACGATTGAATACGTCCTCGCCGCCCTCCAAAAGGCGGAGGGACCGATCAGCCGCAACAAGATCCTTGCAACCCTTGCTCGGTGGGGCCACTCGACCACCCGCCCGAGCCTCAACGCTGCGCTCGCTTTCCTTGGCGACGAGGGGATGGTCGCGGAAGGCAGCAAGGGACTCGTCTGGGTTCCAGAGGCCTCGCCGCAGCTTCTTGAGGCCGTCCGCACGGGGCCGCGCCTGTAATGGGTCTCCGCGCACGAGACATCGTCCTGTCAGTGGCTGCAGCCGAGAGTCTCAGCGGCCTCGAGCAGAGTCCGAACCGTAGCTTTGCATCGATTGCTCGACGCGTGCGTGCTCTCCGTTCAATCCTTCTCGCAGACTGCCTTCATGGCGAGTTCGTGAGGAAGGATCGCATTCCCCGCAGCCTTCGGGACAAGTATGGGCTTGAGAACCTCTGCGTCGAGGATCTGCCCTCGTTCTGGCGGCTCCTCTACACGATCGTCCGAGACCACGGGGAGCGTTACATCGTCGTCGTTGAGATCGTTGACCATGCAACATACGACGCTTGGTTTCATCTACGCAGTCGGTAGCGAGAGCTTTCACTGGATCCGCACCGAGGGCTGCATGTTAATGTGGTGGGCCGCTCCCCGGGCGACCTTATTTGTGTATCGTGCACTGGTCAGTCTTGCCTGTCATGCGCGCTATCACGCTAGCCACCCGATGGTTGTCTATCGGGACTCGGCCTGACCCCGCCAAGGTCACCGCGCCCCTTACGTTGAGCCGCGCGGTTTCACGGCCTCGATGATCAGGAATAGCGGGATCCGCGTCAGGTCCGCAAATATCCGATAGTGTGCCTGGAGGGCGCGCTTCGACGGGTACGGCTCCTCGAGACGGCGGACGAGGAGGCCGGCCCGCGTGAGGGCGTCGAAGTAGTCCCGCAACGGCCGATGGAACGAGATCGCGGGCGGGAGGCCTCGCGGCCCCCACGTCGTGCCGACGCGGTCGAAGTATCGGTCGACGGCGAGGAACCTGCGGTCCTCGATCCGCTCCGTGTCGATCGGTTCCCGAGCCCAGCGGCCCGGCACGGGCGCTTCGAAGGCGGGGTGCGTCGTGCTGAACAGGAACCGGCCTCCAGGTTTCAAGACTCGGTGGATCTCGCGAACCGCCACCCGATACCTCCGAATGTCTTGGATCACGACGTTGGACACGACGGCATCGAACGCCTTCGACGAGTACCCCGCGAGGTTCGCGAGGTCCCCCCGGCGGTACCGGATCCCGAGAGGCTTCCGCTTCTCCTCCGTTACCGCGAACGCGAGGAGCTTCGGCGACACGTCGACCCCGTCGACCCGTGCCCCGCGCCGCGCGAGGATCCGGGACAGGTAGCCCACCCCGCATCCCGCGTCGAGAACCCGGAGGCCATGGACGTCCCCGAGCCACCGCAGCAGCACGGGGTCGATCACCCACTCCCGGTTGACATCCCCCTTCGGGCTGTACCGGGAAATCCACCATGTCGCGACGTCGTCCCAGCCCTTTCGGATCCTCGCGTCTCCGACGGACTTGAGCGGGACGGTCCCCATGACCCATGGATACGGGAGTTCCTCCGACCGCGTCATCCCGCGTTTCGCACGCCGCCACGCGGGTCGGATCTGCCAGGGGTGCTTGCCGTCGTGTTCGAGTCGATCGAGGGCGTCGTGCGACTCGGGATGCCAGGGGCACCGGATCCGGTAGAAGTACCGCCAGGCCCAAAAACGCCGCCACACGGCCCGAGTCTCGCGGGCGCAGTCGAGGCAAACGAGCTTCTCCTCCCGCGCACAGAAGGCGATGCCGTGGAAGTGCTTCGCCTTCCCGCACACCGCGCATTCGAACCGCCAGTGGAGGTCGCACCGCGGATGCGATGACTTAACCGCATGGACCGCAGCGCGAACGCGATACGTCGGTTCATGTTCCCGGATGATCGAACAGTATCGGCATGCAACGCGGCCCACAGAGAGGTCGATGGGGTCCGCGCTCATATGTTTTCCCGCGATTCATTCCTGTCAAATTGCGGTCGACGCTCCCGCCGAATCGGGAACACGTGATTGATACACCTGTTTGTGACACGGTTACGATCGCATGGGAGCGTGGCGACTCTCGTTTGTAACATGGCGTGTTACGAACTTCTTATTACACGAGGCCCATTCTCGTTCTGGACGATGAAGCTCTCGGAGGCAACGGAGTATTTGCGGCGGATCGGCCTGAGCCGCTATGAGGCCGTCGTGTTCATCAATCTCGCGCGGGCGGGGGCCGCTACGGCGGGCGAGATCGCACGGATGAGCGGCGTGAACCGGGTGCAGACATACCGAGCCCTCGAGAGCCTCGAGGGGCGTGGCCTCGTTGAGGTCACCTTGGACCGCCCGAAGCGATATGCGGCACGGGCGATCAATGAGGTCTTCGACATGATCGCAGAGGAGAAGCGTGCCGAGCTGGAGAGCCTCGACGCGATCCGGAAGAGCATCTTGGAGGCCTGGCCGAAGCTTTCGGGGCGCGTCCGGGAGCCCCCTTCCGTCCGTCTTCAGGTGATCAAGGGCCGCGGGCAGATCTACAAGGCCCTCCGGCGATTCGTCGGTACCGCAAAGAAGGAGGTCCTCGCGTTCACGACGACAAAGGGCCTTCAGCGGTCCTACCGTGCGGGCGTGAATGAAGTCCTCATCGAAGCGATGCGTCGAGGGGTCAAACCGAAGTTGCTCGCGGACATCGATCCTTCGAACTCGGCTCTGATGGCCCGGGTCGCTCGGTACGTTCCCCTCCGCCATGTGGATAGGCAACGGGGCCGGTTTATTGTCGTGGACCGCGACGCCATTTTCGCGTTCCTCGTGCAGGACGAGCGCACGATCCGCGGGGAGGCGGAGACCGCCTTGTGGACAAACAGTCCAGATTTCGTCCGGGCGCATGTGGAGTTCTTCGAGCAGGCCTGGTCCTCTGGGATGCCGGCAGAGTCACGCCTTAGTGCGCTCACTCGGTAGTCGGAGCGGCGCCGCTCACATCATCAAGAGTGTGAATGTAACACGGATTGTTACACAGTGCGATATATCCAACCCTCTGATGGCCCGAACGCCCAAACGGGCAAAGGAGAGGAGGATATTGGCAGACCACTTAGACGAACCCGGACTCATGTCCCCGGGTGGTGACCCGAGCATCGACATCACGGACATCTACGCGTTCAAGAAGGCGGGGGTGGACAAATCGATCCTCGTCATGGCGGTGAATCCCTTGACGATTTCCGCGGCCTTCAATCACCGCGCGCTCTACCAGCTCGCGATCGACACGAACGGCGACGCCCGGGCGGACATTGCGTTCAACATCACGTTCTCGAGACCGCACAGCGAGCAGCGCGTCGTCGTTCGGCGAGCCACGGGAGACGACGCCCGGGAGAATGAGGTCGAAGGGCGGAGGATCATCTCCGGGCGGACCAACACCGTCGTGTCGCGGGACGGGTACAAGCTGTTCGCCGGCCGCCGGAGCGATGCGTTCTTTTTCGACCTCGCGTGGTTCCTTGCGGGACTTCCGCTGCCGCACACGACGATCGCCGACTTTTTCGCAATGGCGAATGTCGATGCAATCGTCCTCGAGGTGCCGAACAGCGCCCTCGGCGAAAGTCCAAACGTCGGGATTTGGGGACGAACGCTCCTTCCGGAGGACGATGACGGAGACGATGGGGACGATGACGACGACGATCACGACGACGACTTCGCGCAGATCGAGAGGATGGGGCGGCCCGCAATCAATACGGTGTTCATGGCGGGGGCCCGGAAGCGACAGTTCAACCGGTCGAAACCGCAGAATGACCGCGCGGAGTTCACGGGAGACGTCGTCGGCGTCCTGACGACGCTCGGGGGCGCCCTTGGTGGGGCCTCATACGATGCCGCCACGGCGGCGACGATCGCGGGAATCCTGTTGCCGGACATCCTGACATACAATTACACGAGCCCCGGCGGCTTCCTGAACGGTCGGAGGCTCGACGACGATGTGATTGACATCGAGCTCGGCCTCGTCACGAACACAGCGCGGACGACGGACGGCGTCGGCGCCCACGGGGACCTCTTGGCCAATTTCCCGTTCCTGGGGCCGCCACACTAAGGAGGTGAATCAAATGGAGAAAATCAACCGGCGAAAGTTTCTGACGTTGGTGGGCGTGGGTTCGGGGGCCGTCGCAGGTGGGGCGATGCTGTCGGGAGCCGGCCTCGGCCTGCTCGGCGGGCGGGGCGGGGACAAGCCAAGCGGCACCTTCTCCTTCCGGGCTGTATCAGGCCTCCCGGGAGGAGCCCTGCCAAGCTACGCGTCGTACGTGGTCCAGGGGAATGTGGACGTGGCCGCGCGCTCGGGGGTCGTGGCGCGGGCCGTCTACGCCGGATATCCGGGCGCGATGAGCACAATCGCCTTACCCGGGTTGTCGCAGGTTGTCCGCGTGACCGATGTGCGCGAAGCCGAAGGGGCCGTCGATATCACGGGCGTCATCGACGACAGGTCCCAGTTGCGTCCGGGGGAGGATGCCGTCGTCCAAGTCCGCGTCGACCGATCTCGGGGAGCCGCCTGGACCCGATTCCTCGGTCAGCCCGTGGAGCTCCGGTTGCACACGTAGGGCAGGCCTTCCCCCCGTTCCTCCCTTACCTGGGACATCCGCTACGGGATTCGCCCAGACCCACGACTAGGAGTTCCGCCGTGGAATCCGCCCCGGTCCCCCGGCGACCGGAGCCTTTTCACTTTCCAGGGCCCGTTCAGAGAGCGATCTACATGACCCACGGGCGAACGCTTTTGCATCGAGTGGAGCGCCGCTGTTTTCGCCACTGAGGATGCCAATCGGCGTGACCCCGTTCGGCCTGGCGCCTTCTGGGAGCGGTCGAATTCTCGCCCGCACTCGAGTGTCATCATCACCGCCCCTGGACTTTGGGAACGCTTCCGGCTGGGCGAACCTCGCCGTTGTGATCGCTGCGATAAAGAGCGGGAATACGGTGGCTAACGTCCACGCGGACGACGGCATCGCGTCACCGAGCGCGGGTCCGGGTGACTTCCTCGGCGCGGAGATCCGCGGCCGTATCCGGGTGATGGGGCGCGACTGGGCTGCGGGCGGTCACGTGTGTCCCCCAACTTTCGTGGATCTGACGGTCTTCGCGGACGGTCCTCCCGGCGACCTGATCGACGGGACGTCGAACGACCCGACACCCCTCGCCAGTTTCCCTCATGTCGGCCACTCGCATCAGGGATTCGAGCACGGCCACGACTAGGAGGCGACACGCCGTTCATGGCCAGGGGGGAGCCGTCGGCTCTCCTCGCCGCTTCCCCTTTCAATCCACGATCCGGATTTGACGCCCGAGCGTATTCCGGAAATTGATACTCAGCCGTGATTTGGGAATAACGCTATGTCGCTCGCCGACTCCTGCGGGCGCATGAACAAGATCTGGGGGATTGTGGTTGCCACTTTGGTGGTGGTGAGCCTGGCGACGACCGCGGCGTTCGTGGTTGTCGCAGACGACGACGACGACAGGGGGGCGCGGTCCTTCCGCGCGAGGTTGACCGGATACGAGGAAGTTCCAACGCTGTCCTCGCCGGGAAGCGGGACCCTGCGCCTGCGGCTCAGTTCCGACGGGATGTCGGCAACGTACACGCTGACCTATTCCGGGCTCAGCAACGCGTTTGCGGCCCACATCCACTTGGGCGCACCGGCGACGGTCGGCGGCGTGATCATCTTCCTCTGCGGTGGCGGCGGGCAGGCCGCCTGCCCGGCGTCTGCCGGCACGGTGAGCGGGATCCTCACGCCCGCGGGCGTGATCGGTCCGGCAAACCAGGGAATTGCAGCCGGGGAATGGGCGGAATTCGTCGCCGCGCTGCGTGCGGGGTTCACGTACGGGAACGTCCACACGAACGACGGGGTCGACCCCGCGAACACGGGCCCGGGGGACTTCCCGGGCGGGGAGATCCGAGGTAAGGTTCGGCCGGGCGGCGGAGACTGAACGCCGCACGCACGTCCAGCTTCGTGCCCGTAAAGAGCCGAAAGGCTAACATACCGCCGAGGCTCGATTCCCTGCCTTGATGGAGGTCGTCGTCCCCCGGTTGGCCTACGGAGAGTCTTGGATCGAGGACTACCTGTCCACGGACGTCCTCGCGGAGGGTCGACTGGTCCCCCTTTCCCGTCCCGCGGGCTGTGAGGAAATCGCCAATGTGAACAGCGCGCTTGAGCAAGCCCTCACCGTGTCCTCGGAGCTCGTGCCGTCCCTGGCGGAATGGATGAGGAGGCGATATCGTGGCGGGGACATCGCCATCCTCGTGGACGATCACACGCGTCCGTGCGTCCACCAGAGGAGGCTCCTCCCCCGGTTGCTGGAATGGATCGGAGCCCATCGAGTCTCGCGGGAGAGAATTGCGATCGTGATCGCGGGCGCGACGCACCGGGCGCCGCGGGCCGACGAGTACGCCCGTGTCCTCGGGGAGGCCGTGTGGCCCGCATGGCGGGACCGGGTGTTTCCGCACCTCGACGAGGAGGACCTCGACCGCCTCGGAACGATGCCCGACGGGGTCCCCGTCGAACTGAATCGCCGCGTCACACGATCTGAGGTCGTCGTACTGTTGTCCGATCTAGACTACCACTACTTCGCGGGGGTGAGCGGCGGCCCGAAGCAACTTGTCCCTGGCGTCGCAGGACGCGCCCTTACGACGGCAGACCACCTCAGGATGTTCGGTCCCCTCGGCTTCGCGCCGAACTGCGACATGGGCATCCTCGATGGCAACCCCGTGTACGAATACAAACGGGCCGCGGTTCGCATCGTTCTCGATGCGTTAGAGGCGCGAGGCACGTTCGTCTACGCTTTGCTGAGCGTCCTGAACCCCGCCCATCGGTTCGTTGCGCTTGAGGGAGGGGAGGTCCTCACACTTCATCGCAGGCTCCGCCACACGCTCGATCGCGTGTACGTCGCAGAGGTGCCTCGACTCGCGGACATCGCGATCGTCTCCGCCCGCCATCTGGGCCTCAACGTGTATCAGGCGGGGAAGGCAATCAACACGGCCGCGCGCGCGGTACGTCCCGGCGGAACCGTGGTGTGTCTTGCGCCGTGCCCCGACGGGTTCGGCAACGAGGAGTTTCGGACCCTGATGGCCTTGGCCGCGCCGATCCTCCGGGAAGCGGAGCGTGCGATTGCCCATGGCGGGACTCCCGCCAAGGAAGGCGCACACGCGATCGACCGGGCGCTCGCGACGGTCCAGGAAGTCGTGATGAAGGACTTCCGGATCGGGAAGCAGAAGCCCGTGGACTTGCTCGTCCAGTACCGCAAGACCGGATGGGGGAACCTGTGGCTTCTCGCAGACGGCCTCGTCGACGAAGAGCGCTCCCTTCTCCCGTTCCGGTTCGTCGGGGAATCGGGCGAAGATCCGGGCACGAGGCTGCGCGCGTGGATCCGGGACCAGGAGCGTCTCGGAAAACCCACATACGTAGTGATTGACGATCCGACATACTGGATTCGACGCAGCGAAGGGTCGGAACCCGCTACGAAGGGTTAAGAGTCGCCGTCGAATCGGAGGGCGGGATTTCAATGAAGCGCGGCGCAAGCGCGGTCTGGAAAGGCGGGCTGAAGGACGGGAGAGGCACCGTGTCGACGGACAGCGGGGTCCTGAAGGGCATCCCGTACTCGTGGTCCATGCGGTTCGAGAACGCTCCGGGGACGAACCCGGAGGAACTCGTGGGGGCGGCCCATGCGGGATGTTTCTCCATGGCGTTGTCGGGCGAGCTCGGGAAGCTCGGCCTCACCCCGGAGTCGATCGAGACGAGGGCGACGCTGAATTTCGAAAAGACGGATGCGGGATTCGCCGTGACCTCCGTCCATCTTGATGTAGCCGCGAAAGTGCCGAAGGCAGACGCGCCGAGCTTTCAAAAGGCAGCGGAGGCGGCGAAGAAGACATGCCCGATCTCGCGACTGCTGAAGGCCGAGATCACGATGAGCGCACGGCTTCTCTGACTCTAAGTCCGTCGTCGGATCTCTCGCAGAACCTCCGCCGTTCGCCGGATCCGAACTCCTTGTACAGCCTTCAGGACGAGAAGGTCGCGATCACCGGAAACCAGGGAATCGACTCCCGCCGCGAGCGCGCAGGCGAGCACCGGCGCGTCCTCGGGATCCCGAAGAAGTCTCGCAGCGCGCGCGACCGTGTCTCGATACGAGGTGCGTGGCACGAGTTCGAAAGCCAACAGGAGACGCTCGAGCCATTCGATTGCTTCTCCGAACGCGGGGTGGTTTGCAAAGCGCTCCCGCATCACGTAGAGCACTTCCTCGACGGTATCCTCCGCGACGACGAGGGCGACTCGTCCCGCGACGCCTTCGGTGAGGAGCTCACGTTCATTCCCTCGGTAAAGAAGTCCCGAGAGAATCGTGTTCGAATCAAGCGCGACTCGCGTACCGTTCACTCCAGAGGCGAGTCCTGACTTTCCTCACGAGCGCATCGAGCTCTCCGGGAGTGATGCGCGTCTCCTTCCGCAGGCGGTCGAATACCTCGAACATGCGTCTGAGGTCCTCTTCCCGCAATAGACGCAGCTCGCCACCCGCCTCGAGGAAGATGAGTCGAGTCCCCTTCTTGATGCCGTATTTCCTGCGCAAGGCGGCGGGAAGCGTAACCTGGCCCTTAGAAGTGACAGTGGCCACGTTCGCCATCGGCATTAGTAAGGCAATCCTTACACTAATACTTTCCGAGATTAGTGGAACCCTCAGCCTGCTAGCCCCATCGCCTTCGTGACCGTCGCCCAGTCCCAGATCCTCTGCGGCTTTGGATTCTTCCTGAGATGATCGAGGTCCCCCCGCGATGCGATGTGGTCAACGAGGTACGCCGCGTACCGGGCGCGCGCCGATGTCTGCACGGCTCTTTCATTCTCCCGACCCTCGCGTTTGGATCAGGGCGAGCGGCGGGTCCCACGAAGCAGGATCAGAGTGCGAACTGCGTCCCGATGAACCGGCCTTGGAGCTTCGGGTCCAGCAGGTGCGGGCAGAACACGTTCGCGTGGTCGTATCGCGCCTTCAGCCGCCGAAGCTCCTCATGGCGGGACGCAGGACCGTCTTTGAAGAGCGCGAGCCCTAGACCGTGCTCTCGCCGGTCCTCGACAGTGAGCTCCGGCCGCAGAACGGCCTCTCGGAGCCGGAGGTTCAGGTTCCAGGCGTCTTCGATTCCTCCCTTCGTGACGGGAGCCTGCGGCCGGTAGTGGACCTCGACTCCGTCCGGATAGTGGTGCCCCACGGGCCTTCCGTCCGCGCCCGCCATCGTCGCAAACATCCGCGTAAGCACGTCGCCGAACCGCGCTGGGTCCTTGATGATGAAGTCTTCACATCCCGGGACGTTGACCCGTCGCAGGGCCTTGCCGGTCGCGGCCGTCCGCACCCGCATCATCGCTCGAAACTGGGGGAACGTGATCTCTCGGTACTCCACCTCTGGGAACTCCCTCGCAATCGTCGGGAGGGCGGCCATCCTATCCTTCCGCCCTCGGTAGAGGAGGACCATCTTGCGGTGGCCCGCAGGAACGCGGAAGTACCCGCCGAGGACGCTGTCCGCGCGGATCGGGTCGTCCGGTCGCACGATTCCCGCGTCGATGAACAGGAACTCGCCCGCGTAGTACCTGCACGACCCCGCGACGCGCTTCATGAGATTCCCCATCGTCACACCGAGGTGCGCCGCGTCCGCGGTGTCCATGGAGAGGACCGCGCAGTGCATTTCGTCCGCTCCGAGGACTGGCGCAATCCGCACGTCGAGCTCCGTCACGAGACCGCAGAGGCCATGGTGGCCCGCGAGCCTCCGGATTTCCTCCCGGTTGGAGAGCTCCAGGACGCGGGCGCCCTCCTCGGATGAGACAACCATCCGGAGGCGATTCACGGCCTCCCCGAAGGGTCCGTACTCGGGCGTCCCACTCCCGCGGGCGTTCGTCGCGAAGTTCCCGCCGAACGTGCTGTACCCACTGCTCGGAGTCACCGCAACCGTCCACCCGGATTTCGAAAGGGCACGGTTCGTCTCATCGCTCGTCCGCCCTGCGCCGACTCGCACGTACAGTTCGTCCTCGGGTCCCGCCGCTGCGAGGTCGACGGGCTCACCGTTCGCATTCACGACCTGCGGGACGAAGAGCCCCCGCCGATGGCCCCTCGTGTCGCACGCGCCGACGCGCTCCATGTCGACGAGGACGGCGTCGGGAGGCGCGATGGACGCGCCCGCCGTGCCGGAGCCCGTCCCCCGCGGCACAATAGCAACGTGCCGCTGGACCGCGAGGTCCACAAGTTTCACACACTCCGCCTCGTCCTTCGGGAACGCGATGAGGCTTGGCACGCCGAGCGTAAGGAACGAGGCGTCTGTCGCATAGCCCCGGAGCTCGCCTCCGTCGCACTGGATTCCCGCATCCCGGAGAAGTCGGGCGATCGTCCGGAGCTCGTCAACCTTCAAGGGGTCACCCCAAGGCCTGCGCGGCGAGCTCCGTGAGGTCCACGATCTTGAGGTCCGGCAGCGGGTCGACGGGGCGCCCGTCGAGATAGCATGAGAAGTGGATTCGGCAGTGCGGGCAGGCGGTGACCATGTGGTCCGCCTTCGAAGCGGCCTCCTCGAGCCGCTCCTGTTGCATGAATTTCGTCGCGGCGTCGCAGTTCGAGTACGCGCCGACGCCGCAGCACATCGAGTTTTCTCGGACGCGGTCCATCTCGACGAACGTGAGCCCTGGGATCGCCTTCAGAACCTCCCGCGGCGCGTCGTATTCCTTCGAGTGGCGGCCAAGGCGGCAGG
>Ga0209002_10002374_pt1 | contig 15202 bp, 14 predicted proteins | sample Rifsed16ft2_FD_184010 | JGI IMG/M metagenome (GOLD analysis project Ga0209002, IMG submission 184010) | Soil microbial communities from Rifle, Colorado, USA - sediment 16ft 2 (version 2) | ecosystem: Environmental > Terrestrial > Deep subsurface > Rock core/Sediment | place: Rifle, Colorado...
GGACGTCACGGGCGTCGATCGGTCTCTCGCCATGTTGCGGGCCGCGCAGACCAAGATCGGCAGCCCGCGCCTCGTCTGCGCCGACGCCGCGGCGCTGCCGCTGCCCGCAGCCGGCTTCGACCTGGTCACGCTGGTCCTGGGGCTCGAGTTCACCGAGGATCCTGCGGCGGTGCTGCGCGAGGCCCATCGCGTGCTGCGGCCGGGCGGCTCCCTGGTGCTGGCACTCCTGAGGCCGTGGGGGGCCTGGACGCTCTGGCGGCGACTCGAGCGCATCGTCGTGCCGTCCGTCTGGCGCGGCGCGCGGTTCCTCGGCGAGCGGGAACTCGACCGGCTGCTCGCGGCGAGCGGGTTCGCCCCCAGGGCGCGCCGCCGCGCGGTCCATTACGTACCGGCCGTCCGCTGGGGGCGCCTGCTGGCCTGGTGGGAAGCCGCGGCCTCCCGGCTGGCTCCAGGCCTGGCCGCGTTCGTGGCCCTCCGCGCCGAGGCGCTCGAGTGGGGGGGCGCGGCATGACGGCGGAGCGGCCGCTGGTGGTGTGGCTCGGCGACCTCGACCGGGGGCGCGTGGCCGAGGTGGGCGGCAAGAACGCCTCGCTGGGCGAGATGCTGCGGCATCTGGCCGGCGCGGGCATCCATGTCCCGGACGGCTTCGCCACGACCGCCGAGGCGTACTGGCGGTTCGTGGACGCCAACGACCTCCGGGAACGGATCGCCGGGACGCTCGAGGACCTGAAACGCGGGCGGCTGCCGCTGGCCCGCGCCGGCCGCGCGCTCCGCCGCCTGTTCACGGACGGCGCGATCCCGCCCGAGCTGGCCGAGGCGGTCGCCGCCGCGTACCGGAGGCTCGGCGAGCGCATCGGCCGGCGCGACCCCGACGTGGCCGTGCGCTCGAGCGCCACCGCCGAGGACCTGCCCGAGGCCTCCTTCGCCGGGCAGCAGGAGAGCTTCCTCAACGTCCGCGGCGAGCGGGCGCTCCTTCGCGCGTGCCGCCGGTGCCTGGCCTCGCTCTTCACCGACCGCGCCATCGTGTACCGCGAGACCCACGGCTTCGATCACCTGAAGGTGGCGCTGTCGGTCGGGGTGCAGCGCATGGTCCGCGCCGACCGCGGCGCGGCCGGCGTGATGTTCTCGATCGACACCGAGACCGGGTTCCCGCGGGTGGTGCTGATCAACGCCGCCTGGGGGCTCGGCGAGACCGTGGTGCAGGGCACGGTCAACCCCGACGAGTACATGGTCTTCAAGCCGCTCCTGGTCGACCCGGCCCGCCGCCCCATCGTCCACCGGGCGCTCGGCGCCAAGGCGCGCAAGCTCGTCTACGCCCGCGGCCGCGGGCGGCCCACGCGCCTGGTGCCGACCACGCGCCGCGAGCGGGCGGCCTGGGCCCTCGACGAGGCGGCGATCCTGCAGCTCGCCCGCTGGGCCGTCGCCATCGAGGCGCACTACGGGCGGCCCATGGACATGGAGTGGGCGCGCGACGGCGCGACCGGGGAGATCTTCATCGTCCAGGCCCGCCCCGAGACGGTCGAGGCGCGGCGCCAGGCGGCCGCCTTCCAGACGTACCGGCTCACGCGCAAGGGCAAGCGCCTGCTCAGCGGCCTGGCGATCGGCGACGCGGTGGCGATGGGCGCGGCGTGCGTCCTGCGCGACGCGTCGGAGATCGACCGCTTCGTGGACGACGCCGTCCTGGTCACCGGGATGACCGACCCGGACTGGGTGCCGATCATGAAGCGGGCGGCGGCCATCGTGACGGACCACGGCGGGCGCACCTCCCACGCCGCCATCGTGAGCCGCGAGCTGGGCCTGCCGGCGATCGTCGGCACCGGCCGCGCCACGCGCGTGCTCCGGGACGGCCAGGTGGTGACGGTCTCCTGCGCGGAGGGGAGCGAGGGGTTCGTCTACGAGGGACGCGCCGACGTCGAGGTGCGCGCGCTGGAGCTCCGGGACATCCCGACGACCCGCACCCGCGTCATGCTGAACCTGGCCAACCCGGCGGCGGCGCTCCGCTGGTGGCGCCTGCCGGCCGACGGCGTGGGCCTGGCCCGCATGGAGTTCATCATCAGCGCCCACGTCAAGGTGCACCCGATGGCCCTCGTCCGCTTCGCCCGGGTGCGCGACCGGCGCGCGCGCCGCCGGATCGAGGCGCTCACGCGCGGCTACCGCGACAAGCCCCGCTTCTTCGTGGACGCGCTGGCCGACGGCATCGCGCGCATCGCCGCCGCGCACCACCCGCGCCCGGTCATCGTCCGCACGAGCGACTTCAAGACGAACGAGTACGCCGCGCTGATCGGCGGCCGGCCGTTCGAGCCCGAGGAGGAGAACCCGATGCTGGGCTGGCGCGGCGCCAGCCGCTACGCGAGCGAGGGCTACCGGGAGGGCTTCGCGCTCGAGTGCCAGGCCATCCGGCGCGTGCGCGAGGAGATGGGGCTCGCCAACGTGATCGTGATGATCCCGTTCTGCCGCACGCTCGAGGAGGCCGACCGGACGCTCGGCGCGATGGCCGCGCAGGGGCTCCGGCGCGGCGAGGGCGGGCTCGAGGTCTACGTGATGTGCGAGATCCCGTCCAACGTGATCCTCGCCGAGGAGTTCGCCGAGCGCTTCGACGGGTTCTCCATCGGCAGCAACGACCTCACCCAGCTCACGCTCGGCGTGGACCGGGACTCGGCGCGCCTGGCCGGCCTCTTCGACGAGGAGAACCCCGCCGTCACGCGCCTGATCGAGCAGGTGATCCGGACGGCCCACGCCCGGGGGCGCAAGGTCGGGCTCTGCGGCCAGGCGCCGAGCGACCGGCCGCGTTTCGCGCGGTTCCTGGTGCGGGCCGGGATCGACTCGATCTCGGTCACGCCCGACAGCTTCATCCAGGTCAAGCAGCACGTGGCCGCCGCCGAGGCGGAGGACTGAGGGACAGCGCCATGGCCGTCATGCGGACCGAGCTCATCCGGGAGCGCGTGGTCGAGATCGAGGTCAACCGGTCGGCCGGGGCCGGCTGGATCGCCGTGGGCGTCGTCCGGGAGGGGCTCGCCCCCGAGCGCGGGCTCCGCTTCGAGGCGCACGGAGCCAGCGCCGAGGAGGCCGAGCGCCGGCTTCGCGAGGAGATCGAGGCGAGCTTCGCCTGAGGACGATGGCGACGCGGTCCGTGTCCCTGGTCGACGGCGGAGCCGTCTCCTGGGCGCTTCCCGCCGAGGACGTGCTCGACCGCCTCGGCGTCGCGCGCGCGGCCGGGCTCGACGCGGCCGAAATCCGCCGCCGCCGGCACCGCCACGGCCCGAACGTGCTGCGCGAGCGCCGGCGCCGCAGCGCGTGGCGCATCCTCCTCGGGCAGCTCGAGAGCGTCCTGGCCCTGCTGCTCGCCGCCGCCGCGGCGCTGGCCTTCGCGTTCGGCGAGTGGGCGGAGGCGGCGGCGATCGCCGCCGTCATCGTCCTCAACACCGCGATCGGCTTCGCGACGGAGCTGTCCGGCGTGCGCTCGATGGAGGCGCTGCGGCGGCTCGGGCACGTGACGACGAACGTCCGGCGCGGGGGCGCCGTGCTCACGGTCCCCGCGCAGGAGCTGGTGCCGGGCGACGTGGTCCTGCTCGAGGGCGGCGACGTCGTCACGGCCGACCTCCGCCTGCTCGAGGCCTCGAACCTGGCCTGCGACGAGTCCACGCTGACCGGCGAGTCCGTTCCCGTCACCAAGCGCGTCGAGCCCGTGGCGCCGGACGCCCCGGTCGCCGAGCGCGCGAGCCTGGCGTTCAAGGGGACGACGGTCGTGCGCGGGGCGGGCGAGGCCGTCGTGGTCGCGACCGGGACGGCGACCGAGCTCGGCCGCATCGCTTCGCTCGTCGAGGAGGCCGGCGCGGAGCCCTCGCCGCTCGAGCGCCGCCTCGAGCGCCTCGGCGGGCAGCTCGTGTGGGTGGCGCTCGGCCTGGCCGCGGCGATCGCGGGCGCCGGCGTCGTCGCCGGCCGCGAGACGCGGGCCATGGTCGAGATGGGCGTCGCGCTCGCGGTCGCGGCCGTGCCCGAGGGGCTGCCGATCGTCGCGACGGTGGCGCTCGCCCGGGGGATGTGGCGGATGGCGCGCCGGAGCGCTCTCGTGACGCGCCTGCCGGCGGTGGAGACGCTCGGCGCGACGACCGTGATCCTCACCGACAAGACCGGCACGCTCACCGAGAACCGGATGGCGGTGGCGCGGCTGGCCCTCGCCTCGGGCGACGTCGAGGTCGGCGCGGGGCCGATCGTCGCCGGCGAGGGGACGCCGCTGCGCCGGGCCCTCGAGGTCGGCGTGCTGTGCAACGACGCCACGCTGCCGGCGGGCGGCGCCGCCGTGCCCGACGCCGACGCGGTGGGCGACCCGATGGAGCTCGCGCTGCTCGAGGCCGGCGCGCGCGCCGGCCTCACGCGCGAGGCGCTCTCCGCCGAGCTGCCCGAGGTGCGCGAGGAGGCGTTCGACCCCGCGGTGAAGATGATGGCCACCGTCCACCGCGCCCGCGACGGGTACCTGGTGGCCGTCAAGGGCGCGCCGGAGGCCGTGCTCGAGCACGCCACCGCGGTCCTCACGGCGGACGGCCCGGTGCCGCTCACGCTGGAAGCGCGCGCGGGGTGGCGCGACCGCGCCGAGCGGCTCGCGCGCGCGGGGCTCAGGGTGCTGGGCCTGGCGACGCGGCGCGCCGAGCGCCCGGACGCGGCGCCCTGGGACGGCCTCACGCTCGTCGGCCTCGTGGGCCTCCTCGACCCGCCGCGTCCGGACGTCGCGGGCGCGATCGCCGCGTGCCGCCGGGCGGGCGTGCGCGTCGTGATGGTCACGGGCGACCACGCGGAGACGGCGCGGGCGATCGCGGCGCGGGTCGGGCTCACCGGCGACGGCGCCCCGCGCGTCGTCGAGGGCGCCGAGGTCCGCGGGCTCACGGCGCTCACGGACGCCGAGCGCGCGCGCCTGGCGCGCGCCGACGTGTTCGCGCGCGTCGGTCCGGAGCAGAAGCTCGACCTCGTCGCGCTCTACCAGGCGCGCGGCGACGTCGTCGCGATGACGGGCGACGGCGTCAACGACGCGCCCGCGCTCCGGCGCGCCGACATCGGCATCGCGATGGGCCGGCGCGGCACGCAGGCCGCGCGCGAGGCGGCGGACATGGTGCTGCGCGACGACGCCTTCCCGTCGGTCGTCGCGGCCATGGCGCAGGGCCGTGTCATCCTCGCCAACATCCGGACGTTCGCCGTCTACCTCCTGTCGTGCAACCTGAGCGAGGTGCTGGCGGTCGGCGTCGCGGCGCTCGGTGGGCTGCCGCTGCCGCTCCTGCCGCTCCAGATCCTCTACCTGAACCTCGTGACCGACGTGTTCCCCGCCTTCGCGCTCGGGGTCGGCGAGGGCGAGCCGGGCGTCATGCGCGAGCCGCCGCGGGACCCCCGGGCGGCGATCGTCACGCGGCGCCACTGGGTGGCGATCGGCGCGTGGGGCGCGCTCATCACGGCGGCGACCCTGGCCGCGTTCGCGCTCGCACTCGTGCTGCTGCCCCCCGGCGCCGCACTCACCGTGTCGTTCCTGACCCTCGCCTTCGCCCAGCTCTGGCACGTCTTCAACATGCGGGCACGGGGCGCGGCGCGCTTCGCGAACGACGTGACCGCGAACCCGTTCGTCTGGGGCGCGCTCGGCGTCTGCGCCGCGCTGATCATCGCCGCCGTCCACCTGGCGCCGCTCGCGGCGGTGCTGCGCCTGGCGCCGCCCGGCGCCGGGGGCTGGACGCTCGCGATCGGCGCGAGCCTCGTCCCGGTCACGGTCGGGCTCGCGCTCCCGCGCCGGCGCCGGGGCGACACCGTGTCGCCCGCGCGTCACGCTGACGCGCCGCGGGATCGCGCGGGAGGGCGGGGCGCGCGCGGAGGGGACGGCCCGGGCGCGGGCCGGAGCTTGGCCTCGTACTTGCTGGCTTTCGGTATCATGAGCAGTCGTCACCACACCGCGGAGGTGCAGTCATGCCCGGCGCCCTGAGCGAGCGAGCGACCGTCCGCGTCCGTTTCGTGTCCGACCCCTGCGTCCTCGCCTGGGCCTGGGAGCTGGTGGATCCCACGACGGGCCGCGTCCTCGAGAGCAGCTGGACCGACCGGTGGACCGCCTACGACTCGGCCGCGCGGGCGCGCGCCGAGGGTGAGCGCCGGCTCGACACCCTCGGCCACCGCCGGCTCGTCATCGTGGCGCGCGAGGAGCCCGAGCTCCACGCCTGGCTCGTGCGCAAGTTCACCGGCGAGGCCGGCGTCGAGATCGTCCGCGACCGCCGGCACGGCGAGCGGCGGGTTCGCCCCACGGGCCTGCTCCTCGAGCGCCGCCGGAGCGAGCGGCGGCAGCGCCCCGACGTCGACGCCGAGGTGCGCGCGCGCGGCTGGGCCCTGGTGGACCGCCTCGAGCAGGCGGCGTAGCCGAGGGATCCCATGGCCAAGCCGAGCAAGCGGGGCGGCGGGAAACGCGGCAAGCGCGCGGCCAGGCCCGCGACGGCGGCGCGCACACCCGGCGCGCCGCCGGCGCGGCGCGCGTCGCCGCCCGTCACGCCCCCGCCGCCCGTGCTCTCGCCGCCGGCTCCCGCGCCGCTCGACCTCGAGCCGGCCGCTCCTCCGAGGCTCGGCGACGTCCCGTGGGGGTACGGCCAGGACCGCGTCACGGCGCTGGCGCGCGACCCGCACTGGATCTTCGTCTCCTGGGAGCTGACCGACGAGGCGCTCGCGCGGGCGCGCGCCGAGGTCGGCGCGGCCGACGCCGCGTGCGTCCTGCGCGTGTACGACACGACCTGGCGCCTCTTCGACGGCACCAACGCGAACTGGTCCTTCGACGTGCCCGTGCACCGCCCCGCGAACAATCACTACGTGTGCGTGAATCGCCCGGCCTCCGTGTTCCACGTCGAGATCGGCGTCAAGAGCCGCGAGGGCTGGTTCGTGAAGATCGCGCGCTCGGCCCCGGTCGAGACGCCCCGCGACTCCATCGCGCCCGACACGAGCGTCGAGTGGATGACCGTCACCTACGACGGCGCCCTGCCGCCCGAGTACCGCCATCGCGTCGAGCCGGCGCGCGGGGCGCCGGCGACCGCCCGGCCGGCGGGCGACGGGCTCGACCTCGAGCGCGTGATGCACGCGCTGGTCGGCGAGGGGTGGTCGCGGGCCGAGTGGGAGGAGCGCGAGAACGGCGGCCGTGTCGTGCGCTGGGTGCGCTGGACGGGACCGTTCTGGCGGGAGCACTGGCGCACCGTCGCCGGCGAGCGCGTCGAGATCGTGTTCGAGGGCGAGCGGCGCGTGCTCCAGGGCGCCTGGGGCGAGCGGGTCGTCTTCGGCCCATGGCGCGTGGCGATCCACGCGGTCGGCCCCGCGGGCGAGCAGCGCCTGATCGACCGCTGGACGATCCACTACGCGTGGCCGGCGGAGGGCGGCGCCGTTCGCGTCGACACGGAGCAGATCCTCGCGCGCATCGTGCGCGGTTACCGCGCCGCCGCGCTGGGCGGCGGCTCCGAGGCGCGGCTGCTCGAGGAGGCCTGGGGGAGCGAGGCGCTCCAGGCGGGCGCGAGCGAGTGGCGGTGGCTGCGCGGCAGCGAGGAGCGGCTCGGCGGCGCGAGCGAGTGGCTCTGGCTGGGTGCGAGCGAGCTCCTGTGGGGCGGCGGAAGCGAGCGAAGGCTCGCGGGCGCGAGCGAGTGGTCGTGGCCGGAGGCAAGCGCGTGGTGGCTCGGCGGCGCCAGCGAGGGGCTCGCGCGATGACGCGCGGCTACCTCGCGCTCGTCCTGCACGCGCACCTGCCGTACGTGCGCCACCCCGAGCACGAGCACTTCCTCGAGGAGCACTGGTTCTTCGAGGCGATGACCGAGACGTACATCCCGCTGCTGCGCGTCCTCGAGGGCCTCCTGCGCGACCGGATCGACTTCCGGCTGACCCTCTCGCTCTCGCCGCCCGTGGTCGCGATGATGCGCGACCCGCTGCTGCTCGCGCGCTACGCGCGGCGGCTCGACGCCCTCGTGGAGCTCGGCCACCGCGAGGTCGAGCGGACGCGGGGCGACGGCGCGTTCGCGCCGCTCGCGCGGATGTATCGCGACCGCCTGCTCTCCGTCCGCGACACGTTCAGGCGCTGGGAGGGCGACATCCCCCGGGCGTTCCGCGCCGTGGAGGACGCGGGCATGCTCGAGCTCCTGACGTGCACCGCGACCCACATGTTCCTGCCGCTCGCCGACCGGAACTGGGCGGTGTGCCACGCGCAGATCGAGCTCGCGGCGCAGGAGCACGCGCGACACTTCGGCCGCCGGCCGCGGGGCATGTGGCTCGCCGAGTGCGGCTACGTGCGGGGGGTGGACGAGCTGCTGCGCGAGTCCGGCGTCCGCTACTTCTTCGTGGACGCGCACGGGCTCCTCTTCGCCGACCGCCGGCCACGCTACGGCGTGTACGCGCCCGTCGTCTGCCCGACGGGCGTCGCCGCGTTCGGCCGCGATGTCGAGAGCAGCAAGCAGGTCTGGAGCGCGGAGGAGGGGTACCCCGGCGACGGCGTGTACCGCGACTTCTACCGGGACATCGCCTGGGACCTCGACCTCGACGCCATCCGCCCCTGGATCCATCCCGACGGGATCCGCCACGCGACCGGCTTCAAGTACCACCGGATCACCGACCGGCGGCTGCCGCTCGACCGGAAGGAGCCCTACGACCCGCACGCCGCGCGGGAGCGCGCGGCGGTCCACGCGGGCAACTTCCTGTTCAATCGCGGGCGCCAGGTCGAGTTCCTCGCGGGGCGCATGGACCGGCCGCCGATCGTCGTCGCGCCGTACGACGCCGAGCTGTTCGGCCACTGGTGGTTCGAGGGCCCGCAGTTCCTCGACTTCCTGTTCCGCAAGCTGCAGTACGACCAGGACACGGTCACGCCCATCACGCCCTCGGAGTACCTGGCGCGCCACCCCACGAACCAGGTGGCGACGCCGTGCACGTCGTCGTGGGGCTACAGGGGCTACGCCGAGGTGTGGCTCAACGGGGCCAACGACTGGGTGTGGCGCCACCTGCACGTGATGGGCGAGCGCATGGTGGAGCTGGCCCGGCGCCACCCCGAGGCGCAGGGGCTCCGGCGGCGCGCGCTCACGCAGGCGGCGCGCGAGCTCCTGCTCGCGCAGGCGAGCGACTGGCCGTTCATCATGAAGACGGGGACGACGACGCCCTACGCGGTCCGCCGGATCACGGACCACGTCACGTGCTTCAACGCGCTCCACGACGCGCTCGCCGCCGGGACGCTCAACGAGCCGTGGCTCAAGGAGCTGGAGGAGCGCGACAACCTCTTCCCGGACCTCGACTACCGCGTGTATTCGAGGTAGGCGCGGACGACCGCCGTGCACGGCACCCGCGAGCCTCCGCACGAGCAGCGCCGCCGGGGCGAGCTCGTCGCCGTGCAGGGCAACGTCGTGGACGCTCGCTTCGCGCGGGGGCTGCCGCCGCTCCGCCGGAAGCTGACCACGGGCCTCGAGCGGACCGTCCCCCTCGAGGTCGCCGCCCACCTGGACGCGCGCACGGTCCGGGCGATCGCGCTCGGGCCGACCCGCGGGCTCGCGCGCGGGATGCCGGTCCAGGACACGGGCCGGCCGCTCGAGGCGCCGGTGGGGATGTCCCTGCTCGGGCGCATGCTCGACGTCTTCGGCGAGCCGATCGACGACGGGGGCCCGCTCGCGGACGTGGAGTGGCGCCCGATCCACCGGCCGCCCGTGCCGCTCGCGCGGCGCGAGGTGCGCTCGGAGATCTTCGCGACCGGCATCAAGGTGATCGACCTGCTGAGCCCCCTGGAGCGCGGCGGCAAGGCCGGGCTGTTCGGCGGCGCGGGCGTGGGCAAGACCGTCCTCATCACCGAGATGATCCACAACACGGTCGGCCGGTACGCGGGCGTGAGCCTCTTCTGCGGCATCGGGGAGCGCAGCCGCGAGGCCGAGGAGCTGCATCGCGACCTGCGGCGGGCCGGCGTCCTCGAGCGCACGGTCATGGTCTTCGGCCAGATGAACGAGCCGCCCGGCGTCCGCTTCCGCGTGGGGCACGCGGCCCTGACGATCGCGGAGTACTTCCGCGACGACGCGCACCGCGACGTGCTGCTGCTGATCGACAACATCTTCCGCTTCATCCAGGCGGGCTCCGAGGTCTCGGGGCTGCTGGGCCGGATCCCGTCCCGCGTCGGCTACCAGCCGACGCTCGGCACCGAGCTCGCGGAGCTGGAGGAGCGGATCTCGAGCACGGCCTCGGGCGCGATCACCTCGATCCAGGCGGTGTACGTGCCGGCCGACGACTTCACCGACCCCGCGGCGACGCACACCTTCGCCCACCTGTCGGCCTCGGTGGTCCTGTCGCGCAAGCGCGCGAGCCAGGGGCTGTACCCGGCCGTCGACCCGCTCCGCTCCGGCTCCAAGATGCTGACGCCGCCGATCGCCGGCCTGCGCCACTACCGGATCGCCGCCGCCGTGCGCCGGACGCTCGCGGAGTACGAGGAGATGAAGGACATCATCGCCATGCTGGGCCTCGAGGAGCTCTCGGACCGGGACCGCGCGACCGTCGCCCGCGCCCGCCGCCTCGAGCGCTTCCTCACGCAGCCGTTCTTCACGACGGAGCAGTTCACGGACCGGGCGGGCCGGCAGGTCGAGCTCGCGGCGACGCTCGACGGGTGCGAGCGCATCCTCGACGACGAGCTGGCCGGGCTGCCCGAGCAGGCCTTCTACATGGTCGGCGGGATCGACGAGGTCACGGCCGCGAGGACGCCGTGACGCTCCGGGTCCTCACGGCCGCGCGGGTGCTGGTCGACGAGGCGGTGACGAAGGTCGTCGCGGAGGCCGCGAACGGCTGGTTCTGCCTGCTGCCGCGGCACGTCGACTTCGTGACCGCGCTCGTGCCGGGGGTCCTCGTCTTCACGACCCGCGCGGGCGCCGAGGGCGTCGTGGCGACGGACCACGCGATCCTCGTGAAGTGCGGCGCGGAGGTCCTCGTGTCCACGTGGCGGGGGGCGGCCGGCGACGACCTGGCGACGCTGCGCGGGGTCGTCGCGCGGGAGTTCCTGCAGATCGACGATCGGGAGCGGACGGCGCGGAGCGCGCTGGCGCGCCTCGAGGCCGGCGTCGTCCGCCGCTTCGTCGAGCTGGAAGGACGGGCGTGATGCGCACGCCCCCGGAGCGGGAGGTCGCCGACGCGGTCGGCCGCAAGGCGGAGCGCAAGCTCCGGGCCCGCCGCGAGGGGCGTCGCGGTGTGTGGTTCGGGCTGGGGATGTTCGGGCTGGTGGGCTGGGCGGTGGCGCTGCCGACCGTCGCCGGGATCGCCCTCGGCCTCTGGCTCGACGCGCGCTTCCCGTCGCGCGTGTCGTGGACGCTGACGCTCTTGCTGCTCGGCGCCGCGCTCGGCGCCCTCAACGCGTGGTACTGGGTGACGCGGGAGAGCCGCGATGGGTGAGCTGGGACTCCTGGTCGCGGGCGCGGGCGGGATGCTGCTGGGCGTCTTCTACTTCGGCGCGCTCTGGCTGGTGGTGCGCCGGCTGCCCCGCGTGGCCTCGCCGGCGCTCCTGCTCGGCGTCACCGGCCTGGTGCGTCTGGCCGTCGTCGTGACGGGCTTCTACCTGCTCGTCGACGAGCGCTGGGCGCGCCTGGCGAGCGCGCTCGTCGGGTTCCTGGCCGTGCGCGTCGCGCTCACGCGCCGCCTCGGCGGCCGTGTCGCGCTGCCCCGCGGCGCCGGGCGCGACCGGACCACGGCGGCGGGGGAGTGAGGCGGCGATGCGGATCAGTCCGGATCAACTCGTGCTCTGGGCCTGGGGCCCGGTCCAGCTCAACGCCACGATCGTCTGCACCTGGACGGTCATGCTGGTGCTCGTCCTCGGCTCGCACCTCGCGACGCGGCGGCTGTCGACCGCGACCCGGCTCACGCGGTGGCAGAACCTGCTCGAGGTCCTCGTGAGCGGCATGCGCGAGCAGATCCGCGAGGTGAGCCAGCAGGATCCGGGGAAGTACCTGCCGTTCGTGGGCACCCTCTTCCTGTTCATCGCGGCCTCGAACGTGCTCGCGGTCGTGCCGGGCTTCACCGCGCCGACGGCCTCGCTCTCCACGACGACCGCCCTCGCCCTCTGCGTCCTGGTGGCGGTCCCGCTCTACGGCATCGTCGAGCGCGGCCTCGGCGGCTACCTCGCCGTCTACGTCAAGCCGACCGTCTTCATGCTCCCGTTCAACATCCTCGGCGAACTGTCCCGGACGCTGGCGCTGGCGGTGCGACTCTACGGCAACGTCATGAGCGGCACGGTCATCGCGGGCATCCTGCTGAGCCTCGTGCCCTTCTTCTTCCCCGTCGTCCTGCAGCTCCTGGGGCTGCTGACCGGCCTCATCCAGGCCTACATCTTCGCCGTGCTGGCGATGGTCTACATCGCCTCGGCGACGCGCACGCACGGCGGCCACTGAGGGGGACCCATGGACAACCTCGGACTCATCGGCGCCATCTCCATCGTCACCGCCGGCCTCACGATCGCGATCGGCTCCATCGCCCCGGCGCTCGGCGAGGCGCGGGCGGCGGCGCAGGCACTCGCGTCGATCGCCCAGCAGCCCGACGAGGCGAACACGCTCACCCGCACGCTGTTCGTGAGCCTGGCGATGATCGAGTCGACGGCGATCTACTGCTTCGTGGTCGCGATGATCCTCATCTTCGCCAACCCGTTCTGGAACCGGGTGCTGGCCGCCGCGGGGAGCTGAGCGGTGACGATCGACTGGCTCACGGTCGGCGCCCAGGCGCTCAACTTCCTGGTCCTCGTCTGGCTCCTCAAGCGCTTCCTCTACGGCCGCGTGGTGCGCGCGATGGACCGCCGGGAGGCGGCGATCGCGGAGCGGATCCGCGCGGCCGACGCGCGGATGGTGGAGGCCGAGGCGGAGGCCCGGCGTCACCGCGAGGCGCGCGAGGGCCTGGAGGCGCAGCGCGAGCGCCTGCTGAAGCGGGCCCGCGAGGAGGCCGACGACCTCCGGCGGACGCTCGATGACGAGGTGCGGGGCGAGCTGGCGGAGGCGCGCGCGCGCTGGCGCGCCGAGCTCGAGCGGGAGCAGGCGGTGTTCCTCCAGGACGTGCGGCGCCAGGTCGCGACGCACTTCGAGACCCTGGCCCGGCGGGCGCTGGCGGAGCTCGCCGACGCCGAGCTGGAGGCGCAGATGGCCCGCGTGCTGATCGAGCGGCTCGGGCGCCTCGACCCGGAGCGGAAGGACGATCTGGCCCGGCGCGCCTCGGGCGAGCCGCTGCTCGTCCGGAGCGCCTTCGAGCTGCCGGTCGCGGTCAGGCGGGCGCTGACGGCCGCGATCCACGACGCCGTCGGCAAGGAGGTCGCGGTGACGTACGAGCGCACGGACGAACTCGCCTGCGGGCTCGAGCTGCGCGCCGGGGGACAGAGCCTCGCCTGGAGCCTGGACGGCCACCTCGACGCGCTCGAGCGTCGGCTGGCCGAGGGGCTGGCGCGGGTCGCCGGCGGCGGGCGAGGCGACGCGCACCCATGAGCGGCGGGCCGCTGGGCGAGGCTGCGCGGACGACGTTCGACGCCCTGGGCCGCGCCATCGCGGCCGAGCGCGCGGCGCTCACGCCCGTCGAGGTGGGGACCATCACGTGGGTCTCGAGCGGGATCGCCCGGGTGCGGGGCCTGCCCGGCGCGCGGGCCGAGGAGCTGCTGCGGCTGCGGGGCGGCGTGCTGGGCATCGCCGCGAGCCTCGAGCCGGACTCGCTCGGCGTGATCGTGCTCGGCGACAGCACCCACCTGCGCGCCGGCGACGACGTGCGGCGGACCGGGAGCGTGATCGACGTGCCGGTCGGCCCGGCGCTGCTGGGGCGGGTGATCGACGCCGTGGGACGTCCGCTGGACGAGCGCGGGCCGATCGAGGCCGTCGAGCGACGGCCCATCGAGCGCGACGCGCCGGCGATCCTGGACCGCGCGCCGGTCGCCGTGCCGCTCCAGACCGGGCTCAAGGTGGTGGACGCCCTGATCCCCGTGGGCCGCGGCCAGCGGGAGCTGATCCTGGGCGACCGCCAGACGGGCAAGACGACCGTCGCCATGGAGACGATCCTGAACCAGCGCGCGGGCGACATGGTCTCGGTCTACTGCGCGATCGGGCAGCGCACCGCGGCGGTGGCGCGCGTCGTGGCCGACCTCCGGAGCCGGGGCGCCCTCGAGCGCTCGATCGTCGTGGTGGCGGGCGGCGATGACCCGCCGGGCCTGCAGTTCGTCGCCCCCTACGCCGCGACGACACTCGCCGAGTACTTCATGGAGCTGGGGCGGGACACCCTCGTCGTGTACGACGACCTCACGCGCCATGCCCGGGCCTACCGCGAGCTGTCGCTGCTGCTGCGCCGGCCGCCAGGCCGCGAGGCCTACCCGGGCGACATCTTCTACATCCACGCCCGGCTCCTCGAGCGCGCCACGCGGCTCCGGCCGGAGCGGGGCGGCGGGTCGCTGACGGCGCTGCCGCTGATCGAGACGCAGGCGCAGAACATCGCCGCCTACATCCCGACGAATCTCATCTCGATCACGGATGGCCAGATCTACCTCTCGCCCGACCTCTTCCAGAAGGGCATGCTGCCCGCCGTCGACGTCGGGCGATCGGTGTCGCGCGTCGGCGGCAAGGCCCAGCTCCCCGCCTACCGGAGCGTCGCCGGGGAGCTGCGCCTGTCTTACGCGCAATTCGAGGAGCTCGAGACATTCGCCCGCTTCGGCACGCGCCTCGATCCCGAGACGCGGGGGCGGCTCGAGCGGGGACGGCGGGTGCGCGAGGTGCTTCGGCAGCCGCAGTACCGGCCGCTCGCGGTGTCCGAGCAGATCGCCGTGCTCCTGGCCGCCACCCGGGGGCTCTTCGACCGGCTCGAGGTCGAGGCCGTCGCCGACGCGGAGGAGGCCGTGCGGACGGCGGTGCGCGACGAGCTGCCCCGGATCTGCGCCGGGATCGACACCGGTGAGCCGCTCGCGGAGGCGGACCGCGACCGGATCATCGAAGCGGCGCGGGCCGCCCTGCGCGGCGCCGGATGAGGGCGCGGAATGGAGACGCTGGAGGCCTTGAGCCGCAGGATCGCGACGACCGAGGAGCTCGGCGCGATCGTCCGGACGATGAAGTCGCTCTCCGCCGTCAGCATCCGGCAGTACGAGGCGGCGGCGGCCGCCTTGCACGACTACGCCCGGACGGTCGACCTCGCGCTCCAGGCGTTGCTGCGCGAGCGAGCGAGGATCGCCCGCGCGCCCCGGCCGGCGCCCGGCCCGGCG
>Ga0209002_10002382_pt1 | contig 15185 bp, 14 predicted proteins | sample Rifsed16ft2_FD_184010 | JGI IMG/M metagenome (GOLD analysis project Ga0209002, IMG submission 184010) | Soil microbial communities from Rifle, Colorado, USA - sediment 16ft 2 (version 2) | ecosystem: Environmental > Terrestrial > Deep subsurface > Rock core/Sediment | place: Rifle, Colorado...
ACTCTGGGCAAGGTGCTCGTGGTCGACCCGGAGGCTTCCGACACCGTCCTCCGCGCCACGGACGCCCTTCCCATCGATGCGACGCTGCTCGACTTGACCGATGGCGCGCTTACCGTCGAACGGCTCATGAGCGCCTACCGCGTAGCGGGACTCGTGCGCAAGCCCCTCATCGTCGTCGCCGAGCCATCGTGGGGACGGGATGAGCTCGTGGCCCTGCGCGATGCCGGTGCCCTTGGCGTCCTGGTCCGTTTGCCGGTCGCCGAGGGCACGATCGCCCGTCTCCATGACATCATCGGCGCCCTGCCGCCGCGCAAACGTCCGCGGCCACGCGGCGAGGCGCTCCTGCCCGCGATGCGCGAGGAGCAGCCCACGGCGCTGCCGCCGGAGATCGAGGAGCCGGACGAGGACGATGACGATTAGAGGCCAGCCTACCTCTTTTGTCCCAACCGCCTTTTGTCCGAACCGCCCACCCGTGCGTTGACTGCGTAGTCTGAGGACGGGATGGGTGGAAGCCACAGACGAGCGTCGTTTCCTTCGGCTCTAAAGGAGGTCACCATGTCCGCAAGCTACTTCCGAACCCTGATCGGCTACAACCGCTGGGCTTGGAGCCGTGTCCTCGACCGCGTTGCAGAGCTCACCGCGGACGAGTACTCGTCTCGCCGGTTCAACTTCGGCAGCGTCCGCTCGACTCTCGGCCACATATCGGGCACCGAAGCGGCGTATCTCGCCCGGCTGATGGGTAAGCCTTCACCGGCGCCGCGGACCGAGGATGACTTCCCGACCTTCGAAGTGCTGCGCCGTCGTTGGGAGCAGCAGTTCGCGGAGCAAAAGGCGTTCGCCGATTCGTTGACGGACGAGATGGTGGGACAGAGCTTCAGCTATATCGCCGGAAACGGGCGAGAAACGACTTGGCGGCGCGACCTTTTCCTTGGCCAGCTGCTCAATCACAGCACCCAGCATCGAGCCGAAACCGCCATGGCGATTACCGAGTTCGGCCACTCGCCGGGCGATCTCGACGTCTCTCTGTACGTGCGGGAGAACGGCCCGACCCCGTGAACTTGACGCCAGCGCGGAGCCAACTGCACGCCAGGGGCCCATCGGTCCTGTCGACGAAGGCCCGCCGGCGCCCCGAGAGGTATGTCCCCACCTCCTTGGTGTCTCTCCGTCCTCACTGAGATGCGCTTCGCATGGGTCCGCGGCTCTGAGCCTCTTCCAGGCCGCACCTGGCCGCTGGTGGCAGCGGTGCTCGTGCTGGCCCTCGCCGGCGGCGCGCTGACGGTGGCGGTGCATCCGATCGCCGCTTTCGCCGTGCTGGCGGCGGGGATTGTGGGCCTCGTCATGGTGCAGGACGCCTTCATCGCGCTTCTGGTCAGCATTGGGGTGCTCTACCTGCTTCCCTTCGGGGTCTTGCCGCTGGGCTTCCTGGGCGGGTTGAAACCGACGCTCCTTGACGCCTCTCTGACGGTGCTGCTGCTCGTCTGGCTGCTGCGTCGACTCGCGCGCCCGGAGGAACCACCTGTCCTAACACCGGTCGCCGGGCCGCTCGCCCTGTTCCTGGGGCTCGCGTTTGTCTCTCTCATCCTGGGGATCGAGTCCACCAGCGACGAGGTGCTCCGCTTCTTCCTTAAGACCGTCAACAGCCTCTTGTTCTATGTCAGCGTCGTGAACGTAGTGCGCGATAGGCCGCAGCTCCTGACGGCGGTGCGGGCGCTGACCGCACTGGCGATCGCAGCGGCGGCGATTGCTCTGATGCTCTACTTCCTCAGCACCGACCTGGCGAACCGGCTCCTCAGCCTGCTGCGACCCCTGGGCTATCCGTCCGGCGACGTGCTGCGCTTCATCGCCTACACCGACACGCAACGGGCCATCGGCACCGCCATCGACCCCAACGTACTGGGTGGGATGCTGCTGATCGCCCTGCCGCTGCTGCTGGTCCAGCTTTTCGGCGAGGTGCAGACCCTGCCGCGGCGCTGGCTGGCCGTCGGCCTCGGCCTCGTCGTTCTCGCCCTGCTTCTTACCTACAGCCGCTCGTCCTGGATCGGCGCCGTTGCCGCTGCTCTCTTCGTCATCGCGACCCGCTACCGGCGCGCTGTGCTGCCGCTTGCCGGCCTGCTGGCAGCGTTGCTCTTGCTGCCACAGGGCGAGCTCTTCGTCGGCCGCTTTCAGGAGGGTATCGCCTTTCAGGACCTCGCTGCGCAGATGCGTCTCGGCGAGTACAAGGACGCCCTGGCCCTCATCGAACGGTACCCATGGTTCGGCGTCGGCTTCGGCCAGTCGCCGGACGTGAGCCTCTACGTCGCTGTCGCCAGCATCTATCTGCTCATCGCGGAGCAGATGGGGCTCATCGGGCTTGCCGCCTTTCTGCTCACGATGGCGACGTTCGCCATCTGGATGGCCCAGCAGCGCCGGACAGCGACCGATGCGCCGCTCAAGGCGCTACAGTTGGGACTCAACGCCGGCGTTGTCGGCGCCTTGGTCGCCGGCCTCTTCGACCATTACTTCATGAACCTCCAGTTCCCGCACACCGTCGCCCTCTTCTGGCTGTTTGTCGGCCTCGCGGCGGCGGCCTCGCGGCTGGGTGGGCTGGAGCCTGCTTCGGCGGAAAACGAGGGTGCTATACTGATAAGACCGAGCGGCGCCGCCCCCATCGTCTAGCGGCCTAGGACATCACTCTTTCAAGGTGGAGACCGGGGTTCGATTCCCCGTGGGGGCACCAGTGTGGCTGATTTCGACGATAGCCGATACGAGCGGATAGCCGATATGACAACGACCAAGGCGACCGACACGCGCGTTGACCCGAAAGGCGGACGCGCCCATGCTCGCTGAGCCGCGAGGCTTCCCGCAAGCAGAATCCGCGCCCCTCTACGCCCTTCTCGGGAATGGCACACTCGACAGCCGCATCGCGGCCCTGTTCTGGCTGGCTGCCGAGCACGCCGCCTCCATCATGGTGACGGCGCTGCCGCGCCTCGCGGGCAAGACCACCACCCTCAACACCTTCCTGCGTTTTACCGCGCCCGACACGACCTTCCGCGTCATCCAGGGCGACCACGACCCATTCGAGTTTGTCCACGAGCCCCCGTCGCCCAAGCGCTACCTCATCGCCAACGAGTTCAGTCCCGCTCCTGTGCCGACCTACCTCTGGGGCCCGAAGGTGCCGCTGTTCCTGGAGGCAGGACGCGCCGGCCACCCGCTGGCCGTCACCATGCACGCCGACGCATTCGATGAAGTGGCCTCGCTGCTAGCCCAGACAGGCGTCGCCGAGCGGCACCTCGCGGCGCTGGACCTGTACGTGCTGGTGCGGGTCGTGCCCTCTCGCGCAGGTCCCATCCGGCGAGTGGTCGAGGTGCGGCAACTGCTCAGTGAGGACGACGGCCCACTCCGCACAGACATGCTCGTCGAGTGGCAGCCAGACAGCGACACCTTTCGCCATCATGAGCCCGAGTCGCTGCTCAAAGGGATCATCCCCCCACCTTCGTGGCGACTCGACGAGGTGAAGGCCGAACTTGCGCAACGCGCCGCCGTGCTCGCGGGAGCCGCCAGCCAGGGCGCGCTCCAGCGCGAGGGCCTTCCCGCGGTGCTTGAGGCGTACCGGCGAGATGCGGATGCGGCGGCAGCGCTGTATCGCAGCTAAGGCAGATTCAGACCCGGCCGAGCGCAGCTTCCGAGTAGAACGCAAGCACGGCCTCGCGCATCGCGACTCCGCCACGGCGCCCCGAGGCGTACTGAGCTCTCAAGTAGTCGAAGTGCTGCCACCACGCGGAGCGCAGCGCCCCTGCGTCGAAGCCCAGGCGGCGGGCGAGCCGGCCCAGGAGCTCCGGGTCGTCTGAGTGGACCAGGCCGCCGCGTGCATCGCGCCAGGCCGCCGGCGCCCAGCCGAGCCCGCTCGGCTCCTCCCCATCGAGCAGCCACAACGAGGAGACCTGCCGCCGATAGCCCGTCGTGGTCCGATCGGCGCTGACGAAGCAGACCGCCGTGACCCCGGCCATGGCCTCCCGGGGCACGGACAGGGGCTCGGCCTCAAGCTGCGCCACGAGCTCGGACATCAAGCCCGCGTGCATCGTCGCCGCAAGGGCGTACCCTTGCTGCAACATCGCGAACAGATCGCGGACGGCCGGCCCCCAGAGATACGAGGGCAGCTGCGAGGAGATCTCGTTTACGAGGATGATCGTGTGACGGGGATCGGTAGCATCGACGAAGTCGAACGTCTCGGCGGCGCCGCGCGTATAGACGGGCTCCACGTCCGGTGGCAGCAGCGCAAGCAAGGCCGTGAGGGTGGTGGACTTACCCGCCAAGCTGGGCTCGGCCGCCACGATGAGCGAGCCGTGTCGCTCGAGGACGAGCCAGAGGAGCGATGCGAGCCGCAGGTCGAGACTGCCCGCCTCGACCAACTGGAAGAGCGAGAGCTGTGTAGCGGCCGGGCCCCAGTGCGCCCCCCACCAGTCGTACGGCTCGCGATACGAGCGGAGCACGAGGTCTAGCCGGGTGTTAGCAGCACCTTGACGAAGGCCAGCACTTCCTGACACCGGCGCCACAGCACCGGTATGTTGATCCCCCAGCCGATGCCGAAGACGTTGCCCGTCAGCAGCCGCTCGTCCACTGGGTTCCAGTACGCGGCGCGCAGCCGCGCCTCGGTGTCGATCCAGGGATAGCGCAGGTCGTAGGGCACCCAGCCGAAGGCCTTCCCCTGCCAGGTGCGCTGCTCGGGTGGCTTCTGCAGCTCCTGGACGACGACGGCTACCACGGTGGCGGTGACCGCGATTTGGATGGTGCGTCGCAGGAAGTTCATAGCACGATTATAAGGCAACTGGGCCAACTGTGCCGGTCGAATACTCGCCGGGGGGCGAACGGCCGGTCGCCCTCCGCGATTGGCCCATGGTACCCTTTGTGTTGGATACTACGACCAATGGGCCTACCCGCGACGTCGCCCTCATCCAACTCTCTCCCAGAGGGGGCTTTGTTGAAAGAGCATCATCTGGGAGAGAGTTTTGCAACATCTAACTGACTTCTGGAACAGAACATGGACGTCTAAGACGCTAGGTCGTGGTAGAATGAACAGCGAAACTGACGCTGTGGGAGTTCTACATGCCAGACGGCCAAGGGAAGCTCAGCCCTGCAGAAATCACTTACGTCCACACTTGGATGGCGCGCCTAGCGAACGGAATACCAATTTGCCCGTTATCGCACCATCAAAATTGGATTGTAGCCGATCATGTCGGTCAGAGCATGAACTATCCAGCCTCACCAAAGTTCCTGCCCGACATAGCCTATCCACATGTCATAGTTATTTGTGCTGCATGTGGATATACGATGTTGCTGAATGCGAGCATCCTTGGATTATTTCCAATACCGGCAACTGGAAATGTCACAAGATAACCCGTCGCCAAAACAGCCAAACATTTATAACCCCCAACACGATCTATTATATCCTCCGATGCAGGAGGATATAGTCGTGAACCGATGGCGACTCCAAACGCTTTTAGAAGAAAGGGAGAGAACACAGAAACGACGACGATTAGAAGACTCATTTCCTTGGATTGGTGTGCTACTGGCGTTTATGCTCCCGCTAGTAACGAGTGACTTCAAGCCATTCTTAGCTATTTCAGGTGAAACATGGAAGGCGATTTTTGTGATAGGAGCGGCGTACTCAGGATTCAAAACGATCCAAGTTTGGTGGACTATGTTCCGTCAAGGAAAGGAGAATACTCAGACACCAGCGGAGATAGTTCAGGCATTAGTGGACGAAATGAAGACGCAACGTGCTGAATATCTGCAGGAGCCAGCGCCATTACATTCTCCTGGCCTTGAGGGTACTATTTCCGTAGCTATTGAACCATCAACACAGAGTTCACAATCATCGTCTTAATTCCAGCTAATGGAGTTTATCGACAACAATGGATTCTACAACAAGGCCCCCAGAGGCAGGGAGGAAGCCGTCCAGCGCTCTTGAGGGCCTCCGCGTCGTCGAGCTGGCGACGCAACTTACCGCGTTCTGCGGCAAGCTCCTCGCCGATATGGGGGCCGACGTGCTCCTCGTCGAGGCCCCAGGGGGGAGCCCCCAGCGGCAGGAAGGCCCGTTCTACGATGAGGTGGCGGACCGCGAACGGAGCCTGCCGTTCTGGCACTACAACACGAACAAGCGCGGCATCACGCTGGACCTGGCGCAGGCGGATGGGCCAGCGTTGTTACGCCGCCTGCTGGCCGAGGCGGACGTGCTGCTGGAAGGCGAGCCTGTGGGCTCGCTTGCCGCTCGGGGCCTGGACTTCGAGGCGCTCCACGCCGAGCATCCGGGACTCGTCGTCGTCTCCTTCTCGGGCTTCGGCCAGACAGGTCCGCGCAGGGGCTGGCAGGCGACGGAGCTGATCGCCCAGGCCCTGGGCGGCATGGCCTACACCACCGGCAAGGAGACGACGCCGCCGCTGAAGACCTGGGGCGAGCAAGCGACGCAGCTTGCGGGCATGTACGGCGCTATCGGCGCGCTACTCGCCGTGGCCCAGCGTGCGGCCACGGGCGATGGCCAGCACGTCGACGTCAGCATGCAGGAGGCAGTGGCCTCCGCCCTCGAGATCGTCCTGCCCTGGTCCCTCTTCGAGCCGCACACTGTCCATCGACGGCAGGGCTCGCTGCACTGGAGCCGCGGCTTCCGGATCTTCCCCTCCTCGGATGGGTACATCCTGTTCACGCTCACGCAGAACTGGGAGACGCTGGTCGGCTGGCTCGAGGCGGATGGCATGGTGGAGGACCTGAAGGACCCGCAGTACGCCGAACCCGCCTACCGTCGCGAGCAGCTCGACCACAGCATCGCCGTCCTGGAACGCTGGAGCCGCACCAAGACGGTCGACGAGCTGATGCGCCAGGGGCAGTTGCTCCGCTTCACCTGGGGACAGGTGACCACGCCGGAGCAGCTTCTGGCGAACGAGCAGCTGCAGGAACGCGGCTTCTTCGTGGCGCTGGAGCACCCACACGAGGGACGCACCTTCACGTACGGCGGGGCGCCTGCCCGCTTCAGCGCCTCGCCCTGGCGCCTGCGCCGGTCTGCGCCGCGGCTGGGGGAGCATAACGAGGAGGTGCTTCGCCAGTCGAGGCAGACCATCGAAAACCAGGAGCGTCGGCCTCTGCAAGCGGCCTCCGCGCCTCGGGCAATGGAGCACCTACGTCCCCTCGAGGGCATCCGCGTCCTCGATTTCACGTGGGTACTGGCGGGCCCCTACGCGACGCGCCTCCTGGCCGACTTCGGCGTCGAGGTGATCAAGGTGCAGTCGCAGGCGACCACGCGCGAGGGCATCGTCGGCCTCACGGAGGATGCGCGGCGGGGCTACTTCAACCTGTGGAACCGCAACAAGCTGGGCATCACGCTCAACATGGGCACGCCCGAGGGGATCGAGCAGGCGAAGCGGCTCGTCGCCGCCAGCGACGTGGTCATCGAGAACTTCAGCGCCCGCGTGCTGCGGAACTGGGGGCTCGATTACGACGACCTCGTGGCGCTACGCCCCGACATCATCCTGGTGAGCATGGCGGGCATGGGCCAGAGCGGCCCGTGGCGCGACTTCGTCTCCTACGGCCCGACACTGCAGGCGCTCTCCGGCCTCAGTGCTCTCACCACCTTCCCGGGCCAACCGCCGTTGGGCCTCACGTACTCCTATGCCGACCACGTCGGCGGTCTGAGCGCGGCCTTCTCGGTGCTTGCGGCGCTGGAGCATCGTCGGCGCACGGGTGAGGGCCAGCACATCGACCTTTCGCAGTTCGAGGCGATGGCCGCCTTCATGGGGCCGTTGGTGCTCCAGACGGCACTGGGCGTGCCACCACAGCCAATAGGGAACCGCCATCCGCGGGCGGCGCCTCACGGAATCTATCGCTGCACGGGCGAGGACCGCTGGATCGCCGTCGCGGTCATGAATGAGGAACAGTGGCGCGCCTTTGTTAGGGCGCTCGGTGGCCCATCTTGGGCCGATGAGGCACGCTTCGCCTCGCTGGAAGGACGCCTGGCGCAGCAGGACGAGCTGGACCGCCTTGTGGAGGAGTGGACACTGGAGCGCAGCCCGGAAGAGGTGCAGGAGCGTTTGCAGACGGCAGGCGTTCCCGTGGGGGTTGTAGCCTCAGCGACCGATCTGCTGGCCGACCCGCAGTTGCGGGCGCGGGGCTTCTTCGTCGAGACGGACCACCCGCTGTTGGGCCGCATCACGCTGGACCGGCAACCCATCCACCTGTCCGCGGACGCCGGCGCTCCCTACCGCGCGGCGCCGCTGCCGGGACAGGACAACGTCGAGGTCTTCGGTCGCGTTCTCGGCCTCACGCCGGAGGAGATGCGGGATTATGAGGCGCGGCAGGTGATCTGGTGAGTCGGCCTACCGCCAAGCGCCGCTGACGGGACGGCGCCCGCGGCTAGCACTCCTCGCGGCCTTCGACGATGGCCACGCCCTGCAGCGTGACCGGCTGCGTGGGCGAGGAGACCTCGCCGGAGGGAGCGCGCGTCACCGGCACGGCGGCGATCTTCTGCAGCACGTCGAGGCCGGTGGTGAGACGGCCAAAGATCGTGTAGTTCTTGGGCAGCCGCCCGCGAAGGTCGGACAGGACGATGAAGAACTGGCTGCCGTTGGTGTTCGGCCCGGCGTTTGCCATCGCCACCGCGCCGACCGTGTAGTCAGACACCACCGGTTCGTCGTTGAAGCGATAGCCAGGGCCGCCGCTGCCGGTACCGGTGGGGTCGCCCGTCTGGACGACGAAGCCCGGCACGATGCGGTGCACGGGCACGTTGGTATAGAAGCCCTCGCGCGCCAAGAAGACGAAGTTGTTCACGGTCTTGGGCGCCTCGTCGGGCAGTAGCTGCACGCACAGCTCGCCAAGGTTGGTCTGCAACGTCGCGTGATAGGTCTTCGCCGTCTCGAGCGCCATCGCTGGGGCGCTGCTCCATTGCTTTGCCATTGCGCTACTCCTTTCGATAGTTGGTGTTCTCACAGCAGTTGGGTTGATGGGTGTGGAAACTGGCGCGGCGGGCGACGCGCAGGCGGTCAGCGCGAGGCCTAATGTCAGGAGGGGCGCCAGGACGTTGTAGGGGCAATTCACGAATTGCCCCTACAAGAATGTCGCCGCTCTTGCTTCAGAATGGGGCGTGGCCTCCTATTCCGTGGAGACTGTCGCTGCCTGTCCTTGCAGCGCCGTATGCAGGGCATGCCAGGAGAGGGTGGCGCACTTGATGCGCGTGGGGAACGCGGAGACTCCGGCCAGGATCACCAGGTCGCCGAGCTTGTCCTCGTCGAAGTCGGACCCAGGCGGTCGCGTCAGCATATCACGGACGGCCTGGAATAGACCTTCCGCCTCATCTGTCCTCTTCCCCTTGACGCTCTCTGTCATCATGGAGGCGGAGGCCCTCGATATGGCGCAGCCCGACCCCTGGAAAGCGATGTCGGCGATCCGGTCTCCCTCTAGCTGCACGTAAACGATCACCCGGTCCCCGCACAGCGGGTTGTACCCCTCGAGGGAGCAGGTCGGCTGGTCCATCTTGCGGAAGTTGCGCGGACGCCGGTTGTGGTCCATGACCATATCCCGGTATAGCTCCTGCAGGTCAGACATCACTAGGCCTCACAGCTGCATCACGATTCGTCGGGGAAGAGATCGCGCACCTTTCGCAGCGCCGCCACCAAGGCGTCCACCTCGGCGAAGGTATTATAGAGGTAGAAGCTGGCCCGCGCCGTGGCCTCCACCTGGAGGCAGCGATGGAGCGGCTGCGTGCAGTGGTGGCCGGCCCGGATGGCGATCCCTTCGTGGTCCAGCACCTGGGCGATGTCGTGCGGATGAACGCCTCCAAAAGTGAAGGCCACAGCGCCTCCCCGCTCCCGCGGGTCGTGTGGCCCGTACAGGGTGATCCCCTCGACCTCCGCGAGACGGGGCAGGGCGTAGGCCACCATCGCCCGGTCATGCGCCCGGATGGGCTCCATGCCGAGGCCACCCAGGTAGTCCACGGCCGTCTTCCAGGCGATGGCGTCGGCGATGTTGGGCGTCCCGGCCTCGAACTTGAGGGGCGGCTCGCGGTAGGTGGAATGATCGTGCTGGACCACGAGGATCATCTCGCCGCCGCCGTTGAAGGGGGGCATGGCGTCGAGCAGCTCGTAGCGCCCCCAGAGCGCGCCGATGCCCGTCGGGCCGCACATCTTGTGGCCGGAGAAGGCGAGGAAATCGCAGTCGAGGTCCTGCACGTCCACGGGCAGATGGGGCACGCCCTGCGCGCCGTCGACCAGCACGAGCGCCCCCGCCTCATGGGCCGCCTGGGCGATACGGCGCACCGGATTGATCGTCCCCAGCACGTTGGACATGAGCGAGACGGCCACCAGCTTGGTGCGCGGGGTGATCCGCTGCTCCAGGTCGTCGAGGGCCAGACGCCCCTGGCCGTCGATGGGCAAGTAATTCAGCCTCGCCCCCTTCTGCGCGGCGATGATCTGCCAGGGCACGATGTTGCTGTGGTGCTCCATCTCGGTCAGGAGGACCTCGTCGCCCTCGCGGAGGTTCGCGCCTCCCCAGGCGTAGGCGACCAGGTTGATCGCCTCCGTGGTGGAACGCGTGAAGACAAGCTCCTCAGGCCGACGCGCGCCGATAAAAGCGGCTACCGCGGCCCGTGCCTCCTCGTAGCGAGCCGTCGCCTCCTCGGCTATGGCGTAGACGCCTCGGTGCACATTGGCGTTGTACTCGCGGTAGTAGCGGATGAGGGCATCGAGGACGGCCTGCGGCTTCTGGCTGGTAGCGGCGTTGTCGAGGTAGACCAGGGGCTTCCCATGCATCTTCTGCTTGAGGATCGGGAAGTCCTCCCGGATGCGCGCCACATCGAAGGCCGGTGAGAGGCCAATAGCGACGTCGGTCGCCAAGGGTTTGGCCGAGGTCACGGTCGCTCCCCGAACTGGAAGCGGAACCTGGGCAGCGCCCCTAAGAACAAGTCGTCCAGGTAAGCCCGGAGCCCCTCGATCTGGACGGTCTCAAGGACCTCTTTGGCGAACCCTTGGATGAGCAGGCCGCTGGCGGCCTCGGGATCGAGACCGCGGCTGCGCATGTAGAAGAGGGTGTCTTCGTCGATGCTGCCGGCGGTCGCGCCGTGCCCGCACTTCACATCGTCGGCGTAAATCAGAAGGGCGGGCTTGCTGTCCACCTCGGCCTCGTCCGAGAGGATGAGGTTCTTGTCAGTCTGCTGAGCGTCGCTCTTCTGCGCAATCTTCTGCACGAGGACGGTCCCGCCGAACACGGCCCGCGATTTGCCGTCCAGGATGCCCTTGTAGTAGAGGCGGCTGGTCGTGTGGGGCTTCGCGTGCTCGATATTGATGAAGTTATCTTTATGCTGCGTGCCGGAGGTCATGTAGAGGCCGTTCAGGAAGCAGGAGCTCCCGGGCCCGTCGAGCAACACATACAGGTCGCTTCTCGCCAGCGCTGCGCCTTTCGAAAAGGATGCCGACGTGAAGACGCTGTTCTGTGCCTGCGTCACGCGGGTCACACCGACGTGGAAGGCCTCAGCGCCTTCGCGCAGGAGCTTCGTGTGCGAGACCTCAGCGCCATCCTCGAGCGCGATTTCGGTGACGGCGTTGGTGAAATAGCGCTCCTCCGTGAGGCCGACGTATGTCTCGATGAGCGTCACCTTGCTGCCACGGCCCGCGACCACCAACGTGCGTGGGTGGGAGACGCCGGGTGCACTCTGGCCGGTGGAGAGGAAGAGCAGATGCACGGGGGCGTCGATCACTTCGCCATCCGGCACGTGGACGAACGCGCCGTCGCTGAGAAAGGCGGTGTTCAGGGCCGTGAACGCGTCGTCTTCGAAGGCGGCGTGCCTCGCCAAATGCTTTCGAGCGACCTCATCGTCGGCGCGGATGGCCTCGGCCAACCTTAGCGTGCGCAGGCCGCGGGCCTTTGCCGGCGGGGTCGAGGCCTCGGCGGCGTAGCGCCCGTCAACGAAAACAAGATTGGTCCAGCCGTCGTCCCAGGGGACGCGCCGCCGCAGCTCGGCGACGGTCACCTCGTCGAGCTGGGGGGCGAAGGGGTACGCAAAAGTCACATTCGCGATGGGGCCAACGTTGGTGTACTTCCACTTCTCGTTGCCGCGACGGGCTACGGGGAATCCCAGCTCGGCGAAACGCGCGAATGCCTCGCGCCGCAGCCCGTGGACCCATCCGGACCCATCGGCTCGCTCGAGGGCCTCAAAGTCCTCCTGGTACTTCTTGTACTTGGCCGGGACCTGAATCATATTGGGTCGGTGCCTTCTAACCGCTGAACCAAGTGCCGATGACCTGTGAAGCGGACCTCTTGCGTAGGGGCGGTTCGCGAACCGCCCCTACGGCTACGAAGGTCGGAAGCGTATCTCACTATAGCTCAGCTTCCGCTTGCAGCCGCGACGGTTTCCCTCACCCATTCGTAGCCCCTCGCCTCCAGCTCCAGGGCCAGCTCCTGGCCGCCCGATCGCACGATACGGCCATCGATAAGGACCTGGACGAAGTCGGGCGTGATGTAGTTGAGGAGGCGCTGATAATGGGTGACAAGCACGATGGCTTTGTCCGGCCCTCGGAACTGGTTGACGCCGCTGGCGACGATCTTCAACGCATCGATGTCCAGGCCCGAGTCGGTCTCATCGAGGACCGCCAGCGTTGGCTCGAGCATCAGCATCTGCAGGATCTCGTTGCGCTTCTTCTCGCCGCCCGAGAAGCCCTCGTTCACCGACCGCCGGGTGAGGCCCGGGTCGACCTCCACCACCGCCATCTTCTCCTCGAGCAGCCTGTCGAAGTCGCGAAAGCCCATCTCGGGGAGGCCGCGATGGCTGCGGACCGCGTCGACCGCCGACTTGAGGAACTGCCAGGCCCGAACGCCGGGCAGCTCGACGGGGTACTGGAACGCCAGGAAGAGCCCCTCGCGAGCGCGGACCTCCGGCTCCATGGCGAGAAGGTTCCGGCCCTTGTAGCGCACCTCGCCGGCCGTGACCTTGTACTCGGGCCTTCCAGCGAGCACGTTCGCCAGGGTGCTCTTGCCTGAGCCATTGGGCCCCATGATGGCGTGCACCTCGCCGGCGTTGACGGTCAGGTCCACGCCTTTGAGGATCTCAACGTCGCCTATGGACACGTGGAGATCGCGTACGGCGAGCAGTGGCTGGCCGGGATGCTGTGCGCCCGAGATCGAAGTCATCTCAAGATGTCCTAGCACCGCAGCCCACAGGCTGCGGCATCCATGCCCTCGCCTCCAGGCGGGGGTGCGAATACTCTGCACTGAGGGTTGAAACCCTCAGCTTGTCTGCAAGATAGCTGCGGGGTTCATCCCGCAGAAGGGTCGTTCCTTTCATGACCATCAGACGGGGGCCGAAGGCGATTCGCGACTGTTCCATCTAACCGATGGCTCCTTCGAGGCTTATCTTCAGCAGCTGGCCGGCCTCCATGGCGAACTCGAAGGGCAGCTCTTTGAAGATCTCCTTGCAGAAGCCGTTGATGATCATGTAGTGCGCATCCTCATCAGAGATGCCGCGTTGCTTGCAGTAGAAGAGCTGGTCGTCGCTGACCTTGGAGGTCGAGGCCTCGTGCTCCATGCGCGCGGTCGGGTTCTTGACCTCGATGTAGGGCACGGTGTGCGCCCCGCACTTCTCGCCGATGAGCAGCGAGTCGCAGCGCGTGAAGTTCTTGGCGCCGGTGGCCGTTGGCATGATCTTGACCAGCCCGCGGTAGGTGTTGTTGCCGTGGCCGGCGGAGATGCCTTTCGCCACGATCGTGCTGCGCGTGTTCTTGCCGATATGCGTCATCTTGGTGCCCGTGTCCGCCTGCTGGTAGTTGTTGACCAACGCCACCGAGTAGAACTCGCCGACCGAGTTATCACCCTGGAGGATGACGCTGGGATACTTCCAGGTGATGGCGGAGCCGGTCTCCACCTGGGTCCAGGAGATCTTGGAGTTGCGTCCGGCGGCCTTGCCCCGCTTCGTGACGAAGTTGTACACGCCGCCCTTCCCTTCCTTGTCGCCGGGGTACCAGTTCTGGAGCGTCGAGTACTTGATCTGGGCATCATCCAGGGCGATCAGCTCGACCACGGCGGCGTGGAGCTGGTGGCTCTTGCGCATCGGCGCCGTGCAGCCTTCGAGGTAGCTCACGTAGCTGCCCTTGTCGGCGATGATGAGCGTCCGCTCGAACTGGCCCGAGTCCTCCTGATTGATGCGGAAGTAGGTCATCAACTCCATAGGACAGCGCACGCCGGGGGGCACGTAGGCGAAGGAGCCGTCGCTGAAGACCGCTGAGTTGAGGCTGGCGTAGAAGTTATCGCTGTACGGCACGACGGAGCCCATGTACTTGCGCACCAGGTCGGGGTGCTTCTGGACGGCCTCGGTGAACGAGCAGAAGATGATCCCCAGCTTCTCCAGTGTATCCTTATAGGTAGTGGCTACCGACGCGCTATCCAGCACCGCGTCCACCGCGACGCCCGCGAGCTGCTCCTGCTCGCGTATGGAGATGCCCAGCTTGTTGAATGCCTCCACCAGCTCCGGGTCGACCTCGTCGAGGCTCTTCGGCCGGTCCTTCTTTGGCCGTGGCGCGGCGTAATAGTAGATGTCCTGGAAATCGATGGGAGGATGGTGCAAATTGGCCCAGGTAGGCTCTTCGTAGTCGAGCTTGATCCAATGGCGATAGGCCCGCAAGCGCCACTCCAGCATCCAGTCGGGCTCGTTCTTCTTAGCCGAGATGAGACGGACGACGTCCTCGTTCAGGCCCTTGGGAGCCAGGTCCGCATCCAGGTCGAAGGTGAAGCCCCACTTGTAGTCGCTGTCGATATCGGTCGAAGTACGCGATATAACTCGAGGCGCGCCGGCCATGTTCGTGCCTTCCTCTTCCTAGATTCGTGTCAACTGCATGAGTGAGTCGAGCTTGTGCAGGTTCTCCGCAGGCTCACGGCACAGGTCCGCCAGCGTGATCGAGTCCAGCACCTCGTTCACGCTCTCTTTGAGGCGCTCCCAGACGAAGCGAGAGGTGCACTGGTCTTCCCGGACGCACGTGCCGGACTGGTAATCGCCGGTCACGCAGTCCACAGGCGCGAACTCGCCGTCCAAGGCTCGTACTACCTGGTTCACGGTCACCCGCTCCGGTGGCTGCACCAGCTCGTAACCGCCGTGCTGGCCCCGCGAGCCTCGGACGATGCCGGCTTTGCGCAACGGCATGACCAGGCGCTCGAGATAGGGCATCGGCAGGTGCTGGCTC
>Ga0209002_10002383_pt1 | contig 15184 bp, 15 predicted proteins | sample Rifsed16ft2_FD_184010 | JGI IMG/M metagenome (GOLD analysis project Ga0209002, IMG submission 184010) | Soil microbial communities from Rifle, Colorado, USA - sediment 16ft 2 (version 2) | ecosystem: Environmental > Terrestrial > Deep subsurface > Rock core/Sediment | place: Rifle, Colorado...
AGCGCAAGGTCGTCGCGGACATGCAGACCCGCAAGGGCCCGATGCGAGCCGGCCCTCGCGGTGTGCTCGTCACCGTCGCGGACGGCATCAAGCTCTTCTTCAAGGAGGGCGTCACCCCGACGGAGGTCGACCGACCGGTCTACCTCCTAGCGCCGGTGATCGCCGCGCTGCCGGCGTTCCTCGCCTTCGCCGTGATCCCGTTCGGGACCGGCGTGACGCTGTTCGGGCGGAGGGTCCCGTTCCAGCTAGCCGACCTGAACGTCGGGATCCTCTGGGTCCTGGCGATGACGTCGCTCGGCGTCTACGGCATCGTGCTGGCCGGCTGGTCGAGCGGGTCGAACTACCCGCTGCTCGGATCCGTGCGCTCGACCGCCCAGATGATCAGCTACGAGGTCGGGATGGGTCTCGCGCTCGTCTCGGTTCTCATGTACTCGGGCTCGCTCACGATGTCGGAGATCGTCGCGGCGCAGGACAAGATCTGGAACGTGATCCCGCAGTTCCCGGCGTTCGTCATCTACCTCGTCTCCGGTCTGGCCGAGACCAACCGGCCCCCGTTCGACCTTCCCGAGGCGGAATCCGAGCTCGTCGCGGGGTACCACACCGAGTACTCGGGCATCAGGTTCGCGATGTTCTACCTCGGGGAGTACGTGAACACGGTCACCGTGGCGGCGATCGCAGTGACGCTGTTCCTCGGCGGCTGGCGAGGCCCGGCGCCCGAGTTCCTCGCGTGGCTCTGGCCGCTCCTCTGGTTCGGGCTGAAGCTCGTGGCCGTCATCTACGTCTACGTTTGGATCCGGGCGACGCTTCCACGGATCCGCTACGACCGGCTGATGGCGTTCGGGTGGAAGGTGCTCATCCCCTTCGGCCTCGTCTGGGTTCTCGCCACCGGCGCGATCGTGGTGCTCCCCGAGGAGTACGGGAAGCGCCCGATCTACCTCGGCGCGGCGATCGTGCTGGGCGTCGTCGTCCTGGCGTCGGCCCTATGGCCGCTCGTCGCGCCGAAGCGCGAGGGTGTGCGCGGGTGAGCGAGCGTCGCGAGCCGCTGGGCCTCTGGGCCGTGGTGAGCGCGACGGCCAGGGGGCTGGGCGTCGTCCTCAAGCAGGTCTTCCGCAAGGACGTCACCAAGGAGTACCCGAGGGAGATCGTCGCACCGCCGCCGCGCGCCCACGCCGGGCGGCACCTGCTGAACCGCCACGAGAACGGTCTGGAGAAATGCATCGGGTGCGAGCTCTGCGCATACGCGTGCCCCGCCGACGCGATCTGGGTGGAAGGCGCCGAGAACGACCCCGCGAACCCGGTGTCGGCGGGAGAGCGGTACGCGAAGGACTACCAGATCAACTACCTGCGCTGCATCATGTGCGGTCTTTGCGTCGAGGCCTGCCCGACGCGCGCCCTCACGCTCACGAGCTATTACGAGATGGCGTTCCGCTCACGCGAGGAGGCGATCCTCACCAAGGAGGAGCTCCTCGAGCCTCCGCCGCCGCTCGGGACCACGCCCGGAGTGAAAGAGGGGTTCTAGGTGACGGCGGACCAGATCGTGTTCTGGGTCTTCGCGCCGGTCTCGATCGTCTCCGCCTTGTTGATGCTGGCTCAGCGTAACGCGGTTCACGCGGCGCTGTTCCTGATAGTGAACCTCTTCACGCTGGCGGTCTTCTTCTTGCTGCTGGACGCGCCGTTCCTGTTCGCGGTGCAGATCATCGTCTACGCCGGCGCGATCATGGTGCTGTTCCTGTTCGTCATCATGCTGCTCGGCGTCGACCGCGAGGAGCAGCTCGTCGAGCACTTGAAGGGCCAACGCCCGCTCGCGGTGCTCCTCGGGGCGGGGCTGGTCGCCGAGATCGTGGTCGCGGTGCGGGCCGGGATCGGCTTCGCTGAGAGGGTGCCGGAGGGCTTCGGAGTCGTGAACGAGGGTGGCAACCCGAAGGCCCTCTCGGAGGTGCTGTTCCGTGACTACTTCCTCCCGTTCGAGGTGACGTCGGTGCTGCTGATCGTCGCCGCGGTATCCGCGATGGTGCTCGCGCAGCGCCGGGCGCGCCCGGTCACGCGTGCTGAAAGGGAGGCCGGAGTCGGAGGAGGTCGGCCGTGAGCACGCCGATCGCGAGTTTCGTCGTGCTGTCGGGGATCCTCTTCGCGATCGGCACGGCGGGCGTGCTCGTCCGCCGGAACGCCCTCGTGATCTTCATGTCCGTCGAGCTGCAGCTGAACGCGGTGAACCTCGCGCTCGTCGCGTTCTCGCGGATGCACAACGAGCTCGACGGACAGATCCTTGCGTTCTTCTCGATGGTCGTCGCGGCGGCCGAGGTGGTCGTAGGCCTCGCGATAATCGTCTCGGTCTACCGCCGCCGCAGGACGGCGGACGTCGACGCGGTGAGCGAGCTGCGGTGGTGACGCCGGCGTGATCGACCTCGTCTGGCTCGTGCCGGCTCTGCCCCTGGCGGGGGCGGTCGTGACCCTTTTCGCGGGGAAGCGGCTGGGCAAGACGGCCGGCTGGCTCGCCTCGGCGCTCGTCGCATGCGCGTTCGTCGTCGCGACGGGCGTGCTGCTCGACCTCGTGGCGCTCCCGGCCGAGGATCGGACCCGCGTCGTCCATCTGTTCGACTGGATCCGGGTGCGGATCTTTGCGGCGAACGTCGACCTGCTCGTCGACCCGCTGTCCGTCACGATGATTCTGGTCGTAACGGGCGTCGGCACGCTGATCCACGTCTACGCGATCGGCTACATGGAGGGAGACCCGCGCTTCGGCCGGTTCTTTGCGTACCTGAACCTGTTCGTCTCCTTCATGCTGCTGCTGGTCCTCGCCGACAACTACCTCCTGCTCTACGTCGGCTGGGAGGGCGTGGGTCTCTGCTCCTACCTGCTGATCGGGTTCTGGTTCGAGCGGCCGGCCGCGGCGAGCGCCGCCAAGAAGGCGTTCGTGACCACGCGGATCGGCGACACAGCGATGCTCGTGGGCATCGCGCTGATCTTCGTGCGGTTCGGCACGCTCGACTTCGGGTCGGTGTTGCACGGCGCGGGGCCGGTGCTCGCTCCGGTGATCCCGGAGGGGACCGCTACGGCGATCTCGCTCCTCCTGCTCGCCGGCGCGATCGGGAAGTCGGCCCAGGTCCCGCTCCACGTGTGGCTGCCCGACGCCATGGAGGGTCCGACGCCGGTCTCGGCGCTGATACACGCCGCGACGATGGTGACCGCCGGCGTGTACCTGGTCGTTCGCTCGCACGTCCTCTTTGAGGCCAGCGAGGTCGCGCTCGTCGTCGTCCTGATCGTCGGACTCGTCACGGCGCTGTACGCGGGGATCTCGGCGATCGGTCAGGACGACATCAAGCGGGTCCTCGCCTATTCCACGATCAGCCAGGTCGGCTTCATGTTCTTCGCCGCGGGCATGAAGGCCTACGCGGCGGCGATCTTCCTCCTGGTCACGCACGCCTTCTACAAGGCGCTCATGTTCCTGTCGGCTGGCGCGGTGATGCACGGTCTTGCCGACGAGGCCGACCTGAAGCGGATGGGCGGCCTCCGGCGGGCGATGCCCGTCACGGCCACCGCGTTCTCGATCGGCGCGCTCGCCCTCGCCGGTGTCCCGCCGTTTGCCGGATTCTTCAGCAAGGACCAGATCGTCGCGGAGGCCTCCCGAAGCCAGGGCGTCGGCGTCTGGGCGCTCGCGCTGGTCGCCGCGTTCCTGTCCGCGCTCTACATCGCGCGGCTGGTCTTCCTCGCCTTCGCCGGTGAGCGGCGCTCCGCGACCGAGCCGCACGAGTCGCCTCCGGTGATGATCGTGCCGCTCGGGCTCCTCGCGGTGGGCGCGGCTCTCTCCGGCGCGGCGCTCGGGCTCACCGTCGACGGGGGCCTCGCGCGGTTCCTCGAGCCCGTAGTCGGCGCCGTCCTGGGGGCGCCGGGCGGGCTCTCGGAGGCTGCACTCGCGATCGTGTCGGTCGTCCTGGCGCTCTCCGCCGTCGCGTTCGCGTGGATCGTCTGGGGCTCGGGGAAGGTCGACTGGCTCGCCCTTCGTGCCGGCCCATGGAACAGCCTGCAGCGCTTCATGAACCGCGGGATGTACGTCGACGATGCCTACGCGGCCGTTGTGGAGAAGCCGGGGAAGGCTGCGGGGCGCGGGCTGCGAACGTTCGACGAGCGGGTGCTGGACGGCGCCGTGAACGGCCTCGGCGCGCTCGTGCGGAGCCTGGCCGCCGCGGGTCGCCGGATCCAGACGGGCGTCGTCCGCTCCTACGCGGCCGCCTTCCTGCTCGGTGCCGTGGCGATCCTCGTCTACGTGGGGGTGCGCCTCTGATGCGCTGGCTCACCGCCACCACTTTCCTGCCGCTCGCCGGCGTAGCTGTCCTTTTGCTCTGGCCGCGCATGCGCGACGAGGCCGCCCGCGTGACGGCGCTCGTGGTCTCCACCGCCACGTTCGTCGTGTCGCTCGGCATCCTCGGCCGCTTCGACGGCTCGATAGCCGGATTCCAGATGGTGGAGGAGGCGTCGTGGGTGCGCGCCTTCGGCATGGAATACCTCCTCGGTGTCGATGGCGTGAGCCTCTTCATGGTTCTCCTCACCACGTTCCTGATGCCCCTCGCGATCCTCGCCTCGTGGAAGGTCGAGCGGAGCGTTCGGGTCTACATGGCCGCGATGCTCGTCCTCGAGACCGCGATGGTCGGCTCTTTCCTCGCGCTCGACCTACTGCTGTTCTTCGTCTTCTTCGAGGCGATCCTCTTCCCGATGTACCTGATCATCGGTGGCTGGGGTGGCGAGGCCCGCGTCTACGCCGCGGTGAAGTTCTTCCTCTACACGATGGCCGGCTCCGCCTTCCTGCTCGTCGCGATCCTCTTCCTGTTCTTCCGCGCCGGTGTCGAGCTCGGGCAGGGGACGTTCGACGTGAGGGACCTGACGTCGGTCGCGCACGGGCTGCCGGTGGCGACCGCAAGGTGGCTATTCGTCGCGTTCTTCGTGGCTTTCGCGGTGAAGGTTCCGCTCTTCCCGCTACACACGTGGCTCCCGGACGCGCATGTCGAGGCCCCTACGGCCGGCTCCCTGATCCTGGCCGCGGTCCTGCTGAAGGTGGGGGCCTACGGTTTGATCCGCTTCAACCTAGGCCTGTTCCCCGAGGCCTCTCGGTACTTCGCCGACGCGGTCTCGATCCTCGCGCTCGTCGGGATCGTCTACGGCGCGGTCGTGGCGATGATGCAGATCGACGTGAAACGGCTGGTGGCCTACTCCTCGGTCTCGCACCTCGGCTTCGTCGTCCTCGGCACGTTCGCCTTCAACGAGGAGGCCGCCGCCGGCGGCGTGCTCCAGATGGTGAACCACGGGCTCTCCACCGGCGCGCTCTTCCTGCTCGTCGGGATGATCTACGAGCGCACGCACACCCGAGAGCTCGACGAGATGGGCGGGCTGGGGAAGGTCGCGCCCTGGCTGGCCGGAGTCTTCCTTGTTACGGCGCTGTCCTCGCTGGGCCTGCCGGGACTGAACAACTTCGTGGGCGAGTTCCTCGTGATCCTCGGGACCTTCGCCGAGAACCGCGTCTACGGCGCGATCGCCGCGAGCGGAGTGGTGCTGGCGGCGATCTACCTGCTGTGGGCATATCAGCGGATGGCGCACGGTCCCGTCCCGGAGCGGAACGCCGTTCACCCGGACCTGTCTCTGCGCGAGGGCGCGATCCTCGCGCCGCTGCTCGCGGCGATGCTGCTGATCGGGGTCTATCCCAGGCCGTTCCTCGATCGGATCGAGCCGACGACGAACGCGGTCGTCCGGCAGGTGGCCCCGCCGGCCGAGCTGGCCGTGGGAGCGGGGGACTAGGCGTGGAGACGCCGGAGCTGGACCTCCTGCCGCTGGCGCCCGAGCTGGTGCTGGTCGGCACCGGCATCTTCGTGCTGTTGGCCGAGGTCCTGGTTGAGCGCATCCGTCGGTCGGCGCTGCTGTTCCTGACGCTCGCGGGGCTCGCGGCCTCGGCGGCCGTTGCGGTCGCGCTCTGGCGCTGGGAGGGCGAGCCCACCGTCCTCGCCGGGATGGTTGCCGCCGACCGGTTCGCGGTCGTGGCCCGGCTGGTGATCACGGGGGTGGCGGCTATCGGCGCGGTGCTCTTCTGGCACCACTTCGAGAGGACGGACGAGCACCGGGGCGAGGTGTACGCTCTCCTGCTCTTCGCGGCCTCGGGCATGACCCTGATCGCCGCCTCGGCCGATCTCATCATGATCTTCCTCGCCCTGGAGATCCTCTCGCTCTCGCTCTACGTCCTCACGGGGATCGCGACGCGGCTCGCCTCGGGCGAGGCCGCGATGAAGTACTTCCTGCTCGGCGCGTTCTCGTCGGCGTTCTTTCTCTACGGCGTCGCGATGGCCTACGGAGCGACCGGGTCCACGAAGGTCGGCGAGCTCGCCCGCGCGCTCTCCGGCGCGACCGACACGCCGGCGCTCGCGCTCGTCGCCGTCGGTTTCCTCGCGGTCGGGTTCGGCTTCAAGGTCTCCGCGGTGCCGTTCCACATGTGGACCCCCGACGTCTACCAGGGAGCGCCGACGCCCGTGACCGCGTTCATGTCAGCCGGAACGAAGGTCGCGGCGTTCATGGCGCTGATCCGCGTGTTCGACGTCGCGTTCCAGCCGCTCTCGTGGGACTGGACGCCGCTCGTATGGGGTCTCGCGGCCCTGTCGATCGTCGTCGGCTCGGTGCTCGCGATCGCGCAAAGCGACGTGAAGCGGATGCTCGCCTACTCGAGCGTCGCGCACGCGGGCTTCGTGCTCACCGGACTCACCGCGGCGAACCAGGACGGGATCCGGTCGGCGCTCCTCTACCTGGTCGTGTACGCGGCGACCGTGGTCGGCGCCTTCGGAGTCGTGATGCTGGTCGCTGGGCGCGACGACGAGCGCAGCTCGCTCGACGACTACGCAGGCCTGGCCCACCGTAGCCCGGCGCTCGCGGCGCTCATGTCGCTGTTCCTGCTCTCGCTCGCGGGCATCCCGCCGGCCGGTGGCTTCGTGGCAAAGGTGGGCGTGTTCGGGGCGGCGATCCGCGCCGGCCACTGGCCGCTCGCCCTCATCGGCGTCGTCGCGAGCGTGGCGGCGGCCTTCTTCTACATCCGCGTGATCGTGCAGATGTACATGCGCGAGCCTGAGGGTGAGGTCGTGGCCGACACCTCCCTGGTTCCGACGCTCGCCGTGGCGATCGCCGGGCTCGTAACGCTGGTGCTGGGAGTCGTTCCTCAGGTCGTGGTCGATCTGCTCGACCAGGCGGCGGTCCTGCGATGGTGACGATAGGCTGGTGGCGATGAGCAGGCGGGTGATCCCGGGGCTCCGAGCCCCCGACGCGCGGCTCGAGGCCGAGGTGCGGGGGAGGCTCGACCAGGTCGAGGAGGCGCTTGGGAAGGCCGTGGTCGCCGACTCCGACCTCCTCGCCACGACGTCTTCGTACCTGCTGTCCGCCGGCGGGAAGCGCTTCCGCCCGATGCTCGTTCTGCTGTCCGGATACTTCGGCGACCCGACCGACCCGCGTCTCACGCCCGGGTCGGTTGCTATCGAGCTCGTTCACCTGGCGACGCTCTATCACGACGACGTGATCGACGAGGCCGACTCCCGCCGCGGGATCCCGAGCGTGAACGCGAGGTGGGACAACACCGTGGCGATCCTCACCGGCGACTACCTGTTCGCACGCGCCTCCGAGATATCGGCCGATCTCGGCACCGAGATCAGCCGCCTTCTCTCCCGGACGATCGCGGTCCTCTGCGACGGCCAGATAAGGGAGGTCGAGCTGGCAGGCAGGCTCGACCAGGACGAGGACGGATACATGGAGGTGATCCGGCGGAAGACGGCGGCCCTGATCGCCACCTCTTGCCGGCTCGGCGGCATGCTCGCCGACGCGACCCCGGAGCACGTCGACATCCTCGAGGCGTTCGGGGAGTCGCTCGGCATGGCCTTCCAGCTGTCCGACGACATCATGGACGTCACGGCGAGCCAGCTCGAGCTTGGCAAGGAGCCCGGCGTCGACATGAAGGAGGGCGTGTACACCCTGCCCGTGCTGCGCTCGCTGCGCCACGGGGAGCGGCGGGAGCAGCTGGCGCGCCTGCTGGCCCCCGGCCCGCCCGACGGCGAGAGCCTCGCCCTGGCGCTCGAGATCGTCCGCGCCGACGGCAGCCTCGAGCACGCGCGGGCTGCCGTCGCGACCCAGGTGGACCGGGCCGTCGATCTGGCCCAAGCTCTTCCCGACGCCCCCGCCCGCGTCGCCCTCGTTGCTCTGGCGGAGTTCCTCGCGGTCCGGTGCGGGGCGCGGGAGGGTTCTGGGTGAGCGCGCTGCTAGAATCCGCGCTCGGTCAGGTGCCCAGCTACTACCAGTCCTACGGTGTTCTTCTGGCGGTGCTCGTCGCCGGTGCCGCGCTCGTCGCCGTCGCGTTCGGTACCGCGAAGCTCGTTGCGCCCCGGCGGCCGAGCCGCGAGAAGCTCACCACCTACGAATGCGGTGTGGACCCTGTGGGGGAGGGCTGGTCGCAGAGCCAGATCCGCTACTACATCTTCGCTTTCCTGTTCGTGATCTTCGACGTCGAGGCCGTATTCCTCTTCCCCTGGGCGAGGGTCTTCGAGGCGCTCGGCTACACGGCCGTGGTCGAGATGGCCATCTTCATCGGGATCCTAGCCCTCGGCCTGCTCTACGCCTGGCGCAAGGGAGTGCTGCGTTGGGTCTGATCGAGAAGACGCCTCTGCCTTCGATCCAGCCCGTCAAGTTCCTCCTCAATTGGGGGCGGCGCTACTCGCTCTGGGTGATCAACTTCGGGCTCGCGTGCTGCGCGATCGAGTTCATCGCCGTCTCCACCTCCAAGCACGACTTCATCCGTCTCGGGGTCATCCCTGCCGCCCACGGTCCCCGCCAGGCAGACCTGCTGGTCGTGGCCGGTACCCTCACCGACAAGATGGCCCCCGCGCTCAAGCGCGTATACGACCAGATGCCCGACCCGAAGTACGTCATCTCTTTCGGTTCGTGCTCGAACTGCGGTGGCCCTTACTGGGATTCCTATTCCGTGACCAAGGGCGTGGACCAGATAGTCCCGGTCGACGTCTACGTGCCGGGCTGCCCGCCCCGGCCGGAGGCGCTCCTGCACGGCGTCGTGCGGCTGCAGGAGAAGATCGCGCAGGAAGACATCAGGGAGAAGTGGAGTGGCAAGCACACCGCGCCCGCTGGCCTCCGCTGACGTTGAGGCCCGGCTCAGGGCTCGGTTCGGCGACGACGTCGTCGACTTCCAGGACCAGTTCGGTCACGCCGTCGCGACCGTGACGCCCGAGCGCTACCGCGAGGTGGCGACCTTCCTCCGCGACGAACCCGAGTTCGCTTGCGACTACTGCGATTTCGTCGGCGGTGTCGACTTCGAGGACGAGGGGCTCGAGGTCGTCACGCACCTCTTCTCCACGACCCATCACCACAACGTGCGCCTGAAGGTTCACCTGCCGAGGGAGCGGCCGGCCTGCCCCACGCTGTCCGACGTCTTCGCCGGAGCCGACTGGCACGAGCGCGAGACCGCCGAAATGTTCGGCGTCGAGTTCGAGGGCCATCCCCAGCCCGTCAAGCTCCTGCTGTCGGAGCCCTTCGAGGGCCATCCCCTCCGCAAGGACTTCCCGCTCATGTCCCGCGAGGCCAAACCGTGGCCCGGCGCGGCCGAGGGCGAGGAAGGGGAGGAGGAGGAGTGATCGCGGAGTCGGGCGTCAGCATCGTGAACTCCGTCTTCGACAACTTCTGGGTGATCCTGGCGATCAAGGCCGGGGTCGTTCTCGGCTTCTTCCTCACGGTGCCGATGGTCGTCGGCTACGCGGAGCACAAGGTCCTCGCTCACATGCAGTCGCGCCTCGGCCCGATGGAGGCCGGGCGGTTCCACGGCTGGGCGCAGCTGGTCGCCGACGGCGTGAAGTTCATACAGAAGGAGGACGTGATCCCGGCGGCGGCCGACCGCTGGGTGTTCTCGCTCGCGCCCGGGGTCGCGATGGTGCCCTACATCGCGCTGTTCGTCGTGATCCCGTTCAGCGACACGATATTCGCCGAGAACCTGGACATCGGGATCTTCTTCGTGATGGCCATGAGCTCGGTGACCGTTATCGGCATCCTGATGGCCGGATGGGCATCGGCGAACAAGTTCTCGCTGATCGGGGCCCTGCGGGCGGCGGCCCAGCTGATCGCCTACGAGCTCCCGCTCGTCCTCGCGGCGGCCGCCGTCGTGATGGAGTCGGGCGCGCTGTCGATGATCGGCATCACCGAGGCGCAGGCCTCGCACTGGTTCGTGCTGACCCAGCCGGTACCGTTCGGCGTGTTCCTCGTCGCCTCGCTCGCCGAGCTCACGAGGCCTCCGTTCGACATGCCTATAGCAGACTCGGAGATCATCTACGGGGCCTACACGGAGTACACGGGGCTCAAGTTCGCGTTCTTCCTCCTGGCAGAGTACGGGGGCATCGTCGCCCTTTCGGCGATCGCGTCGGTCCTCTTCCTCGGTGGCTACCGGCCGCTCCCCGGGCTCGACGCGATCCCCGGTCCGCTCTGGATGGCGGCCAAGACCGGGGCGCTGGCGTTCTTCGTCATCTGGCTGCGTGCGACGTATCCGCGTCTGCGAGAGGACCAGCTGCAGCGATTCTCGTGGCTCGCCCTCATACCGTTGTCGCTCGGGTGGCTGATGGTGGTCGCGGTGTTCAAGGTGGCGCTCTGATGGCTACGGACGAGATGCAGGTGCGGACCGGAGCCCCCGAGACCGGCTACGGACTGGGGCTCTTGAAGGGCCTCGCCGTCACGTTGAAGACGATGCTGCGGCCGGCGATCACCCAGCAGTACCCCCGCGTCAAGCCGGATCTCCCGGCTCGCTCGCGAGGCGTCATCGCGCTCAAGGAGGCGAACTGCACCGTCTGCTACAAGTGCTCGCGCGAGTGCCCCGACTGGTGCATCTACATCGACGCCCACAAGGAGACCCACGACCCGGCGTCGGGGGGCAAGGCGCGGTCCGCGAAGGTCCTCGATCGGTTCGCGATCGACTACGCGCTCTGCATGTACTGCGGCATCTGCGTGGAGGTCTGCCCCTTCGACGCGCTCTTCTGGAGCCCGGAGTTCGAGTACGCGACCTACGACATCGTCGAGCTCACACACGAGAAGGAGCGCCTGGAGGAGTGGACCTACACGGTGCTGCCACCGCCCGAGCTGGAGGGGGGTGCCGTGCCCCCTGTGGTGACCCCGCCCGTGGAGGCCGCCGCCCCACCCGCCGCCGCCCCACCCCCTCCAGCACCCGCCGCCCTGCCGGCCGCCGGCTCGGCGCCGGCCACTGGTCCGACCGAGGCCCAGGCGCCGGCACCCGCCGAGCACAGGGAGGTCGCGCTCGACCAGGAGACGTTCGACAGAGTCCTGGCCGACCTGCTCGAGAAGGGGACCGAGCGCCGCGTAGCCGAGGGTCAGGCCCGCCGGGCGGCGATGATAGCCGCCCGCAAGAAGGCGGAGGGGTCGTGAGAAGGGTCGTGATGCCCGCGTGAGCGCGCAGGAGTACGCCTTCGCGGTCCTCGCGCTCGTCGGCACCGCGGCCGCCTTCCGGCTCGTCACCACCAAGAACGTCGTGCATGGCGCGCTCTACCTGGTGGTCACCCTCGCCTCCGTCGGCGCCGTCTACCTGGTGCTCGCGGCCGAGTTCGTCGGTTGGGTTCAGATCCTGATCTACGTTGGGGCGATCGTGATCCTCCTCCTCTTCGGGCTCATGCTCACGAAGGCCCCGATCGGGCGCGAGACCTTGGACAATCAGCAGCGAGGTCTGGCGGCCCTTGTCGCGCTCGGGGTGCTGGCCGGCCTCGTGTTCCTGATCCACGGCGCCTTCCGGCTCGCCGACGCGCCCACGGCGACGATCCGACCGGTCTCGACCGGCGAGATCGGCGAGTCGATCTTCGGGGGCTTCGTTCTCCCCTTCGAGGCGATCTCGTTCCTGCTCCTGGCGGCCCTGATCGGGGCCGTGGTGCTCGCCAGGAAGGACGAGTCGTGATCCGGATCCCCTTCGTGCTCCTGTTCTCGGCCGCCCTGTTCTCGACCGGGGTCTACGGCGTGCTGGCTCGCCGGAACGCGGTGCTGGTGCTCATGTCGATCGAGCTGATGCTCAACGCGGTGAACGTGAACCTCGTCGCGTTCGCGCAGGGGATGCAGGACGTCGTCGGGCAGGTCTTCGCGCTGTTCGTGATAGCCGTCGCCGCCGCCGAGGTCGGAATCGGCCTGGCGATCGTGATCCTTATCTACAGGAACCGGGAAACGATCAACGTGGACGAGGTGAACCTCCTCAAGTGGTAGCGACCTCCGGGGCCGGGCAAGCGGGGGCGACCGAGCTCGCGTGGATCGTCGCGCTGCTGCCGTTCCTCGCGTTCTTCCTGATCGTGGGGTTCGGCAAGAAGCTCCCCGGCAAGGGCGCCGAGCTCGGCATCATCGCCGTCGGCGCGGGCTGGCTGATGTCGGTCGCGATCCTGTGGCACTTCGTTACGGGCGGCGGCCCGACGGAGTCCACGATCCGCTGGTTCGAGGTCGGGAACTTCGAGCTCGAGCTCGGTCAGGCCGTCGACGGGCTCACGGCCGTGATGCTCGTCGTCGTCACGAGCGTCTCGCTCTGCGTGCAGATCTACTCGCTCGGATACATGCACGGCGACAGCCGGTTCACGTGGTTCTACTCGATGCTCTCGCTCTTCACGGCCGCGATGCTGAACGTCGTCATCGCCGGCAACCTGTTCCAGCTGTTGATCGGCTGGGAGGTCATGGGCTTCTGCTCGTACGCGCTGATCGGGCACTGGTGGGAGGAGAAGGTCAACTCCGACTCGGCGATCAAGGCGTTCATCACCACGCGGACCGGCGACATCCCGTTCCTGTTCGGGATCTTCGCGCTGGTAGTCGCGACCGGCTTCGCCACGAGCAACATCGGGGAGATCTCCGAGATGGCCGAGCGCGGCGACATCTCGACGTTCTGGCTGACCACCGCGGCGCTCCTGCTCTTCGGCGGTGCCATCGGCAAGTCGGCGCAGTTCCCGCTGCACGTCTGGCTTCCCGACGCGATGGCCGGCCCGACGCCGGTGTCGGCCCTCATCCACGCGGCCACGATGGTCGCGGCCGGCGTCTACATGGTCGGACGGATGTTCGCCGTCTTCGTGCACGCCGACCCGTTCGCGCTCACGTTCGTCTCTGCGATAGCGGGGACCACGATGCTGATCGCCGCTCTGCTCGCGATGGTGCAGGACGACATCAAGCGCGTGCTGGCGTACTCGACGGTGTCCCAGCTCGCCTACATGGTCGCCGGGCTATCGCTGGGCGAGGCCGGGTACACCGCGGGCCTGTTCCACCTGTTCACTCACGCGTTCTTCAAGGCCCTGCTGTTCCTCGGTTCGGGGTCGGTGATCCACGCGGTCCATTCGAACAACATGAGCGAGATGGGCGGCCTTCGGAGACACATGCCCGTCACGTTCTGGACGTTCGTGATCGGATCGGCGGCGCTCGCCGGGATCCCGCCGCTCGCGGGGTTCTGGTCCAAGGACGAGATCATCACGCTCGCGTTCAAGGACGGGCACTACATCGTCTGGTTCATGGCGATGGCCACCGCGGTGATCACCGCGTTCTACATGACCCGGGCGGTACTGCTCACGTTCTTCGGCGAGTACCGCGGGCACGGCCACCCGCACGAGTCGCCGGCCACGATCACCGGCCCGCTCGTGGCGCTCGCCGTCGCGGCGGCCGGCGTCGGGTTCGTCGGCGCTCCGCAGCTCGGCGCGCCCTTCGCCGACTGGGTCCACTTCGGAGAGGAGGCGCACGCCGAGCCCTTCAGCTACGGCTTCGCGGCGATCTCGATCGTGGGGGCGCTCCTCGGCCTTGCGGCCGGCTACCGGCTCTACGCGCGCTGGCGCGAGCGCGACCCGCTCCGGGCGCTCGGGCCTGCGTACGTCCTGCTCGAGAACAAGTACTTCCTCGATGACATCTACCTGCGCGGCATCGTCCGGCCCATCCAGTACCGGGTGTCCGCGTGGGCGAACGGTTTCAACGAGGTGGTGCTCGACGGCGTCGTCCACTCGTTCGCCTACCTCGCCCGTGGGCTCTCCATACTGGTCGACTTCCTCGACCGCCGCGCGGTCGACGGCGCGGTGAACGGCGTGGCCCAAGTCACCGGCGAGTCCGGCGGCCTTCTTCGGTACATCCAGTCCGGGAACGTCCAGAGGTACGCCGCGTTCCTCTTCATCGGCGTAGCGGTGCTGACGTTCGTGTTCACGAGGTTCTAGGGGGTTCGATGAGCGGCTGGGCAGGGTGGGCGATCACGATCGCGACGTTCCTTCCGATAGTTGGGGCGGCCGTGATCTCGGTCGTTCCGAGTGAGAAGGAGCGCGTGGTGCGCGGGCTCGGGATCGTGTTCACGGGCGCGGCGCTCGTCGTCGCGACGGCGATCCTGATCGGCTTCGACTACGGCGCCGCGGGCGAGCTGCAGTTCCAGGCCGACGTGTCGTGGATCTCGGCGATCAACGCCCGGTACCACGTCGCGATCGACGGCATCAGCATGCCGCTCTACTACCTCACCTTCCTCCTGTCGTTCCTGTGCGCGATCTATACGTGGAGATACGTGCCGAGCCCCGGCAAGACCAAGGCGTTCGTGGCGCTGATCCTGCTCCTCGAGACCGGGATGGCCGGCACCTTCATCGCGTTCGACCTGGTGCTCTTCTTCGTGTTCTGGGAGCTCGTGCTCGTCCCGATGTACTTCCTGATCGGCATCTGGGGGAGCGCGAACCGCGAGTATGCCGCGATCAAGTTCTTCCTGTTCACGTTGTTCGGGTCGGTCTTCATGCTGCTGGGCTTCCTGGGCATGTACTTCCGGGGGCCGGAGCCGCACACCTTCGACATCGTGAGGCTAACGGAGTTCGCCGCGGGCGGCGGGTTCACCCGTGGTTTCCAGCTGGTGGTGTTCGCCGCCGTGTTCCTCGGCTTCGCGATCAAGGTGCCCATGTGGCCCTTCCACACGTGGCTCCCCGACGCGCACACCGAGGCCCCGACGGTCGGCTCGGTGCTGCTGGCGGGGATCCTGCTGAAGATGGGGACCTATGGGTTCGTCCGGATCGCTCTGCCCGTTCTGCCCGAGGCCGCGCGCGCATGGGCACCCTGGATCGGGCTCCTGGCCGCGATCGCGATCGTCTACGCGGCGCTCGCGTGCCTCGCCCAGAAGGACCTGAAACGGCTGATCGCCTTCTCG
>Ga0209002_10002386_pt1 | contig 15163 bp, 14 predicted proteins | sample Rifsed16ft2_FD_184010 | JGI IMG/M metagenome (GOLD analysis project Ga0209002, IMG submission 184010) | Soil microbial communities from Rifle, Colorado, USA - sediment 16ft 2 (version 2) | ecosystem: Environmental > Terrestrial > Deep subsurface > Rock core/Sediment | place: Rifle, Colorado...
GGATCGCCGAGCTGGGGGTGGCGCGCACCTTCCAGAACATCGCCCTCTTCAAGGGGATGACGGTGCTCGACAACCTCATGCTGGGCCGGCATGTCCACATGAAGTCGGGCGTGCTGAGCTCCTTCGCCTACTGGGGGTTCGCGCAGAAGGAGGAAGTGGCCCATCGAAAACGCGTCGAGGATATCATCGACTTCCTGAAGATCGAGCGGCTGCGCCGGCAGCCCACGGGCTCGCTCCCCTACGGCCTTCAGAAGCGGGTCGAGCTCGGGCGCGCGCTGGCCCTGGACCCGAAGGTCCTGCTCCTGGACGAGCCCATGGCGGGCACGAACCGCGACGAGAAGGAGGACATGGCCCGCTTCATCCTCGATGTCAACGAGGAGTGGGGGACGACCATCATCCTGATCGAGCACGACATGGGGGTGGTCATGGACATCTCCGACCGCGTGGCCGTGCTGGACATGGGGCAGAAGATCGCCGAGGGCACTCCGGACGAGGTGCGGGCCAATCCCCAGGTGATCAAGGCGTACCTGGGCGAGGCCAAGAGGGTCTCGACCGGAGCGGTCGGCACGGCGAGCCGAGCGGCGACATGACCGTGATCGACGCCGACACGCTTCCCCGCCTGCTGCAGCGGAACGCCCAGACGTTCGGTGCGCGCCCGGCCTTCCGCGAGAAGGACCGCGGCATCTGGCAGTCCTGCACCTGGCGGGAGTACCACGAGCACGTGCGGGACTTTGCGCTGGGGCTGGCCGCGCTCGGGTTCAAGCGGGGCGAGACGCTGTCGGTGATCGGGGACAACCGTCCGCGCCTCTACTGGGCACAGGTGGCCGCACAGGCGCTGGGGGGCATGGCGGTGCCCGTCTACCAGGACTCCATCGCCCGGGAGCTCCAGTACGTGTGGAACCATTCCGAGTCGTCCGTCATCGTGGCGGAGGATCAGGAGCAGGTGGACAAGGCGCTGTCACTGAAGGATCAGCTCCCGTCGCTCCGGCACGTCATCTACGACGACCCCCGGGGGATGACCAAGTATCGCTTCGACTGGCTCCGGTCCTTTGCCGAGGTCGAGGAGCTCGGCCGGAAGTTCGGCGGCGGGCATGCGGGCTATTTCGAGGCGGAGATCGCCAAGGGCCACACCGACGACGTCGCGTGGATCTGCTACACGTCGGGCACGACGGGCAGCCCCAAGGGGGCCATGCTCACCCACGCCAACAACATCGCGACGGCCCACGGCGCCGTGAAGGCGGAGGATATCCGGCCCGACGACGAATGGCTGGCGTACCTTCCGATGGCGTGGGTGGGGGACACGTTCTACACCCTGGCCCTGAGCCTGGTCGTGGGCTTCACGGTCAACTGCCCGGAGAGCCCGGAAACTGTCCAGCGCGACCTGCGCGAGCTCGGGCCCACGACCGTGCTCGCGCCCCCGCGGATCTGGGAGAACATGCTCACCTCGGTGCAGGTGAAGGCGGCCGACTCGACGCGGCTCAAGCGCTGGATCTTCGAGCGCTTCCGCGGCGTCGCCGAGCAGGCGGAGATCCTCCGATCGGACGGCAAGCCGGTCCCCCTGGGCCGGCGCCTCCTCTGCGGGCTCGGCGAGTTCTTCGTCTACGGCCCCGTCCGCGACCAGCTCGGCCTGCGCCGCGCGCGCTGGGCGTACACGGGCGGGGCGCCGCTCGGCCCCGACACATTCCGCTTCTTCCGCTCTTTCGGCGTGAACCTCAAGCAGGTGTACGGAATAACCGAGACGACGGGGCTCGTCTCGCTCCAGCCCAGCGGGGAGGCGGACCCGACCACGGCGGGGCGGCCGATCCCCGGCCTCGAGGTGACGATCGGGGACAAGGGAGAGGTGCTGATCCGGGGTGCGGGCGTCTTCAAGGGGTACTTCAAGGCGGAGGATGCCACCCGGGAGGTCATGGATCACGAGGGGTGGTACCACACGGGCGACGCCGGCTTCGTCGATCCCCGCGGGCACCTGGTCATCATCGACCGCGCGAAGGATGTGGGGACCCTGGCCGACGGTACGCCCTTCGCCCCGCAGTTCATCGAGAACAAGCTCAAGTTCAGCCCGTTCATCCGGGAGGCGGTGGCGTTCGGGCACGAGCAGCCCTTCGTCGCCGCGATGATCGCCATCGACCTGAACACGGTCGGGAACTGGGTAGAGCGGCGCGGGATCCCGTACACGAGCTACACGGACCTGAGCCAGAAGCCCGAGGTCCGGGCGCTCATCCGAGAGGAGGTCCAGAAGTGCAACCGGACCCTCCCCGACGCCGCGAAGATCCGGCGCTTCCTCCTGCTCACGAAGGACCTGGACGCCGATGACGCCGAGATCACGCGCACGCGCAAGGTCCGGCGCCGCTTCATCACCGAGAAGTACGCGGCGGTCGTCGACGCCTTCTACTCCGGCAGGGATGAGGTAGAGCTGACGACGGCGATCACATACGAGGACGGCCGCCAGGCGACGATCCAGTCGCGCGTCAAGATCGAGGATGTGGAGGAGGCGCCGGCGCGTGTTTGAATGGCAGTTCTTCGCCCTCCTGATGTCCAACGGCATCCTGATCGGGCTCATGTATTCCCTCATCGCGCTGGGCTTCGTGCTCGTGTACAAGGCGACCGACGCGATCAACTTCGCCCAGGGCGAGTTCGTCATGATCGGCGGCTTCATCGTCGCAGCGGGGCTGAATCTCTACGGCGCCCCGCTCTGGCTGGCGATCGGCGGGGCGCTGGCGGTCATGGTCGGCTTCGGCTTCGGGCTGGAGCGGGTCATGCTGCGGCCGCTCATCGGGCGGCCCATCATCGCGGTGATCATGGCGACCATCGGGCTGGCCGCGGTGCTGCGGGGCCTGGGTCCCCTGCTCTGGGGGGCGGACACCAAGCCGGTCCCGCTGCCGATCGGCGATGAGCCGATCGTGCTCGGCTGGCTGTTCATCCCGCCGATCCAGCTCCTGGGGGCGGTCGTCAGCCTGGTCTTCCTGGGGGCGTTCGGGTGGTTCTTCCTCAAGAGCCGGAGGGGCATCGCCATGCGGGCGGTGGCCGACAGCCAGCAGGTGGCCATGGCGATGGGCATCAACGTGGAGCGCTATTTCGCGCTCGCCTGGGCGATGACAGGGTTCGCGTCGGCGCTCGGGGGCGTCGTCTGGGGCAACCTGCTGGGGGTGGACGCCCACCTGGCGCTGGTCGGGCTCAAGGTCTTTCCGGTGGTCATTCTCGGCGGGCTGGACTCGATTCCCGGGGCCATCGTGGGCGGCCTCGCCGTCGGCGTGGTCGAGAACGTGGCGGCAGGCTACATCGACCCGTACGTGGGCGGCGGCACGAAGGACTTCGTCCCTTATGTGCTGATGATTCTGGCGCTCATGATCCGGCCGTACGGGATCTTCGGAAGAGCCATCATCGAGCGGGTGTGACTTGAGGACATTGGAATGATCCACCGGGAGTGCGGCGTCCTCAAGACCAGCTACGAGGCCGACATGGCTTTCTACCCGCTGCCCATCGCGCGGTGGGCGGTGGCGGTCGTGGCGGTGCTCATGTTCGTGGTCCTCCCGCTCGGCCTGGAGGAGTATTACCTGTCCATCGTGAACTTGATCTCCATCACCGTGGTCGGTGCCCTCGGGCTCAACATCCTCACCGGCTATACCGGGCAGATCTCGATCGGCCACGGCGCCTTCATGTCGGTCGGCGCCTATACGGCGGCCAATTTCGCCGTCCGCCTGGGCTTTCCGTTCTGGCTCTCGCTGCCGCTGGGCGGCCTGATGGCGGCCGCCGTCGGCGCCATCGTCGGGACCCCTTCGCTCCGAATCAAGGGGCTCTACCTCGCCATCGCGACGCTCGCCGGCCAGCTCATCATCGAGTGGACGATCAACCACGTGAAATGGATCAGCGGGGGGGTCCAGGCGTCGATCGTGGTCCCGCGGCCGCAGCTCTTCGGGCTCACAATCGCCACCCAGCGGCAGATGTACTTCTTCCTCCTCGTCTTCGTAGTCCTAGCGGTGGTCGGCACCATGAACCTCGTGCGCAGCCGGATCGGCCGGGCCTTCATCGCCATCCGGGACCACGACATCGCGGCCGAGATCATCGGCATCGACATTTTCCGCTTTAAGCTCCTCGCCTTCGCCATCTCGTCGTTCTACGCGGGCGTGACGGGCGTGCTCTACACCTACTATCTGGGGATCGCGAACTACGAGCAGTTCCAGATCGGGACCTCCATCGACTACCTCGCAATGATCATCATCGGCGGCCTCGGGTCCGTCCTGGGGTCCATCTTCGGGGCGATCTTCGTCACGCTGCTGCCGATCGTCCTCCGCTACGCCATGGAGGCGTTCGGCGGCCTCGTCTTCTCCCCCGGGGACGTCCTGAACATCATCCCGAACCTCCGCTTGATCGTGTTCGGCGGGCTGATCATCTTCTTTCTCGTCGTCGAGCCGGAGGGACTCAACCGGCTCTGGCGGAACATCCGGAACTACTTCCGCGTCTGGCCATTCGCGTACTGAGGTGCGCGAGGAAAGGAGGCAGTCATGAAGAGGTGCCTGGTGGTGTTGATGGGGCTGGCGTTGGTGGGGGGCGTGGGCGCCGCGCCGGCGATGGCGACCCACGAGATCGTCATCGGACTCCTGTGCGACCGCACCGGAGCGACCCAAGTGGTCGGCGTGAACCTCTGTCCGGGATCGCACGACTACGTCAAGCTGCTGAACTCCAAGGGGGGCGTGGAGGGGCACAAGATCAAGCTCATCGAGGTGGATCACGAGTACAAGGTGCCCCCCGCCGTGGAGGCCTACGAGCGCTTCAAGAAGGAGGGGGCCGTCACGGTCGTCCTGTATGGCACGCCGATCGTGTATGGGCTGACCCAGAAGGTGACCGAGGACAAGATCCCGGGGATCACGCCGGGCTTCGGTCGCAGTGACGCCACGGACGGGACCCGGTATCCGTATATCTTCCCGCTCATGGCGACGTACTGGTCCCAGGCGACCGCCGCGGTCAAGTTCTCGAAGGACCAGCTCGGCGGAAGCCTGAAGGGCAAGAAGATCGCCTATCTGTTCTTCGACAACCCGGCCGGGCAGGAGCCGATCCCGGTGCTCCAGGATCTCGCAGCCCTTGAGGGCTTCGAGCTCAGGACGTTCGCGGTTCCGTCGCCGGGCGTGGAGATGGGGGCGCAGGCCCTCGACATCGCCCAGCGCTATCGCGCCGACTTCGTCATCGCGCACCTCTTCGGACGTTCCCCGTCGGTGTCGATCAAGGAGCTGAAGCGCGTCGGGTATCCGCTCAGAAAGGTCGTGTCGTTCGTCTGGGGCGCGGCCGAGGCCGATATCGAGGCGGCGGGCGGCTGGGCCGTGGCCGAGGGGTACAACACCATCCAGTTCGCGGGCGTCGGCCAGGACTTCCCCGTCATCCGCGAGATCAAGGAGATGTACAAGAAGGAGGGGAAGGAGCCGCCGAAGGAGATGGCGTCCACCGTGTACTACAACCGGGGCATCGTGTGGGTAGCCCTCCAGGTCGAGGCGATCCGCAACGCCCTCAAGGCGAAGCCCGACGGCAAGATCACCGGCGCGGATGTGAAGCTCGGCTTCGAGAAGGTCAAGGGCGTCACGCTCGGTGGGCTGGTCCCGCCCGTTGAGCTCACGCCGAACGACCACGAGGGAGGTGGCTGGGTACAGATCTGGCAGGCGAAAGGGGGCAAGCTCGTGAAGCTCACGGACTGGTACAAGGCCTATCCCGAGGTTCTCGCGAAGCACATCAAGGAGGCGGGCGCCAAGAAGTAACCGGCTGATCGACCGGGGAGCGGGGGCCCTGCGGAAACCCGTGGGGTTCCGTGGTTGACGCGGGGTCCCCGCTCGCCGGGTCGGTCTGCGGGACGAAGATGCTGGCGCTGAACAACGTCGAGGTCATCTACGACGGCGTCATCCTCGTGCTGAAGGGGGTGTCGCTGAGCGTCCGCGAAGGCGGCATCACCACCCTGCTCGGCGCCAACGGGGCCGGCAAGACGACGACGCTTAAGGCGATCTCCGGCCTGCTCCGCTCCGAGCGCGGCGAGGTCACCAAGGGGTCGATCGAGTTCGGGGGCAAGCGCATCGACCGGCTGCCTCCCCACGAGGTCGTCAAGGGCGGTATCGTCCAGGTGTTCGAGGGTCGGCGCGTCTTCGAGCACCTGACAACGGAAGAGAACCTGATCGCCGGGGCGCACGTGCAGGTGGATCGGCATCGCGTGCGCGAGGGGATCGAACGGGTGTTCGAGTACTTTTCCCTGCTCAAGGAACGGCGCGCCATCCAGGCCGGGTACCTGTCGGGTGGCGAGCAGCAGATGCTGGTGATCGGTCGGGCGCTCATGTCGAATCCGAGGGTTATGCTTCTCGATGAGCCCTCGCTCGGGCTGGCCCCGATGCTCGTGGAGGAGATCTTCGAGATCGTGCAGCGGTTGAACCGGGAGGAGAAGCTCACCGTGCTCCTGGTGGAGCAGAACGCCGCGCTCGCGCTGGCCATCGCCGACCATGGCTTCGTCATGGAGAACGGGCGGATCGTGCTCGACGGCACGGCGGAAGCGCTCAGGGAGAACGCGGATATCAAGGAGTTTTATCTCGGGCTCACCGAGGTCGGGGCCCGGAAGTCCTACCGGGACGTCAAGCACTACAAACGGCGTAAACGCTGGCTGAGCTAGGACGGCCAATGAAATCTGTCGATCGGCGAAGCGGGTACTACGACAGAGAGAAGGAGACGATGGCACCCGCGGCGCGGCGTCGCTACCAGGAGACCTGGCTGCGGGCGCTGGTCGCGCTGGCGTGGGACCGCGCGCCAGGAGTCCGGCGCAGGATGGAGGCGGCGCGGCTGGGGCCGAAGGATCTGGGGAGCCTCGAGTCGCTCAGCCGCCTCCCCGTCATCAAGAAGGGCGCCATGCCCGATCTGCAGAAGGCCGATCCGCCGTTCGGCGGCTTCTGCACGGTCCCCATGAAGCAGATCCGCCGCATCTTCGTCTCGCCCGGCCCCATCTATGAGCCCCTGGGGCCCGAGGTCGGGGGCTGGCACTTCGAGGCCGGCCTCTACGCGGGCGGCTTCCGTCCGGGCGACGTCGTCCTCAACACCTTCGCCTACCACCTCACGCCCGCCGCCCACATGGTGGACGAGGCGCTCAACCTGATCGGATGCACGGCGATCCCGACGGGCGTGGGGAACACGGACACGCAGGTCGGTATCGCCAAGGCCGTGGGCGCGACGGGCTTCGTGGGCACGCCGAGCTTTCTGATGACGGTCCTCAAGCGCGCCGAGGAGATGGGGGCTGGGCGGCTGCCTTTCCAGGTGGCCCAGGTGGGCGCCGAGGCGCTCCCTGAGTCCCTTCGCCGCACCTTCGAGGAGCAGCACGGCATCATGACGCGGCAGGGGTTCGGCACCGCGGACCTGGGCCTCGTGGCCTACGAGTGCGTCGAGAAGAGCGGGATGCATCTGGTGGACGAGGCGATCGTCCAGGTGTGCGATCCGCAGAGCGGGGAGCCGCTCTCGAACGGCCAGATCGGCGAGTTGGTCGCCACGGTGAACCACCATACCTATCCGATGATTCGGTTCGGCACGGGAGACCTCACAGTCATAGACGATGCTCGCTGTCCGTGCGGCAGGACCTCGGCCCGGATGCTCGGCTGGCGGGGGCGCGCCGACGAGGTCACCAAGGTGCGCGGGATGTTCATCCACCCCCGCCAGGCGGACGAGGTGGCGGCGAAGGTCACGGGCGTCGCCCGTTGCCAGGTGGTCGTCACCCGGAAGGACCACCAGGACGTGATGACGTTCTGCGTGGAGTTGGCCGAGGGCGTGCAGGCCGGGGCGGTCACGCCGGCGCTGGAGGGGGCCATCCGCGACGTCATGAAGCTCCGGGGCGCCGTCGAGGTCGTCCCGCGCGGCACGATCCCCGAGAGCGCCAAGAAGATTTCCGACGAGCGCAAGTGGGACTGATGAAGATCTTTAGCGAGGAGCATGAGATGTTCCGGGCGGCGGTGCGGAGCTTCGTGGACAAGGAGGTCGCGCCCCACATCGAGGAGTGGGAGACGGCCGGGCAGATCCCGAAGTCCATCTGGCCGCGCATGGGGGCGCTGGGGTTCCTGGGGGTCGAGTACGACGAGAAGTACGGTGGCGCGGGGGCCGACTTCCTCACCACGGCGGTGCTCTGCGAGGAGCTGGGGCGCTCGCGCTGCGGGTCGCTCGCCATGGCCGTCGGCGTCCACACTGACATGGCGTCGCCTCACCTGTACTACACGGGAAGTGAAGCCCTGAAGGAGAAGTACATGCCGGCCATCTGCCGGGGCGAAAAGCTCTCCGCCATCGCCGTGACGGAGGCCGGGGGCGGCTCCGACGTGGCGGCGATCCGCACCCGCGCCCGGAAGGAGGGCGAGCACTACGTCCTGAACGGCTCCAAAATGTTCATCACCAACGGCGTGATGGCCGACCTCCACTTCGTGGCGGCGCGGCTCGAGGCCGGCGACGCGGCCAAGCGCCACCGCGGGATCTCGATGTTCCTCGTGGAGCGTGAGACCCCGGGATTCATCGTCAGCCGGAAGCTGGACAAGATGGGGATGCGGGCCTCCGACACCGCGGAGCTGGCGTTCCAGGACATGGCGGTCCCTGCCGAGAACCTCCTGGGGCAGGAGGGCAAGGGTTTTTACGAGGTGATGCGCATCTTCCAGCGCGAGCGGCTGGTCGCCGGCCTCCACAGCGTCGCCATGTGCGACCGGGCCGTGGAGGACACGATCGCCTACGCGCGCCAGCGGCAGGCCTTCGGCGGCCCGCTGACGGGGAAGCAGGTGATTCGCCACAAGCTGGCCGACCTGGCCACGCTGATCGAGGCGGGGCGCTGGCTGACCTATGCCGCGTGCCTCAAGTTCCAGAATCGCGAGGAGGTCGTGAAGGAGATCTCCATGGTCAAGCTCTTCACGGCCGAGATGGCCAACCGCGTGGCCTACGACTGCGTCCAGATCCACGGCGGCTACGGCTACATGCGCGAGTACCCGATCGAGCGATTCGCCAGAGACGTGAGGCTCTTCCCGATCGGCGGGGGGACGTCCGAAATTATGAAGGAGATCATCGCCAAAGAAATGGAGCTCTAGATATGAAACTCAAAGATCGGGTGGCGATCGTCACGGGCTCGGGCAGCGGGATCGGGCGGGCCATCGCGCTCGCGATGGTGCGGGAGGGCGCCAGGGTCGCGGTGGTGGACCTCAACGAGGTGGGGGCCCAGGAGACCGTGAAGGAGATCCAGAAGGAAGGGGGCCAGGCGCACCCCTACAAGGCCGACATCACGCAGAAGGCCCAGATCGACGCAATGGTGGCCGACGTGATCAAGCGGTGGGGGACCGTCCACATCCTGGTCAACAACGCCGGCTGGGACAAGGTGGAGCCGTTCATCAAGTCCACCGAGGAGACCTGGGACAAGGTCCTGGCCATCAACCTCAAGGGGCCGATCATCTGCACGCGCGCCGTGCTGGACGAGATGATCAAGAACGGGTACGGGAAGATCGTGAGCATCGCCTCCGACGCCGGGCGGGTCGGCTCGACGGGTGAGGCGGTGTACTCTGCGGCCAAGGGCGGGATCATCGCCTTCACCAAGACGATGGCGCGGGAGCTGGCCCGCCACCGGATCAACGTCAACTGCGTCTGCCCCGGGCCGACGGACACGCCGCTCTTCGCCACGGTGACGGCGGAGAACCCGAAGCTGGCCGAGAGCCTCAAGCGCGTGATCCCCTTCGGGCGGCTCGGCCAGCCCGAGGATCTGCCGCCGGCGGTGATCTTCTTCGCCTCTGACGACGCCGGCTTCATCACGGGCCAGACCTTGTCGGTCTCCGGCGGCCTGACGATGATGTGAGGCGCCGGCATCCATGGACTTCGCCCACACCGCGAAGGTCAGCGCGCTTCGCCAGAAGCTGGCGGAGTTCATGGAGCGGTTCGTCTACCCGAACGAGCGGACCTACGGGGAGCAGATCGAGGCCTCGGGGGACAAACACCACCGGCCCAAGATCCTGGAGGAGCTGAAGACCAGGGCGAGGGACGCCGGCTTGTGGAACCTTTTCCTGCCCGACCCCGCGTATGGAGCGGGGTTGACCAACCTCGAATACGCCCCACTCGCCGAGGTGATGGGGCGCGTCCTGTGGGCGTCGGAGGTGTTCAACTGCTCGGCACCCGACACGGGAAACATGGAAATCCTGGCCCAGTTCGGGACCGAGGCCCAGAAGAAGCAGTGGCTGGAGCCCCTGCTCGGTGGCCGGATCCGGAGCGGCTTCTCCATGACTGAGCCGATGGCGGCCGGCTCGGATCCGACGCAGATGCAGACGACCGCCGTCCGGGATGGCTCCTCGTATGTGATCACAGGCCGGAAATGGTTCACGACCGGGGCCATGCACGCCGCGGTCTTCATCGTCGTGGCGGTCACGGACGCGAACGCGCCCCGGCACCGGCGCGTCAGCCTGTTCCTCGTGCCGAGGGATCGCCCGGGTGTCACGGTCGTGCGGGCGGTGCCGGTGTACGGCGCCATCAGCAGTTCCGGCGAATGCGAGGTGACGTTCGACAAGGTCCGGGTGCCCGCGAGTGATCTCCTGGGCGGAGAGGGCGAAGGGTTCGCCGTCTCGCAGGCCCGGCTGGGGCCGGGGCGCATCCATCACTGCATGCGGGCCGTGGGCATGTCCGATCGGGCCGTCGAGCTGATGGCCCGCCGTGCCAAGGCGCGCATCGTCGTGGGCGGCCCGCTCGGCGAGAAACAGATGGTCCAGGATTTCATCGCGAAGTCCCGCATCGAGGTCCACGCCGCGCGCCTGGTGGTGCTCCACGCCGCCTGGAAGATGGACACCGCCGGGAAGAAGGACGCGTGGCCCGAGATCTCGATGGCCAAGGTCCTCTGCGCCCAGACCGCCTGCCGTGTGCTCGACCGCGCGGTCCAGGTCCACGGCGCCCTGGGCGTGACCGACGACGTCCCTCTGGCGGCGATGTGGCGGTACGCACGCATCCTGCGCCTCGGGGACGGGGCGGACGAGGTCCACAAGGTCAAGATCGCCGAGCACGAGTCCCGGCGCTGGCCATGAGTCGGGAGGCGGAACGGCCGCTCGCGGAGTGGGGGCGGCGGCTCTCGGATCGGATCCGCGCGGCGCTGGACGCCGGCGACCTGGACGGCGCCCGCCGGCTGGCTCTCGAAGGGGACGGCCAGGCCCGGAGCCTCGAGAAGGAATACGCCCTGATGTACAAGGGGCTCGGGATCACGATCCGGATCCTGCTCGACCTGCTGGGCGAGACGGTCGCGCGCCGCGCCGCGTCTGACCGCGAGCCGGCCGGGGAAGCGCTCGAGAAACTTCTCCGCCGCTTCACGGACGAAATGCGGGCGCTCCTCCAGCGGGCCTGGGGGGCGAGCGTGGAAGTGCCAGGCTCGTCCGGCGGGGGAGATATCCGGGGGGAGTTGGCCTCCACCGCCCACCTGCTGACCGAGGCCGAGGGCCTCTTCGCGCGCGAGCAGGCGCTGCGGGCTCAGGAGGTCGTCAGCGCGATCGACGCGGGAGAGATTCAGCGCGCCCGCGCCCTCATCGACCGGAAGGAACGGGACGAGTATGTCCCGCTTCACGACCGGCTGATCCGCTTCATGGCCGAGGTGTTCGGCTACGTGCTGACCCAGTTCGGTCCCGAGGAACTCTATCGGTTCCACCGCGCCACCGCCGAGCGGCAGCGCCAGGGCTTCGAGCAGTGGGAGCGGCTCCCCGCCGCCGAGTTCGCCCGGGCCACGGTCTTCCTTCTGAAACAGCACATGGGCGGCGTCGAGGTGACGGAGGACGGCGAGAAGTTCACGATCGTGGGAACGCCCTGTGGCAGTGGCGGCCGCCTCCGGCTGGCCGGGGCGTACTCCGGCCCCGAGGCGCTCCCGTTCGTCGAAGGGCGGGGGCCCCTGACGGCGGGGCAGGAGCGGCTTCCCGTGTACTGCTCGCACTGCCCCATCTGGAACGACGTGGCGCCCCGCGAGTGGTTCGGCCGGCCTCAGTGGGTGCTCGAGAATCCCTCGCGGCCGGACGGCTCCTGCACCCTCCACATCTACAAGCGCCGCGACGCCGCGGGTCCGGCCGCCCGCTGACGGTGATGGGCCGCGACCTCAAGGGGACCGTCGCGCTCGTGACGGGGGCGAGCCGCGGGCTCGGGCGGGCCTTTGCCCTGGCGCTGGCCGAGGCCGGCGCCGATCTCGTTCTGGCGGCCCGCAGCGTGGACGACCTCCAGCTCACGGCGGAGGCGGCGGCCAAGCACGGGGTCCGGGCTGAAGCCTTCCGCGCCGACATGCGGGAGGCCCGCGACATCGAGGCGCTGGTCGAGGGCGCGATCCGGGCCTTCGGGCGGATCGACGTCCTCGTCAACAACGCCGGGATTTCTGGGGCCGAGAAGCCGGTCCTGGATCTCGAGCGCCGGGAGTGGGAGGAGGCGCTCGCGGTCAACCTGCTGGGGCCGGCGCTCCTGGCGCGGGCCGTGGCGCGCGGGATGGTCGAGCGCCGGCAGGGCCGGATCATCAATGTCGCCTCCATCGCCGGGCTGGCGCCCGTGTCGCGGCTCGGCCCGTACTGCGTGAGCAAGGCGGCGCTCATCCAGCTCACCCGGGTGATGGCGCTCGAGCTGGCCCGGCACAACGTCCAGGTGAACGCGCTCTGCCCGGGGTATTTCAGGACGCCGATGAACGAGACCTTTTTTGCCACCCCGAAGGGGCAGGCGGTCGTTCAGCACGCGATTCCGATGCAGCGCCTCGGCGACCCGAAGGAGCTGGCGCCGATGGTGGTGTTCCTGGCGTCCGAGGCGTCGAGCTTCATGACCGGCTCCGTCGTCGTGGTGGATGGGGGACAGACGCTCGTCTGAGCCGGCGCGGGTGGACGGCCTGCGGACCGGGCTCCAGCGCTTCATCGAAGGCCGGGCCGAATCGGCCGTTTCGGTTGTCTCGCTTTCGCCGCTGCCCGGCGGCACCATGCGCCACGCCTGGGCGGTGGACCTTGACGTCCCGTCGGGCCCGCTCGCCGGCTCTCACCGCCTGATCTACCTCCAGGACCGCGGGGGGGCTCCCCTCGGGAGCCGCCTCTCCCGGGAGGATGAGTTTCGGGTTCTGTCGGTGATGCATGGCGCCGGCGTCCGCGTCCCCAGGCCCTACTGGCGGGTTCCGGCAGGCGACGCCTCGGGGGTCTCGCCCGGCCTGATCGTCGAGCGCGTCGAGGGCGAGACGCTGGCGCGCCGCCTCCTGCAGGAACCGGCCTTCGAGCGCGCTCGCGCCCACCTCCTCGAGCAGGTCGGCGAGGAGCTCGCGCGGATCCACGCCGTTCCGACCGACGCCCTCGGGTGCCTGGCCCGGCCGGCCCTGGGGAAGACGCCGGTCGAAGGCCAGCTCGCGGACCTCGAGGGCATGCTGCGCCAGATCGGGGAGCCGCATCCGGCCCTCGAGCTGGCGTTGCGCTGGCTCGGGGGGCGCGTGCCGCCGTCCGAGCGCGTGGTGGTCGTGCACGGGGATTATCGCCTCGGCAACTTCATCGTCGATCCGGCGCGCGGCCTGAGCGCGGTGCTGGATTGGGAGCTCTCCCATCTGGGGGATCCCGGCGAGGACCTCGGGTGGGTCTGCATGCGGTTCTGGCGCTGCGTCGATAGCCCGGGCGCGCGCGGGCTCGGGCCGCGGCAGCGGTTCTTCGATGCCTATGCCGGCGCGGGCGGCCGGCGGCTCGACCCCGAGGGGGCCCTGTTCTGGGAAGTCTTCGGCAACTTCCGCTGGGCGATCGTCACGCTCGGACAGGCCTACCGGCATCTCTCGGGGGCCGAGCGCAGCCTCGAGCTGGCGAGCATCGGTCGCCACTGCGCCGAGGTGGAGTGGGAATTGCTGCGCTTCTTGAGGCGGCGCTGATCCATGCAGGACCGGCCGACGGCACTCGAGCTGCTCCAGGCGCTCCGCGACCTGCTCGAGCAGGAGATTCTTCCGAGCCTCACCGATGCGCGCTTGAAGTACCAGACGCTCATCGCGATCAATGCGCTCCGCATGCTCGAGCGCGAGGTGCCGGACGAGGCGGGGAGGCTGCGCGCCGAGCTCGGCGCCCTGCAGGAGCTTCTGGGGCGTTCCCGAACGGATCCGCCCGGCGACCCCGCGCTGCTGCGGCGGTGCGTTCTCGAGGCCAACCGAGAATTGTGCGAGCGGATCCGGCAGGGCTTGGCCGATGCCGGCCCGTGGCGGCAGCGCGTCCTCGCCCACGTGCGGAGTGCCGTTGAGGAGAAGCTGCGAATTAACAACCCGGCGCGGCTCGAGGCTTTTCTCGCCGAGCCGCCGGACGCAGAGTGACGCCCCAGTTCGTCGCCGTGGGGCACGTGACGCTCGACCGCTTCGGTGAGGACGTCCGGCCCGGCGGCACGGCCCTCTACGCGGCGCTTACCGCCCACCGCCTCGGCTGCTCCGTCGGGATCCTGACGAGCTTCGGCCCCGACTTTCCCCGGAGCCTCTTTCCCCCGGACCTCGAGGTGGCGCACGTTCCCTCGCCGAGGACCACCATGTTCAGGCACGAGAGCAGCCGGGAGGGGCGCCGGCTGACCCTGCTGGGCCGGGCCGAGGACCTCGAGATCGGCCACCTGCCCGCTTCGTTCAAGTCGGCGGAGTTCGCCCTGCTCGGCCCAGACGCCAACGAGGTGGACCCGTACCTGGCGGCCGAATTCACCGAGGGGGCAGTCGGGGCCGCGGCCCAGGGCTGGCTCCGCGCGCGGGGCGCCGGCGGCGTGATCGGTCCCGCCCTGTGGGAGGACGCCGCCCTGGTGCTCCCCCACGTCCAGGCGCTCTTCCTGAGCGAAGAGGACGTGGGCCCCTTCGAGGAGGAAGTCGTGGAGTGGTTCCAGGAGATCCCGATCGGGGTCATCACGGTCGGGAGCTGCGGCGCCCACCTCTTCGTCAGCGGTGAGCGCTATTTCATCGAGGCGGAGCCGGCCGACGAGGTGGATCAGACCGGGGCCGGGGACGTCTTCGCCGCCGCCTTTCTCATCGACTACCAGCGTCACGGAAATCCCTGGGAGGCCGCCCAGTTCGCCGCCTGCGCGGCGGCGCTCAGCGTGGAGGGGATTGGCGTGGCCGCCATTCCGTTACGCGCCGCCGTCGAAGAGCGCCTCGCCGCCTACCGGAGCCGCCGCGGGCGCTGACACAGCTTGTCACACCGTGCCGTGATTTGTCCTTCCGCGCCTA
>Ga0209002_10002395_pt1 | contig 15143 bp, 19 predicted proteins | sample Rifsed16ft2_FD_184010 | JGI IMG/M metagenome (GOLD analysis project Ga0209002, IMG submission 184010) | Soil microbial communities from Rifle, Colorado, USA - sediment 16ft 2 (version 2) | ecosystem: Environmental > Terrestrial > Deep subsurface > Rock core/Sediment | place: Rifle, Colorado...
GAGCCGATCGAGGACTCGACAGCGGGCGACCACGCGGCCGTCGAGCTGCGGGCTCTCCGCGATCGAATCCAAAACCTGAAGGAGAGGCACCCCAAGGACACGATGCCCCACTGCCGGGCCTGCTACGAGCGGGGTGTCGAGGCGGCTCTGTGCGCGCTCGACGAGGGCTGAGGAGGGAGGCGTGCCGTGACGGAGGAGATGCGCGGTCCGGGCGACGAGGATGGCGCGCGTGCGGTTCTACCGCTCGCCGAGGGCCAACGGCGCGTGCTGCGGATCGTTCAGCAGTACCTCGACGCCACCGGCGAGGCGCCCAGCACCAGCTACATCGCGCGGCGCTTGAACTTGCACCACGAGACCGTGCGGCAGCATCTCCAGGCCTGCCACCGCAAGGGCTGGCTGCGCTCCCCGTCCCCGAGCGGCTTCTGGTGCCGGATCGCCTGAAGCAGTAGCCCGCGAATCTCGCGGGGTATCGTCGAGATCGCACCCCCGCAGTGTTTGCGGCTTCCCGGCCGGGTCAGTCCGGTCCACCGTCAGGGGCGACATGAGCACCGCCCTGGCGCCCCCATCCAAGGTCGGTCCCCGATCCGTCCAGATGCCGCCGCTCTCGATCAGGGCTGCGGTCGCCAGCATCAACGAGGAAGAGCGCAGCGTCGAGTTGATCTTCAGCACCGGGGCCCCCGTCGAGCGGTTCGATTGGATGTCGGGCAAACGTTACCTCGAGACGCTGTCGCTCGACCCCGCGCACGTCCGGGTCGATCGCCTGAACGCAGGCGGCCCGCTGCTCGATTCGCACAGCGCGTGGTCGGTCGCCGATCAGCTGGGCGCCGTCGTCCCTGGCAGTGTCCGGTTGCTGAAGAACGAGGCGCGCGCCAGCGTCCGCTTCTCGAAGCGCGAAGCCGTTGAGGGCGTCTGGCAGGACGTGCGCGACGGGATCATCAGCAGCGTGTCGGTCGGCTACCGGGTCTACAAGTTCGTCGAGACCGAGGGCAAGGGCAACGCACTGCCCGTCAGGCTCGCGATCGACTGGGAGCCCTTCGAGACCTCGCTCGTCCCGATCCCGGCTGACGCAGGCGCGAAGGTCCGCGAGGGAAAGTCGAGCGACGCGAACACCTGCGAGATCGTGCCGCTGGGCTACGTGGCCCGCGCGGCCGCCGAAGCGCCGCCACCCGCGGCCCCGCCGAAGACTCAGGTCGCGGGAGCGACCACGATGAAGGAGACGAAACCCATGGAAGACGCCCGCTCGCAGACGATCGTCGAGGGGAACCCGCTGCCCATTCCCTCACCCCAGAACGCCGATCCGGTCGAGAAGACCGATCGGACGCTGGGCGCCGAGGCCGAGCGCGCGCGCGTCGAGCACATCCGCGTCGCCTGCGAGGCGGGGAAGATGACCCGTGCCTTCGAGGCGGCCCTCATCAAGGAAGGGGTCAACGAGATCGAGGCCTCGCGTCGGGTCTTCGAGGAGATCCGAAAGCGGGAGGTCGACGTCCCGCGTGCGGGCGGCGGCAGCCGGCCCGACATCCGCGTCGGCGACGATCCGCTCATCCACGTGCGGGCCGGAATCGCGAACGCGCTCCTGCACCGCATCGCATCCGAGCGGCACAAGCTCGAGGACGTGGGCCTGCCCTATCGCGGCATGAGCATCCTCGACATCGGCAAGGTCTTCTTGAGCGCCCGCGGCGTGCGCATCACCAGCCTGAGCCGTTCGGACCTCGTCGACATGATGCTCGGACGCGCCGGGATGCACTCGACCTCCGATTTTCCGAGCCTGCTCGAGGACGTGGCCCGGAAGAACCTGCGCTCGGCCTACGAGGCCGCGCCGCAGACATGGCTGCCCATCGCTCAGGCGCTCAACCTGGCCGACTTCAAGCCATCGCGGCAGCTCCAGATCGGCGATGCGCCGGGGCTCGACGAGATCCTCGAGCACGGCGAGGTCACCCAGGGCACCATCACCGAGGCGAAGGAGACGGTGCAGCTCAAGACCTACGGCAAGAGCTTCGCCATCACCCGCCAGGCGCTCATCAACGACGACCTGAACGCCTTCGGCCAGGTGCCGGCGCTGTTCGGCCGCAAGGCGCGCGACAAGGAATCCGATCTCGCGTGGGCGCAGATCACCAGCAACCCCACGATGGGCGACGGCAATGCCCTCTTCGACGCGACGAACCACCTGAACCTCACCGCATCCGGCACGGCGATCTCGGTGGATTCGCTCGGCGTCGGCCGCGCGGCACTCCGGAAGCAGAAGGGCATCGATGGCGTGACGCCCCTGAACCTGTCGCCGCGTTTCCTGATCGCGCCGGCAGGCAAGGAGACGATCGCGGACCAGTACGTCACGCAGATCACGCCGGCTGCCTCGAGCAACGTGAACCCGTTCGGCCCGAGCGGGCGCACGCCGCTCGTCGTGATCGTGGAGCCGCGACTCGACGCGGCCAGCGCCACCGCCTGGTACATGGCATGCGGGGCGGATCAGGCGCCGGTTCTCTACTACGCCACCCTGGACGGCCAGAGTGGCCCCGACCTCCGGCAGGAGGAGGGCTTCGACATCGACGGCATGAAGTTCCGCTGCCGGATCGACGTGGCCTTCAAGGCCGCCGACTGGCACGCGGTCTACAAGAACGCGGGCGCCTAGCGAACACCTCAATCTCTCGGAAGGAGATTCGATGAAGACCTACAAGCAGGGCGGCGGCGTTCTGACGCTGACCGCGCCCAGCGGGGGCGTGGTCAGCGGGTCGGCCTATCTCATCGGGACGCTCCTCGTCATTGCCACGAAGACCGTCGCTCAGACGCTGCCATTCCCGGCGCTCGCCATCGGCGTTGTCGACGTGCCCAAGGTCGCGGACGAGGTCTGGACCGAGGGCCTGAAGATCTACTGGGACGACACGGCGAAGAAGTTCACGCTCGATGACGATACGGGCGCAAATCCACTCGTCGGGGTCGCCATCTCACCCATCATCACGATCGACGTGGGTCTGGCCACGAGCGCCCTGGCCGCGGATCTCCTGATCTCCGGCCTGACGCTTCAGGTGCTCGACTACGCCCAGCTCGCCAGCGACAACGCCACGGTCACGGTGACGATCAACGGCGTCGCGAACGTGCTCACCGAGGGGACGGGCTTCACGGCGGAGACGAGCGACGAGGTCACGGCGACGAATCTCGCCGCCGCGATCGCGGCGTTGGCTGGCGTGGCTGCCGCAGCGGTCACCGACACCGTGACCGTCACGCCCGGGACGGGGAGCTTCGCAACCGCGTCCGGCGTCGGCCTCGGTCGCGTTCGTCTTGACGGTGCCGCCCGATAAAGGGCTGAGAGGAAGACCATGAAGAACTTCACTCAAGAGGGCGAGGTCGTCACCTTCACGGTGCCGAGCGGCGGCGTTGTCAGTGGCGCTCCGTACCTGATCGGGAGCCTTGTCGTTGTGGCGCTCGTGACGGCCGCCGAGGGTGCCTCGTTCAGCGGGCTCGTGCGCGGCGTCGTGTCGTACACGAAGACCGGCTCCCAGGCCTGGACCGAGGGTGCCAAGATCTACCTCGACGTGTCGCCGCGCGAGTTCACGACGTCGGCGAGCGGCAACACGCTGTGCGGCGTCGCGGTCGTGGCTGTCGGCGCCGGCGCCGGCGAGACGACAGGCGTCGTGCGCCTCGACGGGGTCGCCCGATAGGGGACGGCGCCCTATGGACCTCGCCTCCCTTCGGTCGTTGGTGCGCGAGGTCAACTTCGCGACGCACGGAGTCCCGGCGGTTGTGACCATCCCGCTCGGGGCTCCCGTCTCGACGCGCATCATCTGGCTGAGCCCTACCACGGCGCCAACACCGGAAGGCGAGTTCGGTCGCAACGAGGCCCGACGCAGCATGGCGATCCGGCGCGATGAGGTCCCGCTGGTGCCGCGCGAGACGGTGGTCGCCGTGACCGAGCATCTGCAGAGCGAGCCTACGGCCTGGGTGGTTGACGGCATGGACGCGATCTTCCACGACCATCATCGGGTGGTGGTTGTGCCGCAGCACACGGAGGGCTGATGGGCCTGGGGACCAGCAAGCGCCAGGCCGCCCTCACCGACCTCCTGAACCGGCTGAGCTTCATCAGGAAGGCGAAGGGCTACAACACGGACGCGGGACTATGCGTGCTCGAGGGGGAGGCGCCCCGCTTCGGCGAAGGAGACCCGGACGAGGCAATCGCTGTGTTCGTGGGCGACGACTCCCCGGAAGCGAGCGGTGGCATGACGAGGACTCGCGTGCCGATCGAAATCTGGGCCGCTGTCTCGTCCCGGCTCAAGTCGCCGCTGATGGCGATCGAGGCGATGATCGCCGACATCCGCGAGGCCATCGAGATCGAACAAAACGCAGCGACGGACCGCTCTCTCGGCGTGATCGACGGCGGGCCGGCGACGCTGCCGACCGGACTCGATCGCGGCCCGGTGCGCCCGCTCCGTCGTGAGCCCGGGAGCGAGTTCGTCGGGGTCTCGGTCGAATACGTGGCGCGCTTCGAAACGCGCTGGGGCACGTCATGAGCATCGAGCGGTTCAGCTTCGAACTCGGGCAGTTGCGGAAGGACCTGGAGGAGCTCGGCTCGCAGGGCGATGTCGTGATGGCCCGCGCGCTCAATCGCGCGATCGTGAGCGGCCGCACCGCTATGACCCGCGCCATCGTCGCTGACACGGGCCTGCAGAGCCGGTACGTCAGCCGCGAAATCAAGGTAGACCGGGCCCAGAAGAGCCGGCCCGTCGCGGCCATCGAGATCGCCGGGCGGCGCATCCCGCTCATCGCCTTCGGGGCCCGGGGGCCAGAGCCCTCGCGGGGCCGGGGACGTGGCGTGTCCTACCGCCTGCCGATGGGCCGCGGCCGCGTCCCTGACGCGTTCATCGCCACGGTCGGGGCCGGCCACCGCGGCGTCTTCCGGCGGAAGCCTGGCGCCAGGCGGCGGGGGCCGCGGCCGTTGCGGAGCCAGCTCCCGATCTTCGAGCTGCGGGGGCCGTCGCTGCCGCACGTCTTCGAGAAGAAGTTCCCAGTCTTCCGGGCGGCGGCAGAGGAATCCCTGCTGAAGAACCTGGCGAGCGAGATCAGTTTCGAGCGAAGCAAGTCGGCGGCCGAATGAAGGAGAGGACCATGAAGAAGACGAAGCGCATCTTGGCGAGTCTGGCGATGCTTGGTGCCCTCGTGCTGGCCCTCGGCGTCCAGGGCGACGCGGCGACCACCCTGGCGGCCACGGTCCGGATCCAGGTCACCGGCGGCTTCGACAGCGCGCTCGACCTGACGAACGTACAGGCGCCCCTGTCTTACACCAGCGCGATCGCCATCGCGAACGGAACCGGGCTCAACCAGGCCGACATGCTGTTCACCGACACGCGCTCGATCGCGGCCGGGGAGGACCTCGACTTGTCGGGCGGTACCCTGACCACCGCCTTCGGCGCCACGTACACCATCGCCGAACTCAAGGTGCTCGTCGTCTGCGCGGCTTCGGCGAACACTGCGAACGTGGTGCTCGGCGGGGACGCCGCCTCCGTATTGTTCCTGAGCGTGGCCACGACCACGACCACACTGAAGCCCGGCGCCTGTTTCGTCTATACCGACCCGAGCGCGGCCGGGACCACGGTCACCAACTCGACGGCCGACATCATTCAGGTCGCGCCATCGGCCGGCACGCAGGCGTACTCGATCATCATCATGGGCTCGTCGAGCTAACCGCGCCGCTGAGGAAGGAGACAGGACATGGCCGAACACGCAACCCAGGCGGTCCTTGGCCACGGGACTCAGATCCAGCGCGGTGGCCTGCTCGATACCGACCCCTTCACGAACGTGATGGAGGTCATCTCCTTCGACTCGCCCGACGAGCAGGGCGACGACATTGAGACCAGCCACTTCGAGAGCCCGAACAAGATCAAGGAATTCATCCGCGGTATGATCGACGCCGGCACGGCCGCGATCACCGTCAACTGGAATCCCGGGGTCTACGCCTCGCATTCTTCGCTCCGCTCCGACAAAGTGGATGGGCTGAACCGCTACTATCGCTTCATCCTGCCGGGCGCGATGGAGACGGTGACCTTCCGTGCCTACGTGAAGGGTCTGAAGCGGAACGCCGACCCCAACGGGGCCGTCACCGCCGACGTCACCTTCAAGGTGTCGACCGTCACCGCCGTGTAACGCAGGGGCAACCATGGCAAATCGACTGAAGGGCGAGATCGCGGTCGACTTGGGAGAGGGCGGCGAGAGGCGCACGGTGATCTTTCGGCTCGGCGTCAACGAGATGATTGGGCTACAGGATGCGCTCGGGCTCAAGGAGGATGACGAGAAGTTCTTCGCGGCGATCGAGAAGCCGCGGGGAGTCGCGACGCTCCGAACCATCGTCAAGTGGGCGCTCGTGCATGCCCAGCCCGAGATGACCGACGAGGATGCGGGCGAGATCGTCACGGAGCTGGGCATTCCGAAGATCCGGCGCCTGATCGACGAGGCGCTCATCTGGGCGCTTCCCGAGAAGGTCGAGCCCCCGCCCGGAGGCATCAAGGGAAAAGGCGCCGCCGCTTCACCTGGGCCACTGCCCTCGTAGACGCGGCGCGCGCCGGCATCTCGCCCGACGAGTTCTACCGCTCCACGCTGCGGGAGGTGGCGATCCTGATGAGGGGCAGCCAATGGCGGATGGAGCAACAGGCGCGCCTCATCGTCATGGGAGCCTCGCTGACTGCCAAGCTGCATAGACTTCCCACCCGCCAATTCCGCTCGGCAATCCAGTCGCTCCAGAACGCGCTCAAGAAGACAGAGCGTACCGAGCCCCAAGATCCCGAGACGCAGCGCGCCCTCATCCTCGACTGGGCCGCAGAGATGGGCCTGAAGGTCGAGCGACATGAGCGGCCGGTGATCTAGCAGTGGCTGAAACGCTGAGACGCCTACGCGTCGAGCTTGAAGCTGGCTCGACTTCTTTCCAGAAGGGCTTCAAGGATGCCGCGAACTCGGCTGACAGCCTGAGCCGGAGCCTCGAGCCGGTCGGCCGCGGGATGAAGTCCTTCGGCGATGCCTCCACCACGACCGCGGCGCGGGCGGGCAAGCTCGCCGACAGCGTCGGGCGCGTATCGACAACGCTGGCGCGCTCGGCTGATGCCTTCGGCCTTCCCACGCAGGCACTGCGCACACTCGACGACGTGGCGGACGTCGCGGAGCTCGGGCTCAACAACCTATCGAAATCGGCGGCTGGATTCAACGCGGCCTCTGTCGGTGTCGTCGGCGCCGGCCTGGCGATCGGCGCGGCGATCGGGAGCTGGTTGAACACCTTCAAGACCGTCCGCGATGCTGCCGACGCGCTCATCCACACGATCTTCCGGCTTACGCAATCGCAAGCCGAACTGGACCAGCAGGCGATGGCGACACGCGGCCTCGCCGAGTTCCGTGTCGAGAACACGAAGAAGCACGAGGACGCGATCACCAAGCAGGTGGCCGCGCTTCGCGAGGCTGGCAAGACCGACAAGGAGATCGCGGACTTCTACAAGGGGCAGCTCAATCCTGCGCTCGAGAAGAAGCTCGGCTTCACGAAGGAGGACGTCAAGGCCGAGACGGAGCACGCGGCTGCCGCGAAGAAGTCGGCCGAGGCGTTCAAGTCCCTCCTGGCTTCGCTCTCTGGAGCCGAGGCACAGAAGAAGGCCGACGAGCTGGCGCGGGCGCTCAGGATACTCGGCCTTGAGGGCGTCGCCGATCTCGAGGCGCTGCGGAAGCAGGTCCAGGCGCTGCAGGAGCAGGGCGCGAAGATCACGGACAAGGGGCTGCTCGCGCTGCTCGCCGGCGGCAAGATCGAGATCCCGAAGATCGACCTCTCGGGACTCGACCTCGGCGCCGATGCCACGAACCTGCTTGAGCAGGTCTCGGCGACGGGCGTTCAGGCGCAGCGAAACTTCAGCGAGATGGCGCAGGCGGCGGCGCGCGCCGGGATCTCGACCGAAGATATCGCGATGCACCTCGAGCAGGCTGGGGCATCGGCCGACCAGGTCAAGGTCGCGCTCACGACGATCCCGGCTGCTGGGCTCGGAGCTTCGCTCAAGGCGGGCCTCGTCTCCGGGCTGAAGGATCTCCCGCAAGTCATCCTCGGCGCGATCCAGGGCGGCGGCGATGTCGGGAAGTCCATCGGCGCGCACCTGGGGGGCTCGATCGGGGAGAGCATCGCCGAACCGCTCACGAAGAAGCTGACGGCTGCCCTTGGCGATACTCTCGGCGGCGCGCTTGGCTCGATCATCCCAGGCCTCGGATCACTTCTCGGTTCCGCCCTTGGTGGACTCGTCAGCAAGGGCCTGAGCGCGCTCGGCAAGGCGCTGGGTATCGGCGGGAACCAGACGATCATGGAGGTCAACCGCCTCCGCGATGCCTTCTTCGAGGCGCAGGGCGGCTTCGTCGCGCTGCAGCAGAAGCTCGTCGGCCTGACGGACCAGGATCTCGTCAAACGGATCTTCGACGCCCGGACGGTCGAGGAGTTCAACGCTGCGGTCAGTGAGGTGATGGGCCTCCTCGGCGAGCAGGAGGCTGCGCAGGAGGCACTCAACGACGCCGTCAAGCGATACGGGTTCTCCGTCGAGGAGCTCGGGCCCGCGATGCAGCGGCAGGAGCTCGACAAGCAAGCCGCACAACTCCTCAAGGACTGGGAGCTTCTGACGAAGGGTGGACTCATCCCGGCGCGCACCGTGATCGAGAAGATGGGACCTGATGTCGTGAAGTTCGTCAAGACCTCGATCGAGGCCGGCCAGGCAATCCCGATGGCCCTCAAGCCGATCGTGGAGGAGCTGATCGCCACCGGCCAGCTTCTGGACGATAACGGCCGCGCCTTCGAGTCGGTAGAGGATGCTGGTATCAGCTTCACCGAAACTCTGAGCGAGGGTCTCGGTCGAGCGATCGACGCAATCAACCGGCTCGTCGCGGCGCTGACAGGCGTCGGCCCGGTCGACATCCCCGTGAACGTGCACACGAAGTACACCACGGAGGGTCAGCCGCCGGGAGAGTTGCCCCCGGACTGGGTGCCGCCGGAGACATTGCCGCCGGGCAAGAACATCCCGCCGGAATTTCAGAGCGGCGGCATTGGCGACTTTGGCAGCGGCACGCTCGCGGTGCTGCATGGGTGGGAGGCGATTGTCCCGCTGCAGCGCGGCGGGGTGCCCGGTGGCGGGGCCATGCTCGAGGAGCTTCGCGCCCTGCGCTCTGACTACGCCGAGTTGCCGCGGATCATGGCGAACGCGGTTCGTACCGCGATGGCCCTGTCGTAACAACCCGTGGCCCTCACGATCGATCCCGCCACGCTTTCACCTTCGGGCTGGTGGAAGGCGGACGCGCTCAGTGGTGTCGATGGCTCGCTCGTCGCGAGCTGGACCGACAGCTCGGGGAACGCCCGCCATCTGACGCAAGCGACCGACAGCTTGAAGCCCAAGCTGCGACTCTGGCAGGACGCGAACTATCCGGGACCGGCCGGCGGGACGCACAAGGCAGTCCGGTTCGATGGAACCGACGACTTCCTGCAGAGCGGCGTGAACCTCTCGACATTCCTCGGGACAAATGGCGTCGGCACGATCATAACCGTGCTGCGCTTTCAAAAGAACGTGACCCCGAGTGCTTCCGCCTACGGCATCTTCGGAGTGAATGCAGCGACCGGGACCAAGCTCTCACTCCGCTACGATTACACGCCGGAAGTCTTCGAGGCGCAGAACAACGACGGCGCTCCCGATACCGCACTGATAGCGGCGCCTGAAAACTCGACGCTCGTACAGGGGCGCAACCTTCCCCCTGTCGCGCCAGCCACGCGGATCATCGTGTGGCGTCACGACACGGCGCTCGGCAAGATCCAGGTCGCCGTTGACAATTTCGATGACGCAGCATTCGTCTCGACGACTTCCGGAGCGACATCGGATCTGGCGAACGCGCTCTTCTTGGGTCGCACCTTCGAGCATTACTGGTACGGCGATATCTTCGAGGTGATCGCCTTCCCTACGGTACTCACCGAAGCGAACCTCCGCGGTGTCTCCCTGTGGCTGACAGAGAAGTACGGGCTGCCCTACGAAAGTGGAATTGCTTCCGAGTCGAATCCGGCTGTGACGATGCGCGTGGAGATGAAGCTCCCCACATCGGGGCTCAGCTTCCAACCGACGCTATGGCTCAAAGCCGACGCAATCACCGGCCTCGCGGACAGCGATCCGGTTGCGACCTGGCCCGATTCGTCGGGGAACGGCTACGATGCCGCGCAGGGAACACCTGGCAATCGGCCGCTCTACAAGACGAACATCCTGAACGGCAAGCCTGCAGTTCTCTTCGATGGCTCGACCGACTACCTGTCGACGACCGCACTCCTGTCCGCGTTCCTGGCTGGTGGCGGGGCGGGGACGGTGTATGTCGTTGCGCGCGCGAACTCCCCGGGCGGCGAGCCGGATCAGACGCTCTGGCGCGACACCGGCGGGACGGTGCATCTGACGGTAGTCGAGAGCGGTGCCGACGTTCTTCGAGCGTCGAACGATGACGGGGTCCAAGATACCGTAACGAAAGCCTACACGCTCGGCACCTGGATGATCGGTCTGTGGCGTCATCATCAGGACGAGCGCGGTGCGGAGACTCCAACAGAGCTCTATGTGGGCGTGAACGACTTGCTATCGACTGGGCTCTCCTCTGTCGCGAGTGGCGCAACGACTGCGGCGATCCTGGGTAACGCCATCGAGATCGGGCGGGGTAGCGGCTACCTCAACGGCTACATCGCTGAGCTCCTCTTCTTCCCGAAGTCCCACACCCAACCCGAGCGCAAACACGTCTGGAGCTACCTCGCCGCGAAGTACGCGCTGACCTACCCCGAGAGCGAATACGAGCCGATCTGGCAAGACGTGACGCCTGACGTGAGGAGCGCGAAGGGCATGCGCTTCCGGCGGGGCATGGAGGGGCCCGACGTGCAGGATCGGGTCGCCGGCAGGGGTGAACTGCAGCTCGTGCTCGAGAACTCCACAGAGAATAGCGCGGGCCTCCAGGGTTACTACTCGCCGCACAACGCCAACCTACGATCGGGCTTCCGCGTGGGGACGCCTATCCGTATCGTGTTCACGCATTACGGCACGGCCTACTACAAGTGGCAAGGCTGGATCATCAACCTGCGCGCGCTCCCCGGGAAGCTGATGGAGCGCGAGGTCGTCGTGCGCGCGGGAGATTGGATGGACTACGCCGGCCGCGTCACGCTGTCCGGCCTCGCGATCGAGACGGACAAGCGAGCGGACCAGTTGATGGCGTCGTTGTGGGTGAACAGCCCGCGGATTCCGGAGTCAATCTACTTCAACAAGGCATCAGACGTTTACTCCTACGGTCTCGACAACACCGAAGACGAGGGCATCCTGATCCTCAGGGAGATACATCGGCTCACGCTATCGGAACTCGGATACAGCTACATCCGCGGAGATACCGTGGGCGGCGGGCAGTTGCGCTTCGAGGCGCGCGGTGTCCGTGCTGGCAGCGTGTTGCGATGGGCGATGACCGAGACGGAGCTTGAGACTCGCGGCCTGGAGCTTTCCGACCATGGCCTCGACGGGATGATCAATCGGGTGCTCGTGGAACTGCACCCGAGACGCGTGGATGCTGGAACGTCTACGGTGCTTTTCTCTCTCGGGAACGCGCCACTCATCGGTGCCACGCCCGTCAGCTTCAATGCGCCGTACCGCGATCCGGACAGCGGGCGGTACGTGCGCGTCGGCGGGATCAACATGGTGACTCCGGTCGCGACGACCGATTACACCCTCAACACGCAGGCCGATGGTGGCGGGACGGATCTGACGGCGAACTTCTCTGTGACAGCCACCTTCGGAGGCAACGCGGCTCTCATCACTGTCACGAAGAACAGCGGCGCGGACGGCTACCTGACGAAGTGCCAGTTGCGTGGGCGCGGTGTCTATGCGTTCGAGAGCGTGATTGTCGATCTCAAGGACGATGCCAGTATCCTCAAGTACGGGCAGATGTCGCAGCGGATCGACATGCCCTACCAATCGGACGTCAACTTGGCGAATACCGTGGCGGCGCTCGTGCTTGCCAACAACAAAGAGCCGCGGACGAAGGTCCGCAAGGTCAGGTTCACGGCGAACATGAACTCGGTGGCGATGATGCAGGCGCTCACGCGTGACATCGGGGACAGGATCTCCGTGAGCGAGTCGGTCTCGGGACTCTCTGCCGAGCAGTACTTCATCCACGCGATCGACTTCCAGCTGATCGCGTCTTCGACGCCGACAGCCCGGACCATTATCAAGACGAGCTGGCTACTGGTGCCGGCGGATCAGGAGGCGTACTGACGAGCGCCGGGGCCATGTCCCCCGGGTGGGCAACCCAAGGCACTGGACGGCCCCGGCGCTCTCTGCCTGTGGCTAGATTACCACAGCAGTACAGAATCTAAGACTCTCAGCGTCGTCCCTGCCGCTGGATCTGGCGGACGTTCCACGCCGCGCAGCCTCCCCAGACGACGATCGCCGAGATCTTGAGAACCTTCGACGCCCGGCGGTGTCCGCGCCGCTTGAACTCGTGATCGAGCAGGAAGAGGCCGGCCGTGGCGCTGGCCTTGACGATCACGGCTGAAGCTGGCCCGTTGACGAGCGGGTGCGCATCTCGCACGCCGGGGCCCGCGGCGAAGGCCCAGTTTGTCGTCGCCAGGTCGGCTGCGGCGGCACTCAGGACTCCGATGGTGAGGGCGTCCGCTGCCTGAGCTCGGGGACCGATGGCCGAGAAGAAGAGCGCCAGGCCGAGCGCGGCGAGGCTGTGCGGGTAGAACTGCGTGGTCATGGCTTGCCTCCGTCCTTCGGCTTCCGGAATCGCCCGATCAGCGCGCGGTCCGGGTGCCGGTACTGCGAGAGCGGATCGGCCAGGAACCGGCCCCGCTCGTCGCGGCGGTTCACGGTGAAGGAATGCGGCACCTTCTCCGAGTCGAACTCGTCCCAAAACTCGTCGAGCAGCGCGACGAAGCGACTGCTGCCACTCGGCCGGCATCTCCTGCAGCAGCGAGCGGTGGAGCACGAGGTAGTTCGCGTAGGACAGCGAGAACCACGAGTGGATCGGCTCCGGGTCTGTCTCGCGCCGCATCATGCCCCCTTCGGCTTCCGCTTCGCCGCCCGCCGCTTCATCTCGGCGCTGCGGTCCGCCTTCGAGACGCCCTTCCAGGCCGCGGCGCCACCCCGGGCCCCCATGTCCGCCGGCCCTTCGCCTTCCCTGGCATCGGCCCAGCGCCGGAGCCCGAGGAGCCGGCCCAGCCCGCCGCGCGCGTTGCGCAGGCTGGCGAGGATGCGCTTCGTCGCGGAGCCGATGTGCTCGAGCATGATCGGGCCGTGGGCGTGGATCGCGGCGCGGAGAGCCCCGGCGATGGCGCGGGCGAGGGGGTCGTCGTCCTGTGGCATTCAGGCCTGCGCCCGGCTCGCCTCGACCGCATCCTCGACACACGCCGCGTGGTTGCACGCCGGCAGCGGCGCGTCGGGGCTGCGGTAGAAGCGGACGTCGAATCCGATCGGCTTCTGGCAGTAGGAGCAGAGCCCCATCGCCATCGCCATCGTTTCGAGGCAGTCCACGTGCTCGCAGTCGCCCTCGCACGGGCCGACCTGTGTTCCCGGTCTCGGAAGCCTTCCCGCCGCCATGGCTACACCCCCACCCGAAGCCCGAACGACTCCGCCAGCCGCCGGCTCGCCGACATGTCGGCCTCGATGCACGCCGCCGCCGCGTCGACCTCGTGCGAGAAGCGGTAGCGGTCGAACCCGTCGAACGTCCCGCACTCCAGCCGCATCCAGCCCTCGACGAGCGCCGGGTCCATCCCGACACGGCCCTGCCGCGCGAGTTCCTCTCGGATGAGTTGGGCGTACATGTCAGAACCCAGAAAGCAGAACGGAGTCGATGACGTCGTTGGCTTCGCGGCTGTTCTCGCGCAACCGAAGGAGGGCGGCCTTGACGAGCGCGGCGCCCTCTGCCGTCTTCGTGGCCACGCGCTGGTTCCATGCGCTCTGCTTGCTGACCCGACCGTAGACCAGCCACCCGCCGTTCTTCGTCTTGATCCTCAGCATGGGCACCCTCACTCCGTGAAGCACTGGAAGTCGCAGTGCGCGCCGGTCAGATCGCGGCGGAAGTGGCCGGAGCCGCTGCGGTCGCATTGCCACCAACCGACGAGGCTGTTGTTGCGGTGCAGGTCGGCACCGCAGTCCGGGCACTTCTGGCCGGAGATGACGGCCAGGTTCGCGGCGTGGATCGCCGCCATCTTGGCCTGGTGCGCTTCCCGCTCGGCCTTCCGATTGGCTTGCTGTTCGCTTTCATGACCCCAATATAGACCACCGCTGGTCTGTTGTCAAGAGGCAATGGGGCCACTTTTGGGGCTACTCCTGCGTGGCGGAACCTTCGCTGGGTGCCGCGCGAGGTCTCTGGACTGGGCCCTAAACCGGCATGGGCGTTGAAAACCGCGCCAGGATTGGCGGAAGCGGGTGGGAATCGAACCCACCGCTCTGTGATGGGCCTCACGCTGCTGCCCGCTTCTGCGCCGCGAGGTGGTGGTCCTTGTGGTGCCTCCGGCAGAGCCACCTGACCGCTAGCGGCTTGGAGTGGTCGTCGTGGTGCTTCTCAATGTGCTCCGTGGAACCACACCGCTCGCACGGCAGCGGAACGAGATGCCCGCGGCCCTGATAGACGTTGGCGTGGCACCTGCTGTTCGCCTTCCGTCGCTGCTCCGGCGGCAGTTCGCTGTGCTTCGGCCGCCAGCGCCGCATGTAGGCGTTGTGGCAGGCTCGGCAGCGGCGTTGCGGAATGCGGTCGTTCGGGGCGCCGCAAGTGGAGCACGTCGTCTTCCGCATGCACCAAAGATAGGGCTTGCATTATTCATACGCAAGCACTATCTTCTGCCCGTGACTGCGCATCAGCTCCGATCTGCCCTCGCCGAGTTAGGCTGGAAGCAAGCGCGGCTGGCCCGCTACCTGAGCGTCTCGGAATCGGCCGTGAGTCGCTGGCTGTCGGGCGACTGCCGCATCTCTGGACCCGTTGCGATGCTTGTCGCCACAGCCACAAGCGATAGCGGCCCACCAGATCCGAAGATCGGCAGGCCACGCAAGAAGCGCGGGCGCCGCGAAGGAATTGCCGCATGAGCCGGCTCGGGCGCATCAAGTCGATGAGGGACGCCAACGGCTACCGGATCCGCCGGTCTGCTTTGGCGAGCT
>Ga0209002_10002399_pt1 | contig 15127 bp, 16 predicted proteins | sample Rifsed16ft2_FD_184010 | JGI IMG/M metagenome (GOLD analysis project Ga0209002, IMG submission 184010) | Soil microbial communities from Rifle, Colorado, USA - sediment 16ft 2 (version 2) | ecosystem: Environmental > Terrestrial > Deep subsurface > Rock core/Sediment | place: Rifle, Colorado...
CGCCATCTTCTACATATCCAGTTTCATTGGAGCTTTCCCCGGCGGCGCATTGACCGATCGCTTTGGGCGCAAGGGCATTATCATTTTCAGCCTCATTGCCTCTTCGTTCAGCACACTAATGATGGGGTTCGTAAATGAATTCCAGTTCTTTCTGACCGTGGCGTTGATTTCGGGCATTTTTACCGATGTAGGCGGACCAGCTTATGAAGCTGTCTTCATGGATATGTTGCCGGAGGAGAAGCGCGCCAGCGGTTTTGGAATCCGTCGTGTGGCGTTCAACCTGGCAATCGTTATCGGACCCGTGATCGGTGGCTTTATTGCCGCGCGTTCCTATCTGGCACTCTTTATCATAGACGCCATTGTCAGCGGGATTGTAGCGATAATGGTTTTCCTGCTCATCCCGGAAACAAAACCGGTTGCCACAGAAGGAAAGGAACAAGAGACCACTGCCCAGACTTTTAAGGGCTACCTGCGTGTGTTACGGGATGGAAAATTCATGGCATTTACGCTTGTCTGTCTATTAACCTGGCTCGTTTACATGAACATGAACACCACACTTGGTGTCTACCTGCGAGACCAGCATGGCATCCCTGAATCAGGGTATGGATCGCTCATTAGCATTAACGCGGCCATGGTTGTTCTGTTCCAATTCCCGATTACGCATCGAATCGAAAAGAACCCGCCTATGTTGATGATGGCATTGGGAGCTTTCTTCATCGCAGCAGGGCTGACATTATATGGCTTCGTCGAAACTTTCTGGTTGTTTGCCGTTGCAATCGCGATCCTAACCATCGGTGAAATGGTTACCATTCCCATTGCAAATGCGGTGGTGGCAAACTTCGCTCCCGAAGAAATGCGTGGTCGCTATAATTTTATTTATGGGAATTCATGGGGTATCTCTTTTGCTGTGGGACCGTATCTGGCGGGGATGATCATTGACAACTATGACCCAAACTTGCTTTGGTATGCGTGCGGCATAGTTGGAATGGTCGCCATGCTAGGATTCATTGCATTACACTGGACGACTCAACCCAAGCCGATTGCTTTGTCCCAGGAGTGAACATTCCCATACCCTCAAGGTGATCCCGATTTCTTTATCAGGATCGCACGGTACAACCCACCACCGATGCTTGGTTCATCATGGAGGGTCTCGCACGGACAATCCTTCATCAAATCACTTAGACGGCGATTGATGTCTGTGCCGAACAAGGTACTAAAGTAGTTTAGAAATTTTCGCACAAGAGAAGGGTTTTCCTTCGGGCAGGAACTTATCGAAGATAACGGCGCGTCCACCAGGCTTGAGGGCGCGCATAGCGGATTGCAAACAGGCATTGCCATCGGGAATCACGGAGAGGATCAAACTCAGAATGGCAGCATCGAATGAGGCTGGTTTGACGAGCAATGCCTGGGCGTCGCCTTGAATCAATTTAACGGTAGCAGGACATCGGTCCAGTTTGAGGCGGGCTTTGGCGAGCATGTCCGGGGCTGAGGTCAATGCCGGTCGCATCTACACCTGCAGGCAGGAGAGGCAAATCCGCACCTGTGCCCACGCCAACAAGTAAGACGCATTCGCCGGGTTGCAAGTTGAGCAAATCCAAGGCACGCTTGCGTCCCCGCATAAAAAAGTGATTGACCGTGGAATCGTAGATAGGCGCCCACAGGCGATAGATAAATCGATTCCAGCGATTGGTCATTTTCATATTGTCACTCGCTCCGGATAATTACCTGTTGCATTGCTACTGGAACAGCTATCTTCGTCGATCCGCCTCGCTTAAATCTGAAATCACATCTATCCGCGCCTTCTGCAAGAGTCGTCGTGCGCATCAATCCCCAACCCAATGCATCGCTGTACAGAATATCCACCGGGCAAAGATAAGGTGCGAGTTCAGGCGCACCTTGTTTGGTGAGGAATTTGCAGGATGCGCATTCGAGATAATCGACACCGTAATCAAAAGCTTTGCCGTCCCCTTCGATAAAGTTGAACACATAATCATAGGTGTATTCTCGCTGATGCGACTCATTTGCACGCTTTCGTAAGCGATTCAAATAGAAGCGTGAAAAATTCATCCTTCCGAACAATCGTACAAGAAACGCCGGGGATGATTTTAGAAACGCCTTCCCAATTTCATAAAGTAGTTCACCGGTCTCTTCCACTGTTTTGCCGTGCGCTTTCGCAATCCGATACATAGCCAGCGACAAGCCGGTGGCAACGATGAACTGCGTGAAGGGTTGTTTTCCGCCTATGAATGGAAACTGTGGAATCAGGTCTTCAAATTCCCGCCGCGTTTCTGCCACGAGTGTATTGATATTCTCTCCCCCAAAATATCTGACCAGCACCGTACGTGAATATTTCACGTACATATCGAATTCCTTCAAGAGACGCGGCTTGCGCGCAACATAGTAAGCGGAAGGATTGGTCATAGGTAACTCACTTGCCCAGGCGATAGTGGAAAATGCCTGACGATTTCGCCAGTGATGGAATTAAGCGCACCCAACGAAATGCCTTTAGGGGGGATTCGTCATCCTCGTAGTAATTCCATTCGCCCAGGAGACGGATGCCCTCGCCCCAGCTTTCGACATCCTTGCCTTGTCTTATGCTCCATTGGAGGCGCGCCTTTACCTTCGCAAAAGCCAGATGCAGGTTATCCACCCAGATGACGAAAGGCGTATGCGCGTCACAGACCAGTTCCGAGCCGGGGAAATGCTCTCGCAGTTTGAGGAACAACGATTTGACCTGCGCTTCCTCAAAATAGGGGAAAACGCCTTCCGCTAAAAACATGAACGGGCGCGGTTCATAATGATTTACTTCTTCAAGCCACCGATCATCAAATACAGATACGGCAAGCGTGTGATAACGGCTGCTCTCGTTGCTGATCAATTTTCGTCGCAGTTCCATCACATCCGGCACGTCAAGGTCAAACCATTCGACGCGCCCGTTATCCACGCGCTCGAAACGCGTATCCAATCCGCAGCCAATATGGACCACGACCGCATCCGGATTTCGCGCGAGGAAGTCGCGCACATGGCTGTCAAATTTCCTCATACGCATGATGACTGCGATCTCATCATGCCTTTGCATCCTAAGTCGTGAAAAGTCGCATGCCAGCTGGTTAACCATTGCCACAGCCTTAGCGTCTTTGATCATTCCATTCGGGCGTTGGGATTCGCGCGCCCGGACGTAAAGTGTCATGAGCAAGGTTTCAGATACCCCATCAAGGGATTGCATGATTTTTTCAGGCATGAAATCGCTCCTTTCTCAATTGCGATGGCCGATTCTTCGCTTCACTATTTCGGGAAGAACCTGCCTGTGCGTTGCATGTAGGCTTTGTATTCACCCCCAAAGGCTTCGATCATCATTTGCTCTTCTTTGGGAACGCGCCATAACAGCCCGAGAATTGAAAGCACGCAGACAGCAACAAAGATCCAATTAGCGGTTAGCAAAGATAGAGCGACGCACCAGCCAAAGATCCCCGCGTAAAGCGGATGGCGTATTCGGGCGTACGGTCCAGTTGTGACCAGGTGATGGGCTTTGGTCAGTTGCAGTTGGGCAGACCATTGCGTATCCAGGGTGACCTGAGTCCATGTCCAGAAAATCACAGCGACCACCCCCAGGGCAAATCCCGTCCAGCGAAGCCAGCCCGGCAGAGGGAACGAAAACGCGTCAATCCAGTTCGCGCCAAGGAAGTACATCACCAGAAAGATCATCAATGCAAAGAAACCAATCACACGTATGACGAGCACGCCGCGTCCGCCTTCGCGCGCTACCGCCTGCCCATCCGGCATGATCTGCCCGCCTGAGCGGCGCACCCTGACCATGAAATAAACCCGCATCGTAATTAAGATTACGAACAGGATGAGAAACGCGATGCGAAACGATGTTTCAGTGGACATGACATGCTCCTTCACGGCTTTCTAAACTCGATGCAATATAGCCAACCCTTCCACATGTCAAAGACGCGCGTCTCCAGCATGTTCGTGGGGACAAGGTCAATCGGCGCGACAATCTCTTGTCGCTTGCCGCCAAACGATTTTTTGAAACCAGGGATGAATTTTTCGTAACCCTGCGCGCCCTTTTCGGTCTCATCGGCGATAAGGATGCGCGCGTCAGGTTTCGCAACCCGGATCATCTCGTCAATGGCCGACTTCTTATTGTTGAAGAAGTTGATTCCGCCTACGTGGAAGACTCCGTCGAACGCCTCATCCCGGAACGGTAACTGCTCGCCGTTGCCGAGAAACAGATCCACGCTCCAGCCTTGTCTTGCCACGTAACTCTGACAACGTTTCAGTTGTCCGAGCGAAATATCCAGCCCGAACACTTCACCCACATCCGCGCGATTCATGAGATATGGAAGATTCACACCTGGTCCCACCGAGACTTCGAGCACGCGCCCGTCGTGCGGTTCGAGTCGGTCGGTGATCTCGCGCCGCCCGGTTTCCTCGTCCATGCCAATGTAGGCAAACGCGACCTTGGAGAATAGGCGGTATCCCCACGAGAACCAGTCATACAGGCGTGCAAAGCGCCGATTGAAACCAGTCAATGTTTCGGATTGGATGAAGTGTGGGATGCCATCCTCGATTGGATACTCCTTCTTACAACGGGAGCAGGTCAGGGTCCCCTTTAGAATCGCTGTTCCATCCCCACCTTTGAATTCTAATTGCCCGTGACAAACCGGGCAGGCAAGCAAATCCACTGTCGTGCGTTTCATGTCAACTCCTTTTCACCAGACACCCGGGATCAAACGATTCGTCGTTCGGGCATAATCTTTGAACGGCGCGCCGAAATGTTCGGCAAGCAACTTATCTTCAACTCGAATACGGTAAATCACCGAGGGCAGTAAAACGAATAGAATAGCCGCGAATCCCGCCAGGCTGGAGTATCCGAGCGCGAGACCGAGCGTGATCAACAAATATCCAGCATAGGCTGGGTGGCGGATAAAACGATAGGGACCGTTCTGTACCAACTGCTGACCTTCGAGTACAGAGATGTGACCCGAATAAAACTTTCCCAACGCACGCCGCGCCCAGATGAATAACACTGAGCCGAAGAATATGAGGAGCAAACCGGCAATTTGCATCCAGACGCCTCGCGGCAAAACCACAGTGAAGCAGAGATATTCAATGGGAGGCAGATAGAACGCAGCGATCATGCCAATAGCAATGAACCAAAACGACCAATCGTCCCGTTCTTCCTCAATCATTTCTCCCTTTGCCCGGGGCCGCCAAAATCGTATTCCGCGAATCCAGTAAACGACGATTACCCCAAAAAAATAAATCGATCCTGTTATGAGAAGGAACCAGCCCAGCAGGTTGGATTGAATCGTGGCCCACCCGGACAAAGCCAAGAGGATTGCCAGCCCCAATGTCATGACAACCAGAAAGAAGATCGCGGCGCGGCTCATAGGTTTTCTAACTATCACTATATGCCGTTTGATTCGAAAGTCAATACCCCCTAAACAAAAAGAGCAATACGATTGGTATTGTTCAAATTACTGGATTCAAATGCCGCCTCCGAAAACCTTTGATTGCCAGTTCTACATTTATTACACCAGTGTCATCGCGCAGCCATCGGCGCGGGGATCGCTGCCCGCGCTGAGCACGCCTGTTTCCGCGTCACGCAAGATCACCTGTCCTCTGCCGAAGAGGGAGCGGTCGTAGCCGGAGACCGAATAAACGGGATGTCCCATATTTTCCAAACTCGAGATCGTCTCTTGCGGAGTTCCTTCTTCCAGAGCAACACGTCCGGCTGATCCTTCCACGTCGATGCAAAAGCGTGGCAGATCGAGCGCGGCTTGCGGATCGAGCCCATTGTCCACAAGTGCGGATAAGACTTGCACATGTCCCTGTGGTTGCATGAATCCGCCCATGACGCCGTAGGAAGCGTACAACGATCCGTCTTCACGCGTAACCATTGCAGGGATGATCGTATGATACGGCCGCTTGCGCGGCGCAAGCGCGTTGGGATGCGCGGGGTCAAGGCTGAAGTTATGTCCACGATTTTGCAGAGTAAAGCCCCAACCCTTCGGCACGATGCCTGTGCCAAAGCCCCAGTAATTGCTATTGATGAATGAACATGCATTCCCAAACTTATCCACTACGCTTAAGTAAACAGTATCAGAAGATGAAACAGGCGCGCCGCGTTTCCGGTCAATACCCGCGCGCTTCAAGTCAATCAACTTTCTACGTTTATTTGCATATTCTTTCGACAACAGTTCCTGAACGGGAATTTTGGAAAACGCAGGGTCAGCCACGTACCAGCGCGAGTCGGCGAAGGCGAGTCGCATCGCTTCGATCATCAGATGTAATCGTTCAATTGAAAGTGACGCCAGTGAAGCCAGATCAAATCCTTCAAGAATGTTCAACGCGATCAACGCGGTGATCCCCTGTCCATTCGGCGGACATTCATAGACTCGCAGGCCGCGATACATGACCGAGATTGGTTCCTCCCATGTGGATACGTGCGCCGCGAGATCCTCAGCGGACATGCAACCACCCGCCTCTTTGATTACGTCGACAATTGCTTCCGCTATCTCACCTTGATAAAACGCCTCCTTGCCGCCGCGCGTAATCGCCTCGAACGTGCGCGCCAAACCCGGGTTGCGGAAGATTTCTCCGGGCTTTGGGCCGCGACCGTTGATCGTCAACTCATGTCCATTCAGGGCAGACTTCAATTGGTTCTGGGCATTGCGCTGCCACGAGTAGGAGGTGATCGGCCCAACCGGAAAGCCTTCCGCGGCGAGTCGGATCGCGGGCGCGAGGATTTCCGCCATCGAAAGCGACCCGTGTCTTTCGATCAGGTCAAACCAGCCTGCGCACGCGCCAGGCACGGTCACGGTATACACATGGAATGGAGGCATTTCAGTGGTGATCCCCTCGTTCCTTAGCCGATCAAGCGTCAGGGCGGAAGGAGCGCGCCCTGATCCATTAAGGGCTGTAACTCCCTTTGTTTTCGCGTCATAGAACAGTGCGAACATATCCCCGCCGATGCCAGTGGATGACGGCTCGGTGACATTGAGCGCCGCGCCCGCCGCGACAGCGGCATCCGCTGCATTCCCGCCTTTCGCCAGAATTTCAAGCCCGGCGGCAGTTGCAAGTGGTTGTGATGTGGCGACAATCCCATTGAGTCCATAAACTGGAGAGCGACGGGAAAAAAAGTTCAATGCTGTCAAATGATCCCTTCTATAGATGGTTGCCAAATGCGCATCTGTCTATTATAAAGGTGGCAAATCACTTTGAAGGGAAAAGCATGGAAAATCAATCTCAATCAATTCCACACAACTGGGCATGGCGCTTCTTCACCATTTGGATGGGGCAAGCCTTCTCATTATTTGGATCCGCACTAGTGCAGTTCGCGCTGATCTGGTGGCTGACGCAAAAAAGCGGCTCCGCAACCGTTCTCGCAATCGCAACACTTGTAGGCATGCTGCCACAGATTGTGCTTGGGCCTTTCGCGGGCGCACTGGTGGATCGCTGGAACCGCCGCATCATCATGATGATAGCAGACGCAGCCATTGCAGCATTCACTCTTTTGCTTGCTTATTTATTCGCAACAGATACCGTGCAGCTCTGGCACGTTTATGCCATCATGGCTGTCCGCGCATTGGGAGGCGCGTTCCATTTTCCCGCCATGTCGGCTTCGACTCCCTTAATGGTGCCTGAGGATCAACTGACGCGCGTCAACGGACTCAATCAAACGCTTCAAGGAATCAATGGTTTGATTGCACCGCCCATTGGGGCTTTGCTCATCAGTCTTCTACCGACACAAGGCATATTGCTGATAGACGTGGGAACGGCAATGCTCGCAATCCTTCCATTGTTCTTCATTTCCATTCCGCAACCCAAACGACATGAAGGCCTGGGACAAAAAGAGAAGCCGAGCCTCATGCAGGATGTTCGGGAGGCGCTGGCATATGTCCGCTCGTGGCCCGGACTGGTTGCCATTATATTCATGGCGCTCTTTTTGAACTTCCTGCTTGTGCCAACCGGATCACTCCTGCCCTTGCTTATAACGAAGCACTTCAGCAAAGGCGCCATGGAACTCGGGTTGATCAATTCCGTTGAAGGGTTTGGAATTATAGCAGGCGGGATCATCCTGAGCGTTTGGGGCGGCTTCAAGAAAAGAATCGTCACTTCCATGACGGGCATCATCGGGCTTGGAATCGGCGTCATGCTGATCGGACTCGCGCCAGCCAGCCTTTTCATCGTTGCCATCGTTGGATGTATTCTGCTGGGAATAATGATCCCAATCACAAACGGACCCATCGGTGCCTTACTTCAATCCATCATACGCCCCGATATGCAGGGACGTGTAATGTCCCTCCTCGGTAGTGGTGCTACAGCAATTTCACCCCTCGGGCTGTTGATCGCAGGTCCGCTTTCGGATGCATTTGGGATTCAGGTTTGGTTCCGGGTGGGAGGCATCATCTGTGTGATGATCGGTATCGCGGGATTCTTCGTCCCGGCGATCATGGGCATAGAAAACAACAAGGAGGCAACACCCACAGCTGTTCCAGAACCAGGCTAAATGTCATTCTGCGGAAAACAGAAAGCCCGCGTTCAGGAGCAACACGGGCTTGATTCTTTCATCAAGGATTAATCGCCTCCACCACCCTCTCCCCCGCCCTCATCGCCGGGATTGTTACTGTCATGACACTTCGTGCAGGTCGCCGTGTGCAGTGTCTTCGTGTGGCAGTCGCGGCAGGATGCACCCTCATGACCCCTGTCAATTGCCGGATGCTTGCCGCGATATTTCGCAGACCAATTGTCTGTCGTGTGGCATCCAGCACAATCGAGGCCAAACAGACCCGCATGGTAACCCGGATCCCCATGACAGCTCGCGCAGGCAGTTGACAATCCGGCAAATTGACCGGACGAATGGCATTGCTCGCAAGCCAGACCCACATGCCGGCCCGTCAATGGGAAGGCGCTCAGGTTGTGGTCGAAGTCGGCATCCTTCCAATCCGATGGATTATGACAGGCGGCGCAATCCGTGCCATATTGCCCGGCGTGTTCGTCATCCGGTTGGTGGCAGGAATAACAGTCCATGGGCGTGCCTTCGTATTGTCTGTTGATGTGACATGACTCGCAGGAGACCTCCGCATGCGCTCCTTCCAGTTTGAAGACCGATAGGTTGTGATCGAACTCCGCAGGTGACCAGCCATCCGTCGAGTGGCATTCAGCGCAGTTCAAACCGAAACGGCCCTCATGAGGTTCATCTTTACGATGACATGATAAACAATCCTGTGGGGCGGATTGCAGGTCCGCGATCGTGCGCGCGTCGAGATGACACTGCGTGCAGATCACCTCCGCATGTTTGCCACTCAATTGAAATTCGAAACGAGCGTGATCGAAATCATTCCCGTAACGATCCACTCCGTCGTGGCAGGCAAGACAGTCCGCGCCAAAGGAAAGGAGATGGGCCTGGGTGAAGGAAACGCCTATTTGACGGTGGCAGGTTTGGCAGGAGTCTGGTGCGAAGGTCGTGATGTCGTCATGATGACAATCATCGCAGGTGAACGGTACATTCGCAGCCGTGAACTGGTGACCGTCCAAGGAGAATCCTACCACCTCATGCGGGAAAGCCGCGTCCTCCATCACCGTGAGTTTCGCATCGGCGCCGCGATGTTCAGGGTGACAATGACGGCAACCGAGATTGGGATTGTCGTGCAGAAGAGTGCCGTGCATGGATGCGACATCGCGCATTTGTACAGCAACATCCGTGTGACAGTCCGCGCAGCGATCCGGCATAACCGCCGCTTCCCAGGGCGCGGTGTGACAGGCTTTGCAGTCGCCGCCAATCTCCGCGTGGGATGTGACACCACCAAGCATTTTTCCACTCTGTGCATTCAAAGGGCCGGGGTTATATATCAAACCGCCGCGTGCATAAGCATAGCCGGCGATCACAAATGCTGTGATCAGCGCGGCGATCAAGCCAGTGCCTGTTAGACAGCCGAGACGACTATTTCGCATTCTGCCTCTGGGTCTATTTCAGGAAAGTGGCGTAATACAGCGCCGCACCCGCGTGAACGAATGCGGAGACAAATAGCGCCATTCCAATTGGAATATGAACTGTATGCCAGAGTGCCATCAACCGGCGCGCCTGTTTAAGGGCCTCCTGTGAAAGTGTCCCTTCGATCTCAAGCCCATCCATCGTGCGCGGGATGCGGGTGTAGATATAACGTCCGATGAAGCCGCTGATGACGATAACAATCGTAAATAGAGTTGTTACACCTGCCAGCCCATTGAATTTCCATGAAGTGTGAAGCAGCACCATATAGGGCCCAACCAGTCCCGTGAAGATATGGAACTGCAGCCAGTTTGACATCCTCCCCCAGCGAACACTGCGGCTTCTTTTGCGAAGACTATATAACGTCTCGGTCATGAGCATGAAAACAAAACCGACGATCCCCAGGCCATGGCCGAACAACTCACTTGCAGGCGGGATCTCACGCGTCAAAACGACGACCAAGCCATATAGCCCCGTGATCATGATCATTGCAAGAAATGCCAGCCAGAGTTCCCTGTTGCCACGAAGCATATCTTTCCTCCAGCCGGAACATGTACACCAGGACAATATTATGGTCCGGCATCTGTGAATTACAATCTAGTGTCGGATATTCGCTCCTGCCCAAAACTCCGCCACGATATCGCCTATCCGGGCTTTCGGCGCGAGCAACCGTTCACGGATCGGTGAAATATCCATGTTGCCTGAAATGATCTTTTCCAATGGGAATGAAAGTTTCTGGTCACCCATCACAATGGCGCCAAGTAACGTTTTTTCTCCGACCAGCAAACGCAAACGATTGACTTCGAAGCCCGTCTGCGCGACCATTGAGTCCGGTAACTGCCGCCAGGTCTCGCTATCGCCGCGGGCGATGCCCACCAGATCCTCATCGCGGCCGCGTCCCACTGTGCCGATGATCGTTGTGGTTAATCCTGCCAGCCGCGTCACGTTGAACGGCGGAGATTTGATATAGGCTGTTTTCCTGCCAGCCATGTTCAACCCGGCTGTGTGCCCCTGCTGGCGAGCCGGACCCCACAAACTATCCAGAATGGATCGTCCGGTCATCGGGTCATAGGCTTGTGCCACATCGCCCGCCGCAAAGATATCGGGATCATTCGTCTGCAAATATTCATTGACCAGAATGCCGCGATCGATCGCCAACCCGGCCTGCTTCGCCAGATCCACGCGTGGGCGGATCCCAATCGCGTACGCGACCAGGTCGCATTTCAACTGCTGTCCATTCAACAAACGGATTCCGCTTACCCTGCCATTCCTGCCCGTGACCTCAATGGCTTCGGCATGATGGTGCAGAGTTACGCCTTCTTCCCGCAAGCGCTGCTCCACAATACGTGACTCCTGCTCATCGAGGACATTGCTCCAATAACGATCCCCCCGCAGCAGATAGTGGACTTTCATGCCGCGGGAAACAAATCCCTCCACCAGTTCAAGCGCGGTGATCCCTCCACCCACCACGACAGCCGACTTGCCGCGCCGGGCGTGCTTCAGAATGCGTTTCGCGTCCTGCATGTGATCGAGCTTGAGCACGCCTTCGAGGTTTGCCCCCGGAACCTCCAACGGCAGGGCCTGAGCTCCAACTGCAATTAACAAACGGTCATAAGATAATGGCGCCTGACCGGCGAGTTCCAGCGTATGTTGGTCTCGTAAAATCCTCGTTACCCGCCCTTTGACATAATGAAAATTCAACTTGCGCAGATCGTCGGCTGTACGCGGGAATAAGGCCTTGTCATGCAGTTCGCCTGTCAGGTAATAAGCAAGCCCGGGCCGTGAATAGAATCCGTGTGGATCATCGCCGATCAATGTGATCTCGACGTCTCCCTCACCCTGCCCTCTCCCAAAGGGAGAGGGATATATGGAACGAATTGCCTCAATCGCGGCAATCCCCGCCACGCCTGAACCGATAATTACGTAGTTCATTCGCGCCCCTTTGCAAACAAGTCAGTCTGTTCGAAACGCAGTACCCCGCGCGGGCAGCGCGCCACGCACTCGCCACACGTCAGGCACTGGCTGTGTATGACCGGCTCCCCGCGCCAGGCATGGGCACGAACATCAATGCCAACAGGACAATTGTATGTACAAATGCCGCACTGCACGCAGCGCGCGGAATCAGGCACCACCTGTCCTGAGGCGAGAACTGTGTGCTTATCTGCATCCCGTTTGAAGATTCCCAAAAACTCCATATAGTAGATAGTCGTGCAATCAAGAAAAAAGTTACGGGTTGTTAAATTCATTACAAACTATTTCATCTTTCCAAATGGATTTGGGGGAGGCCGGGAGGGCGTAAACAAACAGAGCCGCCTCACGGCAGCTCTGTTTGTTCGCAAAACTTTAGCCAGCCGCCGAACTGCGGCGTGAGTCTTACGAAATGGGCACCACGTTGGCGGCTTGCAGACCTTTGGGGCCTTCCTCAACGGAAAACTCCACCTTCTGTTCGGCTTCCAACTTGCGGTAGCCGTCAGACTGGATGGCGGTGAAGTGGACGAAAACATCTTCACCACCATCGCGACCGATGAAGCCATAGCCTTTGGTGGCATTGAACCATTTGACGGTTCCAAGGTAACGTTCTGACATCTTACATTTCTCCTGCTGAGATAAAAATTTATGCCCGTCCATGGCGCGTCGGCGCCACGAACCGGGCACGACGCAGGCAAGGTTATCATGTCTATTAAGTGATGTCAAGACCGCGTGTAACCGCGTGTAACTTTTTGATAGATAGATGCATAACGCGACGTGATATGGAACCAGGGAGGTGACCACCTCACTCTAGGGATACCCGCCCGGATCACTTTTCGCAACCCATCCGGACCTTCGAACGGCTCCAACAGCATCAGCGACCGCCCCAACTCGAACGCCGCGTGCGCGTCCGAGCCGACTGTCCCCGCGATTATATGCTTTTCCGCGAACTCATGCGCCTCACGGTTGAACCTCGGGTTCATACAACGTGAGTTATAGACCTCAATTGCGTCCACCTGCGGCAGGATTTCAAGCAGATCATCCTTTTGCCAGCCACCAGAGCGCCACTTGTCAAACGGGTGCGAAACGCTGATGAACGCTCCCTGATCTTTCAGCCGCCGAATCGTCTCTTGTGGAGAAAGGCCCATCGGCACCTCCTCGCTCACAAACGCGGCCAGGATCTCGCCGCGGGTCGTCATGATCTCCTCCCCCACGATGACCCGCTCCGGGTCGAGTGCATGAGCCGCTCGCGCGCCCGCAATAGTGTTGTGGTCGGTCACAACAACACGGTCGATCCCCTTGCGACGGCACATATCCACCAGATCGCATGGGCGCGTAAGGGAGTCTTTTGAAGCAATGGTATGGCAGTGAAATTCAACCCGAAGCATACTATTGATTGTACCTATGTTTGCCCACATTCTTTCGGTGGCTATTTGGGGGATTCTGATATAAAATTCAGATAGATGGATGAAACTCCCTTCTACAAAAGACCCTGGTTCTATATTGCGGCTTGGCTAGCGATTTTGCTGGTCTTTTATGGGTGGCAAATTTACCGCATGGGTGGACTCCAAGCCAGTATGGTGGATATTTTTATTGATTTAGCCTGTATCTTTCCTCTACTCCTGCTCCTGTGGATGGCGTTCTTCGCGCAATTTGTCCTGCCCGTCCGAACGTTTACTGACCGCCAGAAAATCTTTAATCGGCTTCTTTCCAGTCTTCTTGGAGGGCACGGTCCCGCCATTTTCATTCGCGATGGTCAGTTGATAAAGCGCGAAGGGGAGGAGAGAAAGAAGGGATCCGGCGTATTGTGGCTGGATTCAGCTAGCGCCGCGGTCACGCGTACGGCGGTAGCGATCAAACAGACCATTGGTCCCGGCGTACATTTCATCGAAAACGGTGAATACATTGCAGGCACTGTAGACCTGCATATTCAATCTCAATTGGTTGGCCCTAGGGAATCCGACAAGCCTTTTGAAGATAAAAAAGAAGAACAAAGCGACGAAGAATTTAACCAGATTCAGGATCGTCGCAAACAGGTCAGCGCCTTGACGCGTGACGGCATTGAGGTGATTCCGAATATTTCAGTCACGTTCAGGGTGGACACAGGATTTCCCAAAGAGGCACAATCGGGTTCGCGTTTCGGGTATCGAACAGGCAATACACAAAAAGACAAAAAGATCGAAGAAAAAGATAAAGAGGCAATTAAGAGGGCAATTCTGGGCGAAGGCATCAACCCAAACGCTCCATCTGATTCACACCGCCACCGAGTGGCATGGAATCAACTCCCTGCTTTGCTAGCTGTGGATGTCTGGCGGGAATATGTTGCCAAATTTACTCTTGATGAGTTGTTCAAGGCTGACCATGTTATTCCACCTCCACCGCCGCAACTTTCACAACCAACCGAGGAGGAGATTGATCCTCTCAGCCAGCCTTTACAAGTCGGCGCGAGACGGGAAGCTTTACAAGGTGGTCTTGCCGCCATGCTCCGTGAAATCAATCTATTCATGGCAAGGATGATCGGATGGCTGGAAGGAAAAAAAGAAGACAAAGCCAAAAGAACTACCCCTCAGTCACCGGTTCCTCAACCTGCCGTGCCTCTCAGCAAGAGTGAGGCTCAAAAGAAAACCGCCCTGCAGGTTATCAACGAGATGGTCAAAGCGCGGCTGACGCAGGCTGAAGTTGATATTCTGGATGACCATGGTGTTCGCGGCATCGGAACGATACCCAGCCGAGAATATAAATTGTTACAGAATCGCGGTCTCAAAGTTCTCAATGTGGGTATCAGCAATCTTCGCCTCAATCCGGCAATAGAAGAGACAATCATTCAAAGGTGGTCAGCCACATGGTTGAACAATGCCAAAGCAGAGAGTGAGCAAATTGAACGAAGACGGAATATCATTGAATCTGCCGGGCAGGAAAAGGCGATGCGCCAGTATGCTGATTGGCTTAGCCACGATCTGATCCAGAAGAAGCCTGTCGGCTTGGAGGAAACGCTCAAGACCCTCCTCATGCGGACGCGCACGATCATCATCAACAACGATCAATTGCGCCGGCGCATGGCAGACGAGCAACAGGAATTGGAAGACATTATCAAGTGGGTTGAGGTGAACGGCACATGACCACGCTCGCAATTTCTACCGGTCAAACAGCCCTGCA